>ERZ1645192.985-NODE-985-length-24079-cov-10.835539_pt1 | contig 24079 bp, 23 predicted proteins | sample MGYA00575354_ERZ1645192 | MGnify/ENA primary metagenome ERZ1645192 (study PRJEB40844, sample SAMN11349763) | freshwater sediment metagenome | isolation source: river sediment | host: Sediment | place: India: Faizupur Khadar , New Delhi | collected 2017-02-21 ... | reverse complement strand
AGATAAAATTGACCAATTATATTGAGAGGATTTTCCAATGGCAGTATGTGAGATCGTAACAATAGGTACCGAGCTTCTTCTCGGCGAAATCCATGACACTAATTCAAGATTCATTGCCAGGTCTCTCCGTGATATTGGAGTTGATCTTTACCGTTTGACGACGGTAGGAGATAACCAGCAACGTATCACCGCGACACTTCTGGAAGCCCTCATCCGGTCGGACATAGTGATCACCACCGGGGGGTTGGGTCCGACGGTGGATGATCCCACCCGCCAGGCAGTTGCCAATGTTTTTAATGTGTCTCTGGTTTACAAAGAAGAATTATGGCAGGAGATAGTCGATCGGTTTGCACATTACAACCGAACCCCTACCGAAAACAACCGTCGGCAGGCATATATCCCCGGCAATTCGATCGCAATTTCAAACCCTGTTGGAACCGCGCCGGCTTTTTATGTTGAGCTTGGCGGCAAGACTCTGATTTCCCTTCCTGGTGTTCCGCGCGAAATGGAATACCTCATGAACAATTTTGTCGTAAATTACCTCAAACAACGCTATGACCTGCGTGATGAAATTATCCTTCCCTGGGTAATTCACACCGTCTCAAAAGGCGAATCCGCTATCGACGAAATCATCGGCGAGATGGAGTCCCTCAGTAACCCAACGGTTGGGTTGCTAGCGAAACCAGGCCAAACGGACATTCGTGTCACTGCTAAGGCACAGTCTGCTGCTGAGGCTGAAACCATGATGGAACCTGTGCTTCAGGAAATCCGCGAAAAATTGAAGGATTTCATCTATGGCGAAAATGAAACAACCCTTGAGCAGGCAGTCGCTGAGCTATTAAACCAATCCCACACCCGTCTCTCGATCATCGAAAGCGGTACCAATGGCGAAATATTTGGAAAATTGAAAACTCACATTCCCGAAGGTCAAATCACCGGAGATAATGTGGACATTGTGTTTTCCGGTGAAACGCTCAACTTCCTGTTGCACGAGTATCAGGCGCAAAAGAATGCTGATATGGTGCTCGGGGTTATCCTTAGTTCGGAGAACTCCGACCCGCATGTTCGGATCGCTTTACTGAGCAACGGTCAAGTAACTGAAGTAAACCGCCTTTATGGGGGACCCTCCGGAGATGCTCTCACATGGGCAACAAACTACGCTCTGGACATGATCCGCTGGACGTTTATAAAGTAAAAAAGGAGAAAAATGCACAGTTTAACCACCATACTCAGGAATGCCATCGTTCTGACAATGAATCAGGACAGCGAGATTTTTGAACCTGGCGCGGTTGCCATTGATGGCGATAAGATCGTTGCTGTCGGAAGCGAAAAGGACATTCTTTCCCAGTATCAGGCTGCTGAAGTCATTGATTGCGGTAAAAAGGTACTGATGCCTGGATTAATTAACACCCACACTCACATTCCAATGACTTTGCTGCGCGGCTTATCTGATGACCTGCGCCTTGATGTCTGGCTGATGGGTTATATGATGCCTGTGGAACGCGAGTTCGTCTCACCTGAGTTCGTCCGCCTTGGCACCAAACTTGGTTGTGCTGAGTTTATCCGTTCCGGCGTAACCACCTATAATGACATGTATTACTTTGAGGACGACATCGCGGAAGCAACCGCCGAAGTCGGATTGCGGGCTCTTGCCGGGCAAACTGTCCTAAAGTATCCATCTCCCGATGCTGAATCTTATGAAGATTCGCTGGTTCTATGCGAAAAACTCATTCAAAAATGGCAGGGTCATCCCTTGATCATCCCAACAATCGCGCCTCACGCGGTCTACACTTGCCCTCCGGAGGTTTTGACTTCGGTGGTGGAATTGGCGAAAAAGTACAACGCCATCGTCCACTTCCACGTCTCAGAAACCAAAGATGAGGTTGAGAACCTCCGAAAGGACCAGGGTTTACCCGTGGTTCCGTACATCCGGAAGTTCGGCATGCTCGAGACCAAGCTGATCGCGGCGCATTGCGTTTTTATCGATGAAGGTGAAATCCGCAGCTTGCAGCATGCTGGGGTTGGCATTGCTCACAATCCCACCTCAAACCTGAAGCTTGCCTCGGGCTTTGCTCCTGTTGCCCGCATGATGGAATTGGGCTGCAATGTTGGAATTGGCACAGATGGTTCCGCTTCCAACAATGACCTGGATATGTTCGAAGAAATTCGCCTTGCAAACCTGATCGCAAAAGCAACCACTGGCGACCCCACTGTATTGCCTGCCCGCCAAACGCTCCAGATGGCAACCATTCTCGGCGCGAAAGCGCTGCATATGGACGAGCTCATCGGCAGCCTTGAACCTGGCAAACGTGCTGACATCATCCTGATTGACATTTCGCCTGTTCATAACCAACCCCGTTTCAAGCGTGAGCCAGACGGCATTTATGCTCAGATAATTTATGCGTCCAAGTCTACTGATGTAACAGACACGATGGTAAATGGAAAATGGCTGATGCGCGATCGCGAATTGCTCACGATTGACGAGCAGCAGTTACTCGCCGAGAGTGCGGTTGTCGCGGCGAAAATTGACGAATTCCTTAAAGATCGGGAAGAATCTGTTTTCTCCAAGCTGATTGCCATCGGCGGCGCAGCAGAGGAGGAAAGCTTTGAAGTTCAGGCGAAGGTTAAAGTGGATTCGATTGCACCGGTATTGGAAGCTCTGTCAAAACCAGGCATCCAAATCATGCGGAAACGCCATTATCACGAGTACGATACATATTTCAGCTTTGACCGACCCGCCCAGGGGCGCCTGCGTTATCGCGAGGATGAATTCCTGGACGATATGGGCAGGACGACCAACGTGCGTTCCCGCTTGACTCTCATCGGTGAGCTCGAAAAGCCTGGTGTCCAGAGCGACAGCCAGATTATGCTTTCGCGCAGTCGCTATCTCGCCCCCGCTACCCACAGCTTGCGCTTCTATCAGGAATATTTCAAGCCTGTTTCCAAGATTGAAATCGAAAAGAATCGCCTGCGTTACTTAATTCAGTACAAAAACACCGAATTCTATATCAATCTTGACACCATTCAACAGCCAAATATCGGAAATTTCGTTGAGATTAAGAGCCGCACCTGGAGCCGCCAGGACGCCGACCAAAAAACCGCATTGATTCATGAGCTTGTCACGTATCTTGGTCTGGATAATACGGAGATCAACACATTAGATTACCTGAAGATCGTCGAGAATACCCTCGGAAAGTAGAGCTTGGTATGGACACAATAAAGGTTTTATTTGCTTCAGCAGAAGTCGCTCCCTTTGCTAAAGTTGGCGGATTAGGCGATGTATCTGGCGCGCTTCCTCCTGCCTTAATGGATCTTTCAGGTGGAGCGCTTGAGCTTCGGCTCATCATGCCATTTCATGCTGCCGTTAAGAAAGTAAATCCCCCACACCGTCTGATTGGGAATTTCTCCTTTGAAGCGAATGGGCGTCCAATTGATTGCGATCTTTATGTCAGTGAGATAAGTGGTGTTCCGGTTTACTTGCTGGATAACGAATTTATCAATCACGACTCACCGGTTTATCATGGCGATTGGACGTTGGATGGGTTGAAGTATGTCACCTTTTCTCTGGCAATCCTGGAAGCAGCCCGCTACCTGGATTGGAAAATTGATATTCTTCATGCCAATGACTGGCACACTGCTTTAGCGGTTTATGCCCTTCGATCGATTTATGCTGACGACCCATTTTTCGCGCAAGTGAAGACAATTCTCTCTGTTCACAACCTGCCATTTAATGGATGGGGTTCACAGGAAGCCATGACTTCGCTTGGTTTTGAGGCTGGCACCGATCCCGATTTGCCCGATTGGGCGAAGTTCACCCCGCTGCCTCTTGGGCTTTCTGCCGCGGACAAAGTGATTGCGGTTTCACCGAATTACGCGCGTGAAATATTAACCCCCGAGTTTGGCTGTGGAATGGATGCCTACCTGCAAAAGCACGCCGATAAGGTCATGGGAATCCTCAACGGCATTGATGAAACCAAGTGGGACCCTTCAACGGACACAGCGATTTCAAGCAACTTCAGCCTGGAAAACATTGTAGGCAAGTTCAAAAACAAATTGGACCTGCAAAAGGCGCTTGGTTTTGAAGTCAACCCTGACATTCCGCTTCTGACTACCGTCAGCCGTCTGGACCGTCAAAAGGGAATACACAGCATCCTTCAAACGCTTCCCCAACTTTTGGATCTCCCCTGGCAGTTCGCTCTTTTAGGAACCGGCGACCCAGAGCTTGAACGGCGAGCAAACGAACTCAGCACAAAATATCCGAACCGAATTGCCTGCATTCTTAAGTATGATGACATCATTGCTCGTATGCTATACGCAAGCGGCGATTTATTCCTAATGCCAAGTCTCTACGAACCCTGCGGTCTCTCCCAAATGTTTGCGATGAGATACGGCAATCTGCCTGTTGCAACCAGCACGGGCGGCTTGGCCGATTCGATCACTGATTACTCTAAGGAGCCGGCTGCTGCCACAGGCTTCCTCTATGCCGAAAAGAATGAAGCCGGTCTTGAAAAGGCTCTTGGTCTTGCCCTATCAACTTTTGAGGATAAAACTGCTTGGGCGATAATGCGTCGGAACGCCATGAGTGTTCATTTTTCGTGGAAACTTTCTGCCGGCAAGTATCTTGATGTTTACCAAAGCCTGATGGCTTAAAAACTACTCTAAAAGGATTTTTATGAAACTTCAACGTTCCTCTGGTATTTTGCTTCACCCTACCAGCCTTCCCAGCCCGGACGGCATAGGTGACCTGGGACCCGAAGCTTACCATTGGATTGACTTCCTCCATTCGTCTGGTACGCAAATGTGGCAGATCCTGCCACTCGGACCAACTGGCTACGGCGATTCGCCCTATCAATGTTTCTCCGCGTTTGCTGGGAACCCGTTTCTCGTAAGTCCAACCCTTTTGCTGGAATCCGGTCTGTTAAAACCCTCAGACCTGCGACAGCGTCCGGAGTTCCCTGAGACACGCGTTGACTTTGGTCCGGTAATTCAGTGGAAAAACCACCTATTGGACCTGGCATATAAAAACTTTCTGCAGCTTCACCCTGCGGATATCGCAAATCAGTTTCTGCACTTTGAAAAACAGAACTCCGATTGGCTGGACGATTTCAGTTTGTTTATGGCAATCAAGGAATCTCAGGGCGGACGACCGTGGTCCGAGTGGCCAAGACCACTGAAATTCCGTGAGGATGAAGCGTTGGATCAGGTTCGCGGCAATTTAGCAGCGGTTATTGAAAAAGTAAAATTCAGCCAATTCCTGTTCGATCAGCAGTGGCAAAATCTAAAAAACTATGCTCACGAAAAGGGAATTCGCATAATTGGAGATATGCCTTTTGTCATCGCTCTTGACAGCGCGGACACCTGGGCTAACCCTGGTCTTTTCCTGATGGACGAAGCGCTTGCGCCTACGATGGTTGCGGGCGTTCCGCCGGATTACTTCGCTGTAACCGGACAGCTTTGGGGCAACCCGCTTTATAGTTGGCAGGTTCATGCCGCTCAGCAATACGACTGGTGGGCTCGCCGGCTCGGCGCGGTTCTTTCCATGGTGGACCTGGTTCGGTTGGATCATTTCCGCGGCTTCGCCGCCGCCTGGCATGTGCCCTTTGGCTCAGAGAATGCCATTCATGGGCAGTGGATTAAAAGCCCCGGCTTAGAATTGTTCACCGTCCTAAAAGCTCGCTTCCCCGAACTCCCGATCATCGCAGAGGATCTTGGCGTTATCACGCCGGACGTTGAGGAATTAAGAGATGGCTTCGGACTGCCAGGGATGAAAATCCTTCAGTTTGCCTTTAGCGGCGACCCAGAAGATAACTTCCTTCCCCACCACTATCCGGAAAACTGTTTTGCTTACACAGGCTCGCACGATAACGAAACAGCTCAGGGTTGGTTTGACCACGCCTCCTTTGCGGAAAAGAAATTCTGCCTCGATTATCTTGGCGCCTCCGAAAGCGAAGTCCCCCAGCGGATGATCCGCGAAGTGTGGAGATCTGTCGCGCGGTTTGCTGCCGCGCCGATGCAGGACTTCCTCGGTTTAGGCTCAGAAGCACGCATGAACCTCCCTGGAAGCGCCTCAGGCAACTGGTCCTGGCGCATGTCAAAACACGCGTTAACCGATACGCTGCGAGACCAGATTTACCGGTTGAATTTTCTGTACAGCCGTCTGCCCGATCGTGAAAAAGCTGAGAATACGCAGAGATTTCTCTCGGAAACCAGCGATACTGTAAAACCGCACTAATAAGTTCTTTGGAGTTTATAGAAACAGGCTGACCAAAAGGTCAGCCTGTTTAAGTTATCCCTGGGGATATTTTTCGTGAGCAGCCATGGCAGTACCTACGATGCCAGCCAGATTCTGAAGCTTTGCTGCCACAACCGGAGCTTCCGTTGTGAAATACTTTGAATATTTTTCAAAACTGCTGCTAATCCCGCCGCCAAGCACAAAGATATCCGGGTTCAGCATAGCTTCATATGCCAATAAGATGCCGTTGAGGCGTAATGCCCAACGTTTCCAGGTCAGCTTCTCTCTTGTCTTGATTGCCGCGGAAGCCCGGTGTTCGGCTTCTTTCCCTTTAACCTCTATGTGACCCATTTCTGTGTTTGGCCACAATTTCCCTTCAACAAACAAGGCAGAGCCAATACCTGTGCCAACGGTCAGAAATAGCACAAAATCGTACGATTTCAGCTCAGGAGCACCAAAACGCATCTCAGCCAATCCGGCTGCATCCGCATCGTTCAAAACCACGGAAGGCTGCCCTGTTTTTTCTGTGATCATGGATTCAAGATTCTTTCCAATCCAATCTTTGTGAAGATTGGCAGAGGTAAAAATTTGACCATGCTTTACCACACCCGGAAAACCAGCGCCAATCGGACCCTCGTACTTGAGCTCTTTCCTGATCTTATTTATGTTTTTAACAATTGTCGAGGGTTCTTCAATTTCCTTACTTGGAATGCGGACTCTTTCAGAAACCAACAAACCGGTTTCTGTATCCACAATCGCTCCTTTGGTAGCTGAGCCTCCGATGTCAATTCCTAAAACCTGCATTTTTCCTCCTTTAATCACAACCCAAATTCAGGTGTTCTTCATATGTATTTGAAAAATTGTGTGTCATACTACCATCACATTTTGCCCTGAAAAACAGAAATTCCGTCTCACCTGGAGCCACAGCCGCTTTCAAGGCTGCCAAACCTGGATTCGAGATTGGTCCTGGTGGTAAACCCGGATTACGATATGTATTATACGGCGAATTCGCTTCCAAATCGGTGTAAGTGAGCATGCTTTTCCACCATGTGCCAGTTTGAGCGTCATACCCAAGGGCATATTGAACCGTTGGATCGGTTTGCAGGAACATGTCGATTGCCAGACGGTTGTAAAAAACCGAAGCAATCGTTGGCATCTCCTCTTCCGCGAGCGTTTCCCGCTGAATGATGGATGCCATGGTAACAGCCTGATGCAGTGAAAGCCCGCTTGCTTGCAGATCCCGGTTGAATTCCTCAGTCAAAATGGTTGTTTTGAAACGAACTAACAGCTCAGCAATGAATTCTTCCAGCGTAATATCGGGTTTCATGCTGTAACTTCCGGGGAAGAGGTATCCTTCGAGAGACTTCCCCTGCGGTATTTGCATCTGTTCCCGGTAAACTTCTGTAGGGGCTGTAACAAACTTCAGAAAATCTGAGGAGTTGAAAGACAGACCCAGATTGTCGACCATTTCTGCAACTTCTTCCATCCGCCAACCAGCATAGAGGATGAATTGCTTATCCCGCTTTGTGACATCTGAGACCAAATCAGCAACAGAAATGGCGTTCAGACCCGCGGGAACGGTGTAATTGCCCGGTTGAATTTTTCGGTCTTTACCAGAATAAGCCAGGTAAGTGCAGGTTAGGTCGCCAGAAACAACCATGTTGGTTTGTTCAAGGGCGGCACACATCTGCTGCACATTCTCGTCAGGCTGGATGGTAACTTTTTCTTCGAACAACCCGTTACCCTTTGCCACCGCAAGCATTTCCTCCCTCCCCTGGTAAAGGAGTACGCTTTGTTTCAGGGTTGAGATGGGATTGAGGGATTTGGCGGGAAATCCGAAAATTTGCCTGGTTTGATAACTTACGTAAAACAGTCCTATAGCCAGGAGGATTGCGCTGATCAGGATTATTACGAGGAATATGAATTTATGCTTTTTTCTCATCCTCAGCCTCACCGTTTTGTTGCCTGGTAATCCAGGTAACTCTGTAAAATCATCGCAGCCGCTTTATCGTCAAGCGCTTCGCGCCTTGACCCGCGGCTTTTTTTCATCTGTACACTGGTGCTTATGACTTTTTTCGTGGAAAAAGATTCATCCCAGGTTTCCACCGGAACGCCGCAAAAGGAGCGTAATTCCTCCACGAAACGTCCAACAGATCGGGCTCGGGGTCCTGTTCCGCCGTCAAGGTCATACGGCATTCCGACCACGATCATCCCGCACCCCTCATCCCCACAAAGCTTACAGACCTCCTGAACATCCAGAGACCGCGAAACATGGCGCAGAATGGTCAGGGGACGGGCAAAGTTCGCGCCTTCATCGCTGATGGCAACTCCGATACGCACATTTCCGTGATCAATTCCAAGAATCTTCAAAGCCTGTTCCAATCTGTGTTGAATGGGTACAAAAATTATACAATGAAACCCAAGGAACCATTCGTTGAGGCAATACTTTTTGATACTGGCAATAAAGAAAACCAATCGGATGGAAGATACAAAAAAGCAGCGGTTTCTATCCGCTGCCTTTTTGTTGCCTGAACGAATTACTTTTTAAGGTGGACCCTGAGTGCCCTGCGATCCTTCTGCACGAGGGCTTGCAGATCGCCCAAAGCCTGGGCACGCTGCAGAGTTCCGAAGCTCATCCCTTCCCCGGGGATTTCGAAGTCATTTATTGCATCTTTTGTGAAGTGGATGAACAATCCGCCTGCTGGTCCGCCTTTGTGGAGCTGACCGGTAGAGTGCAGGAAGCGCGGTCCAAAGCCAAGCGCCGTTGCTTTATTTACCGCGTTTAAAAGCTCCGCGCGGATTGATTGAAGGTATTCGAAGTTCTCTTCGAGGCGCGGAATGAAACCGCTTAGAACAATATAACCATTCTCTTCAACTGTTTCAGCATATGCCAGGAGCAAGGACCGCAGGTCGGCAGCCTGAAGCGCAGCGTCAACTATGAAACCGTACAAAATTGCTTCATCGTTCTCCCAGATCGGCTCGCCTTCTTCGAGCTTACCTGTCTTCTGATAGGTGTTGATGACCTCTTTCGCGATGGTTTTACTCAATTGCACGTTGGGCTGGTCAAACGCGTTCACCTTCAGCACGGCGCAGGCAATTGCCGTTGCATATTCCCAACGATAAAATTCTTTTGCAAGCCCGTACGGTTCGGAGATGGCAATCGTGATCACAACATGCCCGGATGCTTTTTGTGCTTCTGCCAGCCGGGCTTGGCTGCCATCGGTTTTAAAGTAAACAAACACTCGGTCCGGGAGATAGGTTTTCCCGATCAAAACCGGCTCATTCTCGATTGGAAGGATCCCTTTGCCTTCTTTTCCACTGCTTTCAGCAATAAGTTGCTCAAGCCAGGGAACCAGGCTGCCGGCAAACCCTTCGGCAATAAAAGTCAACTTGTCTTTTCCACGCTTTGCAGCCTCTGCCAGCACCAAGCCAAGCATCAGGTTGGGATTCGCCGGATAAGGCACCTTTTTTCGGCTCTGGAGGTCAGAAGCGATGCCTTGCCCAAGGAATTTGCGCAGATCAATACCCATCAGCGCAGCCGGAACCAGGCCGAAATGCGTGAAAACGGAAAAACGACCGCCAACATCCGGACGGGCGTTGAAAACTTTTCGAAAACCTTTACGGTACGCCAGGTCTTGCAAGGACGTATTAGGGTCGGTAACCGCTACAAAATGCTTGCCTACATTCCCCGGGTCAAGCTTCTCCAGCTCAGCCCAGAAATACTTGAACGCCGACATAGTTTCGCTGGTGCCGCCGCTCTTGCTTGAAACAATAAACAGCGACTTTGCCAGGTCAACATCCTGCATCCGGAAAGCGATTTCATCCGGGCTGGTTGTGTCGATAATCCGCAGATTCAGACCCTGGCTGTTTTGTGGAGCCATTGCCTGGCTGATCACTTCCGGCGCCAGCGACGATCCGCCCATTCCGAGGACGAATGCGTACTGGTAGCCTTCGTCAAACAGCTTGTTTTTGAAAGAGGTTAACTCCTCGATAAGGGGGACTTGCTGCCCGGGCAGGCTCAGCCAGCCAAGCCGTTCGCGGATTTCCTCATATCCCGATTCATCCTTCGTCCAAAAAGATGGCTCATGGTCAAACAGGTTGGTGACATAAACCCGGTTGGCTGCCTGTTTCAATGCCTCACGCACAGCTCCGCCCAGATCAGCAAGCTCGGCAGCAAAAAAGGCTCGTTTTGACTCAATCGTATCCAAAAGCGAAAGATAGGCTTGTTTAAATTTCTCTACCCCGTCATCTTCGAGTTCCTGGGCAATGTGTAAAAAGTCAAATCCCAGGTCCGGAAGAAGATTGAAATTATCAGTGGCTCGTTCCAAATCTTCAGCAATTCGAACATCCGTTGCTCCGTGGTCGAGGAATGCGGTTAAGGTAGCAGGCGGAATGGTATTAACGCTCTGAGGCGCGATGAGCTCGTCCACATAAAGCGTGTCGGAATATGCCTTGTTTTTGGTGCCCGTAGATGCCCATAATGGTCGTTGGACCTTGGCACCGTGCTGCTTGAGCACACTAAACCGTTCAGTTTCAAAAAACTTCAAAAACTCCTGGTATGCCAACCGAGCGTTATCAACCGCTATTTTTCCGGTCAAACCCGCCACCTTCTCGGCTGCCTCTGAACTCATGTTTCCGAGTTCTTCCAGCCTGCTGTCAACCAGGGAATCAATCCGCGAGACAAAAAACGATGCGACGCTGCCGATCTTATCGATTGGCAGGTCGTTTGATAGACGGTCCTCAAGCCCGGCAATGTAAGCTTCCATCACCTCAATATAGCGGGGAATTGAGAAGATAAGCGTGGCGTTTACGTTGATGCCTTCGCTGATAAGAGCTTTGATCACGGGAAGCCCAGCTTTGGTTGCGGGGACTTTGATCATCACATTTCTGCGATTCATTTGAGCCCATAACGCTCGCCCGTCCTCAATTGATTTCTCGGTGTCATGAGCAAGAAGCGGGTTAATCTCCACGCTTACCATCCCATCAACACCGCCAGTAGCTTCAAACACAGGCAAAAACAGATCAGCCGCAGCTTGTATGTCTTCGCGAACCAGTTCAATGTAAATTTGTTCCTTGCTAAGCCCCGCCCACGCCATAGATTGCAGCGTGTCATCATATGCCGCGCTGCTGCTGATCGATTTCTCAAAGATACTGGGGTTAGAGGTGACGCCGTAAGCCTCGCCCTCTCTGATCATACGCTCCATTTCGCCATCCAGGAGCATGCCCCGTTCAATATTGTCGTACCAGACAGACTGCCCTGCTTGTTTAATTGTTTGAGCACGATTCATCAGTTCACTCCTGCTGTCTAAAAAAGCTTTCGCGCCGTCTTCACGACATTTTCCACCGTGAAACCAAACTTTTCCAGCACGATCTCACCGGGCCCACACTTACCAAAAGTATCAATACCGATGGCAATGCCTTCGCTGCCGATGTACTTCTGCCATCCAGTGGTAACGCCCGCCTCAATGGATACTCGCCGGGTCACTTCTGAGGGCAGCACGGATTGCTGGTATTTTTTGGGCTGCTTCTCGAACAACTCCCAACTTGGGAAGGAAACCACACGCACCTTGCGCCCCTGTTTCTCAAGCTTCTTGCCGGCTTCATACGCCAGGCTGAGCTCCGATCCGGTTGCCATCAGGATGATGTCGGGTGTACCCTCTTCGGTTTCGTAGAGGATGTAACCGCCCTTGGCAACACCCTTGGCTGGTTTGCAGACATTTCGGTCAAATGTGGGCAGGTTTTGGCGCGAAAGGATCAGAGCCACTTCTTCATCGCGATGCTCAACAGCATACTTCCAGGCTTCGCTGACTTCGTTGGCGTCTCCAGGACGCAGGACTACCAAATCTGGAATAAGGCGCAGGCTCATCACATGCTCGATTGGTTGATGTGTGGGTCCATCTTCGCCAACAGCAATCGAGTCGTGCGTGAGCACCCAGATTACGCCCATTTTTGAGAGTGCGGCAACACGAATGGAACCTCTGGCATAGTCGGAAAACACAAGAAACGTTGAAACGTAGGGGATAAATCCGCCGTGAACCTGCAGACCGTTCCCAACGGCACCCATTGAGATTTCCCGAACGCCAAAGTGCATATTCCTGCCTTCTGGCGTTTCAGAGCTAAACGCGGGCACCTTATCCATCCAGGTTTTTACTGAAGAAGCCAAATCCGCCGAGCCGCCGAATAATTCTGGCAAGCCTCCGCAAATTGCGTTGATGACCTTACCGGATGCCTCTCGCGAAGCCAGACCTTTTTCGTTCGCGGGGAACACCGGCAGCGATTTCTCCCAGCCTTTGGGGAGTTTTCCTGCCAGCCTGCGTTCATATTCAGCAGCAAAATCAGGGTATGCGGCTTTGTATGCCTCGTAGGCTTTTTCCCAGGTCTGCTGGGCTTTTTTTCCGGTGTCAAGGCGGGTACGGAAGTGAGCCAGGATTTCTTCGGGGACGTAGAACATGGGCTCAACGGGCCAGCCCACGTTTTCCTTGGCTTTTGCCAGTTCTTCCTTCCCGGCAGGTGAACCGTGGATTCCTGAGGTGTTGGCTTTGGTGGGAAGACCGTAACCGATCGTCGTGCGGCAGAGGATGATCGAAGGGCGAGGATCCTTTTTGGCTGCTTTAACCGCGGCGTCAATTGCCTCAACATCATTTCCGTCGGCGACCCGCTGCACGTGCCAGTCATAAGCTTCAAACCGTTTGGCAACGTCCTCGGTGAATGTAATGTTCGTGGAGCCTTCAATCGTAATTTTGTTATCGTCGTAAAGATAAACCAGCTTGCCCAGCTTAAGATGCCCCGCCAGCGAGGCTGCTTCCGAGCTGATGCCTTCCATCAGATCGCCATCGGTAACGATGCCGTAAGTGTAATGGTCCACAACCTCGTGCCCCGGCTTGTTAAAAATTGCCGCGAGGTGACGCTCGGCAATTGCCATCCCAACACCTGTCGCGAATCCCTGCCCAAGAGGTCCTGTGGTGGTCTCAACTCCGGGTGTGTGTCCCCATTCTGGATGGCCTGGGGTGATTGAACCCCATTGGCGGAACTGTTTCAGGTCATCCATGGAAACAGCATAGCCTGTTAGGTAAAGCATGCTGTAAATCAGCATGGAACCATGCCCGCCAGATAGAACAAAACGGTCTCTGTTTGACCAATCGGGGTCCGAGGGGTTGTAGTTCATGTGGCGCATGAATAATGTATAAGCAAGCGCGGCAGTCCCCATTGGCAGCCCGGTATGACCGGAGTTCGCCTTCTGAACACCGTCAGCTGAGAGAAACCGGATGGTATTCAACGCTTTTTCAAGATCTAATTCTGTCATGTAAGACCTCCAGTGAGTGTTAATGTTTTTGGGATGGTAAAATTCTACCATTGAATCTTTGAGCACTTATTCAATAATGGTTGATTGGTTTAGATGTCTTTACTATCCAGGAGTCAGCAAAACATGGACCTATTGGGAAAAAACGCTTTGGTAACCGGCAGTGGCATTCGCCTTGGGCGGGCGATTTCCCTCGCTCTCGGCAAGGCAGGCTGTAACCTGGCTCTGCACTACAACTCCTCCCTTGAGCCAGTAAACCAGGTGAAGTCAGAACTCGAATCAATGGGGAGGAAAGCCTCAATCTTTCATCAGGACCTGGAAGATATCTCCAGCGTACCTGAACTTATGTCGCGTGTTTGCGATGAGTTTGGTCACGTTGACATTCTGATTAACAATGCCGGGATTTACCCATTGGGGACAGGGAAAGGTTCCACCCCCGCAAAAATCAACCGGGTGTTCAACGTTAATCTCTTTTCGCCATGGCTTCTAATTTCGGCGTTTGCCAAGCAACTTCCCGAAGGGACACACGGTAAGGTGATCAACATAAGCGATGGCAGTGTGTTTCACAATGGAACAGACCATTTCGGCTACCGTGTAACAAAACAGGCGATCAACACCATAACCGCGATGTTCGCGCTGGAGCTTGCGCCAAACATCACCGTAAACGCGATCGCTCCGGGCACAATGCTGCCGCTTCAAGGCTACGAACATGTGGACCTGCAGGCAGTGGCTGAGCGTCAAATCCCACTAAAGCGAATCGGCAGCCCAGAGATCATCGCCGAAAACGTTTTGCACATCCTCAGCCAGGATTTTATGACCGGAAGTGTCATCAGGGTTGACGGTGGGGAATTTTTGTAGGAGAAACCGGAATGGACAAAATCATCATTTCTGACTTACGCGCCACTGGCATTCTTGGTGTCAAATCCCCTGAGCGAGATCAAGCCCAAACGGTGCTGATCAACCTTACTCTCTTTACCGACCTTCATAAAGCCGGCATATCTGACAAGATTGAAGATACAGTCAGCTATTCTGCGGTTGCAAAAACAGTTTTGGCGCGTGTATTAGAAACGCAATACTTTACGCTCGAAGCGCTCGCAGATGACCTCGCCAGCTTACTGCTAAACAAATATGGTATTCAGGCTGTATCAATCCGCATTGAAAAACCCGATTTCGTCGCCCATACATCGCGAGTTGGCATAGAAATCTTCCGGGAATCAGCCAAATCGGACAGTTAATTTGATATTCTGTTAAGGAATTCCATCCTGGTTTCGAGACGTTTCCTGAATCCACCCAACATGGCGGAAGTGGTCATTTTTGCTTGTTCCTTTTTGATCCCGCGCATCATCATGCATAAATGCTGACCCTCAATCACCACACCAACGCCCCAGGGTTGGATAACTTCCTGGATAAACTCAGCGATTTGCTGCGTCATGTTTTCCTGCACCTGTAATCTATGCGCAAACATATCGACAATCCGGGGTATCTTTGAGAGACCGATGACTTTGCCCTTGGGAACGTAGGCAACATGTGCTTTTCCAAAGAACGGTAAAAGATGGTGCTCGCAAAGGCTATAGAATTCGATGTCTTTGACGATGACCATTTCATCGTAGTTCACATTAAAAAGTGCCCCATTTACCAGTTTTACCGGGTCAACATGATACCCGCCGAGGATTTCCTGATACGCCCTTGCTACCCGATCGGGTGTGCGCACTAAGCCCTCGCGCGTGGGATCCTCACCAATTGCCTGCAGAATCTGGCTGATTGAGTTTGAAATTGCTGGCAAGTCGAAACCATTTTTGTCATCTTCAATGGAGCTGAGTTCAATATCATCGTCATCTTGATGTACCATATCTGTTTTCTCCTGGAAGTATTTTAACGCAATGCAGCCCCAAATGGGGCTGCATGGTTTTACGTAAATTGTTCGCTACCCAACAACAGGATCAATCAAACCGTAGGTTCCATCACGGCGGCGATAAAGAATGTTGATCTTCGAAGTTTGGGCGTTGTAGAACACAAAGAAGTCCTCATGTCCGAGTAACTGCAGTTGTTCAAGCGCTTCCTGTTCGTCCATCGGGGTCAGGGTAAAGGTCTTCCGCCTGGCAATCACGGGGACGTTCTCTTCCTCTTCAACCTCTTCGGGATGAACTTCCTCAGTAACTTCAGCGGTTTCAACACCACGTTTGCGCCAGTGCTTTCCCTTGAAGCGTTCAATTTGGCGGGTCATTTTGTCCACAGTGGCATCAATTGCAGCGTAGATGCTGTCTGCGCGTTCCTCTGAGCGAAGGATAAATCCTTTCCCGCGGATGGTGACCTGAGCGATAAAGCGGTCGGACGCGTTACGCGCGGTTTTGGCATAGCCTAAATCAACCCGGCATTCTCCAATCTCACTGAGGAACTTATCCAGCTTTCCGACTTTTTTCGTTGCGTATTCCTTGATTCGGTCGGTTAAATCAAGGTCTTTTGTGTAAATATCCATATGTAGAGCCATGGGAACCTCCTGCAGGATTTTATGGAATTATACATGATTCATTCTCTAAAAGTAAGTTTATACAACATTGTAATCGGACTTTCCGACGGTAACCGCGTAAATGCTTCCGGAGTTTGCGTCTTTTAACGCCTGTGAAGCCGACTCCATTGTCGCGCCGGTTGTTAGAACATCATCGACCAGCAAGATCTTTTTGCCCCTGACGACCGCCGGATCGGCTTCAAAAACACCCCGGACATTCTCCCTTCGGGAGTTTACATCCAGGTTGACCTGTGAGTCATTTTCTTTGATGCGGATCAGAGCGGTGGTTGAAAGAGGTTTCGAAAACTCTTTCGTGAGCGGGATTGCCAGACGTTCCGCCTGATTGTAGCCTCGCTGTTCAAATTTGCGTCTCGAAAGCGGTACAGGCACGATCAAATCGAAATCCCAGTTTTCAGCCTGAACGACTTTCAGGAGATACCCAGCCAAAACCCTCGACACCCCAATGTCATTCTGGTATTTCAGGTGGTGAATTGCCTCTCGGATCACCCCGCCATAATATGCGAAAGCCCTAAATCTTGAATACGCGGGTTTATGATTATTGCAATGAGGACAGTGCCCGCTTTTGCTCACATACGCGTTGCAGTATGGGCACGTGTTTTTAGGAACTCGTTTGATCGCCGCGTAACAATCCGGACAGATGATCTCACCTTCAATGTTGCAGCCCAGGCAATGCGGAGGAAAGAACCAATCGATTGTGTTCCACATCCAATCTTGCAAAATCAGCTTCATAATGCAATACCTTATCAGGAAGCAAGCGTGTTCTGGTAAAAAAGTTGTATAGCTGGCCAAAAAATTGAAAGGATAGTAAAAAGAATCATCAGAATTAATACGATGATCAGAAAGTATTCCAAGGGACCTGGTCGGTTACCCTGTCCTGAAGCCATACATCCTCCAGTAAGATTTATTTTTTCAATTATAATATTTTTACATTAATGTGAGAACCTTAGATAATCTATTGCCAGGGTGGCGGGAAGCATCTAAGATTATTTTAGTTCAAGGTATGAAAAGGAGTAACATGAGTGATATTTTTGATAAAGTGGCTGACGATCGCGACCCATTAAAAAAGTTGCTTTCAAAAATTCCCGGTTTCAAGGGTTATATTGAACGCGGTGACCGCCGCCAATCCGATAAGCTGCTGCGCGAAACAATCGCCAATGAATATGAAGCTCATTATCAGCGTATTTCTGGTCTCCAGCGTGATTTGATCTCGCAGGGTGGATTGGCTTACCTTTCCGAGCTCGAAAACGCATCCATCAAACTGCGTCAGTTTATCGATCGTGTACGCACCGCCTCTTATGGCTATGCGGGTCTTTTTGACGCGATAAAAATCAAGGAAGATGAATTGTCAAATATCTATGCTTACGATGCTGCTCTGCTCGAAAAAGGCGCGGCGGTATCCGGAGCGATTGATAACGTTGAATCATCAATCGGCACCGACGGTTTGCCTGCTGCGCTCCGTCATTTGACCTCTGTTGCTCAGGAGTGTGTTGACTTGTTCAACAAGCGTTCTGACGTAATGAAGGGCATCGCTTAATCTCTTTTTTTTAGATTTACGGAGGAATAATATGGCAAGAGTTTTTGATGTAGTCGAATATCCAAGCGAGATGGCAGATGAGTTGGTCCATCGTTTCCCTGAAACAGGCATAGCTGACCTGCGTTTTGGCTCCCAGGTGATCGTACGCGAGTCCCAGGCGGCGGTCTTCTTCCGCGATGGTCGCGCTCTCGACGTGCTCGGTCCCGGACGCCACACCATCTCCACCGCCAACGTGCCCCTGCTCACTAACCTTTTGGGCAAGCTATTTGGCGATCGCACGCCTTTTACTGCTGAGGTTTACTTTGTTTCCATGCGCGAATTTGCGGACCGCAAATGGGGTACCCCCCAACCCATCATCGTTCGCAACACGGGTGTTGGTCTTGGCATCGCTTTATTACAAGGCTTTGGAACCTATAGCTTCCAGGTCAAAGACCCCCAGCAATTCGTCACTCAGATTGTCGGTCAGCTTGGTGCGTATCGCACGTCGGATATTGAAACCCGCCTGCGCACCATGCTGCTCTCCCGCCTTCAGGATCTGCTCGGCGAGACAACATCCCAAAAGAATGTGCTTGACCTGATCGGGCTCACCGATGAACTCGGGGCTGGCGTTCGTGCCAAATCGCAGGATGACTTCCTGGCAATCGGTCTGCTGCTTAAATCGTTCTATATTGGCAACCTGAAACCTTCAGATAAGTCCGCCAAAGAACTGCGCGAAATGGGCATGCTCGACATGCAAACATACACCCAGCTTCAGGCTGCGGATGCCATGCGCGACGCCGCCCAAAACCCGTCCGGCGGGGCTGGTTTAACTGCTGGAATTGGCGCAGGCATGGGCATCGGGAATGTCCTTTCCGGATCGCTTGCGGGCATGACCCAGGGGCAATCTCAAACCCAACCGACCACTCCATCCGCTTCCAATGTCATGCCTGATATTATGACCCCATCCGAAGCTGCCGGCTTCCTGAAAGTCTCCGAGGAAGATGTTGTCGCCGCAATTAACGCTGGTGATCTGAAAGCCCGCAAGATCGGCAGCGCCTATCGCATCAGCAAGGATGCCCTACAGGATTATCTGCGAGGTTAATCTTTAAAAACCGGTACAAAAAAGGTTGGCAGATGTGCCAACCTTTTTTATTTGCTCTAGCCGATGGCTTTACGAATCAACTCCCGTATCCTATCCTCAACCTCCGCGGTCAGTTCAACCAAGGCATATGACGATGGCCAGAATGAGCCCTCATCCAGTTTTGCGGAATCACTGAAGCCCAATGTGTTATACCTGGCTCCAAAGCGCTGCGCGCTCTGGAAGAAAACCAGAACTTTTCCATCAAGCTGAAATGCCGGCATCCCGTACCAGGTTTTTGGGTATAAGGAGGGAAACTCCTCTTTCACTATTTGGTAAATTTTTTCCGCAATTTTTCGGTCGTGCTCTGCCATTTCCGCTATCTTCCCCAACACCACTTGTTCATCAGCAGACCTGGACTTCGTTGCCTTTTCTTCTTTTAGCTCTTTAGCCCGTTCTTTCATGGCGGCTTTTTCAGCATCGGACCATCCGGCATCTGCCGCTTTTTTGGGTTTAGAATTTTTTTCAACCATATTTACCTCTCTTTATCGCATTCTACTCAGCTATTTCATTGAGGTAAAAATTTTGTATAGGTTTTCTTCGGTGATAAAACAGTTGTTGGTTAAACACAAAAGGCATTCCAACAGTTGGAATGCCTTTGTACATGTGTAAACGGGACTTACTTTTTGCTTGCTTCGATAGCCTTGACAGCATCGCCAACGGAGTGGATATTTCGAGCGTCCTCATCGGAGATATTGATGTCGAATTTTTCGCAAAACCCATCAATCAGGAAGAATTGATCCATCGAGTCAGCTTTTAGATCCTCGATGAAACGGGTATCCATGGTGATAGCCTCTCCATCAATTTTCAGTACATCCATTACGACAGCTTTGACAGTATCGAAGATTTCGTTTTGTTCCATTTTTTCCTCTATCGTTATAATTACCTAACTTTACCATTTGTGTTTGACATTTTAAGTAGCTTCTACTATAACACCATATGATGAAAAAAGATGCGAGCCTTCCACAAAGAAAAGATGACCACCTGAAGATAACCCTTGAGGAGGACGTCCAATCCTCGATTTCAACAGGCTTTGACCAACTCAGGCTTAACCATAAAGCACTGCCCGAATTAGATTTTGATAGGATTGATCTTTCTTTATCCCTTTTCAACAAACAGCTGGCAGCGCCGATTCTGATCTCTTCGATGACCGGGGGCAGCACGAAAGGCGCAGCCTTTAACCGCACGCTCGCCTTGGCTGCGGAACAATCTGGAATCGCGATGGCGGTTGGTTCCCAGCGTGCCGCGATTGAGCACCCAGAACAGTCCGAGTCCTTTAGAATACGAAAATACGCCCCAAAAACGCTCCTCTTTTCAAATCTGGGAGCTGTACAGCTAAATTATGGCTATGGCGTTGAAGAATGCAAAATAGCTGTGGATATGCTTGAAGCGGATGGTCTCTATCTGCATCTCAATCCACTCCAGGAAGCGCTTCAACCTGAAGGCAACCAAGATTTTTCCGATTTATTGCGCAAAATAGAACCAATCTGTCGGGCTCTGCCTGTCCCTGTGCTCGTGAAGGAAGTCGGCTGGGGCATAGACCTGGATACCGCTCGTAAACTTCTGGAGGTCGGCGTAACTGTAATTGATGTTGCCGGCGCCGGCGGCACTTCCTGGGCGAAGGTCGAGATGCATCGTCAGCCTGACCCCCTGAAAGCCGCTGTCAATGCGGCATTTGGTTCCTGGGGTATCCCAACCGCGCAGAATCTGCTCGAACTGCAAAAACTGGAAGGCAATCCGATGATTTTTGCTTCCGGCGGTTTACGTGATGGTGTCGATCTGGCAAAAGCCCTGGCGCTTGGGGCTAAGCTCGGTGGGTTTGCCCGGAAATTCCTTACTGCTGCTAACTCAGGCGAAACAGCACTGATCAACACGATTGAAATCATCAAGGCGCAGCTCAAAGTTGCCATGTTTGCCTGTGGGGTTGGCGAGCTTAAACAGTGGAACATGAGCTGCCTGGAAGAGGCTTAAGCTCTATGAACAGCAGCTCATCCCTGAAAAATCTGTTTGAACAGTCCCTCAACCAACTTGTGCTTGAACGCATTCCTAACCGCCTGCCCGGGCTGCGCGAGATGGTAAGCTACCACTTCGGTTGGAACGATCCCACTGCCAGGTTTGGAAAGCGCCTTAGACCCATGCTGATGCTCACCACCAGCCAACTTTTTTCAGATAACGCGATTGCGATTATGCCTGCCGCTGTGGCAATGGAAGTGCTCCATAATTACACGCTGGTTCATGATGACATTGAGGACCAGGGGCAAACCCGGCATGGGCGTGACTGCCTGTGGCGTAAGTACGGTCTGGCTCAGGCACTTAACACCGGAGATTTCTTGTCCACATTGGCTCTCGATATTTTTTGTGACGTTGCAAAGACCGTTTCTTTGGAGCAATTTTCCCTCGCCTACGCAGCCTTTCGCGAGGCGGCTTTGGGCGTCCTGCGCGGGCAATACATGGATATCCACTTCGAAACTGAAAAGTTCGTTTCTCTGGATCAATACCTTGAGATGATTCGCCTGAAAACAGCCTGCCTCATATCAGCCTCCATCCAAATTGGGGGAATATTAGCAGGCGCGGATGATGAAACAAAGCTTCTTTTGCAGGAAATTGGTGAACACGCGGGTTTGGCATTTCAAATTCAGGATGATTATCTTGGCATTTGGGGCAACTCCGCGAGCACAGGAAAGTCCAACCTGACTGACCTTACAACCCGCAAGAAGACATATCCAGTCCTGCTTGGCCTGGCGGAATGCCCACCCTTCCGGGCAGCCTGGGAAGGAAATTCAGAAGTTACTGACGAGATTGCCAGTCAGATGGCAGTCTTGTTGTCAGAAGGTGGGATACACGAGAAAACTGGCGAAGCGGTGCTGGATCACGTCCGCGCTATTAAGGACTGCCAGGAAAGGCTCGCCCATCTCACGAATAGCAGCAGCATGGAATTTTGGAACCTGTTGGAATCAGCTTTCAGTCCGACGTATGCTTTTTCTTCGATGCCGAAAACTCGGATTTAGCCCGCCAACTTGCGACAATCAATCCGAATCCAATCCAGTAATACGGCAGCCCAAACGTGTCCAGACTGAACCCTTCCACAATCATTGCAATCACGAGGAGCTGACCAGCCAAGCCCATTGCCTTGAAGAGCCCTGAATTTTTTCGCTGCTCCACACTTTTGGCATCGCGCCAATGCATTACAAGCCAGGAGACAAAAACCGAAAACCCCACGATTCCAGTTTCCGAAAGCAACCTCACCCACAGATTTTTGGCATTGGGAATGAAGCTGTCATACAGCATTACCGAAAGCGTTTCGGGTAATTGGTAACCAAAACTCGTCATAGTCTCGGGATAGTAATATCCGGCGATGCCGAGCCCGCTTCCAAAAATCGGGAATTTAATGTAAACGTTGTAGGCTGTTTGCCAGTAGGTTATTCTTTCCGCGATACTCAAACGGCTCGCCCAACCCATTATTCCGTGTTGTTGGAGCAGCTCAAGGTTAAATAACTGCTGCATGCGCGGCTCGAGCCGGGTCATAATCCACCCAGCAGACAAGACCAATAAGAGCAAGATAATTAGGATCAGAAGCCAAAGCAGAAAACGAGCAAAGATATGCTGCTTTTTGGTCTGTTGTTTTCCGGTTTTCTTCTCTCTGTGTTCCAAAAACCGGTTTATTCCTGAGTCTGCAAATTTAAACAATAAGTAAGTTGCAACCACGATAACAGTAATCCAACCAATCCTGGAAAAACTTAGAAACATGCTCACAACGCCACCTGCCAAAAGCAAGGCTTCATAGGGGACTTTTCCAAAGAGCCTTTTTGGGTATACCGATTCATTTTGAACGGTAAATCCAAGCCAAAGTGGGATGTAAAGGATATTCAGTTGGTGAGCCAGCCAGGAGGGTTCGTAAGCAAACCCAGTCGCACGCCCGTCATACAACCTGGCAGATGCAGAGACAAGGGACTGCAGGTCGGTCAGGATTTTCGGGAAAAAGCCGGTGACTTTATAGGTTAAATATTGCGCCAAAACAATCAGAATAATGACCGCACCCCCCAGGTTAATCCATTGCAGCGCCTTTCGGATTTGCGTTTGGTCCTGCAGGCAATAAATCGTGACAAGGTAAAATCCAAAGCCAAAGAGCAGGGTTATCATCCCTTCCGCCGCGTTTCGCCAATAGGGTATCGCCCGAAAGCTTGGAAGTTCCCGCATATATGCCAGCGCGATCGAACCAACAGCAATCAGAAGGAAAATATACAGGGGTTGGAATTGGCGAGGGAAGGACCTCCGTTTCAGGAAATCAGGCAGAACCACAAGCAAGACCAGGACACACATCGGCAAAAAAGACAGAGGCGCGACGCTTGTCCCGCCAAAGAGCTTCGAGAGCAGTGGAAAGCTTGTGACAGGGAGTGAAAGTAAGAGCAGCTTCCAGTTTAGATCAGCAACCAGCTTCCTGAACCTACTCACGTTCTTGTTCTTTCGTCGTTACTTCGCCGAGAATCAGCGCGAGAACCAACCCGACCATTGTTCCCGAAAGTATCAGGGTTGAGCGTTGGAAGGCAAGCGGGCGTTCAGGCTGACTTGCCGGTTGATACTGGCTGATGTTAATTTCGCCGGTTAATCCCAGGCTGAGAGGGCTTTCTCGCAGGATCACAGTTTCGGCTTCGGATATCAGTTTCTCTGCTTTTTCTTGAGTCAGCGATAGACAAAAGGGCAATTCCTGTTTTTTCGTGTCGTTGAGGCAGCTATTCAGCATCACCTGGGTTGCTTTGGCTTCCGAAAGGGTGAGAGCATGAGGATAAGCCTCGTTAAGGCGCTTAAAGGTTTGTTCCGCAAAGGAATTGGCAATCTTTTCTGCCACCTGCGTATCGCGATCCCTGACCTTGATAAGCGTGGTCATTAATTGGCGCTCAATGCTTGTTTTGTTGGTTAACTCATCGGCAGTAAGCGAGATGCCCTCATCCGCCAGGCTGAGCAACACCTGGTCAACAACGTCGGTGTGGAAGACGAGCGTGCCAACAAGGTCAAGTTGAGCATCAACCATGATTTCCGTAACATTGGTGTTGGTAACGATTTCCAGATTTGTGGTCAATTTTGAAACGGCTTCATATTGAGGGGGTATTAACAGGCTAACGATCAGCCCGACCAAAGCGCCGAGAAGCATTAAGCCAGCCACGCCAGCCCAATCTTTGGTTCCCATCTGTAAAATTTTGGGGCTGAAATCAGATCTCCCAGAAGACTTTCCTGTTTTTGCCATCCGTTTCCTTTACTCCCGGTGTTTTCAGTATTTTAACACTGCCCTTATGGAATGACAAACATCGTTTCGTGCTGAGGATAATGTCTTGCATAGATGGAGACCTTCGGTCAAAACCCTTGCGAGGTCG
>ERZ1645192.982-NODE-982-length-24085-cov-11.055472_pt1 | contig 24085 bp, 24 predicted proteins | sample MGYA00575354_ERZ1645192 | MGnify/ENA primary metagenome ERZ1645192 (study PRJEB40844, sample SAMN11349763) | freshwater sediment metagenome | isolation source: river sediment | host: Sediment | place: India: Faizupur Khadar , New Delhi | collected 2017-02-21 ... | reverse complement strand
CGGTCGGGACAGTGAATCAGCAGGATTCCGGTCTCCTTTTTTTCTTTGAGCGGACGGATACCTTTCATTGCAATATCAGAAGATTAGAATATCAGAAGAATAGAATATCCGACCATTAGAGCAGTCCTTTGGTGGTGGGGAGTTCAAAATTGAAGGGGTCACGGCGGAGGGCCATTTTCAGGGCCCGTGCAAATCCCTTGAAGAGGGCTTCGGCCTTGTGGTGGTCGTTGTCCCCTTCGGCCTGCATATACAGGTTGCAGCGGGCGTTATCGGAGAACGACTTGAAGAAATGGGAAAAGAGCTCCGTGGGGACATCGCCTACTTTTTCTCTCCGGAAATCCACCTTCCAGACGATCCAGGGGCGGCCGCCGAAATCGAGGGCCACGGTAGCCAGGGTATCGTCCATGGGCAGAACAAACCCGTAGCGTTCCATGCCGGTTTTTTTGCCCAGGGCCTGGGCAAACGCTTCTCCCAGGGCCAGGGCGGTATCTTCCACGGTATGGTGTTCATCGACATGAAGGTCGCCCTTCACCCTGAGGGTCAGGTCACATCCTGAATGGCGGGCGATCTGGTCGAGCATGTGGTCAAAGAAACCCAGTCCGGTGCTGATATCACTCTGTCCGGTTCCGTCGAGGTTCAGGAACATCTGGATGTCGGTTTCCCGGGTTTGGCGGGTCACGGTGGCCGTCCGCACCGGAAGGGCCAGAAAGGTGTACACTTCGTCCCAACTGCCGGTGATGAGGGCACAGTGCCCGGCCAGCCCGGCCCCGGCCACCTCTTCCGCAGTCAGTGCCGTCGTATAAAGAATAGCCCGCGCACCCAGGTTGGCCGCCAGCTGCACATCAGTAAGCCGGTCGCCGATGACATAACTCTCCGCCATGGCATACTCCCCGGTGAGGTATTTTCCCAGCATCGCGATGCCCGGTTTGCGTGTCGGGGCCTTCTCCTCCGGAAAGGTGCGGTCAATGAGAATATCGTCAAAAACTATTCCCTCATTGGCCAGCAATCGGAGCAGCTTCCCCTGGACCAGCGCAAAGGCCTCCTCGGGATACCCCGGAGTACCCAGCCCATCCTGGTTCGAAACCATCACCACCTCGTAGGGGAGTTTTTCCCTGATCCGCCGCAGGTTAGTGACCACCCCCGGAAATAACTCCAGTTTCTCCAGGGTGTCGACCTGAAAATCGTCGGGAGGCTCCACAATCATGGTTCCGTCGCGGTCCAGAAATAAGACCTTTTTCATAACTCAATGGAATAAGAAATTATCAATAAAAATATCATTCAGGAATGAGATGGGCTTGGCTAAGGGCTTCTACCAGCATATGGTTTTCTTCCGGTGTGCCTACGGTGATGCGCAGGCTCTCCCCGCAAAGCAGCACCCGGGAGCGGTCGCGAACAATAATCCCTTTACGGGTAAGATAGTCATAGATATCTCTGGCCTGGGTAACCCTTACCAGCAGGAAGTTGGCATCGGAGGTCCACACTTTATTCACGCAGGAAATTTTTTGGAGAGCCTTTGTAAGCTTTTCCCGTTCTTCCAGAAGGATCCTGACCCACTCTTCCTTTTCGCTTCTTTTTTCCAGAAGTTGCAGGGCCGTCTGCTGGGTAAGGCTGCTGAGATTATAGGGGTATTTGATGCGGGTCATCAGGGCGATGACTTCGGGGTGGGCAAAAGCCATGCCCAGGCGAAGCCCCGCCATGCCCCAGGCTTTGGAGAACGTCTGAAGGAGAATCAGGTTGGGGAACTCCTCTATCCTGGAGAGGAAGGAGCCCTTGAGTGAAAAGTCTACATAGGCCTCATCAACAACCACCGGTCCGGGAAACCCCTTGATGATCTTTTCCATTTCTCCGGAATCGAGGGCGTTGCCCGTGGGATTGTTGGGCGAGCAGAGGAAGATCATCCGGGTATGGGCGTTGACAGCCTTCAAAACGCTTCCGGCGTCAAGCTGGAAGTCATCGGTCAGGGGCACCCCGGTGACTCCCACCTGGTTGACCCCCGCGGCTACCGCATACATTCCGTAGGTAGGCTCGATTTGGATGATATGATGTTTTCCGGGCTCACAAAAAACCCTGATCAACAAATCAATAGGCTCATCGCTCCCATTTCCGAGGAAAATCATGGCAGGATCACACCCCTTTATCTCTCCCACTCTCTTTTTTAGTGCCCGCTGCTGTGGATCGGGATAGCGGTTCCAGGGCTGGTTCCAGGGATTCTCGTTGGCATCAAGGAACACCATCGCTTCACCTGAATACTCATCACGTGCCGAAGAATAAGGTTTTAATTGAAGGATGTTGGGCCTGGCCCATTGGTTGATATTCATCTGTTGTTTTGGTTGAAATTCTTCATTTTTAAATTACAAATCAATTATCCCCGGCTTTGAAGGTGATGCAGTCGGAGGGTCATCGCATTTTTATGGGCGTCGAGTTCTTCGGCCGCGGCCATCTGTTCCACAACGGGCCCCAGGTTCCGGAGTCCGGTTGTGGTGATCTCCTGAAAGGTGATCTTGCGTACGAAACTGTCCATGTTGACCCCGCTGAAGGAGCGGGCCCATCCATTGGTGGGGAGGGTGTGGTTGGGGCCGGAGGCATAATCCCCGGCACTCTCAGGGGTGTAATTACCCAGGAAAACCGATCCGGCATGGGTTATCCGGGAGGCCAGGGTGCCGTAATTGCCGGTGCTGATGATCAGGTGCTCCGGGGCATAGGCGTTGATCAGTCCGACCATTTCCTCATCATTGGCGACGATGACTATTCTACTGTTTTCCAAAGCCCGGGCGGCGATCTCCTTCCGCGGGAGCTGCTCTATCTGGGTGTTCACTTCCTCCCTGACTTTTTCAAGGAGGGCCTCTCCCCGCAGCACCAGCAGCACCTGGCTATCGGGCCCATGTTCGGCCTGAGAAAGGAGGTCGGCGGCCACAAATGCAGGTTCCGCGGCGTTGTCGGCCATTATGGCTACTTCGGAAGGGCCTGCCGGCATGTCGACAGCCACATCACTCAGGCTGACCAATTGCTTGGCCGCCATGACATACTGGTTGCCCGGGCCGAAAATCTTGTCGACCTTAGGGGTGACCACCCCGTAAGCCATGGCACCTATGGCCTGGACGCCACCCAGCCGGAAGATACGGGTCACCCCGGCAATGCGGGCTGCCGACAGAATCGCCGGATGGACCGAACCATCACGGCCGGGAGGTGTACAAAGGATGATCTCCCGGCAACCGGCCAGCCGCGCCGGTACTGCCAGCATCAGTACGGTGGAGAACAAGGGGGCGCTGCCCCCCGGAATATACAATCCCACTTTCTCAATGGGCACCGGCGTCTGCCAGCACCATACCCCCGGCATCGTCTCCATCTTGCCCACAGGGTGCAACTGCGCCCCATGAAAGGCTGCGATATTCTTCGCCGCCTGCTCCATGGCTTGCTTCAGCTCCTTGGAGGTGCCCTCCCAGGCCCGGTCCACCTCTGCTTCCGTCACTTCCCATTCCTCAACGGCTACTCCGTCGTAACGCAGCGTGAGCTCACGCAGAGCCTCCTCGCCCCGGTGCCGGATCTGGTCCAGCAAACTGCTGACCCGCCCCGTCAGTTCCGAAATATCCAGCAGCGGCCGCCGCAGGATCTCAGACCATTGGCTTCTCTCAGGATAATGATATACCTTCATTGAACCCTTTTTTTCAGAAAATCATTTTTTCTATCGGAACGACCAGGATCCCTTCGGCCCCAGCCTTTTTCAGCTTGCCGATCACCTCCCAGAAATCCTTCTCACTGATCACCGAGTGGACGGAACTCCAGCCCGACTCGGCCAGGGGCATGACCGTAGGACTCTTCATGCCCGGAAGAATGGCGGAGATCTCCCCGATCTTCTCATTGGGCGCATTGAGCAATATGTACTTCTTTCCTTCCGACCGCTGCACCGATTCCAGCCGGAAGATCAACTCATGGAGAATCTCCCTCCGTGCGGGCGACAGTTGTCGGTTGGCGATCAGGACCGCCTCGCTGGTGACGACGGATTCCACCTCCGTGAGGCGGTTGCTTACCAGGGTGGAACCGGAGCTGACGATGTCAAAAATGGCATCTGAAAGGCCAATTCCGGGAGAGATCTCCACCGACCCATTGATGACATGGATCTCTGAGGAGATCCCATTGTCATGGAGCCAACGGTTCAGAATGGCCGGATAGGAAGTGGCGATTTTCCGGCCGTTGAACCACTCTTTTCCGGGGTAGACGATCTGCTGGGGGATGGCCAGCGAAAGACGGCAGCGGCTGAACCCCAGCCGCTTGACAATCTCCACATCCTCACCCCGTTCCAGGACCTCGTTTTCCCCCACGATACCCACATCGGCAGCCCCATAGGCAACCGTCTGAGGAATGTCATCATCGCGCAGATAGAGGACTTCCACAGGAAAATTCATGGCCGGCGATACCAGGTTCCTGCGACCGATGACCAGGTTAATCCCCGCCTCCTCCATCAGCTTAACCGACCCTTCATTCAGCCTTCCTTTGGTCTGAATGGCAATTCTTAATATTTCCTCCATAAAAAAGCATTAAAAAAGGCCTACCGTTTTTGGTAAGCCTTCAGGTGAATATGGTCATGCACATACATAACGCCTACGGCCTACCTCCCGGCAGATGAAATGCGTGATGTATGTGAATATAGAGCATGGTTCTCATTTTTCTTCGTTGAAGCCGCAATAATAACAATAAATTATCAGTTGGGAAACAAAAAGTGTGATAAAATGAAAAACGGTTATATCCGGTTAAAAATGAAAACAAACAATTTAATACCGGCAAATCTCGTGGAAGCTTTTTAATTTTAATCATGACAAATCCCTGAACGTTTAACCTTAAAATCCCGAAGACCATGAATGCGTTGAGAAACAGTGTCAGACTTATCGGTCACCTGGGCGACACTCCGAAAGTCAGGCAGCTGGAGAGTGGCAGGAAAGTGGCCAATTTTTCGTTGGCGACCAATGAGACTTATATCGACGGGGCGGGCAACCGCAAGTCAGAAACCACCTGGCACCGGCTGGTGGCTTACGGCAATACGGCCGGTGTGGCCGAGAAGTACCTTCAGAAAGGATCGGAAGTAGCCATTGAGGGGAAACTCACCCATCGCAACTACGATGACAAAAACGGGGAGACCCATTACATCACTGAAATTGTCGTGAACACGATGATGATGCTCGATGGTAAAAATCGGTCTGAGAGTGAAGAATAATTCCACCCAGTGGCAGTGATGCTGCTGATTTACAAACCTCAAGATTACCCCCAGGGGAGTGTGCGCTCCCTCAGGATCATTCCAGGTGACCCGTTCACCAATTTGCGTTCTTAGTTCAGTTCTTATGGTGGTTGACCCGGGGTGGTTTCCTGACAGCGGAACCTCTCCGGGTTTTGGGTTTCTGACGAGGAACAACGGGAATCCCCACGCTGGATGCCGGAAATTTCCCTACCTTTGAGGGGAAGCCGGGAGTGGCCTGCTGCCTCGGGGCAGTTCCACCCGGATCACCGTTTCACCTGAAAAAGAAAGGAATCATGGAAAGCAACCCTATCACGGGAATCAAGCCGCTGGGATTTCTATGGGAAATGCGCAATCCCTTTTTGTTTTGTGCCCATCACAAAGATGCTTACCCCCGCGGGGATAGTCATTACGGGCCGGCGGCCTCCCTGGCGGGCCGCAACCTGGGCAACGATTTCACCCTGCGCGACGGATGGCGCATGTATCACGGCCATCCTGTGCCGGGGTTTCCGGTACATCCCCACCGGGGTTTTGAAACCATCACCATTGTTCTGGATGGGTTTGTCGACCATTCCGATTCCCATGGTTCAGCAGGCCGTTACGGCCATGGTGATGTGCAGTGGATGACCGCCGGCAGCGGTCTGCAGCATGCTGAGATGTTCCCGCTGATTCACACCGGGCAGCCCAACCCCCTTGAACTCTTCCAGGTATGGCTCAACCTGCCTGCCTCCCGGAAATTCTGTCCGCCATTTTATAAAATGCTCTGGGCTGAGGAGATCCCGGTGGTCACCACCCTGGATGAACAGAAGAGAAGCACCCGGGTGAGGGTCATTGCCGGGGAATATGGGGGAGAGAAGGCTCCTGCACCGGCCCCTGACTCCTGGGCAGCCGACCCGGCCAACGGGGTATCCATCTGGCTGGTGACCATGGCGCCGAAGGCCTCCTTTGAGCTTCCTGCGACACCCCCCGGTGTGGTACGCACCCTTTACTTTTACGAAGGAACCTCCCTCAGGAGCGGAGCAACCTCCCTGCCCCGCTACCACCAGGCCGATCTGGCGCCCGGTGTTCCCATCGCTTTGGTTAACGGTCAGGATGATGGCAAATTCCTCCTGCTTGAGGCCAAACCCATCCATGAGCCGGTTGTGCAGTATGGTCCCTTTGTGATGAACACGGAAGATGAAATCAGACAAGCCTTCCGCGACTACCGGGCTACGGAATTCGGCGGCTGGCCCTGGCCGGGCCGTGATCCCGTCCACGGTCCGCATCCCCGGCGCTTCGCAACCTATCCCGGAGGAGTAACCGTCTACCCAGGCGTTTCGCTACCTATCCCGGAGGAGTAACCGTCAACCCTTCTATTTCAGGGCTTAAAACTATGGGCAAAGTCCATCACGCAGACGTTGCGCCAACCGGGGTGCTTGCCGCAGGCTACCCCCACCAGCAGATAATGCTCGCTGAGGAAATTCTTGCGGTGCCCCCGTTTAGGGATGCCATCATCGATGACCAGGTGCAGAACGACGGCCCGGGCATCGGGATCGCCATAAAAAATGTTCTCCCCCATGGCTTTCTGCCACGGCCCGTAACGGCGGATGCGGTCCTGCGCCGAAGATCCGTCAGATCCGGTGTGGCCGGTACGCCCTGTCGCCGACTGATCCTTCATATGGTCGCGGGAAGCTTTAGTCAGCCTTAAATCGGGAGAGAGCAACGGCACCGGTGGGGCACTCTTCAGCTCCCTGATGGCATCCTTCAGGGCCACCACACCCTCCTTGGTAATTATTGGCACATCCCCGGGATAATTCAGCTTCTTACCATCATAGAGATTCAGCAGGGGTTCCAGATATTCACGGGCATAAGCCGCAGGGTCGGACCTTAACTTGTTGATCTCTAATATTACCGCTTTCTCATTATCAGTAAGATAGGTCACCCCTGCTGCCGTGTTGAGGACGGCCCTGTCCCAGCTTCCTTCTGCCAGGAGATCCATTCGGGACACCACCAACAAAACAAAGAGACAAAATCCAAAAATGAGACCTCTTTTAACCATCTGCCGATCCGATTTATTTCCTTTTTTTTCTTCCATTCAAAAAAAATGCCGATGAGTGCTTCAGCATCTTTACGTTCAGAAAACGGATTTCCGGACTTCAAATTTTACTCCCCCTGAAATTTTTCAATTTTCCTTCCTGACCCTTCTGCCCTAATACGGGTCCTCAGGGAGGGGTTAAATCCCGGAAAAAAGGAGACATCATGGCCCTGCCAGCCCCCCATAGAGACACAATCAGGGGCTTTTCAGGGGGGGGTAGCTTCATGGTAAAGAGGAGGGTATTACCGTTATTCAGGACCAGGCCTCGTCGCGGCGGATAGCGGCCACCTGAACGAACATACGGGCGATTTCACCGGTCACATAATGGAAGTATTTTTCTCCCTTTTCGCGTGTGGCCTTGCGGGGATCCCCCACTCCTGTGTCACGGGTGACCTGGCTCCACTGCCGCTCTGTCCAGGCCCATTTTTTCCTGCAGGCTTCAATATTGATCTGCCGTGAGGCACCATCACCCGCCTCTTCCAGGGGAAGTACCCATTCCGGATGCAGAAAGAGCATCAGGCTGGTTTCCATTTCACCGGCATGGTCATCGGGCTCCTCGAAGAGGTTCTCAGGAAGGGGAATCTGGTAGAAGTTGGCCTGGAACAACCACATGTCAGGGTATTTCAGTCCGAGCTCCCGCAACATCTGCCGGAAGTCATTTCCCCCGTGACTGTTAAACACGACCAGCTTGAAAATCCCTGACCGCAGGAGGCTAGTGATGACATCTTCCAGAATTCTCATCTGGGTCGATGGGTTGAGATTGATATCCAGTTTGATATCGTGCTGACCGGTATTCACACCGAAAGGGATGGGAGGCAAGACGACGATGCGGGCTCCTTCGAGGGCAGCCAGCCGTGTCGATTCGGCTGCGAGGGCCTCGGCTTCGAAAACATCGGTTCCATAGGGCAGATGGTAGTTGTGGGCTTCAGTGGCCCCCCAGGGCAACACGGCCACATCATAATCGCTCACTTTCACGTTTTTCCAGTGGTTGCGCGACAACAGGGGAGAAATCTCTTTCCGGTCCATAGGGCTCTGATTAATTGAACATCTACAACAATAAGGAGGGATCCCCGGGCACCTTGCTTTCCGGGAAGACCCAAAATTACATCTTTTATGCAGAATGTTTCTGAACGGAGTTTGAATCCTAACCCCGAATTGCTTATTTTTGGAAAAACCAAGAGAAGACGACCATGAGTGACAGAAGAACCTTTCTGAAAAATGCATCGCTGGCCACGGCAGGGCTGGCGGCCTTTCCCACCTTTCTCAGGGCAAACGGTGCAGCGCCCAGTGATCAGATCACCGTTGGGCTGATCGGCTGTAAGGGACAGGGATGGAGTAACCTTCAGGCCTTTCTGAAGCAGCCGGGGGTGGTGTGTGCCGCCCTGTGTGATGTCGACCGGAATGTTCTTCAGGAGAGGGCGGCCGGCGTGGAGAAAATCGCCGGTTACCGGCCCACGCTCTACAGCGATTTCCGCAAGCTCCTGGAACAAAAAGATATCGATGCGGTCATCGTAGCCACCCCTGACCACTGGCATTGCCTCCCGATGGTCTATGCCTGTCAGGTGGGCAAGGATGTCTTCTGCGAGAAACCCCTCGCCAATACCATCGAAGAATGTAATGTGATGGTGAAAGCCACCCAGCGCTACAACCGGGTTGTCCAGGTCAACCAGTGGCAAAGGAGCGATCCTCACTGGAAAGATGCGGTGGAGTATGTTCATGGTGGCACCCTGGGGCGTGTCCGTTCGGTTCGCGCCTGGTCTTATGTGGGCTGGAAGGGTTCCATTCCGGTAGTGCCCGATGCTCCTGTTCCTGAAGGAGTAGATTATGACATGTGGCTGGGGCCCGCACCCCTGCGCCCTTTCAATCAGAACCGCTTTCATTTCACCTTCCGTTGGTACTGGGATTACGCGGGCGGACTGATGACCGACTGGGGGGTTCACCTCCTTGATTATGCTCTTTTTGGGATGAACCAGTATGTGCCCCAATCGGTGATGGCCACCGGTGGCAAATATGCCTATCCCGACGATGCCATGGAAACGCCCGACACCCTGATGGCCATGTATGATTTCGGGGATTTCGGACTTCTCTGGGACCATACCATCGGTATTTACGGGGCCAATTACGGCAGAGGCCACGGGGTGGCTTTCATCGGGGAATATGGCACCCTCGTCGTCGACCGCTCGGGCTGGGAGGTTCTTCCCGAAACCAAAAGCGTCAGCGCCAAAAAGGACTTCGTCAAACCTCCCTTCCATAAATCTACAGGAAAGGGGCTGGACCTCCACGTGCAGAACTTCCTCGAATGTATGAAAACCAGGGAGAAACCCGCCTGCGACATCGAAACCGGGGCCCATATCGCCCGTATTGCCCACCTGGGGAACATCTCCTTCCGGCTCGGGCGGAAGGTTTTCTGGGACCACGATAAGCAACAGTTTATCAAGGACAAGGAGGCCAATGAGCTGGTCAGTGCCCACTACCGGAAACCTTGGACCCTTCCGCGCATCTGACATTATGGATGAATCTTAAGGATTTCCCCCGCCGGAATCCTCTGCCGCACACCTACACAAGCATGAAGTCAAGATGAAACAGTTCCTTAAATATGTGGGATATCTTCTGGCCGTGGGGGTTGCAGGCTATCTGGTATGGCGTTTTTCCTACATGATCGCATGGATTTTATCGGCGGCGGTGCTCTCCTTCGTAGGCCACCCGCTGGTGCGTCTTTTTGACCGCCTCCGGTTCCACAAGCTGAAGATGCCCCATGCCCTCAGCGCCCTCATGGCCCTGCTGGTTATCCTATTGGTGTTGCTGGGACTGCTGGCGATTTTCGTGCCCCTGATCGTCAGCCAGGCCAACACTATTGCCCGCATCGATGTGAATCAGCTGGCCGCCAACCTCCAGGGCCCCCTCCATTGGCTCGACCAGCAGCTGCACCTGCTGGGGGCCATCCCCGATGGCCAAACCATGCAGGAGTTCCTGATCGTCAAAGCCAAATCACTGGTCAACCTGGGCAATGTATCCGGACTGCTGAACAATATCTTCAGTGTGGCGGGGAATATCTTTGTCGGCTTTTTCTCGGTTTTTTTCATTGCCTTCTTCTTCCTGAAAGATGAGAACATGTTTCAGGAGATGTTATTACTGGTTGTTCCGGAAAAAAAGCATCAAGCCACCCTTAAAGTCGTGGCCGATTCCAAAAACCTGCTGATGCGTTACTTCATTGGAATCTTGGGTGAAATTTTGGGCGTCATGAGTCTGATTACCCTCGGGCTTTGGCTTTTTGGCATCCCGAATGCCCTGCTGATCGGTTTCTTCGGGGCCCTGATGAACATCATTCCCTACCTGGGACCGGTCATCGGCACCCTCATTGGCACCACCCTGGGCATCACAGCCGCCCTGGCGACAGGAAGCTTCGACCTGCTCCTGCCAGTCGTTCTGAAGATTTTGGGCGTTTTCCTGGTGGCCAACTTTATCGATAACAACATCCTGATCCCGGTGATCTATTCCAAAAGTGTGAAATCACACCCCCTGGAAATCTACTTTGTCATCATTATCGGGGGAAGCCTGGCCGGTTTGGCAGGAATGATCCTGGCCGTTCCCGTTTATACGGTCCTGCGGGTCATCGCCAAGGAGTTCTTCCAAAACTTCAGGATTGTCAAAAAACTCACCGCCGCGATTAAAGAAGAGTAAAGGATTCCCGACTCACGCAGCGAAGCGGAGTCTCGACTCAGTCGAGAAGATTCCAGATTCAAGACTCAGGACTCAGGATTCCAGATTCCAGACTACCAGGATCCACCGGCACCGCCGCCGCCAAAGCTGCCGCCGCCGAAACCGCCGAAACCGCCCCCACCACCGAAGCCACCGCCGCCGAAGCCACCCCGGCCTGAGGAGAAGTCGGACCAGGATCCACCCCGTTTGCCAGCATTCATCATGCCCAGCCATACCCAGAAGGGAAGACTGCGGCTGCCCGTGTTAAAGGACTTTTTGTTACCCCCTTTCATCATCGAGATGATCAGGATGATGACAATGACCAGGACGATAAAAGATCCGGCCCCCGTGGAGCCGCTCTCCTCCTCACCGGCATACTGTTCCGCCGTATATTCACCCCGTGCCAGGCTCATGACCACCCTGGTCCCGGCCATGATCCCCCCGAAATAATCCTCCTCCCGGAAGCGGGGAATCATCTCCTGGTCGATAATCCGGCCGTTGGCTATGGCATCCGGGATGACCCCTTCGAGGCCATACCCCACCGAGATATAAACCTGTCCTCTTTCCGAGGCGGTTTTAGGCTTGACCAGGATCACAATCCCGTTATTTTTCCCTTGTTGGCCCACGCCCCAGGATTCACCGATCCGGAAGGCCATCTCGGCTGGGTCATAACCATGGAGGTCGGGAAGGGTGACCACAGCCACCTGCGTGGAGGTCTCCCGGTCAAAGCGGACCAGGGTATCTTCCAGTTCCTGAAGTTGTGCGGGGGTAAAGAGTCCTGCCAGGTCATTGACCAGGCGGGGAGGTACCGGCCGTTCCGGCACCTGGGCCAGTGCAGCCAGCGGCAGTAAAAGCGCCAGCCATACCAGGTATTGGGTCCAACTTCTGTTCATCTCTATTTTTTATCGCCGTAAGAAATCTCGTTCGGCAGTTCATTCACGTCATCCTCCCGCCGCGGAAAATGCGCACGCAATTGTTCTCCGGCCATCCTGATCCCTTCCATGAGTCCCTCGGCGACCTTCTCCTGCCGGAATTGGTCCAGCACCACCTGCCTGATCCCGTTCCAGAAATCTTCGGGGACGACCTTGTTGATGCCAGAATCGCCGATGACCACAAACTTGCGGTCGCTGACCGCCACGTAGAAAAGAACCCCATTGCGCTCACGGGTCTTATGCATCTCCAGCCTGGCGAAGATATCTACCGCCCGGTCAAAGAGATTCTTCCTGCACCTCTCTTCGATATGCACCCTGATCTCACCCGATGTTTCCATCTCGGCTACTTCGATGGCCCGCTTGATACCGGCCCTCTTTTCTTCCGTGAAGCTCTCCCAAAAATTCATAGCGTCTCTCCTGGTTACTGTTTCCACCTGCGCGGATAAGCGCCGGAGGGTGCACTTTCCTGCACGCTTCCTGGCTGCTGATTCAGAATTTCACCTCAGGGGCCTTTTCGGCTCCCTGCTGGGCCTCAAAATAGGCCTTTTTATCAAAACCGAAGATCTTGGCCGTGATCAGCTCAGGAAAACGCCTGATATAGGCATTGTACGCCTGAGTCGTTTCGTTGAATTTCATCCGTTCCACCGTGATCCTGTTTTCGGTTCCTTCGAGCTGGGCCTGCAAGTCAAGGAAGTTCTGGTTGGCCTTGAGGTCAGGATATTGTTCAACCACCACCATCAGCCTGCTCAGCGCCGAGGAGAGTCCCTGCTGGGCCTCCTGGAACTGCTGCAACGCCTCAGGGGTCAGGTTGGCAGGATCCACCTTCATGGAAGTGGCCTGTGAACGGGCCTCAATCACCCGGGTGAAAGTCTCCTGCTCATGCTGCGCATACCCTTTTACCGTCTCCACCAGATTGGGGATCAGGTCGGCCCGCCGCTGATAGACATTCTCCACCTGGGCCCAGGCTGACCCTACGGCCTCATCCATAGAAACCATCTTATTGTAGCCACATCCCGTAAAAAGGAAACCAGTGAGTACAACGGCAAGAATCAAAACAAGCTTTCTCATATGCACTGAATTTTTATACAAATTTGACCTTTGAATGTTTAAAATCATCAAAATTATCGGAGAAACCCCATAATTTGCCGCTAAATTACATCTTTCAATAGATAAATGGAGACGAACATGACCAATGAGGCCTTCAGGGCCGCGATCAGGGAGGGGATTCCTGCCGTTCTGCCGGCACCGCGGGAGATGGATCCCGGCGTAAACCATGCGCCCCAGAGAAAAGACATTTTAAGCCAGGAGGAAAAACGGCTGGCAGTGAGAAATGCCCTGCGCTATTTTCCTCCGGAATTTCACCCGGTGCTGGCCCCGGAATTCCGGGAGGAGCTCCGGCAGTATGGCAGGATTTACATGTACCGTTTCCGGCCGCTCTACCCGATGAAAGCCCGGCCTATAGCGGATTATCCTGCCCGGACCGTTCAGGCAGCGGCCATCATGCTGATGATTCAGAACAACCTGGACCCCGCAGTGGCACAGCATCCTTACGAGCTGATCACCTATGGGGGCAATGGGGCCGTCTTCCAGAACTGGGCCCAGTATCTGCTGACGATGCGTTACCTCTCCGAAATGACCGAAGAACAGACGCTGGTCCTCTATTCAGGCCATCCCCTGGGGCTTTTCCCCTCCCACCGGGAAGCACCGCGCGTGGTGGTCACCAACGGATTGATGATCCCCAACTACTCCTCACGCGACGACTACGAACGCTACAATGCCCTGGGTGTCACCCAGTATGGCCAGATGACTGCCGGCTCCTACATGTATATCGGTCCGCAGGGGATCGTCCATGGCACCACCATCACTTTGCTGAATGCCGCCCGTCTTCATGCCACTGGGTCTGACCGCACCAGGATATTTATCACCTCCGGTCTCGGAGGAATGTCAGGCGCTCAACCCAAGGCAGCAGTCATTGCCGGTATGGTCTCGGTCACCGCAGAAATCAACCCACGCGTGGTGAACATCCGAAAAGAGCAGGGATGGGTCGACGAGGTACACACCTCCCTGGAGAGCGTCATCCACCGCATGCTGAGTGCTTCCGCTGCCGGCGAAACCATCTCCCTGGCTTACCTGGGCAACATCGTTGACCTCTGGGAAGAACTCGCCCGCCGTGACATTAGAATAGACCTGGGATCGGATCAGACCTCCCTGCACAACCCCTTTGCCGGGGGTTACTACCCCGTGGGCCTCACCTTTGAGGAATCGAACAGAATGATGAGCACGGAACCGGATCGTTTCAGGGAGAACGTCCAGGCCTCCCTGCGGCGGCAGGTGGAAGCTATCAACACCCTCACTGCCAGAGGGATGTATTTCTGGGATTACGGAAACGCTTTTCTGCTGGAGGCTGGGCGGGCCGGCGCTGGGGTCTTCGCCCCCGGCGGGGGATTCCGATACCCCTCCTATGTCGAGGATATCATGGGTCCCCTCTTCTTCGATTATGGTTTCGGTCCCTTCCGATGGGTTTGTACTTCGGGTGACCCTGCCGACCTGGAAACCACAGACCAACTGGCTGCCCGGGTTCTGGAAGAACTCCTGCCGCACTCCCCCGAAGAGATCCGGCCCCAGATGGAAGACAACCTGAAATGGATCAGGGAGGCGGGCCACAACCGGCTGGTGGTGGGATCCCAGGCCCGCATCCTGTATGCCGATGCCACAGGAAGAATTGCCATCGCCGAAGCTTTTAACCAGGCCATCAGGGAGGGACTCATCACGGCTCCTGTCGTCCTGGGGCGCGACCACCATGATGTGTCAGGAACCGACAGCCCCTGGCGGGAAACATCCAACATCCGCGATGGCTCCCGGTTCACTGCCGACATGGCGGTACACAACTTTGCCGGCGACAGCTTCCGGGGGGCCACCTGGGTTTCGCTGCACAACGGAGGAGGCACCGGATGGGGCGAAGCCATCAACGGGGGCTTCGGATTGCTCCTCGACGGCTCCCCGGAAGCAGACCAACGACTGGAGAATATGCTTTACTGGGACGTGACCAACGGCATCGCCCGCAGGAGCTGGGCCCTGAATCCACCAGCCCTCCGCACCATCCAAAGGGCTATGGAGCTTAATCCCCTCCTCAGGGTGACCCTCCCCCATGAACCCGATGCAAAATGGTTATAGGAAATCTAGATTATTTGGTTAATTTTGATTCCGTTAATACAATTATAACATTTCCGAAATGAGTGGCAAAAAATCGATCTTGTTCTGGAATGTTGACACCCAAAACGATTTTGTGGAACCCTGGGGCAAGCTGTATGTCAAAGGAGCCGAAAAGCTGAAACCCAAATGGGCAGAGATCACCAAAGTGGCCCGGATGATGAAGATCAGAGTGGTCAACTCTGCGGATTATCATTATGTCAATTCAGCAGAGATCAATGAAAAGCCCGACCATATCTCGACCTTTCCCTTGCATTGCCTGGCGGGTACCAAAGGGGCCGAGTTTATCCCGGAAACTAAACCCGAAAACCCGCTGGTTTTTAATTGGGACACGACCTACGATATGATGCCCCTCAAAGTGGATGTACCCCAATACCGGAATTTCGTCATCCTTAAAGATGCCTTCGACGTCTTTGCCGGCAATCCGGTTACGGTTCCCCTTCTTGAAGCATTAAATCCAGAAATGGTCGTGGTCTATGGTGTGACCACCAATGTTTGCGTTTACCATGCGGTCAAAGGCTTGGCCCAAAGGGTAAAACAGGTTTATGTGTTGAGCGATGCCATCAAGGAGCTGCCCAAAATCCCCCTCCCCTTTGAAGAGTGGGAAAATATGAACGTGAAATTGATCTCTTCTGTTGATCTGTTTCAATCCTTTAAAAGAGGAGCCAAAAAAAGGGTGCCACCTGAGTGACACCCTTTTCTATTTTTCGTTAGCTACCATCAAATACCGGCAGAAAGTTCTGCACCCGGTTTAAATTTCACGACTTTCTTGGCTTCAATCTTGATTTCTTTGCCGGTCTGCGGGTTTCTGCCAGTCCTGGCACCACGTTCGTTAACCGAAAAAGAGCCGAAGCCAACAAGGGATACCCTGTCACCTGCTTTTAATGCAGCACTTACCGCATCAATGGTTGCATCAAGGCTTTTCTTAGCATCTGCCTTAGATAAGCCAGCGTTTTCGGCAATGGCGTTTACTAAATCTTGTTTGTTCATACGTTTAAGATTAAAAATTGATTAAGTTACTGAATTTATGTACTTTAGGTGTAAATTGGTTAATGTATGTAAAAAGGGGTATCCTGGGAGAAGCTCCCAAAAACCTAATAATATCAAGATGTTCAGAGAACTGGTGATTCAATGGTCTAAATTCAGAATAAAGTTTCAAAAAAACAACCCCTCATTCCAATTTTTTTTATTGTTATTTTCAACACCGGCCTGGGGTTGTCACACCTGAATATAAACCAGTTTCTTGGTTTCAAAGAAAGGTTCGGTGAAGATTTCCTGCAGGGGGTAAATGACCACCGGTTGTTGGAGGGCAGCTATTTCTTCGGTGAGATCTCCGCCTTTCAGGTAAAGGATGCCGTTAGGGAGGCTGTTTCTCTGGTCACGGGAGATCTTTTTATGGACCCACTTATAGAATTCGGGGAGGATGGTGACCGCCCGGCTGACCACGAAGTCGTATTTGGAGGGAAGGGTTTCGACCCTGGCAGTGGTGGTGGTCACGTTTGAAAGGCCGAGGGCTGTAGCGATTTCGGTACAAACCATGATTTTTTTCCCGATGGAGTCTATCAAATGAAAACGCACGTCAGGGAAGAGAATGGCCAGGGGAATCCCGGGGAAACCACCGCCTGTACCCACATCCAGGACCGATGTACCCGGGCGGAAGGTGATGATCCGGGCTATCGCCAGGGAGTGAAGCACATGCCGTTCGTAGAGCGCGTCTATATCCTTGCGGGAGATCACATTGATCTGGCTGTTCCATTCGCCGTAGAGGGATCCCAAACGCGAAAACTGGTCCCGCTGTATGGGCGTCAAATGCGGAAAATAACGGAGTATTGTATCCATAGCTTCACTCTTTCTCCCCCATTTCAGTCATCTCAATCAGTCTGAACAACATTTCCCGTGCCCTGAAAAGCTGTGCCTTGACGGTACCCAGGGGCAGATTCAACTCCAGGGCAATCTCCTCGTAGGACATCTCCCGGAAATAGCGGTACTCCACCAGGGTCTGGTACCGGGGTTTGAGTTTGCGCACCACTTTACGCATCAGGATTGCCTTCTGTTTCCTGATCAGCCGTTCTTCGGGGTCAGGATCTCCCGATCGCAATTTGACCGGAATCTCCGATTCATTGTTATCGGGGGAGGACTCTAGATTGATGGTAATCCCCTTGCGTTTCCTGAGAAAATCAATGCAATTGTTGGAGGCAATCTTAAAGAGCCAGGTGCTGAAGGCATAGTTGGGGGAATACTGATGGAGGTTCTTAAAGGCTTTTCCGAAGGCCTCGAGGGTAAGATCCTCGGCGTCGCTTTTGTTATTGACCATTTTCAGCAGCATGAAGAAAATGGCGTCTTTATACCGGCCCAGGAGACGTGCAAAGGCATTCTCATCCCCCCCGAGGGCCGCCTGTACCAGCTCATAATCATGCCGGGCTTTTTCAGAAAGATGATCCTGCTGCTCCTCCATTACCTGTTTTTGCGCCGGAAATCAAACCCCCACCGGACTACCATCCTGTACCATGGGGCTATGAACCCATATATCAACGAAGATATGAAAATTCCGGGTTCATTCAGACGTTTCTGAATGAGCTTTATGCTTAGTGCAGTTAATATAAACAGTATGACCAGCAACACCAGCAGAAGCAACCACAGAACGGGGTAAAAGAGCACACAAAGGATAAAAAGGGGAAGCAGCATCATCTTCAGGAAGGTAAAAAAGCTTCTGACCAGCCTCTTCCAGAACCCCAGTTCTTTCTTGAGCACAAAAGATTTGTACATCAGTTCTTTGAATTCCTGCTTCCCGGCAGTGATTTCACGGCGCAGGACCTGATTGGCCCACGGAAGGACAGCAGTTTCCTTTCTGCGGATCACGCTGTTGAAGATAATCTCCAGGTTGAGGTATTCCTCCCGCATCCTGCCGGCAAACCCGTTGTGATCGAAATAGGCTTCCCGGTTAAAGGCTATATTTTCTTCATTGGCCACCCAGGGAAGGCCGTTCAGGCAATATGCCATGCTTTCGATCTGCTGTAAAAATGATTCTGTCCTGAACAACCGATGGTGCCACCCCCTGGCAGGCAGAGTAGCCGTGTAACCCACCACTATTTTTTTTCCCTTTTCGAAAGCCGAAGAGAGGGAGGGAAGCCATTGGTGATGAGGCATCTCCATGGAAGGATGGGCAAGGACAACCTTTTCGTGAGCGGCAGCCTTCAAAGCCAGATTACGGGAGAGTTTCTGCGAGAAACGGGTTTCCTGGTTCAACCCCGTCATCTTTAACCGGGGATATTGTTGCTTCATCACCCCCAGTCTGGAAATGGAATTGTCTTCAGAGAAATCGTCGACCACTACCACTTCATAATGGGGATATCCCAGGGAGAGCCAGCCCGGCAGGTTCTGAACCAGGTTCTGTTCTTCATTGCGCTCCACCATGATGACCGAGAAGGAAAGGGCTGATTCGCGGGGGCCGGGGGGCTTCAGCAAGGCCAGCCTCAGCCTGAACAACAGGGTATAGAGCACCACCAGCAACCATACGCCTGCCACCATTGCCGGAAAGATCAACTCCCCCGGCTGAGTATTCATGAAAAAAGCGATCAGCTCCTGCGGCATACACCCGTTTTGGCCGCAAATTTAGTAGAATAATTATCTTTGTGGCCATTAAAATTCCAAAACCGTGTCCGTTACTCTCTCCTCCGGAACTGTTTATCAAGGGAAGATTTCTGCAGCAAGGGAAAACGCCACGACCACGTTATTAAACTGAAAGGGATAAAATGACATTTGAACTGACCTCAACCTGTCAGGGAACGCAAGCCAGGGCCGGCCAGTTGGAAACGGCTCACGGGACGGTCATCACGCCGATATTTATGCCTGTGGGTACGGCCGGATCGGTGAAGGGCATCCATACGCGTGACCTCAGAGAGGATATCCAGGCGCAGATCATCCTGGGGAATACCTACCACCTCTACCTCCGGCCCGGACTAAAGGTATTGCAGGAGGCAGGCGGACTGCACCGGTTCAATGGCTGGGAGGGCCCCATCCTCACCGACAGCGGGGGCTTCCAGGTCTTCTCCCTGGGCGACCTGCGTAAACTCACCGAAGAAGGCGTCAGATTCCAGTCCCACATCGACGGTTCTTACCATCTCTTCACCCCAGAGAATGTCATCGACACCCAGCGGATCATCGGGGCCGACATTATGATGGCTTTCGACGAATGTACCCCGGGGGATGCCAGTTACGATTATGCCCGGAAATCGCTGGAGCTGACGCAGCGATGGCTCGACAGGTGCCACCGCCGCTACACGGAGACTTCCCCCCTTTACGGATACGAACAGTCCCTTTTTCCCATTGTTCAGGGGGCCACTTTCCCCGATTTACGCCGCCGTTCCGTGGAGCATGTGAAAACCATTGAGGCCGACGGGTATGCCATCGGCGGGCTGGCCGTAGGGGAACCAGAGAAGGTGATGTACGAAATGATAGAAGTGGTCAATGCTGATCTGCCCACCGACAGGCCACGCTATCTAATGGGAGTGGGAACTCCTGTTAATATTTTGGAAGCCATTGACCGGGGTGTGGATATGTTTGACTGTGTCATGCCCACCCGCAACGGCCGCAACGGGATGCTCTTCACCAGCGAGGGAACCATCAACATCCGCAATAACAAATGGATGAACGACCATTCTCCTGTAGATCCTCATGGCACATCGTTTGTTGACCACCAATACACGCGGGCTTACCTGCGCCACCTGGTGATCGCGGGCGAAATGCTCGGCGCCCAGATCGCCAGCCAACACAACCTCGCCTTTTATCTCTGGCTGGTCGCCGAAGCCCGCCGGCAAATCATTGCAGGAACTTTCCCTGCATGGAAGAATGAGATGGTCCGCAGACTGAAACACAGGCTCTGATATGAAGCACTACAAGACAATCGACTTTTATATCACCCGGAAGTTCCTTGGAACTTTCTTTTATTCCATTGCCCTGATCATCAGCATCGCCACGGTCTTCGACATCTCGGAAAACCTTGATGAATTCATCTCCAAGGATATCCCTACCAAGGATATCATCTTCCAGTATTACCTGAACTTCATTCCCTATTTCGCCAACCTTTTCAGCCCGCTCTTCGTTTTTATTGCCGTCATCTACTTTACCTCCAAGATGGCTTACAATACCGAAATCATCGCCATCCTCAGCAGCGGGGTCTCCTATCAGCGGCTGATGCGCCCTTACCTGGTGTCGGCAGCCATCATCGCTCTCTTCACCTGGTTCCTGGGGAATTTCATCATTCCTTCAGCCAACCGCGAAAGAATAAACTTCAGAAACCATTACATCAACCAGAACAACTTCCAGGTGGAACGTCATATCCACCGCCAGATAGAGCCAGGGGTCTATGTCTATATGTATACCTTCAGTTCCAACAATGTAGGTACCCGCTTCACCCTTGAAAAGTTCGAAGACCAGAAACTGATTGAGAAAATCACTGCCGACAATATCAGTTGGAACGAAGATTCAGCCAGATGGAGCATCAACAATTATTGGCGGCGGAAATTCATCGAAGACAAGGAGTACATTACACAGGGTTACCATATCGACACCACCCTAAACATGACCCCCTCTGACTACAAGGTGGAGCGTGATGATATGGAGGCCCTGACCACAGTGCAACTGGTCAATGAGATCCGAAGCATGAAACTCAGGGGGGTCAACTCTACGGAGTTCGCCATCGAGCGGCATAAGCGGATCAGCAATCCCTTTTCGGCCTTCATCCTGACCATCATCGGAGTCTCGCTGGCCTCACGAAAAATCAAAGGAGGCCTCGGTTTCCATCTGGGACTGGGACTGCTGCTCAGCTTTTCCTATATTCTCTTCATGCAAATCTCGGTGGTCTTTGCCGTGAACGGGAATACACCACCCGTGGTAGCCGTGTGGATTCCTAACATGCTTTACGCCCTCATCGCCTGGTTCCTTTACAGGTGGGCGGCAAAATAGCTTTTCGCACAAAGGGCCTCCTCCGCTACGCAATTCCGTTTAAGGTTCTACCTCCGCTACGCGATTCTGTTTTAAGGTCTACCTTCTTTAGGCTAATCCGCTTACAGGATTCACCTCCTTTGCACTTATCCGGAGATGGGTTAAGACGATATGGGTGCACACCTGTTCATTCGCATGGTGGTTTTTACTCCGTTTGTCAGGGCCAGAACCACATGGTAAAAAGGGGAACCATAGACTCAACTATTCAAACTAACAATAATATTATTCAAAAACAATATGTTACAAAAAATTAAAAGTATGATGGAATATGTCATTCAGACCGTTGGAATTTAAAAAAAATGTAATTTTGGTCACCTGTTGACAATTGCATCGCCGGCCGGGATTGCCGGGGATAGAAAAAGCCAAATTAATAAATACTCATATGTCATTAAAAAGAAACATTCTTGATCTGAGGAAAAGAAAGGAAGAGATTCAGAAGGGAGGCGGCGAGGAAGCCATTGAAAAGCAAGCGCAGATGGGCAAGCTCACCGCGCGTGAAAGAATCATTTCCATTCTTGATGAAAACACCTTTCATGAGTACGACATGTTCGTAGAGCACGCGGCCCGTGATTTCGGGATGGAGGATAAAGTGCTCCATGGGGACGGTGTCATTATCGGTACGGGAACCATTTACAATAAGCCGGTCTGTATTTTTGCCCAGGACTTCACGGTAGCCGGGGGGTCGTTGGGACTGATGCATGCGCAGAAGATTACCAAGATCATGGACCATGCCCTGAAGATGAGGGTTCCTTTGATTGGGATTAACGACTCGGGGGGTGCTCGTATCCAGGAAGGGGTCAACTCACTGGCTGGATATGGGGAGATCTTCTTCCGCAACACCCTGGCATCTGGGGTCATTCCGCAAATATCGGTCATTCTGGGGCCATGTGCCGGCGGTGCGGTATACTCCCCTGCCCTTACCGACTTTGTCTTTGTGGTGGAGAACATCTCGAAGATGTTCATCACTGGCCCAGGGGTCATCAAGTCGGTATTGGGAGAGGACATCTCCATGGAAGAACTGGGTGGGGCCCGTGTGCATGCCCAAATTACCGGGAATGCCCATTTCTATGCTAAAACAGAAATAGAGTGTTTCGAACAGATCAAGAAGTTGATCACTTATATTCCCTGGAACAACAAGGAAAAGGCGCAGCCTTTCCCGGCCAAACCACCTAAAAAGAGCAAGAAGGTGGAAAGGATCGTTCCCACAGATGCGAAGATCCCCTATGATATGCGTGATATCATCAAGGCCATCACCGACGGTTCGGAGTTTCTGGAAATCATGGAGCTTTTTGCTCCCAACATCATCATCGGTTTTGGCAGGATGGACGGGGAGACAGTTGGATTTGTGGCCAATCAGCCTATGGTGCTGGCGGGGGTTCTGGACACCGACAGTTCCGACAAGGCAGCCCGTTTCATCCGTTATTGTGATGCCTTTAACATTCCTATTGTCACGCTGGAAGACCTTCCGGGGTACCTGCCTGGAGTGGACCAGGAGCATGCCGGCGTGATCCGCCACGGAGCCAAGATCCTCTATGCCTACAGTGAGGCTACCGTTCCGAAGATCACCGTAATTCTGCGGAAGGCCTACGGTGGAGGATATATCGCCATGAATTCACGCCACCTGCGTGCCGACTTTGTCTTTGCCTGGCCTGCTGCCGAAATCGCGGTCATGGGTCCCGAGGGTGCTGCCAATATCGTTTTCCGCAAGGAGATCATGGAAGCTGAAGATCCTGAAGCCATGCGTCAGCAGAAGATCCAGGAGTACAAGGAGAAATTCGCCAATCCCTATGTTGCTGCCGCCAAGGGCTACATCGATGAGGTCATCGAACCCGAAGAAACCCGCTCCAGGATTCTTCACGCCCTGAAGGTGTCAAAAAATAAAAATATTTCCATGCCCGTGAAGAAACATGGCATTCCACCCTTCTGACCAGTCCTTCGCCTCGTGCAGCCCCGGCTGGGTGCGCCCTTGCCGGCAGACGTCATACACTACCACAAGCCTTGATGTCAAGGTAAATGAGGAGAAGGACATGAAATGATAAAAGGAGTTATATTCAAAACGAGCATTACAAAATGGCAGAAGAGGTAAAGTTGGATCATTTGATCGTTCAGGGGGCCATGTACAAGACCACCCTTACAGCAAAGTTCAAACACCGCAAGGCATGGAAATCTCCAAATCCTAACCTGATCTACTCTTTTATTCCCGGCACAGTCATCGAGGTACTGGTGAAACCGGGGCAGAAGGTAAAGCAGGGAGAGACACTGATTCTTCTGGAAGCTATGAAGATGCACAACAATATTGTGATGCCCTTCGATGGAGAAGTGGTCAAAGTCAACGTGCAGCCCAAAGATTTGGTTTCCAAGAAAGAGGCGATGATCGAGGTGCGACCCCGGTAAATGGAGACTCCCCGTTTCGGCTGAGATTCAGTCGGGAAAGGTACTCACCGGAATTCACAGCAGGTGCAGGAATAAAAAACGGGCTGTTGAAACAACAGCCCGTAAAAACCAAACTAACAAACTCAAAACTACCTGTTCTCTGGTTGGCTCCAGTATAATGTGTTGGTCATCCAGGATTCAAGGGAGAGCTTGGGTTCAGCTTCTGTTGACACGGTTTGGCAATAGTTGCCGTTCCAGGTACAAAAGTTGGTCATCCAGGCTTCCATACCCAGGGTAGACTCTGTTTCTACAGGGATCATGGAGGCGATTTCCCAGCCAGGGCTGGTCATCCAGGCCTCCATCTGCATAGGATTTTCGTTTTCCACGGGGACCATGGCGGTGGCATCCCAACGGTTCAGGTCAGTCATCCACGATTCCAGAGCAAGTACGTTGTCGTATTCACGGGAGAGAAGTACGGCATCTGTATTGTTCCAGTAATGACTGTTTACCATCCAGTTTTCGATCTTCATGACCGGGTCCATCTCGTTTTCAAGGCTTGAGGCAAAA
>ERZ1645192.981-NODE-981-length-24086-cov-7.239774_pt1 | contig 24086 bp, 22 predicted proteins | sample MGYA00575354_ERZ1645192 | MGnify/ENA primary metagenome ERZ1645192 (study PRJEB40844, sample SAMN11349763) | freshwater sediment metagenome | isolation source: river sediment | host: Sediment | place: India: Faizupur Khadar , New Delhi | collected 2017-02-21 ... | reverse complement strand
TCGTCGATGCGCTCTGGGGACTCATGACGCCGGTTCTCATTCTCGGGGGCATCTTTTCCGGCCTGTTCACCCCGTCCGAGGCGGCGGCCATTGCGGTCGCCTACTCCCTGCTCGTGGCGCTGTTCGTCTACAGGACGATCAACTTCAAACAGCTCTACGAACTCGTCGTCGGAGCGGGGGTTACGTCCGCGCTCGTCATGTTCATCATCGCGACGGCGAAGGTCTTCGGGTGGGGGCTCGCCTTTTACCAGATTCCCGAAGCGGTCGCCGGAACGCTTCTCGGAATGGCCGGGGGAAATACGTTTCTCATCTACCTGACGATCTCCATTATTCTCCTCATCGCAGGAATGTTCATGGAGACGGCGTCGGCGCTGATCATCCTGACGCCGCTGTTCCTGCCTGCGATCGTTCAGGCCGGGGGCAATCTCATTCACTTCGGGCTCATGATTACGGTTGGCCTCGCGATTGGAATGGCGACACCGCCGGTCGCCATAGATATTTACGTCGCGAGCGCCATAACGGGGCTCTCCCTCGAGGAGATCAGCCGCCCGATCGTTCCGATGGTTCTCGTGCTGATTTTTGTCTTTCTACTGACCGTCTATGTCCCCGATATCGTACTTGTCCTTCCCCGGCTCGTCTGGGGAGCGTCCTCGATCTGACGGAACCGGTTTTCCGCAATGCGACCTTACTGAAACGGGAGGGTGAACTGTATGCGAAGCGATATGGCGAAAAAAGGACCCGAGCGGGCGCCGCACCGATCTCTGCTGATGGCGAGCGGATACACGAAGTGGGAGATCGAGCGCCCCTGGGTCGGAGTCGTGAACTCGTTCAACGCCCTGATTCCCGGGCATGTGCATCTCCGCAGGATTACCGAAGCCGCAAAATCGGCTGTCTATGCCTGGGGCGGCCTTCCTCTTGAATTTCCTGTGATCGGCGTGTGCGACGGCATCGCCATGAACCATGAGGGAATGAAGTTCTCCCTGCCGAGCCGGGAGCTGATCATGGATTCCATCGAAATCATGGTCCGGGCGCACGCGCTCGACGCCCTGGTGCTGGTTACGAATTGCGACAAGATCATTCCGGGCATGGCTATGGCCGCGGCGTCGCTGAACATCCCGTCGATCGTCATAAGCGGCGGGCCGATGCTCGCCGGAAATCTCGGCGGACGTGAGGTCGATCTGAATTCCGTCTTTGAAGGCGTGGGAAAGCGGGTCGCCGGGAGCATAACGGATGAAGATCTTGCCGAGCTGGAAGAGTCCGCCTGTCCCACCTGCGGCTCGTGCGCGGGAATGTTCACCGCGAACACGATGAATTGCATGATGGAAGCTCTCGGGCTGGCGCTTCCGGGGAACGGGACGATCCCTGCCGTGCTTTCCGCACGCGAACGCCTCGCCAAGGAAGCCGGACGCATGATCATGACGCTTGTCGAGAAGAACATCACCCCCGACAAAATCCTGACAAAAGCGGCTTTCGAGAACGCCGTCGCTGTCGATATGGCGCTCGGCGGATCGACGAACACGACGTTGCACCTGCCTGCGATCGCGCATACGGCCGGATTGAAGCTGACGCTTGAACACATGGACGAGATCAGCCGGAAGACGCCGCATATCTGCAGCATGAGCCCCGGAGGACAGCATCATATCCAGGATCTCTACCGGGCCGGCGGCGTCCAGGCGGTCATGGCGCGATTGCTCGCCGGAGGCCTTCTGGACGGCGGGGCCATGACGGTCACGGGGAACAGCGTGAGCGACAACGTGCGCCATTCGGCCGTTCAGGATGAAACGGTCATCCGGACCCTCGAAAAACCCTACCATGCCCAGGGCGGCATCGCGGTTCTGAAGGGCAATATCGCGCCGGACGGAGCGGTTGTGAAGCAATCCGCCGTCGCGCCCGAGATGATGAAACATGCCGGGCCCGCGCGGGTCTTCGAGTCCGAGGAACAGGCGACGGCCGCAATCCGGGGGAAGAAGATCAAAGAAGGGGACGTCCTGGTCATCCGGTACGAAGGTCCGAAGGGCGGTCCCGGCATGCGGGAGATGCTCGGGCCTACCGCCACGCTGGCCGGTATGGGGCTTGCCTCTTCTGTGGCGCTTATAACCGACGGGCGTTTTTCGGGCGCGTCGCGCGGCGCGTCCATCGGGCACATTTCGCCGGAAGCTGCGGCGGGCGGGCCGATCGCGCTCATCCGTGAGGGCGATATGATCGAAATCGACATCCCTGCGAGAACGCTGAACGTGGCCGTCTCCGCCGAGGAGCTCGAACGGCGGCGGAAGGAGTGGAGTCCGGTCCTGTCGTCCACGAAGAGCGCCTTCCTCGACCGCTACAGGGAGTTCGTGACGTCGGGGGCCGAAGGGGCGGTCATGCGTTCCTGAAAACGCATGATCTGACGTTCTTCTCGATGTATTGAGGAAGATAGTTTTCGTCTCTCCCGGCGCACCGGGGATGGGAAGACACCGTCAGACGCGAAAGGAGCCCCGGGGAAACCGGAGCTCCTTTATTTTTGACCGCGTACGATATTCGTATGTTCCGCGAAGCGTTCAGGGAAGAGCGGAAATCCTTTTGAGCGAACCGCAGCCCATGCCGTCCGGACCTATCCCTGACGCGTTCTCCGGAAATGAGCGGGAGAAATCAGCCCACTCTCCACTTTTTCTCGACGAGCTGGAGGATCAGGCTCGTGACGCTCGTGAGAATGAGGTACATGACGCCGACGGTGATGAACGTTTCGAAGGAAGCGTAGGTCACGCTGCGAACCTGCTGCCCCACCATCGTGAGTTCGGAAATCGCGAGCGTGGACAGCAGCGACGACTCCTTGATGAGCGTGACGAACTCGTTGCCGAACGCGGGAAGCATGTTCCGGATCGCCTGCGGCAGGATGATGTGCCGCATCGTCCGGAAGTAGGAGAGCCCCAGCACCTGTGCGGCCTCCCATTGTCCCTTCGGAACGGCCTCGATGCCGCCGCGCACGATCTCGCCGACGTACCCGGCGGAGTTGATCGAGAGTCCGATAACGCCGGAGGCGAAGGCCGGAAGATTGATCCCGAGAGAGGGAAGTCCGAAGTAGATCAGAAAGAGCTGGATCAGCAGCGGCGTTCCGCGGATGATGTAGATGTATGTCGCCGCCAGGGTTCGTATGGGCGTATACGGAAGAACGCGAAGGGCGCCCACGAGGATGCCGAGAAGGGCTCCGAAGACCACCGCAAGGGCGGAACCCTTCAGCGTAATCAGCGCGCCTGCCAGAAGCATGTGAAGGTACGGCGTGATGGCGGAGAAATCAAGCGCCATGTGATGTCGCCTCCCCTGCCGGAGCGTGGGTCAGATTCTCGCCGAAATGGGCGAGGATCCGCTGGAGGAAAAGCCGGGTCCGCGCCATCTGCGGCCGCATGAGGATATCGGCCGGTTTTCCCTGCTCGACGATCCCTCCGTCCGCCATGAACACGACGCGGTTCGATACTTCCCGTGCGAAGAACATCTCGTGCGTGATGATCATCATCGTCATGCCGCTCTCGGCAAGGCCGGCGATGACGTCGAGAACCTCGCCGACAAGCTCCGGATCGAGCGCGCTCGTCGGCTCGTCGAAAATCATGATCTTCGGGTTGACCGCGAGGGCGCGGGCGATGGCGACGCGCTGGCGCTGTCCGCCCGAGAGTTCGTTCGGCCACGACCGAATCTTGTCCTCAAGTCCGACGCGCTTGAGAAGATTGACCGCGATCTCTTCGGCCTCCCGGGGATTCATGTTGCGGATCTTCACCGGAGACAGCGTGATGTTGTCGAGAACGGACAGGTGCGGGAAGAGATTGAACTGCTGAAAGATCATCCCGACGTAGCGCGCCAGATCGCTGTGGGAATGCGTTCCCGTGTCGATGCGGTTTCCGTACAGACAGATTTCGCCGCCGTTGATCGGCTCGAGACGGCAGATGCAACGGGCGAGCGTGCTCTTGCCCGAGCCGCTCGGACCGATGACGGACACAACTTCGCCTTCGTCCACCGAAAGGGAAACGTCCTTGAGGACTTCCAGTTGATCGAAGGACTTGCAGAGGTGTCGAACCTCGATCGCCTTCTGCAAAATAGTCACCTCCTGTTTAGCCTAAGAATTATAGCTCAACTGAAAGTCACTGACAAAGGAATTCACAAAGGGAGGGAAAAGGAAGATAAGGTGTACAATAAAAAAAAACGGCCCGGGGATCCCGGACCGGCGACTCGTTCAAAGAAATCCGCGATCAGTTGTCAAAAGGAGCGCGGACCATTTCCTGATTCAGATCCGCCATGACGGCGTTGAAATCCTCGAAACCCTGTCGTTCCTCCGTGGATATGGCGCAGAGCGCCTTCTTGTCCTTGTCCATGCCGTCGACACCTCCTGAAAATATCTGGGAATCCGTACCAAAGCAGCTAATAAATTTTTTTGGTACGTACCAAATCTGTAGGGAGTATAGCAGCATTTACGAAGAAACATTCGAATTGTGAATAATCTTTCTTGTATATCTTTGGGGGGTGGTGCTGTGGATCTTGAAATACGTCCGATTGCGGGAGGTTCGTTTTACGTTCCCGGCAGAGTGAATGTCGGCGTGTGGGTGGATGGTGACAGTGCGATTCTGATCGACAGCGGGGGAGACGAGAACGCCGGGCGTCAGCTTAACAGAGCCATCGCCGGGATGGGATGGAAGCTCGAGGGCATCGTGAACACGCACTCCAATGCCGATCACATCGGCGGCAATGCGTATCTCCAGAAGAAGACGGGGTGCTGGATCGCTGCGACGAGCGTCGAGAGCGTCCTCATCGAGCGCCCCCGGCTGGAACCGACGTTTCTGTGGGGCGCGAATCCCTTTGCGGAACTGAAGAACAAATTTCTTGAGGCGCAACCCTCAAAGGTCGAGCGGATCATCGGCAGCGACGGATCGATCCCGGGAACCCCGCTTCGCGCCGTCCCGCTCCCCGGTCACTTTCTGGACATGGTCGGAGTCAAGAGTCCGGACGGCGTCTTCTATGTTGCGGATTCGGTGTTCTCCGCCGAAATAGTGGAAAAATACCGTTTCATCGTGACGCTGGACGTCGGGGCGGCGCTTGCGACCCTCGACCTGCTCGAAGCGGACGACGCCGCGTTCTTCGTTCCGTGCCACGCGGATGCCGGAAAGAGCATTCGCGTGGCGACGGAGGCGACGAGGAAGGGAATCCTTCTGCTTTCGGAGCGCGTCTACGACGTACTGGCCGCTGCACGAAGCGAAGAAGATGTCCTTGCAGCGGTGTTCGAGTCGTGGGGGCTGGAGATGACGCCGCAACAGTTCGTCCTGTCGCGTGCGACGCTGGCCGCGCACCTGACGCATCTTGCGTCGAAGGGGCGGATCGCGCCGCGTGTCGACGGCGGCCGGCTATTGTGGGAGAGGACTCAATGACTCCACTCGAAGGGTGGGATCCCCTGGTCGACAATGCGTCGGCGCATATCGGCGCTGATGCGTTCGAGCGCTTTCGCATCCTTCCCCTCGCAGCGCGCGACGAGAACCGGTTGCGTGTTTGAGGCCCGGACGAGCCCCCACCCGTCAGGGTAGAGCACCCGGACGCCGTCCACGGTGATCGCGTCGTGATCCCGGAGGGCGGCGTCCCGTATCCGGTCGATGACGTCGAACTTGCGGTCGTCGGCGCAGTCGATTCGCACTTCGTCGGTGCCCGGGTACTTCGGGACATCCGAGAGCAGCACGGACAGAGGCTGCGTCTCGTGAGACAGGATTCGCAGAAGCCTGCCGGCCGCGTAGAACGAGTCGTCGAATCCATAATACTCGTCCGCGAAGAACATGTGTCCGGACAACTCCCCGGCGAAGAGCGCGTTCACTTCCTTCATGCGCGCCTTGATCAGAGAGTGTCCCGACCGGCAATACTCCGGAACGCCTCCGAGCTTCCGAACTTCCTCCTCGAGCGCCTGGGAGCACTTCACCTCGATCAGAACGGTCGTCCCGGGATGCGCCGGGAGGATCTCTCTCCAGTAGAGCGTCATCAGGATATCGCCCCACACGATCTCACCGCGTTCGTCGACCACTCCGAGACGGTCGGCGTCGCCGTCGAACGCGAGTCCGACATCCGCTCCGTTCCGGCGAACCGTTTCGGAAAGGGCGAGAAGGTTTTCGCGGCGTTGCGGGTCCGGGTGATGATTCGGGAAGGTCCCGTCGGGATCGCAATAGAGCGGGATGACCTCGCACCCCAGCCCTTCGAGATACTGCCGGATGAAGAGGCCTGCCGTGCCGTTTCCTGCGTCCGCGACAACCCTGAGTTTCCTGGGGCCGAGGCTGATGCGCGAGAGGAGCATGTCGACGTAGTCCCGACCGATCGACCGAGACGTGACGCGTCCGGGTTCCCGGGCGTCGGAAAGCCCGCTTTCGGCAAGACGCAGGATATTCCGGATCTGTTCGCCGTACATTGTGGTCTTCCCGAGTGCGAGCTTGAGCCCGTTCATGTCCTTCGGGTTGTGGCTCCCGGTGATCATAACTGCGCCGTCGAGGTTCAGCTCGAAAAGACTCCAGTAGAGTATCGGCGTCATCACCACGCCGAGGTCGGTGACGGATACGCCCGCGCGGACGAGCCCGCGGGTCGCCGCTCTGCGGATCCGTTCTGTCGAAAGACGGACGTCGCCGCCGACGGACGCTTTGTCAACGCCGTTTTGCATGAGGCATGCGCCGAAGGCGGCGCCTATTTGTTCCACGTTTTCGTCGGTGAGATCGCTGTCCGCGATGCCGCGGATGTCGTATTCCCTGAAGATATTGGCGGGTAAAGACATGGAAGTCCTCCCTGTTCGCGCCCCTATAGGGCTGGTATGATACCACAATATTCATCTTAACGAGTTTCGGAGGCGATGTCCATTCACTCCTTTCTGATCATTCTCCCGGTCGCTCTGGTTATCGGCGTCGGCGCCGTCCTGCGGCGGGCCGGGTTTTTGGACGAACGCGCGGTCGTCGCGATCAACCGCCTCGTCTACTGGGTGGCCATTCCCGCGCTGCTCGTGCGCCTGACGATGAAGGCGAGCCCCGCCATGTTCGCGGACGCGAACCTGATCATCGCCAGTTACGTCTTCTTTCTCATCGCCCCCCCGATCGCGTGGCTGATTGCGCGTACGCAATCGACGGATCGGCGTCATGTCGCCGTTTCCGTCATGGTTTCCATTCGGGCCAACAACGTTTTCATGGGATTGCCGGCCGTCTCCATCGCCCTGGGCGCGCCCGGAGTGGAGGTCGTGTCCGTATTTTTCGCGCTCAGCTTCGTCGGATACCAGATCTTGTCGATATCCTACGGGCAACTCGTGCTGTCGGGAGGTCTGTCGCTTCGTTCCGTTATCCGGACGGTGGAACGTCTCCTGAAAAGCCCCTTTATCCTGGCATGTTTGCTCGGAATCGCCCTTTCGGCCGCGGGAATGCATACATTTCCGCGCTGGCTGGACGAGCCGGTCCGGATCCTTGCCGACATGGGGACGGGGCTCGCGCTCCTCTCGCTCGGGGCGTCGCTCCTGTTCCGGAAACTGTTGAACACGATGCGGGAAATGTGGGTCGATCTGCTGTTCAAACTGTTCGGATGCCCCGCTCTGATGCTGGTGTGCTTCTATATCTGGCCGACGAGCCGGCTCGTCATGGATACGGTCATTCTGCTGACGGCGATGCCGATCGCCGTCAACAGCTTCATTCTCGCCCAGGGCATGGGAATGGACGAGGAGTATGCGGGAAGGCTCATCGCCATGAGCACCATCTGTTCCGTCGTCACCATTCCGTTCTGGATTATCGTGATCGGGATATCCGCGTAACGAAGGGAAAAACCCGCCCATGGGAAAATGGTGCTCCGGAATGTCGGTTTCCACGACTTTCGAGTGTCGGAATGATGGAAATATGCTTTAATATGTATGCGAGAATGCGCCGGAATCCGACGATAACCATCCTATGCGGCTATGACGGTTGTTCTGTCGTGCTGGGAAAAGATGACGTATGCCTATGATCGTTACTATCGATAACCTCAAACCCGGAATGATTCTCGCGCGTCCTCTCATGGGGAGCGGGGCGCAGGTCTTGCTCTCCGCCGGGGCCGTTCTGGACGACAAGACGATACGAAAACTGGCGCGCAGGGGAATCGAAGCGTGTTTTATCGCACTGGACGGGGAGCACATAAGCGCGGATGTTTCGGCGCCGCTTCCGGAATCCCTCGAACGAATGCGAGACAAAATGCGCGGCATTCTCGACGCCGTCGCCTCGAACCGCTCCATCCGACGCACCGCCATCCAGGAAATCCAGGAACTTATTCAGGAGATCATCGACGACGTCTGTTCCGACCCGAACGCGGTGCTCTGCGGCATCGGGACCATCGCGGAGCACGATCATTACACGCTGGAGCACTCGGTGGGCGTGATGGTCGCTGCGCTCGTCCTCGCCAAAAGGGCCGGGGAAAGGGAACTCCTGCGCCTCGAAACGCCCGGCTACAGAAACCTCGGCATGGGCGCGCTCTTTCACGATATCGGAAAGATGATGCTCCCGCTCGACGTCCTCAACAAGAGAACGCCGCTCGACCCCAGGGAATGGGAAATGGTGCGGCGGCACCCGCTCGAAGGGCTCCGCATCGTCCGTCAGTTCGACATCATCAGCCCGATGTCGCGCGCGGTCGTTCTGAACCATCACCAGCACTGGGACGGCAAGGGCTACGGCGGGTACGAAGGGCGGAGGATCCTGGGGAAGCGCATTCCGGTTCTCGTTCGGATCGTCTCCATCGCGGACAGCTACGACGCCATGGTGAGCAACCGCCCCTACCGCGAGGCCTACCTGCCCGCCGAGGCCGTACGCATCGTGCGGGATGGAGCCGGAAGCATGTTCGATCCCGAACTGGCCGCGCTGATCGGAGACGTGGCCGTTTCGTATCCGTCGGGCAGCATCCTGGCCCTCGGGAACGGACTGCTTGTCGCGGTGATCGAAGAAGACAGAACGATGAAAGACAAACCGGTGTGCCTTGTGTTGGCGTCGTTCGTCGAAAGCGGATCGGAGATGCCGGGACGTGCGGTGGACCTCCGGAAATCGCAGGAGACCATCTGTTTCGGCGTGACGTCGATCGTCAACCTCAAGGCGAGAATGGAGCAGCTGTTGCGCGAAAAAACGCCCTGCCCGTTCCTCGATGCGATCCGGAAAGAAAGCGGCGGAAGTCTCCCGCCGCTGTATGCCGTTTCAAACTGGGACGTCCTGCTTCAGAAGACCTTTCCGCCCGAATTCCGTTCGCTGCTTACCCTGCACAACCCCATGTAACGGTCAGAACGTCGTCGACCAGGTCAGCACGAAGCTTCTCTCCGGGGCGAGATAGACCCGGTTGAGAGAAGTGTAGTCGTACGCTTCGTCGAAGACGTTGAGGCAGGAGAGCCGGATCCTCTGACTCGCGCCGCTCTTCGTGACGGGCGAATTCCATTCGAGGGACAGGTCCGTCAGGAACGAGGAGCCGTCGGCGCCGCCGCCCGCGTTGAACGGCCGGTCGTCGATATAGCGCAGGGCGAGTTCCGCCGACCAGGGCCGCCGGTCGTATCGGAGCGCTCCCTGAACGGTCCATTCCGGGGTGCGCAGGGATCGTCGCCAGTCGTCTCCGGCGCTGTCCCGTTCCTCCGCGCGCATCCAGGTTCCGGAAAGCCGCGCCGAGTACGGGCCTCCCAGCGTCCAGGTCCGCTCCGCCTCGATGCCGTAGGAGCGGAACTCCGCGACGTTGTCGTACGTTCCCTCGAATGTCGCCGGATCGGTCACATAGACGATCTTGTCATCCATGAACATCGCGAACGCGCCGATCTGCCAGCTCCCCCGCGAGTCCTTGCCGCGGACGCCCGCGTCGTAGCTCCACCCTTTTTCCGGCTTCAGGTCGGGGTTGCCCTTGACGAGCCACATCGTGTTCGTCGTGTAGAGTTCGTAAAAGCTCGGCATCGCGAAGAAACGTCCGGCCGAAAGATACCACGTCTGTCCTCCCGGCGACTGATATTCGAGGCTGAGCTTCGGCATCAGCTCCCTGTGGTTTTCCGCGTCTTCCTGATCCCAGAATTCGTAGCGAAGACCGGCGTTGACGACGACATCGCCGGCGGGAAGGGAAACCTCGAGATACGGGGCGATGTTGCTCCGCGAGTGGTCCTTTTCGCTTTCGGCGAGTTCCTCGCGGAAGGTCGTCCATTCCCTGCGGTAGAAGACCCCTCCGACCGCCCGCGCCGAACCGATCCGGAAGGGAGTATAGATGTCGGCCGTCAGGCTCCGGTCGTCATACGAGCATCCGGGGATATGTTCGTATTCCCGTTTCTGGATGTCGTACCCGAGAAGCGCGTGGATCCGCTCTCCTGCGTACGAGAGCGCGTACCGCGAATACGTCTTTTCTTCCGTATTGACGACAGCCGTGTACGGCGGCGTGTATGTCGGGGAAGAGGCGTCCTCGAAGGTGTTCGTATACCTTCCCGCCTCGGCCTTGAACGACCAGGGGCCCCGCGAGATCGTGACGCCGCCCGCGTCGCCCTCGTATCCGTCGGAATAGTAGAGCTTTCCGCCTTCGTCGGTCGTTTTGTAGATCCGTCGCCGCCCCTCTTCGGTCCGTTCCGCGTACGCCTGCACGCGGAAGATATCGTTCGATGCGGCGGCCGTCGCCGCGTATCGCCGGAGTCCGTCCGGACCGGCTTCGACGGTCAGGCTTCCGCCGCGTTCGTCTCCCTTCCGGGTGATGATGTTGATGACTCCTGCGGCCGCGAGGGATCCGTACATTGCGGATCCGGCGCCCTTGACGACTTCGATGCGTTCGATGCTTTCGACCGGGATGGAATGCAGGTCGATCGACGCGCCGCCGGCGACATGCGTGGGGCGATAGAAGGGGATGCCGTCGACGAGGACGAGCATTTGCGTCGTGAGGCCGCGGACGCTGACCTCAGCGTCCTGGGCCCACCCCATTCGGTTCGACTGGCTGACGCCCGGAACGCGCGAGATGAGAACGTCCGCGACCGTCCGCGCCCCTGTCGCGACGATGTCCGCGCTCGAAATGACATAGGTCGGACTTGCGATCTCGTCCATCGACCCGGCGATCCGGCTCCCCGTAACGACCACTTCCGGAAGCGAAACGACCTCCGGCGCATTGGACCATGCGGGGTTCGCCCAAAATAAGGACAAAAACCCCGTACACAGAAGAAAAAGCCGATAACGATACTTCATAACGCAACTCCCTCCCTGGAAAAAAAAGAGGGGGAACCTGTAGACAACAGGCTCCCCCTAGCCGTATGGATATCTCCCACACAAACCGGGTTTCCACGCTGTGTCGCGCCCTCGCGCTTCATACAGGTCAACATGTCCGGCCGGTCTCCTGGCTTCCGTTCCGCCTCCTCCGCGCCTTCCCGACTTTGGATCGGTGGCGTTATGCGGATTCGTCCCGGATACAGTGGCGGGGCCGCTCCAGCTTTGTACTGGATTCCCGAGCACCGGACACGCGTATGATATGCTTTTATGTATTCTATCCGTCGGACCGACAGCTCGTCAATCCGGCGGGCACAGATCGAAGGGAAACGCATGAATCGAAAAAGAACCCGCTTCCTGTCGGCGCTTTCGCTTGTTCTCGTGTTGTTCGCCTGCGGAATATCGCGGGCGGAAGCACGCCCCGTTCCGCTTGCGAAGGCCGGGAACGTCATGATCGAACGTGACGGTCCGTGGGTGCGGCTGCGGGTTCGCAACCCGGTTCCCGGCGCATCGGGAGACAATATCTACATCCTCGTCCCGAGGGACATCCCATTGCCCCCGGATCTGCCGCCGGGTCGCGTGATCCGCGTCCCGGTGCGGACATACTGCAATATGTCGACGACGCTCATCCCTTTTCTCGAGGAGATGGACGGCCTTCGGGGCCTTCTCGGACAGTGCTGGCGTTCGTTTGTCTACACCCGCGCGCTCGACGCGACGCGAACGGCGGATCTCGGCCCGGGAAATTCGCCGGATCCGGAAAGGATCCTCTCGCTCGCTCCGGAAGTGGTCTTCGCGTACGCGAGCACTCCCGACGAACTCGAGACGCTTCGGAGACTGGAGTCTTTCGGCCTGTCCGTCGTGCTGATTTCCGAGTTTTCGGAGATCCACCCCCTGGGACGGGTGGAATGGATCCGGGTCTTCGGTCTGCTGTTCGACCGGGTCGGGGCGGCCGATGAACGGTACGAAAAGATCCGCTCGTCCTACGAATCCCTGGCCGCCCGCGCGTCCGTCCTTCCCGACAAGCCCGGCGTTCTCGTGAACGACTCGTTCAACGGTGTGTGGCACGTTCCGGGAGGAATGAGCTGGCCGGCAATACTGATCCGCGACGCGGGGGGAGAATATCTTCTCGACAGGAGCGAACGGACGTGGAGCGCTCCCGTCGATTTCGAAACGGTCGCGGCCGCGTCCGCGAATGCGTGTTTCTGGCTGAACCCGGGCGCGTGGACATCGCTCGACGACGGCATCCTGCAGGACTCGCGATACGGGGATTTCAGGCCCTTCCGCGAAGATCGCGTCTTCAACAACAACGCCCGGACGACGGAATCGGGCGGGTCGGACTTCCACGAGAGCGGAACCCTCCGGCCGGATCTGATCCTCGCCGACCTCATTTCGATCCTTCACCCGGAGCTGCTTCCCGGGCATCGCCTGTACTACTACAGAAAGCTCGACTGGAAGGGCGGTCCCCGGTGAAAGACCGTATCCGCCGTCATCTGCTCTCGCTTTTCGTCGTTCTGGCCGCAGGTCTTTTCGTCGCCGAACTGTTCTGGGGGACCTCGTTCGTGTCGGCCGGAAATGTCGTCGCCGCGCTGTCGGGCCGACTGCCGCCCGATGCGGGGGCAACCAGAATCGTCATTGACGTCCGGTTGCCCCGGGCCGTATCGGCGCTGCTCTGCGGCGCGGCGCTTTCCGTCAGCGGCATTCTGATGCAGACGCTCTTCCGAAACCCCCTTGCGGGTCCGGATGTCCTCGGCGTGACGTCCGGAGCGAGCCTTGGAGTCGCTCTTTCGATTCTCGGCGCGAAGGCGTTCGCCGGATTCGGGGCGTCGCCTCTGCTGGATCTCGGGCTGGGCGGCGGGGCGATTCTCGGCGCGCTCCTCTCGATGAGCGTCGTTCTTGCGGCGGCGCGGCATGTCCGCGACGGAGCCGGGCTGCTCGTGTTCGGCGTCATGTTCGGCTTCGCGGTCAGCGCGCTCGTGAGCGTGCTTCTGAGCTGGGCGCTTCCGGACCAGGTTCAGCGGTATGTGGCCTGGGGGTTCGGCAGTTTCGCATCGTCCGGCTGGGATCGCGTCCGGGGGCTCGGCGTCGTGATGATTGTCGCTCTGGCCGCGTCGATTCCGCTGATGAAGCCGTGCAACGCGCTTCTTCTGGGAGAGACGTACGCCGCGAGCCTCGGCGTTGACGTCCGCTTCATCCGTTTCGCGGTCATCTGCGTCGCGTCCGTTCTCGCGGGACTGACCACCGCCCTGAGCGGTCCGGTCGCGTTCATCGGCATCGCCGCGCCGCATATGTGCCGGATGATGGCCTCCTCGACCGATCACAGGATCGTCCTTCCGCTCGGCATCGCAGCCGGTGGAGTCGTCGCCCTGCTGGCGGATCTTGGGACTCGCCTCGGCGGTTCGACGGTGATTCCGCTGAATGTCGTGACGTCGCTTCTCGGAGCCCCCTTCATCATCTGGCTCATCCTCGCCGGAGGAAGGCGAAGCCGGATATGACGCCCGTTCTTGCAATCCGGGACGGCTCCATCGGATACGGTTCGGTCTCTCTTGTCCGGGACCTGAACCTCGCTGTCGAAGCGGGGGAGTTCATCTGCCTGCTCGGTCCGAACGGCGCCGGAAAGACGACGTTGCTGCGCGCGCTCGCGGGGCTCGGCGCTCTGCTTTCGGGCGACGTCCTTCTCGACGGGAGATCCCTGCGCCGGTGTTCGAGGGCGACCGTCTCGACACGTATCGCCGTGGTCCTGACCGAGTCGCTCGCGATTCCCGGGATGACGGTGGGGGAGCTTGTCCGCTTGGGTCGGCACCCGTTCACCGACTGGAAGGGGAGCCTGTCGGACGCGGATCTGTCGGCTGTCCGGAAGGCGCTGGCCGTCATGGATCTTTCCGGCTGGGAAGACAGAGTCCTTCCGGAACTCAGCGACGGCGAACGCCAGCGCGCAGCGATCGCCCGCGCGCTGGCCCAGGAATCGGACGTCCTTTTGCTGGATGAACCGACCACCTATCTGGACCTGACGCATCGGGCCGAGGTGCTCCGTATTCTGCGGGACGTCGCGTGGACGGAGGGACGGGCGGTCGTGGCGGCCCTGCACGATCTGGACCTCGCGCTGCGATACGCGGACCGCGTGTGGCTTTTCGATCCGAAGGCCGATCCGTCGCGCGTGATCGTCGGCGGACCGGAGGACCTTCTTCTGAGCGGAGCCGTGGAGCGCGTCTTTTCGTCGCGCTCCGTGCGGTATGACCCGCTGGACGGGACCTTCGAGCTGCGCAACGGCGCTCGTATTCCGGTCCATATCGCGAAGGGGACGGACGAACGCCTCTTTCGCATGGCGCTCCGGACCGTCAGCCGCGTCGGAGGCGTCCCGGCCGACAGACGGGAGGCGCGCATGTCGCTCGCGCGCTCCGTTTCGGGAGAGGCGTGGATCCTCGAAGGCCCGGATGGAACGGAGTCCCTCGGTTCTCTTGAAGAGGTCGCGGCGAGCCTTCGAAAGCGCTTCGCCGCAGCGACGCCGGACGAATCCAGATAAAGGCGATCTTCCCGGAGCTCATTTCACATCGGTGAGCCGGAACGAGACGGGGATTCGGACCCGAAGCGGTTCCTTCGGGGCGAAGGTCCATCGCAGCACCGCGAAACGTGCGGCCGCGTCCAGGCGATCGAACCCGCTGGACGTCTCGACCGTGACGGAAAGAACACGCCCGTTTGCGACCTGCGCGATGAGAACTGTCGTCCCTTCCTCGCCGCGGACCCGTGACGCGAGCGGATAGCCGGGAGGCGTCCTGCGGACGGGCGACGCTTCGGAGATCGAAAGAATTTGCTCCGCCCGGCCGCCCGGCGCGCCGGAAGCAGGATTTGAAGGGGCCGGCCGCCCGGGATCGTTTCCGGCGTTCGTCGTATCGGCAGGTTCGGCGGATGCGGCGGGAAGCTGACGAGCGGGAAACTTGTCCGGCGCCGGGGACGCGTGCGCTTTTGCTTGCCGTTGCTCGGGAATCCTGCGTCGCGGCGTCGGTTTCTTCGCGGGGCGAATGTCCCGAAGCGGTTTCGGAGCGGGCTCGACGCTTCTTTCGGGCTCCGGACCCGGGGGATCGGCAGTGCGAACCATTTCAGTGTCCTGGGCCGCAGCGGGTGTTTCGTTACGCGGTTCCGGACGTTCCGCCGCTTTCTCGGGCGGAGGCGGAACGTCTGCGACCGGTGACGATGCGGCGACGGCGGCAGGTTCCGGAGAGCGGGGGGCGTGCAGGGCGACGCGTATCGGGGTCTCCCGGGGCGTCGGAAGACGGGCGGCGGCGGAATCCCATCGCGGCAGAAGCGCCAGGATCAGAGCGTGAATGAAGATGCTCAGGGCCAGAATGCCCATCCGCGACGTCACGGGCCTTCACTCCCCTGCGGCGTCGCAGGCGCAAGCATGAGTCCGGCGGAGGAAAACCCCTTTCGCCGCAGCAGATCGAGGAGCGACGCGACAATCCCGTACGGCGCGTTCGTGTCTCCCTCGACGAGAACGGAGTCGGCGCGCTTCCTGAGAACGTCGAGGGCCTCGGACAACATCTCCGGCGCGACGGCGTTTCCGTCGATGAGCACGTCTCCGGATCTGATGACGGCGATGACGACGCTCTCCCGCGTCACGGCCTCGCCCCGGCCGGCGGGAAGATCGACCGCGAGCTGCCGTTCGTTCCGGACGAACGATGTCGTCAGGACGAAGAAGAGGATAAAGGTGAAGAGAATGTCGACCAGGGGGGTGAGATCGACGTCCGGCGAAACGCGCCGCCGCGAAGAGCGCATGGTCCCTCTATTCCTCCCGCGCGGCCTGGGAAGCGGAGGGAGCCGCCCCGGAGCGGCGAAGGTGCGCCATGTTCTCCCGGATGATGTAGTCGGCTCCGCGATTCAGCATCTCTTCCTGATTGTCTATCCGGGACGCGAGAAACGAGTGGAACAGAATGGCGGGAATGGCTGCGGCCAGTCCGGCGACCGTCGTGAACAGCGCCTTCCAGAGCCCCCCCGAGATGGACGCCATCGGAGAGTCCGCTATTGACGGCAGCGTCTGGAAAATTTCCACGAGCCCCAAAACGGTGCCGAGCAGTCCGAGAAGCGGCGTGACTCGGGCGATCGTGGAAAGCAGCGGGAGCCCCCGTTCCCACCGGTAGACCTCGCGGCGGACCTGCTGTTCCATGAGGATACGCATCGCCTCGGTTTCGATGCCGAAATGATACACCCCGGCCTGGAAGAGCCGATGGAGCGAACTGGCGCCGGAACGGGCGATGTGAACGGCCCGTTCCTTGTCATGCGCGAAAATCGCCTCGCCGAGCGCCGTCTCCAGCGATTCCGGATCGGTCGACGCTTTGTGAAAGAAGAGGAGCCTTTCGATGATGATCGCGAGCCCGACAACGGAAAGGGCGGCGATGACCCACATGATCGGCCCGCCGGCCTGCATGGCGCTCATTCTTCCGTAGCGCCCCCCCGGGTCTCTCCGGATGTCCGGATCCCTTCCAGCGCGATTCCGTCCTGAAGCGTCCGGTAGACGCGCAGGACGTGTTCCGTCATCAGCCTCGACGCCTTTTTGATGTCGCGGCCGAGAACGGCGTTGTAGATTTCATCGTGCTCGCGAAGGAAAATCTCCTTGTCCGCAAGAAGGCCGTAAATGCGTTCGTGCGTCACCATGACAAGGTTGAACATCATCTTCATGATATTGACGAATATGAAGTTGTGCGTAGCCTCGGCCATGAGCAGATGGAAGTCGTAGTCGCACTCCGCGCGGTGCGTGAGGGATTCGACATCCTTGCTCGTCTTCGTGAGGATCCTCCGGATCTTCGTCAGGTCGGAAGGGGACGCGTGCTTCGCGGCTTCCGCGGCGATGGCGGGTTCGAAGATCATCCGGGCCTCGACCAGTTCGAGGATCGATTCGTCCTGAAGGGGAACGACTCCTGTGGGAGTTCTCTCGATGCGCGACTTCCGCACGAAACGCCCCTTGCCCGGCAGACACTCGATCAGGCCGACATTCTCGAGAATCCGGTATGCCTGCCGCAGCGTCGTCCTGCTGATCGAAAAGCGGTCGATGAGCTGCCGTTCCGCCGGAAGCGGCGACCCCGGAGGAAGCTCTCCCGAGGCAATCATGAACTTGAGATTTTCCGCAACACGTTCGTAGACCTTCAGCGGCGTCCCGCGGGTCGATTCCATAGGGGTCAGTCCTTTCCCGGTTTTCTGCCGTCCAGCATAGTGCATTCGCGGGTTTCAGGCAAGAAAGCCCAATGCGAAAAGCACCGGGCTGTAGTAAAGTGAGTGCGCAAAGACGAGACAATCCGGAGGGAGGCGGGGAAGATGTCGATCACAATACAGGTTACGAACGGACCGTTCCTTTGCAGCGAAGTCCCCATGGCCGGGAAGTCGGTGCTGGCCGAGTGCGAGCCGGACAAGTGCATCGCCCGCTCCGGCGCGGAAATCGTCGCGTGGCGCGTCAACAGGTATCTTCGATCCCTCGACTGGGTTCTGGACGAGGACTCGGAAGTTTCGTTCGTCGACACGAGTTCCTTCGAGGGAATGGAAGTCTATCGCCGTTCTCTGAGCTTTCTCCTCGTCATTGCGGCCAACAGGGCGCTCCACAGGGATGTGATCGTTCGCCACTCCATCAGCGAGGGGTATTACTGGGAATTCGCGGACGGCGACATATCGGAGGACGATATCCGGGCCATCAGGAGCACCATGGACGATCTGATCTCCCAGGATATCCCCATAACGCGACGCGTCCTCTCCATCGACAAGGCGAAACGCATTTTCGAACGTCAGGGAAGCCCCGAAGGGGCGCGCCTTTTCGCGTGGTCGGGAGAGGATCCGGTCGAACTCTACAAGTGCGCGGACCGCTACGGGTTCTATTACGCGCCGCTCGCCCCGTCGACGGGCTATCTCCGGGACTACGATCTGATCCCCTTTTCGCCCGGAATGGTCCTTCGTTTCCCGACGGTCGGGTATCCGGACAGACTCCCCCCGTTTCAGGCCTCACGCAACCTCTCGGAGGTGTTCCTCGATTACGCCCGATGGCTCCACGTTCTCGGTGTCGGGACGATGGACAGCCTGCACCGTATGGTGGCGGACGGCAAGGGGAACGAGCTGATCCTGATCTCCGAGGCGCTTCACGCGCAAAAGCTCGCACGGATCGCCGAAGACATCGCCGCCCGTCAGGCGGTCAAGGTCGTCGCGATAGCGGGGCCGTCCGGGTCGGGCAAGACGACCTTTTCGGAGCGGCTCAAGATCCAGTTACAGGTGTGCGGGAAAAAGCCCGTCGTCGTCTCGCTCGACAACTACTTCCTGGACCGGGAGCAGACGCCGCGCGACGCGGAGGGAAATTTCGACTTCGAGGTGCTGGAGGCGCTGGATCTCCGGTTGCTTGAAGATCAGCTCCGCCGGATCATCGCCGGAGACGAGGTGACGTTGCCGGTCTTCGATTTTCGCGAGGGACGGAAGAAGACCGGCCCGAAGCTCCGGCTCGGCCCGAGGGATATTCTGATCATCGAGGGAATCCACGGCCTGAACGACGCGGTGACCGCCCCCATCCCGGACGATGTGCGATATGGCCTTTTCGTCTCGCCCCTGACGGGAATCTGTCTGGACTGGCATAACAGAACGAGCACGACGGACAATCGACTCCTTCGGCGGCTGGTTCGGGACGCCCGGAGCAGGGGACACTCCGCGGAGGCCACGCTGGCGCTCTGGCCAAAGGTCATTCGCGGCGCGATGGAATACATCTTTCCGTATCAGAAGAGGGCGGACGCGATGTTCAATTCCTCGATCCCCTACGAACTTGCGGTCCTGAAGGGGTACGTCCAGCCGGTGCTGCATACGGTGCCGGAGGATTCTCCCGTTTACGGTGAGGCGCGGCGGCTTCTCGGGATGCTCAAATTCGTGCCGATGATCCCATCGGAAGCGATTCCGAACAACTCCATCATCCGTGAATTCATCGGAGGAAGCTGTTTCAATGTCTGAGTCCGATACTCCCGTTGCGGGACACCTCCCCCGGATGGACGACGTCGCGCGGCTGGCCGGCGTGAACAAGGCCACCGTGAGCCGCGCGCTCAAGGGGGATCATCGCATTTCGCCCGCGACGCGGGAAAAGGTGTGGAAGTCCGCCAAAGTGCTTGGATATCACCCCGACGCCGTAGCACGCGGCCTTTCCTCGAAGCGGATGGATATGGTCGCGATCGTCGTTCGCCGGCTGGATTCGCCCTGGATCGGCGGCGTTCTGTGGGGCGTGTTGCGCGTTCTTGAACGACAGGGGATGGATGTCCTTCTGAAAGAGGCCGCCGAAGAGCGCCAGGCCGCCAGAGTGTTGCGGGAGATAGCGTCACGGCGGGCGGACGGGGTGCTCTGGTTCGGCAAGGCCCCGGACACGCCCGATGAATCGCGTTTCGGAGAGGGATCCGTCCCGATGGTGGTCGTCGGAGACGTCGCTTCGGGAAACACATGTGTCGTTCCGGCGCTCGAAGAGACCGTCGCCATGCTGAAGGCGCGTTTCGGCGGAAGCGTGATCTACATCGGCGGCGGCGCCCCGCAGATTCCGGGCCTTGCAGGGCTGCTTCCCGCAGCCGACCCGGACGCGAAAGCCGCCATACGCGACGGCGAATGCGGGGCGCCGGGCGTATGCGTTCCCGTTATCCGAACGTCGGAATCGCCCGCTCCGGCGGATTTCGTCCTTCGCTGGCCCGCGTTCGAAGTCGGAACCGCCGCCGCACGAATCCTGATGAACCGGATCGATGCCCGCGGCCTTCAACCCTCTCAGGTTCGCATCCCGCTCCTGCTTGAAGCGGAAAATAAACATTAGTTTATAAGCATCTTTTTTTATAAACGATAGTTGACAAGCCGATCTTTCGGGTGTATCGTTTCATCAATGATCGACGACAATGAAGCGTCGAATGAAGCGACACCCGAAGGGAAGGCGAATGGCATGTGGCAGAAAGACGGAAACGGAGAATGGTTTGTGGCGGGCGTCATCGACGTCCCCGCAGGGAACGCAACGATGTTGCGCTGGAGCAAGGATGACGACGGAACGTGGTATCAGACGAGCGCGATTGCGGTTCTTTCGCCGGGGATCAGTCTCGGTCTCGCGGGGTAGCGGTCGCTGCTCCCGGCCTCACGGAGATTGTCCCGGCGGGGTGAAAGAAACGCGTCAGTCGTTTTCGGCGAGCGAATCGTAGAGTTTCTGCATCATCTGGTCGAAGGAAAAAGGATAGTTCCCGCTGTAGAAACACGATCCATGCCGTACGACCGCCTTGCTGGGGCTTGATTCCATGTGTTGCTGCAACGCTTCCGGAATCTGAGTCAGCTTTGTCTCGACATCCTTCGCGCCCTGTTGCGGCGTTTCCGGCAACAGAATGATCACCTGCCGGTTCCCCAGAAAAAACGCCAGATCGCTCTCTCGCGTGTTCGCTTTGACGAACTTGCAGAATTCCGTCATGAAATAGTTTTCCCGCGCGGTGTCCGGCTGCATTCCCGGCAAGGAGTGGAATTCCACGCGAAAGAAAACGGATGAGAGCCAACGCCGGTATCGCGACGCGCGGCTGATTTCCTCCGGGATCCGGACGTCCCCGAATGCTTTCGTGAATAGCAACGTCTCCGGATCGACAATCTCCAGTACGGTTATGTTCCGTTGCGCCGCTCCTCCCCCCGAATTTCCCCGTTCGAGAAGAGAAAAGTGGAACACATCCCCGGCCTGCCGGTGTCCCATGCTGAACTGCCGCCCCTGGATGGAAACGGAGTCTTCCCCGAGAGGCAGAAAATCCGTCACGGGATGTCCGACCACCGACGAAACGTCCTTCCCGAGAAGTTTCAGCATCTCCCCGTTTGCGGACAGGACGTTGCCGTCTTCCGACGCGGAGAGAAACGGCGTCGGGATATCCTCGATGGAAAGGCCTGACGCCGGAGCGACTCCTTCGGCGGGATTCCGGAGCGACGTCCGGGCAGCGGCGGTCGCCGGTGTCCGGATCAGCGATCCCGCCAGAAGAATGAGCCCCACGATGGTTGTCGCGTTGGCGGCCCACGGGAGGATGGCGTACGTTCCGAGATGTTGCGCGACGATGTTGATGAAAATGCCCTGCGCTATGAGCTGGAGGGAGAAACGCGAGAGCGCCGATTCCCGCATCCTTGCGAGCGTGTACGTCGCGCTGACGAAGAGGTAGAGAGAGCCCAGAAGCAGCAGCGACGCGCCGGAATAAGCCTGCCGGTCGCCTGTTCCCTGCAGGAACAACGTGAGCAGCGCGAGCGGGATCGAAAGAACGGGAGGGAAGGTCAGCCAGAACATGCTGTTCAGGATGTCCTTGTCCGGGTTCCCCTGGGCTCGGGCGGGACGGGTGACCGTGTTTCTTTGTTCTTCAGAATGGCCATTCGCATCTTTCGCTCCCTCAGTTGACCGAAGTTTCCCCACGGGAATGAAAACGATTATAATGCATTCGGATGAGACTGCACACCTTTCGGAGCAGGAGGAGTACAGCATGTTGAAATGTGGCATCGTCGGATTGCCTCTGTGCGGAAAGAGCACCGTGTTCAATCTGATTACGAGGGCCGGGGCGGAGGTCAAAGCCTACGCCAGTGGAAAGACCGACCCGAACCGGGCCATGGTGGCCGTTCCGGATCCCCGGTTCGATCATCTGGTTTCCGTTTTCGAGCCCAAAAAGGAAACACCCGCGACCGTGGAGTTCGTGGACCTGGCGGGGCTGAGCAGAGACGCCAGCAAGGGAGCCGGGCTCGGCAACTCGTTTCTTTCGTTCGTCGCCGAATCCGACGCGCTCGTGCATGTCGTCCGGGCGTTCGACAATCCGGATGTCTCCCACTCGGAGAACAGCATCGATCCCCCCCGGGACTGGAAGATCGTCGAGATGGAGCTGATCTATCGGGATCTCGGCGTCATGGATAACCGGATCTCCCGTCTGAAATCCAAGAAGAAGCTGCTGCCCGCCGAAGAGGTCGAGATGGCGTTGCTCGAGCGGCTTCAGGGGGAGCTCATGGAGGAAAAACCCTTGCGGGAAGTCTCCCTGAGCGCGGAGGAACGGCGATCGCTGAGCGGTTTCGCGTTGCTGACGCTCAAACCGGAACTCGTCGTTCTCAACCTCGACGAGACGCAGACGCCCGAAACGGTTGTGGGCGGCGATGCGCTCCGGGCGATCGTCGAACAGCACGGCCTTCGTCTCGTGTGCGTGTACGGGCGTATGGAAATGGATATCGCCGAGCTTTCTCCGGAAGACCAGGAGGAGTTCATGACGGGACTCGGGATCCGGGAGCCGGGAAGGGACCGTCTGATCCGGAACGCGTACGGACTGCTCGGGCTCATTTCCTTTTTCACGACGGGCAAGGACGAGGTCCGCGCCTGGACGCTCCACAAGGGGGAGACGTCCGTCGACGCGGCCGGAACGATTCATACGGATCTCGCGCGCGGATTCATCCGCGCCCAGGTGATTCATTACGACGACTTCGTCGCCTGCAAAGACTCTTTCGCGGCCTGCAGGGACGCCGGTCTGCTGCGGCTGGAGGGGAAGGAATACCTCGTCCGGGACGGCGACATGATCGAAATCCGCTTCAACGTGTGACGTTCGCGCGCCCATGTGCGCGAACGGGTGGACACAAGCGGAATGATTGCTATAGAATGGCTCGCGTGACGCACGCCATACAGAAGGAGGCCTTGTGCAATGCCGATGCAAATCAGTTTTGACGAGTTGATTTCCATGATGATCTCCCGCCTGGACGGTCTCGCCATGAGCGACGAGAACATGAAGAGCCGTTCCAATATCGTGACCCGGGTTCTCTACAAGAAGGGGCTCATCACGGACGCGGACATCATCCAGTCCATCAGGGAGGAACACAGAATCCTCAAGGAACTGGGGCTGATTCAGGAAGAACCGGCCGACGACATGGTGAACGCCGTCGCCGAAAGCATTCTCCTCTGGATCAAGGGCGATGTTCCGGCGCTCAAGAAAAGCATGGAAGACTATGAAAAGAAACTTCAGGACGCCATGTCCAAACAGACGCAGAAACCCAAAATCGACGTCGCCTCTCCGGCCGTTCTGCAGCAGCTCAACCGCATGGGCGGACCGCAGCAGGGCGGGGGGAAAAAGATCATTCTCTGACGTTTCCGTTTCTTCGTGAAGGTGCGCGCGTCATGCGCGCACCAACTGGGAGGATGATCATCCCGTGAACACGCTGCACGTCCGTTTCGTATCCTGGTGGGTCGGCCTGGCCCGCAGGACCAGGAACGTCGTCCTGATCGACATCATCTGCTGTTTCATAGCTTCCTATCTGGGGTTCGCCCTTCGGCTGACGCTCTTTCTTCCCTCCGTCTACATCGACATCTTTCTCAGCAGCACGTCGCTTTTCTGTCTGATCGTGTGTTGCAGTTTCGCTGCGGGAGGCATGTACTCGGTGTACTGGCCGCAGGCGAGCGTCGAGGAGTATTCGCGGCTGTCGCGGCATTACGTGATCGCGGCCCTCGTTTTTTCGCTGATAGGAATCTTCTGGCGGGGGCTCATGCTTCCGAGAGTATCGCTCGCGATCCTGCTGCTTTCGGGAATTATCCTCTGCGGCACTGTGCGCGCGTCCTGGCGCTTCTTCGCGTCCGGAAGCCGTGCGCCGCGCGAAGGGATCCGGACGCTCATCGTCGGAGCCGGCGAAGCGGGAACCCTTCTGGCCCGGGATCTGAGCCGAAACGTATCGGATCTGCTCCCGGTCGGGTATGTTGATGACGATGCCGACAAGAAGGGAAAAACGGTCGCCGGCTTTCCCGTTCTCGGTCCCGTCGACAGGATCGGCGACATCATACGGGAAAAAGACGTTCGGGTTGTCGTCATTGCGATTCCTTCAGCGAGCGGAACGCGCATCCGAAAGATATTCGACTCGATCGTTCCGACGGGCGTTGAAGTCCGCGTGCTCCCCAGCCTGCGC
>ERZ1645192.980-NODE-980-length-24089-cov-10.776483_pt1 | contig 24089 bp, 18 predicted proteins | sample MGYA00575354_ERZ1645192 | MGnify/ENA primary metagenome ERZ1645192 (study PRJEB40844, sample SAMN11349763) | freshwater sediment metagenome | isolation source: river sediment | host: Sediment | place: India: Faizupur Khadar , New Delhi | collected 2017-02-21 ... | reverse complement strand
GGGTGATGGCGTTGACATTTTTCAGGGACATCATAGGGCCTTCGAAGGTGGCCATGCCATAAGCGGTGAGGCCGACGACGAAGAATTTAAGGGCGGCGCTGTCGCGCACCCGGTCCCACGCGCCGCGCAGGGTGAGGAAGCCGTTGATCATCCCTCCCCATGAAGGGGCGATGAGCATCACCGAAAAGGTGGTCCCCAGGGCCTGGGCCCATCCGGGCAACGCCTGGTACAGGAGGTGGTGGGGCCCAGCCCACATGTAAAGAAAGATCAGCGACCAGAAGTGGATGATGCTCAGCTTATAGGAGTAGATGGGCCGGTTCACCGCCTTGGGAAGGTAGTAATACATGAGTCCCAGGATGGGGGTGGTCAGGAAAAAGGCTACGGCGTTATGGCCGTACCACCACTGGACCACGGCATCCTGGGCCCCGGCATAGACCGAATAGCTTTTAAACAGCGATACCGGGAGTTCAAAGGAGTTGACAATGTGGAGGATGGCTATGCCCAGGAAGGTGGCCAGGTACCACCATATGGCGGCATAGATATGTTTGACTCGCCGCACCATGATGGTGCCGATCATGTTCCAGCCGAAGGTCACCCATACGATGGCGATGAGGATGTCGATGGGCCATTCCAGTTCGGCGTACTCCTTCGAAGTGGTGAAACCCAGGACCAGGGTGATGGCGGCCAACAGGATGATGAGCTGCCACCCCCAGAAGTTAATGGCACTCAGAGTGTCGTTATACATCCTGGTTTTCAGTAGCTTCTGCATGGAATAGTAGACGCCGGCAAAAATACCGTTCCCCACGAAGGCGAAAATGATGGCATTGGTATGCACGGGACGCAGCCGCCCGAAGGTGACCAGGTCCAGGCCCAGATTGACCCCCGGGAAGGCCAGCTCCAGGGCAATCCAGAGGCCCACGATAACCGCTATTATCCCCCAGATCAGCGTGGCCCAGATAAACTGCTTGACAATCTTATTGTCGTAATAGAATTTTTGAAGTTCCATGTATCGTCTTTTTATTTATTTCTCTCAGTCTCTCAGTCTCTTCGTCTCTTCGTCCTCCTTTTCCTCCTCTACGGGTTCGTCGTCAAAGAGCATCCGGTAGGGAGGGGTTTCATTGTCGTCGAACTGACCGGTTTTGACCGCCCAGATGAAAGCCGCCAGGAAGATGATGGCCGCCAGCAGGCTTACTCCGATCAGCAGGTAAAAGATGTTCATGACAGGCTCAGGAATTCGATAGCTGTAATCTCATTATTTTCCGGGATTAGTCCTTTCCGGCTTTATAAATTTTAAATATCTGGAAGATCACATATCCGATCGTCAGCCAAACGCCGCCGACCACGCCCAGGTAAGCCAGGATAAGCCACCATTGGGTATGGGGGTTGGTGGACCAGAGGACTCTATGGCTGAAAAGGTTTTCGGGTTCCGCAGGGGTGGCCATTTTTACCTGTTTCATTACCAGGGGGTCGCTGCTGAACTCCTCGCCCAGGGTCATCTCCAGGTCAATGAGGCCTTCCTGGTCGCCTTTGAATTCTTCAGGGAATTTAAATTCAGCATGACCTGACCCATTAGTTTTGGCCTCGCCGATGGCCAGGCTTCCGAAGGTTCTTTTGGCTTTGATGAACAGGAGGGCGTTGGGCAGAGGCACCCATTCACCTGATGCGTTGAGGGCCTGGGCCGAGAGGGTGATGACCTTGCTGTTTTCGTCGGCAGATCCCTGAAGACGGGCCTTCACGGGTTCCTCTTTAACCAGGAGCCCTGCGTTGGCCGGATCGTAACTCTTCAGGAAGTTGACGATTTTCCAGCGCTGGTCATCGGTCAGGGTATTTTCAAAGGCAGGCATGGCCACCCTTCCTGTAGTGATTTTGAAGTGCAGGGCCCCTTCACTGTTGACCAGCATCTTTTCAGAGGTGACATCGGGGGGAGGGGGCACCAGCGGGAGGGCGTTGTTTTTCCCCGGATCACCGTGGCACGATTTGCAATGGGTATTATAGAGCTCTTTTCCGGTTTTGACATTTTCGTTGTTAAAAACGGAAGGGTTTTTCAAGGCCTGCTGGTCGGCAGGAACTTCCCAATCCTGGCTGAAGCTCCGCAAACCTGGCAGCAGGAGTATAATCGCTGCACTGAGGAACAAACACTTTCTCATAGTCTACTGGTTTTCGGGTTTTTCGGTCAGGTATTTCTTGTCGATTCCCTGATGGTGGGCATACTCCCAGATGCTGATCACCGGGAAGAGCTTGGCTAGCAGGGTAATGATGATCAGTGCTCCCACAAATCCGAAGAGGATGATAACGATTTCGTTGCTGGTGGGCGCATAATGTTTGAAATAGTCGGGCACATTCTGCACGGGCAGGTGCGGATGTTCCATGGTGGGGATGACGATGACATAGCGTTTGAACCAGGAGGCCACCAGCACCATAAAGGAGATGAGGAACAGGGGAAAAGGTCTCCTGAAGTATTTAAAAAGCAGCAGGATGATGGGGAGGATGAGGCCGGCGATCTGCACGAACCAGAACAGGCCCGAATGGCCTCCACTGAAGAGCTCACGCAGGTGGATCCCTTCGGCGAGTCTCATTTTATAGCCGGGAACCAGGAATTCGTTGATATTGAAATAGAGGTAAACCAGGCAGACGAAGACCAGCAGTTTGCCCATCATATCGAACTGTTGGTGGGTGAAGTAGTTTTTGAGGCGATACCGGAGGCGGTAGACGAACATGACCATGACGACGGCAGCGGTGCCGGCGACGAAGGCTCCCGAGACGAAGTAAGGCCCGAAGATGGTGGTATCCCAGCCAGCCCTGAGGGTAGAGGCAAAGAGCCAGGAGGTGACGGTATGGATGGAGAGCCCCACAGGGATGATGAGGATCATCAGGATGCGCATGGCGTGGGTCACCAGCCGGTATTGCTCTTCATTGCCCTTCCAGCCCAGGGCGAGTATCTTATAGATTTTCTTCTGTATCTCCGGAACGCCGGTGAGCCGGTCGCGCAGGAGGGCGAGGTCGGGGATCAGCGGCAGGTAGAAGAGGAGCACCGAGATGACCAGGTAAGTGGTGACCACGGTGAGGTCCCACACGATGGGGGAGGCGAAGCGGCCGTGGAGAAATACATTCTGGAGCCGGTCGGGGCGTCCCATGTCCATGACGATGATGATGCCGGCCATGGCCACGGCGGCGATGGCCACCTGCTCGGCCACCCGCGAGACGGGCTTCGACCATTCGACGTTCAGCAGGTGGAGCGTGGAACTGATCAGGAAGCCGATCAGGCTCACCGCCACAAAGAAGACGAAGTTGGCGATATACGCCCCCCAGGAGACATAATCGCGCATGCCGGTGACCCCCAGCCCGCGCTGGATCTGGATGATGAACCCCCAGACCCCCACGATGGCGAACATCACCAGGATGAAGAGCCAGAAACGGCTCATCTCATCGCGGTGGGTGATGGAACGGGTGAGGTCCCTGAAAATACGGTCGAGCGATTTCCTCGATTCTTCAGGTGATTTTATCTCATTCATAGTGTTGGTTTTTCACTGGACTAATAGTTAATGCCGTGGTCTTCAGTTGCGTAAGGCGAAAGTGCGGAGGCAGGTGCTTCCCGGGTTAACCCTGGTGTCCCTTTTCGATCAGGTCTCCCTCGAAGGGAAAGGTTCTGTTTTTTGGGGGCAGGTAATACACCCTTGGTTTGGTGCCGAGTTCTTCCATCAGGGTATAGGCGCCATTATCGCGGATCAGTTGGCTGAAGCTGACGGTTTCTTTGGTGGTGCCGTTGGTGACGGCATCCTCGTTGCGGTCGCCGAACCAGTAAACGCTGTTGGGGCAGGCCGACACGCAGGAGGGGAGTTTGCCTTCACGCAACAGGTCGGCGCTGAAGAGGCACTTGGAGATGGTTCCCTTTTTCTGAGGGACGTTGGCCTCGATGTTGTAGGTGACTCCTTCGTATTGTTCGGCATCGCGGGGTTCAAACCAGTTAAAGACCCTGGCGGAATAGGGGCATGCGGCGATGCAGAACCTGCATCCGATGCACCGTTCGTTGTCGATCAATACAATCCCATCCTGCCGCTTGAAGGTAGCGTTGACCGGGCAGACTTTGGTACAGGGGGGATTATCGCAATGCTGGCAGGGTTTGGGCATGTAGTAGGGAGCGGTATGTTCCGCATCCTGCATTTGGAGCACATTCATGTGATGCTGCTCCGGCCTGAGCTGGTGGTGGTTCTGGCAGGCGGCCATGCACTGGCGGGCATTCCGGCATTTGGAGAGGTCAATGACCATCACCCAGCTTTTGCCTTCCAGCCCCATACGGCCCCGCTTCTGGTTCTCAGTGAGCGAGGGCATTTCGGCCGGTGTAAGTTGAGCGGCATCTACCTCTACCAGCACTCCCCCGGGGGTGAGCAATTTTATCTTACCCTCCTGAGATACAGAGGCCACCTTGCTGCAGGAGGTAAGCATCCCCTGGGAGGCACCCAGACCTGCCGCTCCCAGGGCTACCCCCAGCGATTTTAGAAAATTCCTTCTCGTATTGTTCGGATTCATAAGTTGGATTTTGAACAGTCCCTGTTTATCCTGGCACCGGAAAAAGGGCCTTAAGAGCTTCCCTGACCCCTTATGCCGTTGCCAAAACTTCATCAGAGACGAAGTTAATGAATAAGGGTATCCATTTTCAAAATATGTTGCAGAATATACAAATTAGAATCTTTCCTGAATGGGGCAGATTATCACTCCTTAAAAAGTTGTGTAGATTGGTCAGATTTAGCGGGAACCGGGGTGCAAAATAGGGGGAGAAGCGGATGTAGAATTTCAAATTGAATACATTTGTAAAGAATCTAAAAAAATTATTGTTGTGAGGATAGTCATTGTTGGTAGCGGATATGTCGGACTGGTTACCGGGGCCTGTTTTTCCGAAGTGGGCATCGAAGTGGTTTGCGTGGATAATGACGAAAGGAAAATTGGCCATCTGAGGAATGGGATCCTTCCGATTTATGAGCCGGGACTGGAAGAGATGATCCACCGGAACATGAAAAAGGGCAGGTTGAGTTTTACCACGCAGTTGCCTGAAGCGCTGGTGGATGCGGAAGTGCTGTTTATTGCCGTTGGCACGCCCCCCGGGGAAGACGGAAGCGCCGATCTTCGCTATGTTCTTGCAGTGGCAAGGGAATGTGGGAGACATATGAATGGTCACCTGCTCATTGTGACCAAGAGTACGGTTCCTGTTACGACGGCTGCCAAAGTCAGGGTTGCTGTGCAGGAAGAGCTGGATATAAGGGGAGCGAAGGTTGAATTTGATGTAGCCTCCAATCCTGAATTTCTGAAAGAGGGCGCTGCCATTGAGGACTTCCTGAAGCCCGACCGCATCGTGGTGGGTGTTGATTCGACCCGGGCAGAAGAGATCATGAAAAGGCTGTACAAACCCTTTACCCTCAATGGTCACCCGGTGATTTTCATGGACATCACTTCCGCAGAAATGACCAAATATGCCGCCAATGCCATGTTGGCGACCAAAATCAGCTTTATGAACGATATCGCCAATTTGTGTGAGATCGTTGGCGCCGATGTCAATATGGTTCGTAAGGGGATAGGGTCGGATTCCAGGATCGGACCCAAGTTTATTTACCCGGGGATTGGCTATGGAGGCTCTTGTTTTCCCAAGGATGTGCAGGCTTTGGTCAGAACTGCTGAGGATTATCAATATGAGTTGAGGGTGTTGAAAGCGGTCGAGGCCGTTAATAAAGACCAGAAATCGATCCTCTTCAACAAGATCATGAAGTATTTCGACGGAAATATCAAAGATAAAACCATTGCGGTATGGGGGTTGTCGTTCAAGCCTCACACTGACGATATGCGGGAAGCGCCCTCACTGACCATCATCAGCAGGTTGCTCCGTGAGGGTGCCCGGGTAAAAGCCTACGATCCGGTGGCCATGCAGGAGGCGAAACACCATTTCGGGGAAACCATCACCTATGCGGATGACCAATACGACACCCTGATCGATTCGGATGCCCTTGCCATTGTCACAGAATGGCCTGAATTCAAATTCCCCAATTTCAAAGTGGTGAAAAGATTGCTCAATAGCCCGGTGATCTTTGACGGCCGCAATATTTACGATGTGGCGGAAATGAAGCGGATGGATATCCATTACTTCTGTATTGGCATTGACACGATGAAACAGTCATGATATGATCAGAAAGAAAATTTTAGTCACCGGTGGGGCCGGATTTGTCGGATCCCACCTCTGCGATCGTTTATTAAAGGACGGGCATGAGGTTATTTGCCTGGATAATTATTTCACAGGGCAAAAGCAAAATATAGTCCATCTGCTCGATCATCCCTATTTTGAAATGGTTCGCCACGATGTGACCATGCCGTTCATGGTGGAAGTGGATGAAATATATAACCTGGCCTGTCCGGCTTCGCCGATCCACTACCAATACAATCCCATTAAAACCATTAAGACGTCGGTCATGGGGGCCATCAATATGCTGGGGCTGGCCAAGCGGATCAAGGCGAAAATTCTTCAGGCTTCCACGAGTGAGGTGTATGGCGATCCGCATATTCATCCCCAGGTGGAGACTTATTGGGGCAACGTGAACCCCATCGGGGAGCGTTCCTGTTATGATGAAGGGAAAAGGGCGGCGGAAACGTTGTTTATGGATTACCATAAGCAAAACAAGGTCAGGATAAAGATCGTCAGGATCTTCAATACCTATGGCCCCAGGATGCATCCCAATGACGGCAGGGTGGTCTCCAATTTCATTGTTCAGGCCTTGCAGAACAAGGATATCACCATTTACGGGGATGGACAGCAGACGCGCAGTTTTCAATATGTGGATGACCTGGTCGAAGGGATGGTCAGGATGATGGCCTCCCGGGAGGGGTTCACGGGGCCCGTCAATATCGGGAACCCCAATGAATTCACCATTCTGGAGCTGGCCGAAAAGGTGATCCGCCTGACCGGCTCCCACTCAAAGATCGTCAGCATGCCTCTGCCTCCCGATGATCCGTCACAGCGACAACCCGACATTGCCCTGGCCCAAAAAGAACTGGACTGGGCACCTGTCGTGCAACTGGATGAAGGGCTGGCCAAAACAATCGATTATTTCCGGTCGATATTATAATCCTCCCTGGAACACCATCGATCCTTCCACCCATAAAAAAATGATCCCGACTCAATCGGGATCATTTTTTTTATGAAAAGCTATATGGATCGTAATATTCAGGTATTCATCTGTTTAAATTATTGTGTATATATAGTAAAACTCGTGAAACAGATGTAATTGGCTCCGCCGAACTTCGTTTCCCATGTGGTTAATCATCACGGTTTGTGCATAAATTAGGCATGGGTATTTCATGTTATTAACCTGACCTGGTGGATGTATAAAGGGTTTATCATGACCATCTTAACCGGTGGTGGTGATGGTGCGATGACCTTATCCTTTATATGTCAGCCATTTGGCCAGTTCCTTGATGGTGACTTTTTTGCCGTACATGAGGATGCCGGTGCGATAGATCTTCGCTCCTGCCCAGATGGCGCCGAGGGTAGTAAGGACCATCAGGAACATGGAGAGGATGATTTCCCAGGCCGGAGGTGAAAAAGGAAGTCGGGCCAGCATGCAAACCGGAGAGGTGAAGGGGACGATAGAGGCCCAGAAGGCAACACTTCCCTCGGGATTCTTAGAGATGGCGACCAGCAGGATGATGGACAGGATCAGGGGGAAGGTGATCGGGAATATCATTTGCTGGACATCCTCATCATTATCGACGGCGGCACCGACGGCTCCCAGCAGCGAACTGTAAAGGAGGTAACCCATGAGGAAATAGAATATAAAACCAAAGATGATCAGAGGGATGTTCATGTTGGTGATGCTCTCCATGATTTCAGCCATCTGATTGCCGCCAGCCATGGCTGCCGGGGCCTGCCCCATCTGCTGCTGGTTTTCCATCACACTCTGGCCTACCTGCTGGGCTGTTTCCGGTGAGAGGAAGTTCTGGACCACGCCCAGCGCTACCACCCCGACCACAATCCAGATGGCCACCTGGGTCAGCCCCACCAGGGCGGTGCCGATAATCTTGCCGGCCATCAGCTGGAAGGGTTTGACCGAAGAGACGATCACCTCCACAATCCGGTTCTTTTTCTCTTCCATCACGCTGCGCATCACCATGGAGCCGTACATGAATACAAAGAAATAGATGATGAAGCCCATCAGGTAACTGGTGAAAAAGGCCACCATGGAGGAGCTCTTCTTCTGCTCTCCCGTTTCCGTCACCTTGAGGGTGTTTAAGGAAATTTTGGTTTTGGTGGCCGCCAGTTTCTGCTCCAGGTCGGGCATCTGGCTTTCCTCGATCACCTTTCTCCGCTTGTCGTTCTCGATGACCTGACTGAGTTTGCGTTCGATCTGTTCGGCCAGATCAATAGGCATCTGTTTTTTGGAGAGCAATTCCGCCTTGTTGACCGTGTAGATATTTCCGGGGATATATAGGACGGCGTAGAACTCCTCATCGTTCAGGTTGCTTTTCAGGGTGTTGAATTTCTCCTGTTCAATGAAGTGGTATTTGGTAAAACCATCCTGACCCAGCTGGTCAAGAAAGAGGGCCGATTCGTCATAGACGGCGATCACTCTTTCCTGCTTGTCGTCGCGTGTGGCCAACCACATCGGAACGAACATTAAAGCTGCAAAGAACAGCGGCACCAGCAGGGTGGTGACAATAAATGATTTTTTCTTGACGCGGATCAGATATTCGCGTTTCAGGATAAGCCAGGTCTTGTTCATCAGTCTTTATTATTATTGATCACCGCGTTTTGCGCGTTGTAATGTTCCACTGCTTTAATAAATACGTCATTCATGCTGGGGATGACTTCCCGGAAGGATCTGATGTCGGCCGCTCCCAGGAGCATCCTGATCAGTTCGTTGTTTCCTTTTCCGTCGGTATGCTGGATGCGGATAAAGTTCTCGCGCGGCGATTCCTTGTGCTCCAGAATGGAGAAACCACAGTCCAGGGCCTGCTGGATCTGGTCGAAATCGCCCTTGTAGGAGAGTTCGAAGATGTTGCTTTTGAAGGTTTCCTTGACCTCCTGGACGGGTCCGTCGAGGATCTTGCGCGATTTGTTGATCAGGGCGATATGGTCACACAGGTCTTCCACGGTGCCCATGTTATGGGTAGAGAAGATGATAGTCGCCCCCTTTTCGCGCAGCTCCAGGATCTCCTGCTTGATGAGGTTGGCATTGATGGGGTCAAAGCCGCTGAAGGGTTCGTCAAAGATCAGCAACCGGGGGTTGTGGACCACCGTGGTGATAAACTGAACCTTTTGTTGCATCCCTTTGGAGAGCTCCTCCACTTTTTTCTCCCACCAGGTGGTGATGTCGAATTTTTTGAACCAGTATTTGAGGCTTTGCATGGCCTGGTTCCGGGTCATCCCCTTGAGTTGGGCCAGGTAAAGGGCTTGTTCGCCGATCTTCATCTTGGTATAGAGGCCCCGTTCTTCGGGCAGGTAACCGATGACGCTCACGTCGTTGGCGGTCATCCTGCGTCCTTCCAGAAACACTTCTCCCTGGTCGGGCGCCGTGATCTGGTTGATGATCCTGATCAGGGTGGTCTTACCCGCACCGTTGGGACCTAATAGACCAAAAATGGATGCTTGGGGCACCGAAATGCTCACATCGCTGAGTGCGTGTGTCGAGCCATAAACCTTGTGAATACCTTTCGTTTCGAAAAATTCCATAAGTTGTTTTTGCAATAGGTAAAAATCAAGTGGTGAAAATTACATCATTCAGATGAATACAGAATCATTTTTATCGAGTTTGTCAAGATCCTGGGTGATTTTTTTGACAATTTTGAGGTTATCGAAGAATTCTTTGGCGATGACGCGCAGGATGGTGTAAACGGGGATGGCCAGGACCATGCCGATAATTCCACCCAGGCTACCTGCGGCCAGGATAACCAGAAAGATCTCTAACGGATGGGCTTTCACGCTGCTGCTGTAGATCAGGGGCTGGAAAAGTACGTCGTCGAGGACCTTGACCGAGAGGAAGGCCAGTGCCATCCATCCCATCAGGGGGAGGGTGTAAGTCATGAAATCCATGTGGACATGGAGGGCCATGCCAATCAGCAGGCCTATGGTGATCCCGATCCACGGCCCCACGTAAGGGATGATGTTAAAGAGTCCGCAAAACAATCCGATGATAACGGAATGGTTGAAGCCGATCCCGATGATCGTCAGTCCCAGAGTATACAAAGAGCCCACCAGGATCATCTCCAGCACGATGCCCAGGAAGTAGCGCCGGAGCAGGTAGGAGATGGAGTCCAGGATTTTACCCACTTTCTCCTCCATGTTGGTAGGGACGAGCAGCAGAATGCCGTCGCGGAACATGTTCGAATCTTTCAGGAAGAAAAAGGTGATGAAGGAGACGGCAAAGAAGCCGATGAAGAGTTCACCTATGGTTCCGGCGATAAAGTTGACCATGGTATTCATATCGGAGATCCTGAACTTCTCGTCCAACTGCTGAGTGATCAGCTCAAAGAAGGTGCTGTCGGTGATGACCATGGGTTTGCGGCTGAAGAAGCTGAAGAAACGGGAGAGGGGTTCCTGCAGCGAATTGAAGATCTCCTGGAAGTTGATAGCCGAGAAGGTCTCGAATTCCTTGACCAACAGGGGGATGAAAAATTTGAACATACCGAAGAAGAGCAGCCAGAGGGAGATTAGGGAGATAAAAGCCGCGACCGACCGGGGTATGGTGAACCTGCCGATTTTGATGCGGTCCAGGGCCCACATCAGGGGCTTCCCCACAAAGGAGAGGATGACCGACAGCAGGATATAAATGACAATATCGAGGAAAAACCAGAGCAGGAAGGCCAGGACCACGGCTCCCGTCACGAGCAGGATGGTCCGCGTGCGGTTTTTGATATTGAACATGCTATTTTTTATTCAAATTTATAACTATTCCCGGAACTCTGAGCAGGAGGGATGAGTTCCCTTTCTACCTGGTGCAGGTACCATTGGGAGAGGTAGCAGTTGTAAAAATGGCTTCTGACCGGGTGGAGGTAGTGTGTTCCCGGGTCGCGGCCCATCTGTTCGGCCGTTATCTCGCGGTAGAAGACGTCATCCTTCAGCGGATACCACCGTTTCCTGATCCACCGGGGTATTCTTCTGAGCACTTCTTCGCGGAGGGGGTGATAGGGATGGCTGGGGATGGCGCCGGCCGGCAGGGGTGCTTCACAGTCGAAGGGCCTGAAAAACTGGCTGTTCAAGGTCCTGAAATAGTGGAGTCCTCCGAGCTGTTGCGAAAAGGGAATGGTGAGCAGGTGGCTGGCCAGTTCCCGGTCAAAGAGGGGCATGACGGGGTGGAGCCCGAAGAAATCAAAGACCAGGGTGGAATTGGCGATCAGTTTGCACTGCCGTTCTTCCAAATCCCATCTCAGGAAGAGTTCCGTGGGGGCCAGGCCGGTTTCTGTGAAGGCTTTCATGAAGCACTTCTCCACGGTTTGCAGTGTTGTGGGAGTCGCCGGACAGGAAGTACCGAAACGGGTCAGCAGCGCCCTGAAAACCCCGTGCGGCGTATCTTCGGGGAGGGTAGAGTAGAGGTGGGAACCCCGGAGAAAGTCACCCGGGTGGCCGGGAAGGACGTAAGTCCCCTCCGGAATGGCCCCTGTTTCCACCAGATGTCTCACGGCCAGATAGTCCTGCATGAAGGGCATGGAGGAGTAATGGCCCGCAAAGGCCACATAATCATTGAACACCTGGTCGGTGGTATAGCGGCGGACCAGCGCCAGGTCATAATCGACGGTAAGATGGGGAAAACCCAGCTTTGCGGCAATCTGGCGGGCGGTTGTGGTTTCAGGGTTGCCGGGGCGGCCCCAGGTGGCGCAGGTTACCCGGGGGTGACCGGCCTCCTTCAGCAGACAGGCCAGCAATCGCGAGTCGTACCCTCCGGTGAGGGGAAGCAGAACCGGATGCTCCGAGAGGGCCACCGCATAGCGGGCAAAGACCGTGCGGATCACCCGGGCGGTCTCTTCCTCCGCAGGGCGGCTATGCCCTTGACCCATCAGTACGCTATTCTCAAGGCCCATCGCCCTGTCTTTACCCCCCCCAGGGGCTTCCTGAGTGCCCATATTGTTACCTTGGGTACGTCTTGTGGTTCCCCCAAAACCCTTCTTTTGGTCGCCGGAGGATGCTCTGCATTCCTCAGCAACGGTTTTGCTCCCTGCAGTACTCCCTTTGTTATCCTCAGGGATTCCTTTTATCTCCGGAACGAAATAGTGGCTGGCAGGACCCTCTTCCCTGATGCGGATGATTTCGCCGGGTCTGACCTGCGAAAGGCCCTGGAGCAGGGTTCTTTCAGCGGGTGTCACGGCGAACTGCCGGAAGTAAAGGGAGGCTTCCTGGTCGGGTGGGAGAGGCCCTTCGCGGCGGATCCACTCCCGCGGGTTATCGCCCGCCCAGATCTGCTGTTCCCTGATGGCATAAAACAGGGGATAGCTGCGGCTGACACTGCATGCCAGCCAGATCTCTTCTTCTGTCCTGACCATCAGGGCATAATGCCCTTCCAGATGATCGGCCAGATTGCGGAAATCATCGAAGGTGGCCACCTGATTTTTAACAAAATCCAGGAAGGCCTCCTCCCTCACCATGACCCCTTCCCTGAAGGCCCAGCCGGTCACCCTGATCTCTCCAGGAACCAGCGGGGCTCCTTCTGGAACCAGTATGGCTTCTCCGTGATTCTTTCTGGCTTCTCCGGGGGCCAGTAACGCCTCTTCTGAATCCACTCCGGCCTCACAGGGGACACCCTTCTCTATTCCGGAAGCATACATCTCTTTAGTGGGCTCTAGTTCTGCCCCTTTGGGCAGTAGCTGCTCATCGTGGTGACCCCCCGTCCTTTTGTCCGGAATCACACCCCCTGCTGGGGAGGATGGCGGCTCTGCAGGGCCGTGGTTGGTCCTTCCGGCGCTCCAATGGTAAAGCGATGTTTCTGCCCTGAGCTTCATAGCGCCAGTTTAAGGATAAGCAGGGGCAGAATGGTGAAAACCGCGGCGGTGACCAGTACCCGGGCTGCCTTCAGGGGAGGGACCCCTGCCAGGTGAAGCGAGTAGAAGGTGAGGAAGCCGAAAAAGAGCAATCCGGTGAGGCTATAGAGGGCGATGGTGGGGGTCAGTGCTTTCAGGAGGAGGCCGCCCAGGAGCAGGACAGCCGCCCGGGTGAGGAGCAGCAGGATGTTGAAAATCATTGCTGTTTTTTGTTTTTCGCGGGCGATCAGGATGGTGGAGAGGGGTGATCCGGTGAAGACGGCAAAGAGCCAGGGGGCCAGCAGGGCAGCCAGCTCGCCTGAATAGCCCCATTCGGCCCCGAACAGAAGGGTGAAGATCTCCTTTCCCCAGAAGGCCAGGATGGTGAAAGGGATCATTCCCAGCCACACCTGCTTTTTAAAGAGGCCGAAGGTGAGTGCGGCCAGCTCCTCGCGTTGTTCACGGAGGGCCCGGGCTTTCTGGATGTATACGCTGCCCACTGACATGCTGGTCAGCTGAACCGGAATATTGAGGTAGCGGTGCGAAAAAGAGTAGAGTCCCAGCATCGATGTGCCAAAGAAGGGTTTGATCATAAACACCGGCAGTTGATGGCTCAGGTAATTGAGGAACTCGGAGGGTACGTTGTACCGCGGGAAGTTGGCGTAACGGCGGGCCAGTTTTTTCTCCTGGCTGGTATATATCCTGAGGGACCAGGGGTGGGCGATGCCTGGCTGGTCAGTGCCGGTCGCGGGGGCTGATTTCTTCCGGAGCAACCGCACTCCGGGGCCGTGCCATGGTCCACCGGGTAAGAGAAGATTTCGCAGCGAAGAGGCTTTTCTCCCTCCGGAGGCTGCATCCTCTGTTAGCGCTTCCCCGCTTTCCGGAAGGTAAAAGAGAAAAACAATAAAGGTCAGGAGCTGGGCCAGGGTGACGCCCAGGAAAAGCCCCACGGAAGGGAAGATATAAAAAAGCGACTGGAGTATTCCGGAGGCCAGGGCTCTGAAGACTTCGAGAAAGGCCAGCCGCCTGAAGTGCTGGTTGCTGATGAAGGTGTTGCGCATCAGTTGGATGGCTCCGAAGAAAAAGGCATGGATGGGGACCATCACCATGAGGAATCCCAGGCGGGGAAAACTGGCGGTGACCAGGAACCAGACCAGCAACCCTGCCAGGAGAGACAGATTGATCAGCAGGTTGGTTTTGATGGCCAGGGAGAAGATCTGGCGTTGCTCCTCTTTCTGGTGCGACAGGAGCAGGGCGCCCTCGTAGCCGCCGTTAGCCACCACCGAGAGGAGGGAGGCGATGCTCAGGAACAGGACGAAGTCGCCGAAATCAGCGGGGGCATACAAACGGGCCATCAGGAGCGCGAACAGGGCGGGGATCAGGCGGGCCGTAAAGACCCCCGTGAAAAGGCCCATGATATTCCTGTAAAAATCGCTCTCTTTAAGTTCGGCAAGGATCTTTCCGGTTAGGATCATCGTCAGGATTCAAAACGGAGTAAAGTTAACAAAAAAGTGTGCTCTGGCTGATGTTTTATATCTTTGCTGAACAAACGATGCAGTATGGAATTGTGGATGGATGACCGGGCGGTGGAGCAGCAATACCGCGATTTGCTGGAACAGATCAAGTTGTATCGCAGTGGTGAGGTCGCCGATCTGATGAAGGAACGCGGCATACAGTATAAGATGAACTGGGGTGTCTCCCTGATTGACCTGCGGGCCCTGGCTGCGGCGGTGGCTCCCTCGCATTTGCTGGCCCTGAAACTGTGGAACAAACAGTGGCGGGAGACCATGATTCTGGCCACCCTGGTCGATGATCCGTCGCAGGTGACTGAACAACAGATGGATTTCTGGACCCATAGTTTTGAAAACAGTGAGATTGCCGAACAGGCTTCGGCCAACCTGTGGTGGCGCACACCCTTTGCCTATGCCAAAGCCCTGGAGTGGTGCCGCGGCAAGAAACACCTGATTCGCTTCACGGCCGTCCACTTGGCGGGGCGCCTGGCCCTGGCCGACAAGAAATCACCCGACGAGATGTTTGAACCCTTCATGGAAGAGCTGGTAACCCTTTCAAAAGACCCCGCGCTGGCTGAGGTGATCTACCGCTCCCTGATGATCATGGCCCACCGGTCGGCGTTCCTCCGGGGGCTGACCGGGGATCTGGCCGGAATCCTGAAACTCACTGACCAGGAAGCTGCACGGCGGCTGGCCGCCGAAATCGAAGAGGGCCTGAAATTCACCTGACAGACTGCCGTTGTTCGCTCCTTAACATCATATGTATCAAAAAAAACCTTATATTGACCTAAAAATCCGACTCTATGGCTTTGCTGGAAGTAAAAGACAACAAAACCAGGAAACTCTTTCACAAGATACCGCACCTGATCTATAAGAATGACCCCAACTGGGCCTGCCCGCTGGAGATGATGGTGGAGAATAACTTCAATCCGTCGAAGAATGCCTCTTTCAAGAACGGGGAGGCGATCCGCTGGGTCCTGACCGGTAAAGACGGGCAGTTGCTGGGCAGGATTGCTGCTTTTTACCATCGTGATAAGGCCCTGGTTTATGAGCAGCCCACGGGGGGATGTGGTTTTTTCGAGTGTGTCAACGACCGGGAGGCCGCGGTGAAACTCTTCTCAGCCGCCGTGGAATGGCTCAAATCCAGAGGGATGGAGGCGATGGACGGGCCGGTCAACTTCGGGGAGAACTACATGAACTGGGGGCTTCTGGTCGACGGTTTCATGCCCCAGGGCTTCGGCATGCCGTACAACCCGCCCTATTATGCCGACCTGTTCGACTATTTCGGCTTCCGCACCTATTTTAAACAGTACAGTTACCATCTCGATATCACCCTGCCCGAGTTGCCCGAGCGGTTCTGGAAGGTCGCCGAATGGGTGGCAAAGAAACCGCAGTTCAACTTCCGTCATTTCTCGTGGAAGGAGAGCGCCAAGTTCGTGGAGGATTTCGCCACCGTTTATGACGATGCCTGGCGCTTCCATGAGCATTTCAAGCCGATGGACCGGGATGATCTGCATGATTTCCTCTCCTCCTCCAAACTGATGCTCGAGGAGAAGTTCGTCTGGTTTGCCTACCATGATGAAACGCCAATTGCCGTGATGGTTATGATACCCGATATCAACCAGATCCTGCGCCGCCTCAATGGTAAGCTCCACCTCTGGAACATGGTGAGGCTGCTGTGGTACAAAAAGCACAAGGTGATGACCCGCACCCGGGGCATCATCATCGGCGTCTCCCCGAAATACCAGCGTTCGGGCATCGAATCGGCGATTTTCTGGCACCTGAGGCCGGTGATGTATACCATGCCCTGGTACAAGGAGCTGGAACTCTCCTGGGCGGGCGACTTCAACCCCAAAATCGTCGCCCTCTACGAATCGTTGGGCGGGAAGCATATGAAAACCCACCATACCATGCGCTATCTCTTCGACCGAACGAAACCCTTTACCCGGGCTCCCATCATCGGGCAAAAACAGGAAGAGTGAAAAAAATGAAAGTTTCAGCAATAACATTTTGCTTATTTGGTGATTAATTCTAACTTTGCCCCCCGTTTAAGAAACTGAAGAAATAATTACTAAAATGAAACAGGGAATACATCCGGCAAGTTACAGAATGGTGGCCTTCAGGGATATGTCCAATGGTCACACCTTTCTCACCCGGTCTACGGTCCAGAGCAAGGAAACCGTGGAAGTCGACGGCGTCACCTATCCTTTGGTGAAAATTGAAATCTCCAATACGTCACATCCGTTTTATACCGGTAAGGTGAAACTGGTTGACACGGCCGGCCGCGTCGACAAGTTCATGAACCGTTACAAAACGCACATGGAAAAGAGAAACAAGTAAATCTTCGCGATATGTTGAAAAGCTCCGGTCACGGAGCTTTTTTTTTGGCCGGTACTGCCAAAACTGGTCAACCGGACCGGGTCAAGGCGCCGCTGAAACCCCTGGCACAACTATTGCCTGATGATAATGCCTGGAAACATAAGTTTGTTAAACGACAATTTGTCATAAGGAAACGGAGCTGATAACATGGGAAACACAAAAAATAGCGGACTGAGGAGCTGGGATTTCTCTGACCTGATCCACAACAATGCTGAATTTTTTCCGATCATCGCCGATGGGGATGATGCTGACCTGCGGAATCCGGAGGTGCCTGAATTATTGCCGGTGCTTCCCTTGCGGAATACGGTTCTCTTTCCGGGGGTAGTGATCCCCATCAGTGTGGGGCGGCAGAAGTCGCTGCGGCTGATCCAGGATGTCAACAGGGGCACGAAGCTGCTGGGGACCCTGGCGCAGACCGATCCGCAGGTCGATGATCCTGCAGAGGAAGAGCTCTATCAGGTGGGTACGGTGGCCGAGATTCTCAAGGTGCTGGAGATGCCCGACGGGTCGACGACCGTCATCATCCAGGGGAAAAGACGGTTCCGGGTGGCCCGCTTTATTTCATCCGATCCTTACTACAAGGCTAGCGTGGAGGTGATGCAGGATATTCCCCCGGTCGACAGTGCCGAGTTCAGCGCCATCGTGGGGTCCTTGAAGGACCTGTCCATCAAGATTGCCCAGTTCTCCTCGAATGTGCCGCCGGAGGCCACCTTCGCGGTCAAGAACATTGAGAATTCCACCTTCCTGATCAACTTCATCTGCTCCAATACCGATATCAGCGTGGAGGAGAAGCAGAAGCTCCTGGAGATCGATGATTTGCGTGACCGGGGGGTACAGGCCATCAGCTATCTGGTCAGGGAGGTGCAGATGCTGGAGCTGAAGCACGATATCCAGAAGAAGGTCAAGACCGATATCGACAAGCAGCAGCGCGAATACATGCTGCACCAGCAGATGAAGACCATTCAGGACGAGCTGGGGGGCAGTCCCGTTGACCAGGAGATCAAAGCGCTCAGGGAGCGGGCCGCGGAGAAGAAGTGGAGTGAGGAGACCGGCAAGCATTTCAACAAGGAGGTGGAGAAGCTGAGCCGGTTGAATCCTGCCGCCGGGGAGTACTCGGTGCAGTTTGGATACTGTCAGACCTTGCTGGATCTGCCGTGGCAGGAGACGACCACCGACAATTTTGATCTGGAGCATGCCCGGCAGGTCCTCGATGAGGACCATTTCGGACTGGAAAAGGTAAAGGAGCGCATCCTCGAGCATCTGGCGGTGCTGAAGCTGAAGAACGATCTGAAGGCGCCCATTCTCTGTCTTTACGGGCCTCCCGGGGTGGGGAAGACCTCATTGGGCAAGTCCATCGCCCGTGCCCTGGGCCGTAAATATGTGCGGATGAGCCTGGGGGGCCTCCACGATGAGTCGGAGATCCGCGGGCACCGCAAGACATACATCGGAGCCATGCCCGGACGGGTGATCCAGAATATCAAGAAGGTGAAATCCTCCAATCCGGTTTTCGTTCTCGACGAAATCGACAAGGTGTCGCACCAGTTTCATGGTGATCCGGCATCGGCATTGCTGGAGGTCCTCGATCCGGAACAGAATGGTGAGTTCCATGACAACTTTCTGGAGATCGAATATGACCTGAGCAAGGTGATGTTTATCGCCACTGCCAATACCCTGAACACCATAGCCCCGCCGCTGCGTGACCGGCTGGAACTGATCGAGATGAGCGGTTACCTGGTGGAAGAAAAAGTGGAGATTGCCCGCCGCCACCTGGTGCCCAAACAGTTGGAAAACCACGGTGTGAAACCGGGCGAGCTGGAATTCCCGAAGGAGGTGCTGGAGCACATCATCGAGCATTACACCCGGGAGTCGGGGGTGCGCGAACTGGACCAGAAGCTGGCCAGGGTAGTGCGCCGCGTAGCCAAGAAGATCGCCTTCGGGGAGCCTTACAACCTCAGGGTGACCATTGAAGATATCCGTGAGTACCTGGGGGTCATCGAATACCTGAAGGAAGCCTACCAGGGCAATGATTTCGCGGGGGTGGTGACCGGACTGGCGTGGACGGCGGCAGGAGGGGAGATCCTTTACGTGGAGAGCAGTCTGAGCAAGGGCAAGGGGGCGCTGACCATCACCGGCAACCTGGGCGACGTGATGAAGGAGTCGGCGGTGCTGGCCATGGAATTCCTCAAGAGCCATGCCACGGAACTGGAACTCAATTCCGAGGTTTTCGGATCGTGGAACGTCCATATCCATGTTCCCGAGGGGGCGATTCCCAAAGACGGGCCCTCGGCGGGGATTACCATGGTGACCTCGCTGGCTTCGGCCTTTACGCAGCGTAAGGTCAAGGCGGGAGTGGCCATGACGGGAGAGATCACCCTTCGGGGAAAAGTGCTTCCGGTAGGAGGCATCAAGGAGAAGATCCTGGCCGCCAAGAGGGCCGGCATCCGCGAAATCATCCTGTCGGAGGAGAACCGCAAGGATCTGGAGGAGATCAAACCGGTTTACCTGACCGGGCTTAAATTTCACTTTGTGAAGACTATTGCCGAGGTGCTGCACCATGCCCTCCTGAAAACCAGGGTGAAGAATCCGCTCCAGATCTCCTGATTCCACGACAGCGCATGGGTGGTCGTCGTTGGTTTTTCTGTTTCTGAGGGGTCAGCTCACTGAACGGCCCAGCATGAGCATGTCGAGGGCGTCCTGGTAGGAGCCTGCCCGGTCAATTCTTCCTGAGTTGACAAAGAAAATCTCATCGGCGCTTTCGATGGTGTTCATCCTGTGGGCAATGAGAACCCGTGTGGTAGACGCCGGCAGTTGCCTGAGGATGGCCTCCAGTTGTTTTTCGGTCACCGTATCGATATTGGCCGTGGCCTCGTCGAGGATAAGCAGTTCAGGCTGCCGCAGGATGGCCCGCATAAAGGCAATGAGTTGTTTTTGGCCCAGGCTCAGGCCATCTCCGATCGTTTGAACCGGCGTGTCCAGTCCCCTGTCAAACCGCCCGATCAGGGGTGAAAGCAGGGCATCCTCGATTGACTTCTCCAAATCTTCCCGGGTGATCCCGGCGCATTCAGGGTGACCATAGAGGATGTTTTCCCTCACATTTCCCGAGAAGAGGAACGGTTCCTGGAGGATAAAGCCTATTCTGGCACTCCGTTCGCAGGGGGTGAGGGTGCGGATATCGCGGCCGTTGAAGAGGACCCTTCCGCTGGTGGGGTCGTAGAGGCGGGCCATCAGGGCAGCGGTGGTCGATTTGCCGCCACCCGTGGGGCCTACGAAGGCATAGGTCTTCCCCCGTTCCAGAGAGAAACTGATGTTGTGGAGGACCTCCTTCCCGTTAGGATAATGGAAGGAGACCGCTCTGAACTCGACATGTCTCCCAGATCCTGTTCGGGGTGACGCCTCCTCCCGGTTCTTTACCCCGAATTCTGTGGTTGCAGTGAAGTGAGGCAGGCTGCCTTCGACGTGTTGTGCCGGCACCTCCTCCTCCTTGAGCAGGGGCAGGTTACTTTCCAGGGTGAGGAGGTGGGCAATACGGTCCCAGGCGGCCAGGGCCGTCTGGAAGTTGGCCCATAAGGCCGCCATTTGCCGCAGGGGGTTGTAGAAGTTGGTAATGTAAGCGATGAAGCTGATCAGGAGACCCACGGTAAAATAGCCCCTGATGATCATCCATATGCCCAGGGCCAACACGATCAGTTGTCCGATGTGGGAGGCGAAGGTATAGACGGGGGTAAGCAGGTGGTTGGCGATGCCTGCCTGCACCGACTTGCGGTAGTTCTCGAGGTTCACCTCGCTGAACCGCTTCCTGAAATAGTCGCGCCGGTTAAAGGCGGCCACCACCTTGAAGTTGGCCAGGCTTTCCTGGATTTCCGCAGATAAGAGCCCCAGGCTCTGGAGGCTGGCCTCGTTTTTCCTTCTCACCCAGGGCGAGATGCTTTTAGTAAAAAGCAGCAGCAAAAGGGCAGGAACCAGGGCGGTCAGTCCCAGGGGAAGATTAAGCGTCAGCAGCAGGATCCCCGCGCCGGTCATGGAGATCAGGCTGCCGATGAATTGCATCAGCGACTGGGCAAAGAATTGGTTCACCCGGTCGGTGTCGTTGTTGATTCTGGAAATCAGGTCCCCGGCTTTGTTCTGGTTAAAAAACTCAAGCGGTAACTCCTGCAGTTTAGTGAAGACCGAATTGCGCAGGCTGAAGAGCATCCGCTGGCCGATGCCTCCCATCATGCGCATCTGGGCGTAATTCACCAGGTAAGCCAAGAGGTAAACCGCCAGCAAGATCCCGCTGAAGAACAGCACCCCGTGGAAATTCTTGGTCTGGATATACTTATCGATGGTATACCCCAGCAGGAAGGGCCCCGATAGGGTCAGTGCGGCATTCAGCAGGATCGCGGTCAGCGCCTTGATCAGGTTGGAGCGTTCCCCGCCGATGATCGTCAGCAGTTTCTTCAGGGAAGCCAGCGGCGCCATTTTCTTCCCCTTTCCCACGGGAGCCTGGTTCAGATCATAGTTCATTGTGGTGCGTGCTTTGCTGTGACTGGTAGATCTGGTTGTACTCGGGCGACTGCCGTATCAGCTCCCCATGATGACCCGAGGCGATGATCTCCCCCTCCATCAGCAGGATGATCTGGTCGTAATCCTCCACGGAAGAGATTTTCTGGGTCACCGACACCAGGGTCATTCCGGGATAATTCTGACTAATATTATCGAGTATTCTTTTCTCTGTATTCCGGTCGACGCGGGCTGTGAAGTCATCGAGCAGCAGGACTTTCGGATCGAGGGCGAGGGCCCGGGCCAGCATCACCCGCTGCTTCTGACCTCCGGAAAGGCTGGTGCCCCTTTCCGACACCATCGTCTCCAGCTGATCGGGCAGGGCGGTGATAAAATCCTCAAGTTCAGCCGTTTGGATGGCCCTGGTGATAGCTTTCTCCTGAACACTCTGGTCGAAGGCGATATTTTCGCGCAGGGACAAATGGAACAAAACGCTGTCCTGAAAGACAAAGCCCGTGTTACGGTGGAACACCTCCTTATCATAATTCTCCAGTGGAACCCCGTCGTAAGTGATGGTTCCCTTATCGGGTGCGACCAATCCCGTCAGCAGGTAAAGCAACTGGCTCTTTCCGGCGGCGGTCGGGCCGATAATGGCGGTCCGGGTTCCTGCTTCTACCCGGAAAGAGATGTTTTTCAGTACGGGTTTCTCTCCATAACTGAGGGAGACCCCGTTGACGTTGATCGTGCCCCTGATGTTTTCCCGGACGCTCCCTTTCTCCACGGGGAGCGGCACTTCCAGGACCTGTCTGATTCTTCCGTAGGAGGCTGTTGCAGAGGCGATGATGTTGGTCATGAAGCCGATCATCATCACGGGGAAGATCAGCATGGCCAGGTAGCTGTTGAAGGCGGCGAAGCTTCCCAGGGAGAGTGTGCCGGCCACGATAAAATGGCCTCCCAGGGCGAGGATGGTCACCACGGCCAGGTTGGAGATGAAGGTGATGGTGGGCACCAGTACCGAGAAGAGGGCAACGATCGATAAACCCAGGTCGCGCGACTCGCTGTTTTTCTGCACGAATTTGAGGCTCTCGGGAAGCTGGGAGTTCAGGACCCTGATCAGTGCCGACCCCATGATGCTCTCGTTGATCACCCGGTTCAGACCGTCAATGATCTCCCTGCTCTTCCTGAAGAGGTGGGTCAACCGACGTCTGACCATGAAAAAGGTGAAGGCGATCACCGGCACGATGATCAACACGGCCAGTGCCAGTCTCCAGTGGATTCTGATCAGCAGGAAGCCGGCCCCGATGATCATGAAGAGGGAGGAGACGATGGTGACAAAGGCCTGGGCCACGAACATTTTCACCGCATCCATGTCGGAAGTGAGATTGGTCAGCAACCGGGCGGGATTGGAGGAGAGGATATAGGTGTAGCTCTGTCGGGAGATCTTGCCGGCCAGTTTCTCGCGGTAGTCGCGGGCGACCTGTTCCGAGGTATATGTTTGCAGGATGCTCTGGATCAGGGTGAAGACGAAAATTCCGGCCGCGGCTGCGGTGAACTCCGCGATGACAGCCCCGGCATGGAACCGGTTAGCCGAGAAGGCATCGATGCTGCGGGAGATGATGTCGGGGATGAGCAGGTTGAGGCTGCTGCCTGCCAGCGCCATCAGGACCATTAGCAAGATCATCCCCTTGTAGGCGCCGAGTAATCCGAACAATCCGCCGTTTCCTCTTTTTTCTGCCGATGGCTTCCGGGGTGTGGTGGTCATGGTTTCAGGGGGATGGTGGTCATAATATTCTGGGTGTGCTGTTCATGGTTATCGGAGTGTGCTGATCATGGTTGCCGGGATGTGCTGTTGATGGTTATCGGGATGTGCCGGTCATGGTTTCAGGGGTTGCGCAGCCGGGTGTTTCCCTTGACCGCCTTGGGCCAGTAAGGACAGTTGCGGCAGCCGTTGGCACAGCAATAGCCCCGCTTGCGGAGGTATTCCTCCGTCATGACGCGGTAGCCCTCGGGGGTCAGGGTATAGTCGATCCCTTCCTTCAGCGGGTCACCGCCATATTCAATGTCGTCGGGGAAATAGGCCATGTGAGTAAGGTTATTGAGTCTATGGTGCAACAGTCCGCAGAAGAGGGGAAGCCGCCAGGGTTGCATCAGGATTCCCCTTTGTCGTAGCCGAAGCGCAGCAGGATTGGGTCAGGATTCCCCTTCATCGTAACTGAAGCGCTGCAGGGTATGGCCGAGGCGGTCGCGTTTGGTCTTGAGGTAGCGCTGGTTGTGGCGGTTCGGTTCCACCTCCAGGGGGACTACCTTGACCACGCGCAGTCCGTACGCCTCGAGGCCCACGCGCTTGACCGGGTTGTTGGTCATCAGGATCATGTCGGTGACGCCCAGACTGCGGAGAATCTGAGCCCCCACACCATAATCGCGTTCGTCGGCCTTAAATCCCAGGTGGATGTTGGCCTCCACGGTGTCAAGCCCCTGGTCCTGAAGCTTATAGGCGGCAATCTTGTTCAGCAGTCCGATACCGCGCCCCTCCTGTTGCATGTAAACGATGACTCCTTTGCCCTCTTTCTCAATGATCTCCATGGCCTGGTGCAGTTGTTCGCCACATTCGCACCGCTGCGAACCGAAGATATCACCGGTCATGCAGGAGGAGTGAACCCTGACGGGAATAGGTTCGCCACTTTTCCACTCCCCTTTGATCAGGGCCACATGTTCGAGCCCGTTGCTTTTCTG
>ERZ1645192.978-NODE-978-length-24093-cov-6.567934_pt1 | contig 24093 bp, 16 predicted proteins | sample MGYA00575354_ERZ1645192 | MGnify/ENA primary metagenome ERZ1645192 (study PRJEB40844, sample SAMN11349763) | freshwater sediment metagenome | isolation source: river sediment | host: Sediment | place: India: Faizupur Khadar , New Delhi | collected 2017-02-21 ... | reverse complement strand
AGCGCGTACTCGACGTCGCAGACCCGTTCCAGGAAGTAGCGGTCGTGGGAGGCGACGACCAGCGTTCCCGGCCAGCTGTCGAGGTAGTCCTCGATCACCGTGAGCGTGTCGATGTCGAGGTCGTTCGTCGGCTCGTCGAGCAGCAGGACGTTCGGTTCGCCGACCAGCAACCGCAGGAACTGCAGGCGGCGCCGCTCCCCACCGGACAGTTCTCCGATGCGGGTGACCAGCCGATCACCGGTGAACCCGAACTCCTCCAGCAGGTTGGCCGCCGAGGCGTCCCTACCGGTGGCCAACCTGGTCTCGGCCCGCAGCCGGTTGACCGATGCCAGGACGCGATCCTCGTCGTCCAGTTCGGTGACGTGCTGGCTCAAATGGGCCAGGCGCAAGGTGAGCCCGTGCTTGACCCGGCCGGCAGAAGGCCGTTGCCCACCGGCGAGCAGCCGCAGCAGGGTGGACTTACCGGACCCGTTAGCTCCGACCAGGCCGATCCGGTCGCCGGGTCCTATCGACCAGGTTATTCGGTTGAGCAGCGGCCGACCGTCGGGCAGCACCACCGACGCGTCGGCAAGGTCGATGACGTCCTTGCCCAGCCGGGCCATCGCGAACTTCGAGAGCTCCAGCCGGTCGCGCGGCTCGGGGACGTCGGCGATCAACTCATTGGCGGCCTCAATGCGGAACTTCGGCTTGCTGGTGCGGGCCGGCGCGCCACGCCGCAGCCAAGCGAGTTCCTTGCGGACGAGGTTGCGGCGGCGCTGTTCGTTGGCGGCCGCCTGCCGACTCCGTTCGGCCCGAGCCAAGACGTAAGCGGCATAACCACCCTCGTAGTCGTCCACCTGGGCGTCGTGCACTTCCCAGATCCGGGTGCAGATGGCGTCCAGGAACCAGCGGTCGTGGCTGACCACCAGCATGGCGACACCACGCTCCTGCAGTTCGCGCAGGTGCTGGGCCAGCCAGTCCACCGCCTCCACGTCGAGGTGGTTGGTCGGCTCATCGAGCACCAGCAGGTCGTGGCGGCCGGTCAGCAGTCCGGCCAAGGCGGCCCGCCGCCGCTCGCCGCCCGACAGATCTGAGACCGCGGTGTCCAGTTCGATGCCAGCCAGCAGGTGCGCCACGATGCGGCGTTGCCGGGGGTCTGCCGCCCAGACATGGTCTGGCTTGCCGCCGAGTGCCAAGTCGCGGACGTCCTGCCCGCCGGTCGGCTCTTCGGCTTGGGCCAGTACCGCAACCGAGAGGCCCCCGGTGCGAATGACCCGGCCGGCGTCGGGTTCAACCGATCCGGTGAGCAGGCCGAGCAGGGTCGATTTGCCGTCGCCGTTGCGTCCGACAACGCCGATCACATCACCGGCCGACAGGCCGAGGCTGACCTGGTCCAGCAGGATGCGGGTGCCGTAACCCTTGGTGAGGCCCTCCGCGTTGATCAGGTTGGGTGCGCCGACCGCCACTCAGCGGCCCCGCATCGCCTTGCGCGAACCCTTCATCGAGGTGGGCAGCGGGCCTTTCGGCAGTGGCACTCGCGACTTCATGGCGTCGAGCGCCTTGAGCCGGCCTTTGACCTCTTCGATCTGGACGGCGTCGATCGTCTTGGGCAGCTTCTCGATGTGCTTCTGCACCTTCTCGATCGGCACCTGACCAGGCTCGTCGCCCATCTGGATGGCCTCGACGTGGATGCCGTAGAGCACCTGCTGGTGGCGCTTGACCTCAGTCGACATCAGTTGCTTGAGCCGACCGGGATCACCGTCACCGACGAGCACGACACCGGGCTCGCCGACCACTCGGTGGATGCAGTCTTGCTGCCGGGTGACTACGATCGCCGGCTGGGTGGTCCACTTCTTCTTGTTCAGCATGCTGAGTGGCACCTCGCCGGCGCCCGGCTGCCCCTTGTAGCGGGTGTAGGCGCCCTTCTTGGTGCGGTGGGTGAGCATGAACATGGCAGCGGTGACGCCGAACAGCGCGCCAGCGATCAGGCCCCAGAGCCAATCGAGGCTCCCGGACCGCCCGAAGATCAGGCCCAACGCCAGCCCCAGCAGAGTGACCGCGAGCCACGATCCGGCCAACCAGTACGGCAACTGCGGGTCGATCTGATGGGTGATCTTGAACGACTCGCGGATCTGCCTGAAAGTGTTCCAGTCAGCGGGATTGTCGGAGTTCCGCTTCTTCTCTCGCAGGGCCTTCGCCTCGGCCTTCTGCTTCTCGGCCAAGGCCTTGGCCGCCTCGCTCCTTGCCATCGATGCTCCGTTGCTTGTGTCGTGGTCCCGGGGGTATCCATGCTACCGATCACGAACGGACGCCGCGAACCGAAGAGGTCGCGGCGTCCGTATCAGGATCGATCAGAGGCCGAATTCGCCGCCGAAGTCGCCCCCTTCGAGCCGGGCCTTGACCGCAGACAGGAAGCGGGCCGCGACGGCGCCGTCCACCAGGCGGTGGTCGTAGCTCATCGAGATGAACATCATGTCGCGGATCGCGATGGCGTCGTTGCCGTACTCGTCGCTGACCACCACGGGACGCTTGACAAGCGCGCCGGTGCCCAAGATGGCGGAGTTCGGCTGGTTGATGATCGGGGTGTCGAACAGCGCACCTGCCGAACCGTAGTTGGTGATGGTGAAGGTGGCGCCGGACAGTTCGTCGGGGCCCAACTTGTTGTCGCGGCCACGCGCGGCCAGGTCAGCGATCTGCTTGGCGATGCCGCCGACGTTCAGGTCGCCGGCGTCCTTGATCACCGGGACGATCAGACCCCGCTCGGTGTCGACCGCGATGCCCAGGTGCTCGGCGCCGTGGAAGACGATGTTCTTCTCGTCGATGGACGCGTTGACGATCGGGAACGCCTTCAGCGCCTCGACCGCGGCCTTCGAGATGAACGCCAGGTAGGTCAGGCCGGTGCCTTCGCGGCGACGGAAGTCGTCCTTCACCTTGGCCCGCAGCTTGCTGATCGCGGTGAGGTCAACCTCGACGGTGGCGGTGAGTTGCGCAGCGGTCTGCAGAGACTCGACCATCCGCGCAGCGATGATCGTGCGCAGCCGGCTCATCTTCTCGGTGGTGCCACGCTTGCCGGACTGGTCGGGTGCGGGGGCGGCGGCCTTCTGCGGGGTCGCGGGCGCGGCGACGGCTGCCAGGGGCTTTTCCGTCGCCACCGGTGCCTGCTCGGCTGCCTTGGCCGCTTCGGCGGCAGCCTTGGCGGCTTCGGCGGCAGCCTTGGCAGCATCGGCGGCGGCCTGCACGTCCTGTTTGCGGACGCGCCCACCGACGCCGGTGCCGGTGATGGAGTTCAGATCGACCGCCAGGTCAGCGGCCATCTTACGCACCAATGGGGTGACGTAGGGGCCTTCTTCTTCACCGGAGGCGCGAGGCGCGACAGACGGGGCAGGAGCGGCGGGCTCCTGAGCCGCGCGCGCCGGGGCAGGAGCGGGCTGGGCGGGTTCTGGTGCCTGTTCGACGATCGGGGCCGCCGGTGCAGGTTGGGGGACTGGAGCCGCTGCGGGTGACCCGACCAGACCGAGCACCTGGCCGACTTCGGCGACCTCGTCTTCGTTCACCTTGATCTCGAGCAGAACGCCGGAAGCCGGGGAGGGGATTTCGGTGTCGACCTTGTCGGTGCTCACCTCTACCAGCGGCTCGTCGGCCGCCACTTGCTCGCCGACCGCTTTCAGCCAGCGCGAGACGGTGCCTTCGGTGACCGATTCGCCCAGCGCGGGCAGCAGAACCTCGGTCGCGTCGGATGCTGCCGGAGCCGGAGCCGGAGCCGGAGCCGCCGGTGGCTGCGGGGCAGGTTGGGGTGCCGGGGCGGCAGGTTGGGGGGTCGGGGCGCCTTGTTGGGCCTCGGAGGCGTCGCCAATGATGGCGAGCACCGCGCCGACCGGCGCCTCCTCGTCTTCATTGACCCTGATCTCAAGCAATGTGCCCGAGACCGGAGAGGGGACCTCAGTGTCGACCTTGTCGGTACTCACCTCCAGCAAGGGCTCATCCATCTCGACATGCTCGCCGACTTCCTTGAGCCAACGGGAGACGGTTCCTTCGGTTACGCTCTCGCCCAGTGCGGGCAGGGTGACTTCAGTCGACATGGGTAAGGCTCTCCTTCGAAATGCCATCGATACCATTGTTAGCCTAACCGGAATGGCCGCCCCGCGTCCGGCATGTGTGGCCGGTCGAGGTTAGGATCGCGCGGTCCTTGCCGTGAACGGGCATGGATAATGGACCAGTGAGATCGATCCGGCGACTCTTCTCGCGGACCCCACGCCAGTCAGGCCTCAGTCGCGGCGACCGCGCGCTCGATGATGACAAGCGGGCGTACCTGTTGACGTTCATCCACGACAGGCGTGGTGTCGAGGCCTGGGTTGAGTCTCCGACCAGATTCAACAAGCCATCGCTGTTGCTGGTTGCTCATGACGGCGAGTGGGTCCGGCGGACTGTGCCGTCGGGGGCTTGGGCCTTCGACTTCTGCTCCCGGCACGAGGTGCCGGCCTACCAGGCAGGTGTCGTCCCGTATCCACAGCGTAAGCGGGACTGGGACGCTCGGCACCGCTGAGCCGGGGCTCAGCCGGCCATCGACTGGGCGAGCGCGATCAGCGTGCGCACGCCGGCACCGGTGGCCTGCGTCGGCACGTAGTCATGGGCGGCCTCCCGGTTCCAGGCCGGTCCGGCGATGTCCAGGTGGGCCCAACTCGTGCCGTCCGCCACGAAGTGCTGCAGGAAGGCGGCGGCGAACAGCGCGCCACCGAACCTGTCCTTTTTGGATCGAAGGTCGGCGACCTCCGAGGCCAGTTGGCTCCTGATCTGTGCGGTGATCGGCAGTTGCCAGAACTCCTCGCCTGCGATCTCGGCGGCATCGAGCAGTTGATCGGCGGTGGCGTCCTCATTGGTCATCAGGCCACCGACCCTGGTGCCGAGCGCGACCACGCAGGCACCGGTGAGGGTTGCGACGTCGACCACGAGGTCGGGCCGGTCCTCGTTGGCGCGAGCCAACGCGTCTGCCAGCACGATGCGTCCCTCGCAGTCGGAGTCGATGTTCTCGACCGTGGTGCCGTTGTAGATCGTCAGGACGTCCCCGGGACGGTAGGCCGTGCCAGAGATCATCGACTCGGCAATCGGTGCGTACGTGGTGACGTGCACTGCCAGCCCACGCTCGGCGATGGCGTGGGTGGCCGCGATCACGGCGGCCGCACCAGCCATGTCGTGCTTCATCGTGAGCAGGTGCTCGGCGGATTTGAGGTTGTAGCCGCCGGAGTCGTAGGTGATGCCCTTGCCGACCAGTACCAGGTGCTTGCGTGCTCCCCGCGGATGGAAATCCAGGCGCAGCAGCCGGGGCGGACGCGCGGAGCCCCCGCCCACCGCGAGCAGGCCGCCGAAGCCGGCCTTCGCCAGCGCGCGTTCGTCCAGAACTTCGACCTCGACCCGTTGGTCCTTCAAGTAGGTCCGCGCCTGCTCGACCAGGTCGGACGGCCCAAGCAGGTTGGCCGGCAGATTCGTCCAGTCACGCGCCACACAGACCGCTTGGGCGACGCTGCGTCCAGCGTCGAGCGCCTGCTGGGACGTGCGTGACGAGCCGATCACCCCGATTGATTCGATGGCGCGCGCTGGTGGGTTGCGGCGCAGCGGCACGAAGCCATGGGACGCCAGTAGGGCGCCCTCGACAACAGCTTGCAGCTGGGCGTCCGAGCTGGCTTCCAGGCTGACGACGACGCGGCGCGGTGACGGCGACGTGCTGGATGTGGCATGGCGGACCCCGATCCCGGCAGCCCGCCGCAGGTCCTCGGGACTGAGGTCGAGACTGTCGCCCAGGCCGACGGCCAAGACCCGAACCCCCGGCAGGTTCAGGCAGGTGATCTTGTCGATCTCCGGTTGTGCGCCTTGCTCGGCCAAGGCGGCCAGCAACTGTCCACCTCGACCCGCCAGCCTCTCGACCTCCGGGGTTGCGCCGATCAGGGTGGGGCGGCCCTTGGATGTGGCCAACCCGACGATGACGTCGCTCGCCTTGCCGATCGACTTGACGAGTTCCACCTGCGGCAATTCGGTACGGCCAGGATCGAATTGCGTCGAGTCGAAGAGGGGCTGCTGCGGAGTCGCCATCTGATGCCTTCCAGAGGTTCGGTTCGAGTCTGCTGCTTCAGGCTAGCCCGTCTGCCAACGTGCAGTAGGTTGGCTTGGTCGACTTCCAGTGAGGTGGCGTGATGGATGCTGCGAACCTTTGCCGATCACCGTTGCATGGTGAGCACGAGGCTGCGGGTGCCAAGATGGCCGAATTTGGCGGCTGGCTGATGCCGGTCGAGTACGTCAGCGCCGGCGTGCTCGCCGAACACGCCGCCGTGCGTGGGGGAGTCGGCATCTTCGACGTCTCGCACTTGGGCAAGCTCCTAATCACTGGGGCCGGGACGGTGGACTACCTCAACCGGCAACTCTCCAATGATCTGACACGGATCGCGCCTGGAAAAGCGCAATACCACGTGCTCTGCAACGAGCAAGGCGGTGTGGTGGACGACCTGATCGCCTATCTGGTCAGCCCCGCCGAAGTGCTGCTGATTCCGAACGCCGCCAACACGACCGCGGTCGCGGCACAGCTTGCGGGCGCTGCGCCCGAGGGCATCCAGGTCTCGAACCTGCACCACGAACTGGCGATCATCGCTGTCCAGGGACCACGCTCCAACGAGCTGCTGGATGCGCTCGGTGTGCCCACGCAGATGGGCTACATGGGCTTCGAACGCCTTGATGACAAGGCCACCGTCTGCCGCACCGGCTACACCGGGGAACTTGGCTGCGAATTGGTGATGCCCAACGACCAAGCTGGCGGCTGGTGGCAGCGATTGCTGGACGCAGGCAGCCAACTCGGCGTCCAGGCCTGTGGTCTGGGCGCGCGGGATACCCTGCGCACCGAAATGGGCTACGCCCTGCACGGGCACGAGCTCTCCGCACAGATCGACCCTGTCACCGCAGGGATATCCTGGGCGGTCGGCTGGGCCAAGCCGCAATTCGCCGGCCGGGCGGCCCTGCTGGCGATCCGCGAAGCCGGCCCCGCACGACGCTCAAGAGGTATCAAATCGCTCGGACGCGGCATCCCGCGTCCCGGCATGGAGGTGGTCGACAGCGCCGGAAACGTCATCGGTGAGGTCACTTCGGGCACGTTTTCACCCACTCTGCGGATCGGGGTGGGCCTAGCCCTGGTTGACGCCGATCATGGACTCGGCTCTCGGGTCGGCGTTCGGGTGCGGCGTCGAGTCGAGGAGTTCGAGCTGGTCAAGCCACCGTTCGTCGAATCACGCGTCCGCCAGTGACATCGGCCCGTAGATCAGCCGGTCGGCCTCGAAGAGGCTGATCTGGGTGACCCCAAGATCTTGCAGGTCGAGGTAGAAACTGCTCAGCCACTCTTCGGCCGAGGGTTGGTCGTCGAAGCGCATACCGAGCCCCGCGCCGGCCAAGTCGTCGGCGCTCGCTTCCGAACCGGGCGCCAGCTCGGCGTACCACCAGTACGCCATCAGAACTGCGCACCCCGGTCGATGGCGGTCGGCGGACGACGGAACCGCCGCATCGCGACCATCCGCGAGGCCATGTACATCAACAGCCCACGCCGGTTCGCGTTGGGGACCCGCTCGACCAGCAGCTGCTTGAACTTGAACCACAGCAGGGAGATCTCGATGACGATCGCAGCCATGATGGCCCACAGGGCGTACGAGGCGAAGATCGCGGCGCGCGGCAGCCAGGAGCCCACGAGGAATATCGACATGGACAACAGCAGCAACGGCCAACTGAACTCACTGAAAGTCCAGCGGGAGTCGACGAAGTTGCGCAGCAGCACGCGTTCTGGTTGCGACTCGGCGCTCTGATAGGCCTTCTGCTCGCGGGCGCGCCGAACCTCGCGGTTGCGGGCCTTCTGCTCTCGCTTCGACAAAGTCGGACGCAGGCGCTCTCGACGCTGCTGCTCGGCTTCGCGCCGGCTCAACGTCGGCGCGCTCTTACCCGACGACGGCTGAGTCGGGGTGGTCTCGGTGGCTGCGCCCTCGGCGGGCTGATCGGTCGCGTCATTGCTCTGGTACGGGCGGAAAAGTCCCACGGATTTCCTTCGGGTCGATGCTGCTTGAGTCATCCTAGTTGCCGGGGATGGGAAGCTCTAAGCTGGGACGATCACTACAGAAGGGCGATGCAGCAGATGGCGGGGATTCTTGGCCGCATCACGCGGGTTTTTGGGTCGAGCGACGACCCGCAACCCACCGACCCCCTGCAGAACAGCTACGCCCAGCAGACGCAGCTACTACAGGAGGTGCGCCGAGGGGCCGCCGAGGTGGCCACCAGTCGCAAGCGTTTGGCCCAGCAGATTGCGCAGCAGGCCTCCGAAATCGACTCACTCACAATGACGGCACGTCGAGCCCTCGAGCAGGGCCGAGATGACCTTGCCCGTGAGGCTTTGCTGCGCAAGCAGAGTCTGACCGATGAATTGGCCACCTTGGACGACGAGCACGACCGACTCCAGCTGACCGAGGAGCAGTTGGTGCTCACCAGCACCCGCCTGCAAGCCAAGCTGGATGCCATTCGCACCAAGCAGAAGACCATCTGGGCGACCTTCTCCGCGACTGAGGCGCAGACCCGGGTCGATCAGGCCCTGGCCGGTCTGGACCCAGATCTGGGCCACGCCGAAGACGTGGTCCGAGAGGCCGCCCGGCACGGCGGAGCGCCCATTCACGCTCAGCAAACGGCGGACGCGGACGATCTGTCTGAGCGGGCGGAGCGCGCCGCCGAGGAGTTGGTGGCGATGAAGTCCGAGTTGGCCGGTCGGGAACCGGTGGACGCGACGCACGGTTCGTACCGGCAACCGGCCCCGTCTCAAGACGCCGGCGAGATCCGGGACGAATGGCACGCTGAGGGAGGGACATCGCGATGATCGTCCGGGTGATGGGTCAGGGGCAATGGGAAGTGCCTGACCGCTTGGTGATTCGGCTGAACGTGCTGGACGAATTGGTCTCGGACGCGGTCGTGTCGCGCGATGAGGAGGCGCTGGCCTCGGTTCTGGACGAGATGGCCGATCTGGTCGCCCGGCACGGCGTCCGGGTGCCACCCGGAAAGGTGGGGCTGAGCGACCTGATCGTGCCCAACGTCGGGACCTCGCTGCGCGAGGTGGGCGAGTGGTTGCAGGAGAGCCGGGAAGACGACGGGCTGATCCCTGGTTGAGATGGTCGTACACTGGACCAAGCCCGGCGCGACCGGGCGATTGGCCGACGAACCAATGGAGCAGATCAGATGACCGATACTTCTGTGCGTACAACTGGCGTCACCCTCACCGAGACCGCTGCCGCCAAGGCGGCCGCCCTTCTGGCGGCGGAAGACCGCGACGACCTTGCGCTGCGCATTGCCGTTCAGCCAGGCGGTTGCTCGGGGTTGCGCTACCAGCTGATGTTTGATGACCGCCAGCTCGATGGCGACCTCAAGGACCCCTATGAGGGCGTCACTCTGGTGGTCGACCGGATGAGCGCCCCCTACCTGGGCGGGGCGACCATCGATTTCATGGACACCATCGAGGCCCAAGGCTTCACCATCGACAATCCGAACGCCTCCAACTCGTGCGCTTGCGGGGATTCCTTCCACTGAGCAGCATCTGAGCTTGCCGAACAGCGGGCGTCCACCGGCGAGGTGGGCGCCCGCCGTTTCGTCACAGCCAACTGCTGGCGATCGGGCGGCCCTCCTCGTAGCCGGACGACGACTGGAGACCGACCACTGCGCGCTCGTGGAACTCGGCCAACGTGCGTGCCCCGGCGTAGGTGCACGACGAACGGACGCCGCTGGTGATCCAATCGACCAGATCCTCCACGCCCGGACGCTGCGGGTCGAGGTACATCTTGGAGCCGCTGATGCCTTCCTCGAAGAGGGCGGCTTTCGCCTTGTCGAAGGACGATTGGTGACGCGTCCGGCTGCGCACTGCGCGGGCGCTGGCCATGCCGAAGCTCTCCTTGTAGGCACGGCCGGCTGGATCGTGGAGCATGTCGCCGGTCGACTCGTGGGTGCCGGCGAACCAACTGCCTATCATCACGTTGCCGGCCCCGGCGGCCAGTGCGAGCGCAACGTCGCGCGGGTAGCGCACGCCGCCGTCGGCCCAAACCGCGCCGCCGTGTTCGCGAGCGGCCGCGCTGCATTCCAGCACGGCGCTGAACTGCGGGCGGCCGACTCCGGTCTGCATCCGGGTGGTGCACATCGCGCCCGGACCTACGCCGACCTTGACGACATCCGCGCCGGCGTCCAGCAGATCGGTGGTGCCCTCCGCAGTGACGACGTTGCCTGCCACCAGCGGGGCGCGGCGTCCGGTCTGGTCGGCAAAGGCATCACGAGTCGGCAGCACCGTGGCCAAAGCGTCCATCATGCGTTGCTGGTGGCCGTGCGCGGTGTCGAGCACCAGCACATCTGCGCCCGCCTCCAGCAGCGCCTTGGCACGGCCAGCGGAATCACCGCTGATGCCGATCGCCGCAGCCACCTTCAGCCGACCTTCCGCGTCCAGGGCAGGGCGGTAGATGGCTGACCGCAGCGCCCCCCTGGTCGACATCACTCCGACCAGGGCGCCGTCAGCGTCCACCGCGATGGCGAGCCGTTGGCGGCTATTGGTCAACGTGTCGAAGACTTCTTGCGGCGTGGTCTGCGGACCGACCAGGGTGAGCGCGTTCGTCATCACCTCGTGCGCCTGCGAGAAGCGGTCGACACCGCGGGCCTCGGTCTCGCCGACCAGACCGAGCGGTGCACCCTGGGCGTCGATGACGACCGCGAAGCCGTGGGCCCGCTTGGCCATCAGGGTCATCGTGTCACCGACCGTGGTGGTCGGTGACACGGTGATCGGCGTCTCGAAGACGGTCGGGGCACGTTTGACCCGCTCGATCGACTCGGCCAGCACATCGACAGGGAGGTCCTGTGGTAACACGGCAAGGCCACCGCGCCGGGCGATCGTCTCGGCCATCCGCCGGCCCGAGATCGCGGTCATGTTGGCCACCACCAGCGGCAGCGGTTGGTGGAGGCCATCGGTGGTGGTGAGGTCCACATCCAGTCGTGAGGTCACCGTGCTGCGGTTGGGCGCCATGAAGACGTCGCTGTAGGTGAGATCGTAAGCCGGGGTATTGGAGAGGAATCGCACGCCCCCATTCTTCCGTGGCGGGCAAGCGGGTTTTGTTCGTCCGGCGGGATGAACGCGATAGCATCGCCATGACCAGTGGTGCGGCCATCGTGGGGCGGCGCCGGTGAAGCGCGAGGAAACAGCCATGAGCGAGAACCAAGATCAGACCGCCTCCGAAGTGCTGAAGGTGATCATCTACTCCAGCGACCGCTTGGTCAGGGAGCAGATCAGGCTCGCCCTCGGACGCAAGATCGCTCCCGACTTGCCCGAGGTGGAGATCACCGAGTTCGCCACCGGGCCGGCATTGATCGAGGCGCTCGACAACGACAGCTTCGACGTCGCCGTCTTCGATGGAGAGGCACGACCCGGTGGAATGGGGCTGTCACACCAGATCAAGGACGAAATCCCGGACGCCCCGCCCGTCGTGCTGCTGATCGCGCGCGCCGCTGATGCTTGGATGGCGGCCTGGTCGCGGGCGGAGGGCATCTCGCCGTACCCGATCGATCCGATCCGCCTTCCCGACGACGTGGCCCAGGTGGTTCGCGACACCCGCGCCGGCCGGACGAACCCGCTGTCGTCCGGCGTGGTCATCCCGGGCTCGGGCAGCCGCCACCGCGTGGGCTGACCTTCGCTCACCAACGTTGCGCACTGGGGGTGGGACGGCGAAACCGTCGACTCCCCGGCGGTTTAAGGTGAAGCCATGGATTTCACATGGCCCAACATCCTGACCGGTCTGGTTCGCGGTGAAGACCTGGATGCCTCGACCACCGAGTGGGCCATGGGAGAGATCCTTGCCGGAAACGCTAGCCCCGTGCAGATGGCGGGTTTCATGGTTGCGCTACGCGCGAAGGGCGAGACGATCACCGAGTTGGACGCCCTTGCCAACGGGATGTTGGCCAAGGCCACACCGATCGACCTGCCTCGTAACGCGGTCGATGTCGTCGGGTCCGGCGGTGATCGCGCGAACACGGTGAACGTCTCGACGATGGCCGCCATCGTGGCCGCCGCCGCAGGCGCGAAGGTCGTCAAGCACGGTAACAGGGCAGCGAGTTCGATGAGCGGTACCGCTGACTGTCTGGAGGCCTTGGGCCTGGCCCTTGACGTGGCGCCCGAGCGCCAGCGACAGGTCTTCGACGAATGCGGACTGGTCTTTTTGTTCGCGCCCCTGTACCACGGCTCGTTGCGTCACACCGCACCTGCCCGCAAGGAGTTGGGTATTCAGACCACGTTCAACTTCCTTGGCCCACTGGCCAACCCGGCCCGTCCTGACGCTCAGGCCATCGGAATGGCGAACCTGCATGTCGCCGAACTGGTCGCGGGGGTGCTGGCCTCCCGCGGGAACCGGGGCATGGTCTTCCACGGTGAGGACGGTCTCGATGAGCTGACCACCACCACCCGGTCTGATATCTGGCTCATCGGCGGGGGCGGGGCGGTGCGCACCGAACTCGACCCGGCTGACTTGGGAGTCCAGCCGGCGAAGCCGGCCGACCTGATCGGCGGTCCGCCCGCCCGCAACGCACAGGTGGTTCGCGATGTCTTGGCCGGCGGCACCGGGCCGGTGCGTGAGATCGTGCTTCTCAACGCGGCCGCCACGCTGCTCGCCTTCGATGGACCCAGTCTGACCGAGCCCGTCGCCGATCAACTGCGCCGGCCGCTTGAACGTGTTGCCGCCGCGATCGACGAGGGGACGGCGGCAGAACTGCTCGTCCGCTGGGTTGACACCACCAACCGCGTGCGCGGCTGATCAGCGCGCGGCCACCGCCAGCCACGCCCAACCCAGCCATGGCCCGAGCCACAGTCCGGGGCCATAGGCGAAGGCTTTGCCCAAAGGGGAGGGGCGTCGGCGACGCCACAGGCTGACAGTCACCCCCCAGCAGGCCGCCGCGATCGAGCCGGCCAGCAGGCTGGTGTACCAAAGCTCCATTGACCACATGCCAGTCAACCCGCCGGCCATCGCGGCCAACCGGACGTCACCGAAGCCGATCGAGCGGCTGATCCACCACAGCAGCGCGAACACCCCGCCGGATGCGGCAGCTCCGAGCAAAGCATGCAGCGCCAGTCGCGCACCGTCGGGTGCCCAAATCGCGGTGATGAGGGTCGCCATGATGAGCGCCGCCGCCGTGAAGTGGCTGGCCCTGATCGGGAGCCAGGTGGTGCGGGCGTCCACCGTCACCAAGACCAGGGCGGCGCTGCCCCAGACGAGACCGACGCCGCGCATCTGAACCGGAGCCCAGCCGAGCACCGCCAGGCAACAGGCCAGCGTCGCCGCCATCAGACTCGGCACGACCGATGGTCGCACCAGGTCGGCGTAACGCAGTTTGTGCTGGGCGTCTGGCTCGTCGGAGGCAGGCTCGGGGTGCCGGGCCACAATCATCAGCTGGACGCCGGTCAGCAGCAGCGCGATGACGGCCGGGCCGAGCCAGTCGAGAACGGGCATCAGGCGCTCAGCCGAGTCGAGGCGGTGCGGGCCCACAGCACGCGCTTCGGATCGACGCCCCATGCCTCACAGGCCGCCTCGGCCCGCAAGAGCTGCAGCCGGGAACACCAGATGGACCCGCCAGCCATCAAGTTGCGGATGCTGAGCGCGTCCACCCCCACGAATTCGGCAATCTCTGCGGGGCGACAACCCCGCAGGCCGAGCGACCACGCCAGCGCGCGCAACGAATCGCAGGACGCCGGCTCGCCAGCGAGGGCCGCGAGGCGCTGGTGGTCGAGCTGCAGGAGCAGACGGCCGTCCATCTGCCGTAGCCGACGCACCGGATGCCCGTTCCTGCCGGCCAGCAGGGCATGCACGGTGGCGGAGGTTACACCCGCCGCGTGGGCGATGGCCCGCCAGGGTAGCCCGGTATCGCTGACCAGTTGGCGGACCCAAGCGCGGAAGGGTGCGGCGTCCACCCAATCGTGGGCGGTGATGATGGTGCTCATTCGGTGTCTCCTGTGGGCTGGCCGGCCGGCTGGGGGTGGGAGCCGGCTCGGCTGTGGGGTGAGACCCACTAAAGCCGATCCGGCAGGCCACCGCCAAGCCCGCAGACTCCACGGACAACACGACTTCGGTGCGGACAACACCACGCAGTTCTCCGGACAACACCTGCCATGCGGGACGACGCCGAAGGGCCGGCCAGTGCGTTCGCACCAGCCGGCCCCTCGAATGACTTGGCTCGGTCAGGTCACCGCAGCGCGCGGATGAAGCCGGCGGCCAGCGCCGCCTCCTCACTGTTGAACCAGACGTCGGCGTTGGTGCGGTCGTAGCCCGCGGCCTCTGGGGTGTGGTACTTCATCGAGCGCTCATTGCCCTTGATGATGAAGCCTTCCGGCGGCTCGGAACCGACGTAGGCGCCTTCGCCGTAGCCCTGCTCGGCCCGCTGCGCAGACTCGCCGGCCCCGGACTGATCTTCCGGATTGAGCGGGCCACCCTCGGAGACCATGGCCTCCTCGGCCTCGTCGATCGACTCCTGGGCGCTGGTGTCCACGTCCGAATCGCTGTCGAACGGGCTGTCACCCCAGGCGGCCTCTTCGTCCTCGTGGCCCGGACGCATCGGTTCCGCCGGGGACCAGCCGTCGTCGTCACTGCCCAGCACCGCGCGGATGACGATCACCACGACGCCCACAACTGCGGCGATCCCGAGGACCGTGAGGATCTTGCCGAGCAAGCCACCCTCACGCTTGACAGGCACCGGCTTGGGCTCGGGCAGCAGCAGGTCGCCGCGCAGCGCAGCCACCGCAGAACGGCCTCGCCGGGAAGCCTCCTGCACCGTCGGGTTCTCGTTGGCGTCGGTCCACAGATCTTGGAAGACCGGGTAGACGTCGTGTTCCACCCGGTCCTTGGCGGTCTCATAGGCGTGCTCAAGGGTGGGTTGCATTCGTTCGGCCGCCTCGCTGACCAACGGGACGATGCGATCACGCGCGTCCTGGATGAAGGGGCTGACACCCTCGGATACCCGCTGTGCCGCGTCCTTGGCGTAGTCATAGGTGTGCTGCCCGGCCTGCTTGGCGCGGGGGGTGATGTAGTTGACTGCATCCGTGAAGGCGTTGCTGCCCTGCTCGAGCGCTTCCTCGGCGGCCGTTTCGACGGCAGAGCACGCTTTCTTGCACCTGCAGGTCATAATCCACTCCGTTCTGTTCTGGGCCCGTAATCGAGCTTGCTCGTAGTCGAGCTGTTGTCAACGCTACGTGCTCGGCTCGGCACGATGTGGCAAGCGAGACAGATTACCCGGGCGGTCTGCAAGGATGAGGAGGACTCATTACCAGGAAGGCGCCCAATGACCCAGGCCACCGTGCACACCTCAAAGGGTGACGTCATCGTCGAGCTCTTCGACGACTACGCACCCAAGACCGTCGCCAACTTCATCGGCCTCGCGAACGGGACGCGGGAGTACCGTGATCCCACCGATGGCCAGCTGAAGAAGGGGCCGTATTACGACAACACCATCTTCCACCGGGTGATCAGCGGTTTCATGATCCAGGGCGGCGACCCCACCGGCACCGGCCGTGGCGGCCCCGGCTACACATTCGCCGACGAGTTCTACCCTGACCTCGTCTTCAACCGTCCCTACCTGCTGGCTATGGCCAACGCCGGACCCGGCACCAACGGCAGCCAGTTCTTCATCACGGTCGGTCCGACGCCGCATCTCAACCGCCGGCACTCCATCTTCGGCGAGGTCACCGATCCCGCCAGCCAGGCGGTCGTGGACGCCATCGCAACCACCCCCACCGCGCGCGGCGACCGTCCGATCACCGACGTGGTGATCAAGTCGATCACCATCGGCTGACGGCATACGTCGCTGACGTCCCCCGCCGGAGGGCTGCTGAGCCCTTTCGCCGGGGGACGTCGCATCTTGCCCCGGTGCCTTTGGGTAGGGTGAGCTGCGGCTTTGTTGGAGTTCAAGGGAAACGTGGTCAAACAGGTGACAACCCAGGTTACGGCGTTCGGGCGGCGGTCGACCGACCCGTGGAGCGAGGATCAACCCATCCGGTCGGCACTGTTCAGCGAGGAGCAGTTGGCCAGGCACGCCATGTCGTTGGCCGACAGCCACATGGTCTCCCGACGCGCCAAGCCGGTGGTCTCGCTGCTGCAGCGGATGCGGGACAACGCCAGCGTCCTGGGGGAGTGCTACCTCGCCCTGAGTCGGGCCGCCGCCAGCGGCGGGCCGATGAGCCCGGCGTCCGAGTGGCTGATAGACAACTTCCACACCTTGGAGGAGAACACCCGGCTGGCGCGTCGCGACCTGCCCCGTGGCTACTTCAGCCAGCTGCCGAAACTGGGGCCGGGCGCCCTCGCCGGCCATCCCAGGATCTTCGCCATCGTGTGGGCCTACGTCGCGCACACCGACAGCCTCTTCCACCCCGACCAGTTGGCCCGCTACATCTCCGCCTACGAACGCCGCAAGGCACTGACCCTCGGCGAACTCTGGGCGGTGCCCATCAATCTGCGTATCCTGCTCATCGAGAATGCCCGTCGGCAGGCGCAACTCCTGGTGGCCGCCACTCGACATCGCCAGCAGGGCGACGAACTCGCCGATCAGCTGCTCGGTCTGGATCGTCCGAGCCCCGTCGAGTTCGACAAGTCCCTGCTGCCTGCCGAGCAGACTGGTCAGGCCAGCCGAGCCTTCTGCGTCCAACTGCTTCGTCGGTTGAGCGGTCAGGTTATTGCGGGCTTCGACGATTGGCTGGAGGGCCAGCTGGCTCTGCTCGGCGGCCTCGCCGAGTCGGTCATCCAGGAGGATCTGGCCGCGCAGTCGGTCGCCACCGTCACGATGCGCAACATCTTCCACTCCTTGCGTCTGGTCAACGACGTCAACTGGGAGGACTGGCTGGAATCGGTGAGCGCGATCGAGGCCGAACTGCGCATCAGCACCGGCTACCGCGAACTCGACTTCGCCACCCGCAACTCGTACCGGTCCGCCATCGAAAGACTCGCCCGTGGCTCCGGACAGGAGGAATTGGATGTGGCGCGGGCGGTGATCTCGGTGGCCCGCGAGTCACCCGATGATGTGGGTCGCGACATCGGCTTCTGGTTGGTCGATGATGGGCTGCCCAGCTTCGAAACCGACCTCGGTTACCGGCCGACGCTGCGGGAACGCCGAGTCCGCTTGATCAAGGCGATGGGTCTGCCCGGCTACATCGGCGGCCTGCTGCTCGCGACCGCCCTTGTCGTGGGTCTGCTGTTGTGGGCGATGACCGCCCTGGCGGGCGACCTGTCGATCGGCATGGTCGTGGCGCTGGCCGTGCTGGCCGGCGGCCCGGCCAGCGAATTGGTGCTTGCCCTGCTGAACTATGCCCTTTCTCGGATACTGCCCACCACCGCACGTCCGGGGCTTGAGTTGCGCAATGGGGTGCCGGACGCGTTGCGCACCCTGGTCGTGGTGCCGACCATGATCACCTCGGCCGACGGTATCGATGAGCTGGTGGACACCTTGGAGGTGCACTTCCTGGCAAACGATGACGGGGAGGTCTATTTTGCTGCGGCGACCGACTGGGCCGACGCCGCCACCGAACACACCCCTGACGACCAGACCCTGCTCAACCTCGCCCGGAACCGGATCCGAGCCCTGAACGAGAAGTATGGTGACCGGTTCCTGCTCTTCCACCGCGAACGGCGCTGGAATCCGAGCGAAGACGCCTGGATGGGCTGGGAGCGCAAGCGCGGCAAGCTGATGGAGCTCAACGCCTACCTGCGCGGCGCCACGGGCACCAGCTACATGGCTTTCGAGGGACGAATCCCCGGCCGCTTCCGCTACGTGATCACACTCGACTCCGACACCCGGCTGCCGCGCGACACCGCGAAGAAGCTGATCGGAAAGATCGCGCACCCCCTGAATCAGCCGATGGTCGACCCGGCCAGCGGAAAGGTCAGCCGCGGCTTCTCTGTGCTCCAGCCGCGAGTCACCCCGAGCCTGCCGTCGGTCGACGACACTTCCACCTTCCAGTCGGTCTACTCCACCCAGCGCGGTCTGACGCCCTACGCGGTGGCCATCTCCGACGTCTACCAGGATCTCTTCGGTCGCGGATCGTTCAGCGGCAAGGGCATCTATGAGATTGACGCGCTCGAGGCCGCCCTGCGTGACCGGATTCCGGAGAACACCGTCTTGTCGCATGACCTGCTGGAAGGCAACTATGCCCGATCCGGCCTGGTCACCGACATCGAGGTGGTCGAGGAATACCCGACCAGCTACGAGGTCGACACCAAGCGGCAGCACCGTTGGGTGCGGGGCGACTGGCAGTTGCTGCCGTGGATCTTCGGCCGCCACACCGGATTGGATGGCCTCGGCATCTGGAAGATGTTCGACAACCTGCGGCGCTCCCTGGTGCCCATCTTCTCGGTACTCGGGTTCATCGTGGCGTTGGTGGCGTCGGCTTGGCAGGTGGCGGCCTGCTGGCTGGTGCTGCTGCTCGCGCAACTGCTGCTGCCCTCATTGATAGGGATCGTGTCGGCCCTGTTCGCTCCGGCGCGCGGCATCACAGCCAGCAGCAAATACCACAGCATCGGCGCCAATCTGGGGCATGCGCTGGCGCTCGCCGGGCTGAACTTCGTCTTCCTCGCCCACCGGGCCTGGTCCAACGCCGACGCGATCGTCCGCACCGGGTGGCGGATGACTGTTTCGCATCGCAACCTGCTGGAGTGGACGACCGCGGCGGCGTCCGCCAAGCAGGCCACTGGTACCTTGCGTCGATTTGCCCAGCAGATGGCCGGCGGGCTGGTGGCGCCTGCGGCTGCGTTGCTGGTGGCGGCAATCAGCGGATGGGGGCAACTGCTGGTCGCGCTGCCGGCCGTGCTGGCGTGGGCAGCCGCCCCCTTGGTGGCCCAGCGTGTCAGCGCGCGCCTGGAACCGGTCGAACTGCTCGCCGACAAGGGGGACCTGGCTGAGTTGCGGTTGGTGGCCCGCCGCACCTGGGGTTTCTTCGAGACGTTCGTGACCGCTGACCAACTGCACCTGCCTCCGGACAACTTCCAGGAGGATCCGGAACCGCGGATCGCGCATCGGACCTCGCCGACCAACATCGGTCTGTATTTCCTTACCGTGATCAGTGCCCGCGATTTCGGCTGGATCGGTGACTGCGAGACGGTCGATCGCCTGCAGGCCACCATGGCCTCGGCCCGGAACCTCGAACATCAACACGGTCACCTGTACAACTGGTACGACACCGAGACCGGCAAGCCACTGAGCCCGCGTTACGTCTCGTCGGTGGACTCGGGCAACTATGTCGGTCACCTGCTGGTGCTGGCCAGCTTCTGCCGGGAGTGGCGTGAGAACCCACCGACACCGGTCGACCCGCGTAATGGCTTGGCAGACGGGGTCGGGCTACTTGAGCAGGTTGTCTCCGAACTGCCCGAGAAGCGCTGGACCGGCTGCGACCGTGCCGGTGCGCAGGCCCACGTCGGGGCGATCCGGCAGGGGTTCGGGACTCTGGTGGCCGGGCCCTTGACCATCCAGTCCCTGACGGCCTTCGGGGTGAAGGTCGGCGAGTTGGTCGGTGTGGGCGGGCTGCCCGGCACGCTGCGGCACGTGGCGCAGTCGCTGGCGCGCAGCGTAAGCTCGGCTCTGCGTGATCTCGCGCTTGACGACGAGGGACGCCGCGAGCTGGTGGATCGGTTGGCGGTTGTGGAGGCCCAGGCCCGCGAGGAGTTCCGCAGCACCGACTTCGACTTCGTCTACGACCACGAGCGCCGCCTTCTGTCGGTGGGCTACAACGTCGACGAGGCCAAGCTGGACGAGTCCAGTTATGACCTGATGGCCTCGGAGGCCAGGCTGGGCAGTTATGTGGCGATCGCCAAGAACGATCTGCCTACCCGGCACTGGACGCGGCTGGGGCGCAGCGTCACCGCCGTCGGGGGCGGGGCGGCCCTGCTCAGCTGGTCGGGGTCGATGTTCGAGTACCTGATGCCGATGCTGGTGATGCGGCAACCCGCGACCGGGCTGCTCATCACGTCCTGTGAGCTGGCCGTGCAACGCCAGATCCAGTACGCCAAGCAGGTTGGGTGTCCGGTCTGGGGGATCTCGGAGGCCGGCTACTTCGCCCGTGATCCGCAGATGAACTACCAGTATTCGCCGTTCGGCGTGCCCGGCCTCGGCCTGGTTCGCGGGCTGTCGAATAACCTGGTCATCGCGCCGTACGCGTCAGGTCTGGCGTCCATGGTCAACCCCAGGGAGGCGATGGTCAACTACCGGCGTCTGGCGAAGCTGGGCGCGCGCGGTCGCTATGGCTTCTACGAATCGCTCGACTTCACCCGACGGCGTCTGCGCGAAGGGCAGCAGTTCGAGATCGTCCGCAGTTACATGGCGCACCACCAAGGCATGACGATCGTCGCAATCGCCAACGTCGTCTTCGACGGGGCAATGCGTGACCGTTTCCACGACGAACCGATGGTCAAGGCGGCCGAACTCCTGTTGGAGGAGCGCGCACCCGAACACGTACCGGTCTCCACGACCCGCCGCGCCGTCGATTCCGAGCCGCGCAGCACCAAGGCGCTGGTCACGCCGATCGAACGGGTGTACACCGGGCAGGCGGCGCTGGCGCCACACCTGCAGATGATGTCGAATGGTCGACTCAGCCTCGCCCTGACCTCGGCGGGCGCAGCATGGTTGCGCTGGGGCGGGCTCGCGGTGACGCGTTGGTCGTCCGAGCGGAATGGCTTCGCCGGCACCGACCACCTGTACATTCGCGACACTGAATCCGGCCGGGTCTGGACGCCGACCCCGCTGCCCGTCCACCGGCTTCCCGAGCACTACCAGGTGCGCTTCACCGAGGACCGGGCACGATTCAGTCTGCACCTGGACACCGACCTGACCGTCGTCGTGCAGCACCAGGTCTCGCCGGAAGCCGACGCGGTGGTTCGCAAGATGACCATCACCAATGACGGCGCCCGTACCCGGCACTTGGATGCGGTCAGCTACCAGGAACTCGTCCTCGCCCAGCGCGCCGACGCGCGGGCCCACCCGGTGTTCTCCAAGATGTTCGTGCACACCGAGTTTCTGGACGAGGGCAGCGTGCTGGTCGCCACCCGGCGCCGTCGCTCACCGAGTGACCCGGAGATCTGGGCGGCCCACTTCGTCACCGCGGACCGTGGTCACGAGCACCTGCCCGACCAGCCCACTCCCGAGACTGATCGGCGCAACTTCCTGGGCCGCGGTCGCGGTCTGGACGATCCGGCGCAGCTGGCTCCGGGCGGGCGGCCGACCGGGACGACCGGCTACACCCTCGATCCGATCTTCTCGCTGAGCCAGCCGGTGGCGTTGCCCCCGGGTGAACGGGTGGTCCTTTCGTGGTGGACCGTGGTGGCGGCAGATCGGGATGGGCTGCTGCGGCTGGTTGACCACCACCGCACCGTGGGCGCCAGCGAACGGCTTTCGATGCTCGCCTGGACCCAGGCGCAGGTTCAGTTGCGCCACCTCGGCATTGAGGCCGAGGACGCAGCCCTGTTCCAGAACCTCGCCGGGCGCGTGATGTACCCGCAGCTCGACCTGCGGGCCCCCGCGCAGGAGTTGACTGCGGCCCGGCCGCAGTCCGACTTGTGGCAGATGGGCATCTCAGGTGACCTGCCGATTCTGGTGGTGCGCATCCGGGACGTCGCCGACATGGCCCTGGTACGTGAGGTGGTGCATGCGTTCGAGTTCTGGCGCGCGCGCCGCTTCGCTGTCGACGTCGTGCTGCTGAACGAGCAGGCGACCAGCTACGCCCAGGAGCTGCAGCTGGATCTGGAGACCGCTGCCCACTCGATCTCGCTGCGCACCGGTCATCCCGACTCCACCGGGCAAATCTTCGTGGTGCGGCGTGACCAGGTTGCGGCCGAGGCGATCGCCGCGCTCTTCGGCACGGCTGCGGTCGTCCTGGTGGCCCGCCGGGGTTCGATCAGCCAGCAGATGCCACCGCGACCCGAGCAACGGGTGGGTGGCGGCCGGCTGCACGCGCTGCCGCGCAGGGGGCCCGACACGCCGCTGCAGCCTGCCAACGCGGCGGCCGATCTGCGCTTCTTCAACGGCTTCGGTGGGTTCAACGACGATGGCGACGAGTACGTGGTGATCTCCGATCAGGGCCGGCCCACCCCGGCGCCGTGGACCAATGTGGTCGCGAATGAGCAGTTCGGGTTCTTGGCCACCGCCGAAGGTGGCGGTTGTACGTGGTGGCGCAACAGCCGCGACAACCAGTTGACCAGTTGGCGCAACGACCCCGTCACGAACCGGGTGAGCGAGGCGATCTACGTGCGCGACGACGACAGCGCCGCCATTTGGTCGCCGACCGCAGCGGTGGCCGAGGACGGCCGGCACATCACCAGGCACGGATTCGGCTACACCACGTACAGCTTCGAGGGCCCCGAGCTGGCCATGGAACAGACGGTCTTCGTGCCGTTGGACGATTCGGTGAAGATCAGCCTGCTCAAGCTGACCAACAAGTCCCGGCGCCGGATGCGGTTGACGGTGACCAGCTATGCCGAGGTCGTGTTGGGGCAGCACCGCGACCTGACTGCTCGGCACCTGATCACCGAATCCGATCCGGTGACCTCGGCGTTGCTGGTGCGCAACCCGTTCAGCGTGGACTACGCCGACCAGCTTGTCTTCTGCGACATGGCTGGACGCCAGACGTCGTGGACGGGGGATCGTAGCGAATTCCTGGGGCCGCCGGCATCGTGGCAACAGCCACACGCGGTGACTCGCACCGAGCCGCTGTCCAACCGGGTCGGAGCGGGCCTCGACCCGTGCCTGGCGATGCAGCGACCGGTGCGTCTCGAGCCGGGGGAGAGCATCGAATTCCCCATCCTGTTGGGGGCCGGAGTCGACTTGGCCGAGGTGCGCACGCTGCTTGGCCGTTACCGTGGTCGTGACCTCGGTGCGGTCCTCGACCAGGTGCGTGAGCACTGGCGAGGGTTGCTCGCCCAGGTGCAGGTCAGCACCCCGGAGGGCTCGTTCGACGTGATGCTCAACGGCTGGCTGCTGTACCAGACGATGGCGTGCCGGATGCTGGCGCGCGTCGGCTACTACCAGGCGTCGGGCGCCTACGGCTTCCGTGACCAACTGCAGGACTCGATGGCGGTCGTGCTGATCGATCAGCAGTTGGCCAGAGAGCACTTGCTGCGGGCGGCCGGACGCCAGTTCGGTGAGGGCGACGTCCAGCACTGGTGGCTGCCCGCAACCGGGGCAGGGGTACGCACCCGGATCACCGATGATGTGGTCTGGCTGGCGAACGCAGCCGTCCGCTATCTTGACGTGACCGGTGACTACGGGGTGTTGGATGAGCAGGTCGGCTTCCTCAGCGGCGACCCGCTGGGCCAGGACGAGCAGGAGCGGTTCTTCACACCCCAGGTGTCCGGCCGCACCGCGAGCCTCTACGAGCATTGCGTGCTCGGGCTGGAGCAAGCCTTCCGTTACGGTCGCAACGGGCTGCCGCTGATGGGCACCGGTGACTGGAACGACGGCATGAACCGGGTCGGGGCCGCTGGCGAGGGCGAGAGCGTGTGGCTGGGCTGGTTCCTGCACGCCACGCTGACCGCCTTCCTGCCACTGGCTCGCCGGCGCGGAGACCGCTCGTTCGCGACTCGGGCACTGGCCGAGCAGCAGCGTCTGCTGGAGGCCCTCGAGGACGCCGGCTGGGACGGCGAGTGGTACCGGCGCGCCTACTTCGATGACGGTACCCCGCTGGGCTCATCGGGACGCGTCGAGTGCCAGATCGACGGTATCGTGCAGAGTTGGGCGGTGCTTTCGCAGTCTTCGCACCCGGAGCGTACCGGCCGCGCCATGGAATCGATGTACGACCACCTCGTCGATCATGAACATCGGCTGATCAGGCTGTTTACTGCGCCGTTCGATGTCTCCGAGCCAGATCCGGGCTACATCCGGGCCTACCCCCCGGGTGTGCGGGAGAACGGCGGACAGTACACCCATGGCGCTGTCTGGTCGATCCTGGCCTGGGCTGCCTTGGGACGCGACGATCGCGCGGGTGAGGCATTCCAGCTGATCAACCCGGTGAATCATGCGTTGGATGCCGAGGCGGCCGAGGGGTACCGGGTGGAACCCTACGTGCTGGCGGCC
>ERZ1645192.977-NODE-977-length-24104-cov-7.607343_pt1 | contig 24104 bp, 22 predicted proteins | sample MGYA00575354_ERZ1645192 | MGnify/ENA primary metagenome ERZ1645192 (study PRJEB40844, sample SAMN11349763) | freshwater sediment metagenome | isolation source: river sediment | host: Sediment | place: India: Faizupur Khadar , New Delhi | collected 2017-02-21 ... | reverse complement strand
CCCCCCCCCCCCCCCCCCCCCCCCCCCCCCCCCCCCCCCCCCCCCCCCCCAAAAATCAGACCCGTTTCCGGCTGTCGACGATGAAGGTGACCGGTCCATCGTTAAGGAGTGCGACCTCCATATGTTCGCCGAAGGAACCGGTGGCGACCGTTACCCCCAACGCGGTCAGTTCGGTCACGAACCGTTCGAAGAGTATCCGCGCCTCGTCGGGCGGCAGGGCGGTGTCGAACGAGGGACGGCGTCCTTTTTGAATGTTTCCCGCCAGCGTGAACTGACTCACCGCGAGTATCGCGCCGCCGCGTTCGATGACCGAACGGTTCATCTTGCCGTCATCATCGGGAAAGATGCGCAACTCGACCGTCTTGCGCGCGGTGTAGTTCAGATCATTCTCTGTGTCGCCTTTTTCGAGTCCCGCAAGAAGAAGCAGTCCCGGCCCTATCTCTGAGATGACGGCGCCATCGACGGTGACCGATGCGCGGGAAACGCGTTGAAGGACGGTGAGCATGGGATCAGCCGTTGTCGATGACGGTGCCGGTCGAACCGGCGAGCGCTTCGGAGAGTTTCGTTTCGCTGGTGATGAGGACCTTGCGGTCGCGGAACGCTTCGACGAAATCTATCGCCGCCTGTATCTTCGGTCCCATGCTGCCGGCCGGGAACTCGCCCTGCGCGAGATAGCTCTTCGCCTCGCGCACCGACATCCGGTCGAGCCAGGTCGGGTTGCCCGACTTGAAATTGATGGCGACCTTCTCGACGCCGGTGAGGATGACGACGATGTCGGCCTCCAGCGTCTTGGCGATCATGACCGAAGCGAGGTCCTTGTCGATGACCGCGTCGATACCGGTGAGGTGTCCCGCCTTGTCGCGGTAGACCGGTATGCCGCCGCCGCCGCCGGTGATGACGGTGAAGCCGTTCTCAAGAAGCGTCGCGAGCGCCTCGGGGTTGACGAGCCGCAGCGGCATCGGCGAAGGGACGACGCGCCGGTAGCCGCGTCCGGCGTCCTCGACCATCTTCCAGCCGCCGCGCATTTTCGTTATCGCCTTTTCCTGCGTATAAAAAGGCCCGACCGGCTTGGTCGGCTTGGTGAACGCGGGATCGTTCGGATTGACCTCTATCTGCGTGACGAGCGTCGCGATACGCGGCCGCGATCCGAGTTTGATGAGACGGTTGACGAGTCCCTGTTCTATCATGTAGCCCATGCTTCCCTGCGTGTCGGCGACGCAGACCACCAGCGGATCGGGAAAGACCTCGGTCGCCGCCATCTCGTTGCGGATGAGGCGGGCGCCCGCCTGCGGACCGTTGCCGTGCGTAATGACGACCTGATGCCCTTCGGTGATGAGCTTGACTATGCCGTCGACCGAATTCTCGACATTGCGGATCTGTTCTTCGGTGGTTCCTTTTTCTCCCGGCTTGATGAGCGCGTTGCCGCCGAGCGCTATCACTATCTTCACGGAAGACCTCCCTCAAAAAAAGAAAAAAGAGGGCCGTGAAACCCTCTTTTTTCCGAGAACCGTTTGCGAGAAACTATTTCTTGAAGAGCTTTTCCCTGATGGCCTTCTCAATGACCTGCTCAAAACCGGGCCGGCACTTGAGCGCGTAGTCGACGCGGACGATCGGCTTGTTCGCCTTGACCAGCCGCGCGAGATCGATCGGCGTGCCGGAGAGCACGATGTCGGCCGGCGTGTTGTTGATGGTCGTCTCAAGGTCCTTTTTCTGTTCGGCCGAGTAGCCCATCGCGGGAAGGATGCCTTCGCCGATATTCGGGTAGACCTCATAGGTGTACTTTATCTTGCCGACGGCGTGCGGACGGGGATCGGCCATCTTCTTCGCGCCGAACCGTTTCGCGGCGACCGACGCGGCGCCGATCTTCATCTCGCCGTGGGTGAGCGTCGGGCCGTCCTCGACCACGAGCACGAGCTTGTCCTTTATGTCGCCCGACAGCGTGAGTTCGGAATCGGCCTCGACCACCAGCGCGTTGGGAGCAAGGCGCTTGATGTTGTCGCGCACGGTTTTGAGCCCTTCGGGGGTCGCCGAATCCATCTTATTGATGACGACGATGTCGGCCATGCGGAGGTTCGCCTCGCCGGGATAATAATTCTCTTCGTGCCCCGGACGCAGCGGATCGACGACGACTATCTTGAGGTCGCTGTCGAAGAACGGCATGTCGTTGTTGCCGCCGTCCCACAGGATGACATCGGGATTGTCGACTTTCTCGGCGGCGCGGAGTATCGCTTCGTAATCGACGCCGGAGTAGATGATGTTGCCGGCGGCGATATGCGGCTCGTATTCTTCCATCTCTTCGATGGTGCAACGATGTTTCTCGAGATCGGCGATCTCGGCGAAACGCTGCACCTTCTGCGCCACGAGATCCCCGTACGGCATGGGATGCCGCACCGCGACGACCTTCTTGCCCATCTTCTTGAAGATGTCGTAGACGAAGCGCGTGGTCTGCGATTTGCCGCTGCCGGTGCGGATCGCGCAGATGCTGATGACCGGCTTGACCGACTTCACTTTCGTCTTGTCGTAGCCGATGAGTTTGAAATCGGCGCCGAGCGCATTAACCAGCGCGCTGCGGTTCATCACATACTTGTAGGTCACATCGCTGTACGCAAAGACGACCTCGTCGATCTGGTGCTCCTTGATGAGCTTCGGCAGATCCGACTCGTCATATATCGGGATCCCTTTCGGGTAGAGCGGACCGGCAAGTTCGGCGGGGTACTTGCGGTCATTGATGTCGGGGATCTGCGCCGCGGTGAACGCGACGATCTCGCAACACTCGCAGTTCCGATAGACGGTGTTGAAGTTGTGGAAGTCTCTTCCGGCGGCGCCCATGATGATGATCTTTTTCTTCTTCGCCATGATCTTCTCCTTCATGTTGAAGTGTTGTTCTAATCACGGCCGGACCCTGTCAACGGCGAAAGGAACATACCATGAAAACAACCCTTGTCAAGGAAACGAACGGAGGTCGATGTGTACGAAAAAATTGCGTTTCTTGTGTTAAAAAATTGACTTCGTCTTCCGTTGGTGGATAGTATGAACCGGCTTGGTTGTCTGCGCGATGACAGGAGGAATATCTTGAGTCTTTCGAAAATTTTCTGTGGCTCCGCGGTGCTTTTCGTCTCACTGAATTTGCTTGCCGCCCCCAAGATAGCGGTGCTTCCCATCGGTGCCAACAGCGAAGCGAAGGAAGACGCCGCTGGCGATGTCGAGAAAAAAGCAAAGCCGGGACTTGAAGCCATCGAAGGGGTCGACATGGACGCTCTTTCAAAAAAAGAGCGGCGCGATGTGCTTGATTGTGAAGGCGAAGCGACCTGCATGCATCGCGCCGTGAAATCGAACGGCGCCGATTATTACATCATTCCGGTGGTCGCCAAATACAACGAGGACGATGACGAGGTGACGCTTGAGGTCTCGATATGCGACGCCAAGAAAGTGCTCAAAGACGGCGAACGCATCGGCCCGGCGAGTCCCAAAAAGACCGCGAACCTTCTGGTCAAGTTTGTCGAGAATGCCGCGAGCCGGATCATGAAGAAGGCGGGCAAGACCGTCAAAGAAGAAGATGCCGAGAAGGCGCGTTCCGATAAGAAGGGTAAAAAGAAGTACAAGAGCGATGAGGAAGAGATCAATGATATCGTCGATTCGGCGTCGACCGATGACGAGCCTTCGGCGCGCGACCTCCTGGAAAAGGGATACCGTGCCTATCGTGACGGCGACCTTGATCTGGCGCAGAAGAATTTCGAACGGGCCGGCAAACGCGATGTGACGGCGAAAAAACTGGCCGGAGCGGTCAAAGAGGTCGTCCAGAAGAAAAGAGAGGCGAACTCCTACGCTCAGGAAAAACGCTATGACGACGCGCTGCGTTTGATCGAGGAAGTACTGAAGCGCGATCTCGGCATCCGTACCGTCGGCAACAAAGACGGTTTCTTCACCAACGAGAAAAAAGCCCGCATACTCTACGAGGATCCTTCGCAGATCGAAATGAAAAAGGTCGATGCGATACATCGGAATTTCGTCAAGAAGATAGAAGACGCCCGGCAGGGCAAGATCAAGAAGGTCGCCGAGGTCGAGAAGGCGCTCAACGAAAAGATCGTGGCGCGCGAAGGGAAGATCAAAGAAATGGTTGACGCCGAAAAGGCGCAGGAACAGAAGGAAAAGGCGTACGAGTCCGATCTTAAAAAGCGCATAACCGAACTGAAGTACAAATGGGAAAAGGAAGACGGAACTCTCGAACAGCAGATCGTCGCCATTGAAAGCAAGTTGACGATGCTTGAGCAGAAGGAAAAGGGCGTCATCAAGGTCTCCACCGAAAAACGCGACAAGGAGCGCGCGGATGAACTGGCGGCGGTCGACAAGAAGTATCAGGAAGACCGCAAAAAACTTACGGCCGAACGCGAACTCTTCTTTAACAGACAGAAAGAGGAGGCGGGCAAAGGGGGAGACAAGGTAGAGAAAGAGTTGGCCGCCCTTGCCAAACAGAAAAAGGAGAAAGAGGACAAAGTCGTCGAGATAGACAAGAAACTGCAGGCGGCGCAGGAGGAATTCGATAAAGGCGCGAAGAATAAAGAGGGCGAGAACGAAGCGGTCAAGATGAAGAACGAGGACGAAGACCGCAAATTCCTCGTGGAGGTCGAAAAGGAATATCAGAAGAAATTTGATGAACTCAATCAGCGGTTGTCGGAATTCGATTCGAAGGAAAGCATAAAGAAAGAGGATCTCACCAAGTTCGACAAAGAGATAGAAGAGTATATGTCGAAGAACGCCGAAGCGATGGGGAAATTCCAGGAGGCGCTCGAGAAGGAACGCGATGATCTGGATAAGGCGTACAAGGAGAAAAAAGCGTCGGCGCAGACCGATTTCGAAACGCAGTACAAGGCGAAGCTGGACGAACTTACCGCGAAGAAGACCGACATCGACGCCAAGATCGCGGCATGGGATGCCGACACCGAAAAGATGAAGCAGGACAAGGAAGGGGAGCTTCTCGCCGCGAATAAAGCGGATGATGTGAAGAAGGCGACCGCGAAGATAGACAAGGATCGCAAGGGCGAAAAGGCAAAGCTTGAGAAAGAACAGAAAAAAGTGGCGGCCGACCTTTCGTCCCACGAGAAGGGCAAGGAAGAGTCGCAGATGAATGCGGTCATGGCGATAGACATGGATTTCGAGGCGAAATTCATGGATGTCGATACGCGGCAGGCGAAAGAGAACGACCGTCTCAACAAACTCAACAATGATTTCCGCAAAAAGAAACTCGATGACAAAAAACGGTATGAGGAGAATTTCCAGCGGTTCCTCAAGGACAAGGATGCCTACAAGAAGAACATACAGAAAATGATAGAATCGGCTCAGCGTGAACGTGACCTGAAGATCGCAAAACGAAAAGAGGACCGCGAGAAACTCACGCAGTCATGGGGCAAGGATCACGAAAAGGCGAAGGCGGACATGGACCGCAAGCTGGACGCCGATCGCAAGATGAAGGAACGTTTAGCCAAGGAGCTTGAGGACCTCTCGATGAAGATCGAACAGGTCAATGCGAAGTGGGCCAAAGAGCAGGAGGACCTCCGCGTGAGGCAGCAGGAGGCGGCCGATAAATTCACCGCCAACTGGAAAGAACGAAGCGACGCGCTGGAAAAAGACTACACGGACAAGAAGGAAGGGGTAGTTAAGAAATACGAGAAGATCGAGACCGATGAAAAGAACGCGAACAAGGACCTAAAGGCAAAACTGGAGCTGGAGATAGACGGTCTGCTCAAGGAGAAGAATCGCCGCAAAGAGAGCCGGCAGGGTGTTCTGAACGATGAGAAGAACAAATATGAGGAACTGAAAAAGCAGTGGGCCGCCGACAAGGAGCGGCGCAAAAAGGAATTGGAGAAGTTCAAGGCCGATTCCGACGCCGGGTTGAAGGGGGAGAAGGATCAGGTGTTGGAGAAGAAGCGCGAGATAGAGAAAAGATACGAAGAAGAGATAAAGAAAATAAACGAGGAAGAGACCGCTCAGATGCAGGCGCAGTTCCGCGATGTCTCAAAAGAGGTCTCAAAGTTAGAGCTTGCCTTCTCGAAAGTAACGAGCGAGATCGAAGTGCTGAAGGCCGATATCCTCGCAAAACAGGGACTGCAGTACCTGCAGAAGGAAGATCTTATCGCAGCGCGGCGCGCCTTTGCGAATGCCGTCTATCTCGACCGCGAGAATCAAACGGCGACCGACGGGCTCAAGGCTATCGAAACGACCGCGAAATCGATGTACTGGAAGGCGTACGGTGTGCGTGACACCAACAAAAAAGAGGCGCGCAAGGTGTTCGAGGCGCTGGTGAAGACCCTCATGCCGAGTAGTGAATATTTTATAAAGGCGAAAACGGCTCTCGAGGAGATCAAGTAACCCGGCAACCACAGAATGGAGGAAACCATGACGTGCAAGACCTGTGCTCCGAAGAAGGCGACGGCCCTCAAGGCCAAAAAGGCTCCCGCGAAGAAGACCGTGAAGAAGGTGGTCAAGAAGGCCGTCAAGAAAGTGGCCAAAAAGCCCGCCAAGAAGGGGGCGAAGAAGGCCGCGAAGAAGGGCGTCAAGAAGGGCGCGAAGAAGGTCGTCAAGAAAGTGGCCAAGAAGCCCGTCAAGAAGGCTGTCAAGAAGTAATTCCCGGCTTCCTACGGAGGGGCCGCATCAGCGGCCTTTCTCCGGATCATCCTTGATCGTATTTCAAACGATACTGTGTTTATGTTGTGCTGTTGTGTAGTAATGGTGGGGAGCGCCGCGTTTTTTTAGAAGGCGAGTTTTACATTGCCCATGATGGAATTGCCGGTCTGGGAGATGCGTCCGGCGGCGGTATTCAGTTCCTTTGTCTGGACCTGACTCCACTGGAAACCGATCGTCATCCGGTCAAAGAAGGTATAAAAGGCCGAGACCCAGAGCGAGGCGTTCTCGAAATAAAGAGGGGTTGCTTTGACCGAGCCGGCCTTCTGTCCCTCTTCGGGATCCTCTGAACTGTAGCCGACATTCAGGTTGAGTCCCTTGAGCGGTTTCATGGTGAGCTGGGCCCACCAGCCGAGCGCGCGCTGTGAGCCGACGACCCGCTTGGTCGTCGCATCGACCGTTTCGGTGATGAGCGAACCGCCGAAAACGCCGAACACATCGAGGTTCTGGCCCCACCAGAACTTTCCCGCTATCTCGGCATATTCATGCGAAAGTTTGAGGGCGCCGGTCACCATCCCGACATCGACCATGCCGCCGATGTATTTTACATCCTTTTTGTTGTTCAGATAAACGCCGCTCTTGTAATTCTCTCGTCCCCACACGCCGGCGGCGGCGAAGGTCAGGTCGATGCCCGAAAAGGAGCCCTTGAGCGACAATTGACTTTGTATCTGCGGGATGTGGGAGGCATCGCCCGCGTCGATATTGACCTCAAGGAATCCGTTGCGGTTGGCCGATGCGCCGGTCATGGCCCGGGCCGCGGCGACCTGCGCGGTGAAAGAGAAGGTCCCGGCGAACTTCTGCGTGAAGGAGAACTCGACCAACGGCATCCGCTGCCAGGTGTTGCCGATGCCCCAGCCGACGGCCGGATTGATGAGGGCGGGCCAGATGGTAGGAGTGGCGGTCGCCCAGGTCTGTCCCGCCTTGAAGCCGAGCGTCGAATCGCCCCAGGTCTTGGTGAGTTCAAGGAAGGCGTGGCGCATCCGTATCATCGGATAACTCTCGGCAAAACCGGTGTCGGCCATATTCGCGACGAAATCTATCTCCATCGTTGCCGAGAGCACTACCTCTTCCAGACGCGGGAAGGTCACCTTGGCGCCGAGGCGCGAGCCTTTCGCCGTGACGCCGGTCGTGCTTCTATCCTCATCGGAGACATAGAGCGTCAGATCGTTGCCGACGAACAGGGCGTCGTTGGCCCAGCCCAGGAGTTCGATGAAGCCGTAAGGGGTGAACTCGACGAGTTTCTTTTCCTCTTTTTTCGGTTCGGCTTTTGCCGCCGCTTCTTTCGCCGCGGTTTCCTGTGCCGCCTTTTGCGCGGCGATCTCTTCGGTCAATTTCCGGTTCTCTTCGGCGAGCAGTTTCTGCTTTTCCTCAAGCGACGCCAGCCGTTCATCGACGGTCGGCTGTGCCGGGGCGGTGGGTTGCTCAACAGCCGGCGTGGCCGCGGTATCAGTGGTCGACGGTTCCTGCGGTTCCTGTGCATACAGCGATGACGCAACGGAAAGCAGGATACATAACAACAAGGTTCTCACGATGATTCCTCCCTCGATAGGTCGAAGCATCCTAGCGAAAAGGAAACGGCAAGTCAAGGGCTCTTCGTTGACAGCCGGGGCAGAAAAGATACTATGCGGTGTCCGACAGATGAGGTGACCCATGCCGCATATCTACACGATAGGGGAAGCGCTCCTCGATATAATAATCGCCGCCGACGGACGGGTCACGGCGACCCCCGGCGGCGCGATGCTCAACACGGCGGTGTCGCTCGGCCGGTGCGGTGTGCCGGTATCGTTCATCGGGGAGCTCGGCGGCGATGCGACCGGCGATCGGATAGTGAACTCACTTGCCGCGGACGGCGTTGATACGACACATCTCATCAGATATAACGGTCGTAAGAGCACCGTTGCCATAGCCGAACTCAACGCGCGGGGTGACGCCGCCTATTCCTTTTATAAGGATATGCCGGAAGAGCGCATGAAGGGGTCTTTGCCGTTGCCTGAGAACGGGGATATGGTACTTTTCGGTTCCTTCTTCGCCTTGACCGACACGGTCCATGAACCGCTGGTCAGTCTCTTAAAGGTATCGCGCGCGCGAGGGGCGCTCCTGATGTACGACCCGAACTTTCGTCGCCCGCATCTTCCTGAACTGCCGCGGCTCCTGCCGTTCGTTCGCGAGAATCTATTGCTGGCCCATATCGTCCGCGGGTCCGACGAAGATTTTCGCCTGCTCTTCGGCGTTGATAGCGCCGACGCGGCATGGGAGCTCGTGCGATCTCACGGCGTAACGGTGCTTTTCTACACCCGATCAGACCGCGATGCGACACTCTTCACCGAACAGCATCGCATCGTGCTGCCGGTGCCCCCGGTCGCGGTGGTCAGCACCGTCGGCGCGGGCGACTCATTCAACGCCGGTGTTCTGTACACGCTCCATCGCGCCGTTGTTAGCGTCGACCGGCTGGATGCCGTTGATGCCGTGTTTTGGGAAAAGGCGCTCCGCACCGGTATCGCCTTCGGCGGCCATGTCTGCACTCATACCGGAAATGCGGCGACCATCGAGTTTGCTGCCAGCCTTCGATAAGGTTGTTTTTCCTTATATATATGCTATACTTCGTGCGGTTTTCTCTGTTTGAGGGAGTATACGATGCGTCTTTTGTTCGTGAGCCTTTTTTTTCTCGGCATGGCCCTTTCCTGTTCGGGGACAAAAACCACCACGCCCGATGATACCGATACTACGGCTTCTGATACCTCGACCGATGCCGCGACCGATACGCTGGTGACCGATGAGACGGTGACCGACGATATGCTTTTCGACGATGCGCAGAAAGATGACCCGGTGACCGATGAGGCGGAAAGTGACGACCCGAAGATCGACGATCCGGTGCTCGACGATCCGGTGACCGATGAAACGGTGACCGATACGCTGGTGACCGACGAAACCATGACCGACGAAGTGATCGTCGATGAAGAAACCATCGACGATGCGGGGATCGATGAGATCGTCGATATCTCTGATGATGTGCTACCTGATCAAACAGATATACTTCCCGACAATGATGTGGTCGATATCGATACGGCGGAGGTCGATGTTGTCGTGACCGACGACGCAATGACCGATGTGACGGTCGACGCCGATACGAATGTCTGTGAGACCGGCATCACCAAATGCGGCGGCGACTACATCATGACCTGCAATGGGACCGGCTGGAATGCCGGTACCAACTGTGCCGATGCCAGCCGGATATGCGACGACGCCGACGGTACGGCAGACTGCAAGACGCCGCCGGAACCCGATTGTGTCGACGGCGCGATGGAGTGTATCGACGACCGGTATGTGCGTTGGTGCGACGGCGGGCAATGGTTCACGGTGAAAGATTGCCAGACCGAGACCAAGATATGTGTGATGGAAGCGGATAACGCGGTTTGCAAGGGGGTCGATGACCCGGTCTGCGGTAATGATACGGTCGAAGAGGGCGAATTGTGCGACGGGACACCGACGGACTGCGTCGACATAGGCAACTATGCCGAAGGAATAGCGGCCTGTAACGATACCTGCGACGGCTGGGTGACGGGGACCTGCGGCAAGACGGCCCGTTTCCTGACCCTGAGCGGCACACTGACCCTGTATCATCCGACCAATGTCGACGGTTCCGATATCTCGGGCCAGTTGGGTCTTCCCGTTTGTGCGACGCAACCGGGGACCGGCGCGGCATCGCCCTACGGATCGTTGACCGTGGCGATGGATCAGGTTCAGGTATTCGCCGACATCGACAATGCCCCCTACTATGCGGCCCACTTCTTCACCGGCGATTTCGGCCAGACCGCGTACGGATCGGTCGACGGCGCCGCGCTGGTGTACTATAGCGAATACAACGGTTCGTGGTATTACAATGTCCGGGAATCGAACTACGACGGTGTTTCGTCGCTTCTCAATCCATTCATCCTTTTCAGCCTCGATGACGGGTACGAAGGGACGGTCAATCTCGCGACGACCGACGCGCATGCCGATCTATGGGTGGTTGAATACGATCTGGTGACGGGCGATATCGAATGCGTTCATGCGCTCGCGGCGGGGAGCGTCACGGTGGACACCGAGGTGATCGACCTGTGTCTCGCGGGAGAGAAGCGTTGCCGCGAAGATGTGCTGGAGACCTGTAGCGCCGAAGGGATATTTGTGATTATGCAGAACTGCGCCGCATCGGGCAAGACCTGCCGGGACGACGCCTGTGTGACCGATCCGAACGCGTCGCGTTTCGATTTCTCCGGGCCGGTTTACAGCGGCGATACCCTGCTGGTGGTCAATGTCGATACCGACGGCGGCATGACCGCTTCGACCGGCACCTTGCCGCTCACCCTGCCGATGGGGCAGAGCGGCATGAGCACGTTGGCGCCGGACCGTCTGTTCGTGGACGGAAAGGTCCCGGTCCCGACGGGACTTGACAAGACCAAGATCCTGCGCCCCGGCATAAAACCGCATCCTTATCCGGCCGTCGCGCCGATAGGGACCGTCGAGGACTTCTGGGTCTACGATTTCGGCGCTTCTCAGAATCGGCAGACCGCGGCGACGCTCCAGTATAACGGTGTCAAGTGTGAGGTGTGGGCCGAGAACACTTCGATCCTGACGCAGGCGCGCGCGAAAACGATATGCGATGAATTCGACGCGGTCATTCATCCGCTGGTCACGACCAATTTCCATGCCGAATCGGATATCAACGGCGACGGCAAGATAGCGCTTCTGTTCGCCGATCTCGGTGGTTTCGCCGCCGGCTACTTCACTTCGGGCGATTACTATGACCAAAGTGAATATCAGTATTCGAACGAACGCGACATGATCTATCTCGAGATCGCACAGGCCGATGCCGACTCTCTCAGTACGATAGCCCACGAGTTCGAACATCTGTGTTACTCGAACCGCAACTACCTCATTGAGGGCGATTATTATTCGGGCGATCTCGCCAACCGCTGGATAGACGAAGGACTCGCCACCGCCGCCCAACATCTCTACGAAGGGACGCAGGATACATGGATCTATGTCTACAACAACGATCCCTATAATCAGCCGGTCGCCGAGGGCAACGGGTTCCTGCTGTGGGACTACGACGATCATAACCGCGTCTATTCCGACTACGCTCTGACCTATGCCTTCTTTCAGTATCTGCGGCTTCAGGCGACCAACGCGACCGGTATTTATAAAGCGGTCATCGAACATATCGACAATAACTGGGTGGGGGTCGAGGATATCATCCAAAGCCGTGTGGGCGCGACGAAGACATTTACGAGCTTCATGATAGAATTCCGTCTGGCGATGCTCATGAACGATGCGACCGGTACTTACGGCTTCAAGAGTGAGCCGGGCATGTTGTTCTACCCGAGTTACTATAGTGGGACCGGTATGAACCTCGAAGGGGGCGGCGCTCTCTATCTGACGATACCGGGCAGTTTCACCGAACCGGTCGATAAGGGCACGAACATCCGGTATATCGGCATTGATACGCAGTAAATAGAGGGAGAAAGCAATGACACAAAGATTTTTCGCGATCCTGACGGTCGCGCTGTTCATCGTCGCCTGCGGCGGCGCGAAGACCAGCAAGCCGAAGGAGGACAAGGACATCATCTCGTCCGATGACGATACGCTGCTCGCCGATGAGGACGGCATCGTGACCGACGATCCGGTGACCGACGACCCGGTGGGGGATGCTACTCCGACCGACGATACGATGACCGACACCCCGCCGGTCGACACCGATGTGACGCCCCTCACCTGCGGCAACGGTGCGGTCGACGGCGGCGAGGTCTGCGACCCCAGCACCGGGACGCTCGCCAACTGCGTCGATATCGACAGTACCGCGTATCAGGGCGGCAAAGCCTACTGTCTTGATAATTGTCTCGGCTGGGATACGGGCACCTGCGAAGAGGTCCCGCACACCTGCGGCGACAATATCAAAGAAGGTCCCGAGGCATGCGACGGTGACACGGTCGCTTGCGCCGTACTCGATCCGGGGAAATATCAGAGCGGCACCGCATTCTGCAACGAAGGTTGTACCGCCTACGATCTGGCCGCCTGCGTTGAGATAGAACCGTCGGAATGCGGCAATGATATCCGGGAAGGGATCGAGGTCTGCGACGGCGGGCTGGCCAACTGTGTCGACATCGATCCTCTTCTGTACAGCGGCGGCAAGGCATACTGTCTCGAGGATTGTTCCGGCTACCTTACCGATACCTGTACCGAAAAGCCGCTCGAATGCGAGTCGACGCTTCTGACCACCTCGAAGGATCCCTATGATTACGCCAAGGCGATAGGTCTCTGCGCCGGCGTTCCGGTGGCCGAGATACTGCTCCCCTCCGGCGTGACCGGGGCCAATGTCAACTCCAACGCACTCCTGACGGCGCTCGGTAGCGTCATAACTCCGCGCGGCGGCGACAAACTGCTTGCCCTTTCAACCGGTCAGGCGATGAATCCGCCCAGCAACACCAGTTTCGATCAGACGACCACCTCGACCGCTCCCGGCGACTGGTATGCCGCCAACGGCGACGCCTATCCTTCGTCACCCGCCTGCGGCAGCGGCACCGGGGCGACCGGCAATGCGCTTGACGGCGTCATGGCGCAGTTCGAACTCGATGTCCCGCCGACCGTTCATTCTTTTTCTTTCGACATCTACTTTCTTTCGGTCGAATATCCCCAGTATGTCTGCTCCTCCTACAATGATCTCTTCGTCGCGCTCCTCGACAGTACCTTCACCACCAGCGTCGAGGCGCAAAAGAATCCGGCCGACGGGAACATCGCGGTGTTCGAAGGCAATGCGGTCGGCGTCAATCTCGCTCCGGCGGGCCTGTTCAAACAATGCGCCAATACCACCGGCACCGGATGGGAGGTTACCTCGTGCGAGGGTACCGAAGAACTGGCCGGCACCGGGTTCGAGACCCATGGCGGCACCGGCTGGCTCACCGTTCGCGGCAATGTCGTTCCGGGCGAGACCATCACCCTGCGGCTCGCGATATGGGATCTCGGTGATCATATCCTCGATTCGATGGTTCTCATCGACAATTTCAAATGGAGCACCCTCACCGTCACCCCCGGTATGACCGAAGCGCAGTAAGCGCGATAAAAAAGAAGAGGGGCAAGGACGGGTTAAGGGAAATGTAAGGCGGGAACGGGAGAAACTCCCGTGTAGATTGAACGCCATGGAGTCCTTATGCACGCATTGCTGCGAATGCCCCTCGTTACCACGGCGGGTGATTTCAATTCGGGAGATATATAGCCCGGAGACTTTTGTTTGTCAAGAATAGTCCTTGCGATTGACTCGGACCCGGCTCTATGGTAAAGAAAAAGGTGCATCATGAGTACGGAGGAGAGATGTTACGCCGAACGACCCCGTTGTTGATCCTGCTGGCGCTGTGTGCCTGTGACGATAATGCCGCCGTGAAAGGGAAGGACGCCGATCTCCTGTCGGTCGTCGACAGCGACGCCGTTGCGCCCGACGAGCCGCTCGAGGCAAAGGACGACAACCTGCCGCCCGACGAGGTGCTTATCGATGTCGATGATCCTGCCGCGGTCGATACCGATACGGCGACCGACGACGAGAACGATACGATCGGCCCCGCCGATGATGAAGCGGACCTCCCCGACGACGATGTCGATGTTGCATCCAATGAGCCATGCACGATACAGTTCGGCCTACCCAACGAAAAGACCGGTCTGACCGCCGAGCAATGCCGGCCGCTCTGCAACTGTGAAGGAAAATACTTTCAGCCGCCCCTCTACACCGAGGAGGAGATCGCCAAGCTACTTGCGATGGTGCCGGTCGATCCTCCCGCCGAAGTGACCGAAGATCCGTATGACACGCCCGAGGCGCATCAGCCGGTGCCGGGGAGCGTCTGCGGCCTGTTTCTCGATGATACGATAACCAACGGCTACCGTCTCGAAACCTTTGCGAGCGACACTGCGGCGATCGCGGCGGGCGCCTACATCACTCATTGGGACGGCTGCGGCGTCTGTTCGACGCTCGTCAACCTCGTGGTCTATATGCGCAATCCCGATCTCACCGATCCGGTGCGGCAGTGCGGCATCGACAACATGTTCAACAAGAACGGTAACATTGAGTGTCTACAGGGGCTTGGGTTCGAGCTGCCGTGTGCCCAGATATGGTACTACAACACCCAGCACACCCAGTCGAAGTGCTTCAGCACCTGCATGGCGGCGGTTAACGATCCCTATCATAACCCCGACGGGACGCTCAACGACTGTCTGCTGTGCGACGAGGTGAATTCGGGGCCGGTGTTCAAGGCGGTGGCGGGGCGGAACCGGCGCAACACCGGACTCCCCTCATCGATGTGCCGTCCCTGCGCCGAGGTCCAGCCGGTTTTTCACTATTACTGGTAGAAAGAAGTCCTTACTGTCCGTCCCAACCGGCGATGCGGGCGAAAAGCCACCACGCCGCGCGCCCTTTCAGCACGCAGTTGAGTTTTGACTGCGCGAGAGTGTCGGAGTGGGCGCATTCGGCGCACAGATCGGTCAAGGTCGCGAGTTCCGAATCGGAATGTTCTTCGAGCCACTCGACCGCCCAGTTGCCGCCGTCATAATCGAGATCGTCCTCCATCGCCTGATCCCAGTAGTAATTACCGTCGGGGTCGTGCGCCTCGATGTCGGCGAAATCGAACAGTATCCGCTCGTGCTCGGCGCAGTGCTGGCGGATGAGGGTGTTATTATAGTGTATGCCGTTCTCGGTCATATCCTCACCGGTTCCCTCGGAGTGGCCGGTCATGAACACGAAGGTTACCGGGTGCTCGGCCGCGCGCGGCTTGGTGCCGCCCGGACCGTACTCGGCGATGAGTTTCTCCATGTTGTCGACATACCGTTGGGCGTTGTGGCCGTTTATCGAGCACCACGACCAGAGAACGACATTGATGTGGTTGTTGTCGGCGTTATCAAGGAGCGTCCGGGTCTGTATCGCCCACGGGGTGTCGCCGTTCTCGTCCTCCTCGTCGCCGGTCGACAGATCGCTCGCCGTTCCCGGTATGCCGCCATCGTCGAGGTCAAGTCCCACCGAGCCGTCGTCGCTCCACTGATAGATCGTGCCGAAGGGGGCGTGCGCCATGAGCGCGTTCATCCCCGAGATGAGTTGACTGCCGTGCGAGGTGTGCTGATAGGCGATGTGAAGGTCGTTCTTTGCCGCGATCAGCCATAGGTCCGGGATGGCCGAAGGATCGGTCATGGTGTGGTCTATCACCATGCCGCCGTTCGCCACCGGCGCGTCGCCGTCGGGAGTTTCAGTATCGGTGGCCGTTTCATCGGTGACGGCATCATCGTTCACCGCATTGTCGGTGATGGTGGTGTCGGGTGTCGTCGTGTCGACCGTCGCCTCATCGTTCACGGCATCGGCGTCGCTGTTGTTGCTTTTTGTCCCGTCGCATGCCGTCAGCAGCAACATGACCGCTCCCCAGATAACCCAAAAATCTTTCATCTATTCCCTCCCCGCAGTAAAAGGATCGGCCCCGACCCGTTGGGGCCGAGGCCGTTGAAATCACTGGAGCTGATGGTCGGACTTGAACCGACGCCCTGCTGATTACGAATCAGCTGCTCTACCGACTGAGCTACATCAGCGCCGCAGGGCATAGTAATCAAAAATAATTGCTTGTCAAACTTGACGGAGCGGGCCGTTGTGCTTATTATTCGGATTTGCGGGTAATATATTTACCTTTTGGAGTTACGATGCCGCTCGATAGTTATGTGAATACCTTCAACCGCTACTTACAGGGACGTTTCGGCGAACGGGTGGCGCGCATCAGTTTCGAGACCGGCATTCCCTGTCCGTGGGGCCGGTGCGTATTCTGCGACAATCATGCTTTCGTGCCGCGGGGGGCCATCGTTCCGGGCCGTCGCGGATGGGAATCGCGTCTGATCGATCAGAAAAAACGGATGGTGAGCCGTTACGGTGCCCACAAATATCTGGCCTATTTCCAGAGCGGCACCTCCACATCGGGCGATCCGCGGAAACTGGGGCGGATGTATGAACTGGCGTCGAAGCAGGAAGATGTGGTGGGTCTTATCGTTTCGACGCGGCCCGACTATGTGACCGAGGATATAGTGCGGCGCATCGTTCAAAGTGCGCCTTCCGGGGATTTCGACCTGTGGATGGAGATCGGCCTGCAGTCGGCGCATGAACGGTCGCTCGAATTTCTGGGGCGGGGCCACGATGCCGGTGCCTATGAGTCGGCGATCGAGATGATACATCGGGCCGGTGAGGGGCGGATCAAGGTGACGGCCCATACAATCGCCGGTATCCCGGGCGAGACGACGGCCGATGCGGTAGAGACGGCCCGGTTCGCGACGCGCCATCCGGCGGTCCAGGGGATCAAGATCCATCATCTGCAGGTTTATCACGGTACGCGACTTGCCGACCGTTTCGAGGCCGAACCGTTCGCGCTTCCTGAAGAGGATGAGTATATCGTACTGCTCGGAGAGATGTTGAAAGTGTTGCCGCCGCATATCGTCGTGATGCGTTTCTTCACCGAAGGACCGCGCAATCGGATCATTGCGCCGCAGTGGTATTCGAACACGCAGGAGCTGTTGAAAAAACTTGAAGAGCATTGTAAAAACAATACCATTACTCAAGGCGTTGGAAGGAGCACATGAGCACACTGACGGGAAAACAGCGTACCCATTTGAGAGGTCTTGCGCACGGCTTGAAGCCGCTGGTCCTCATCGGCGTCAAGGGCCTGACGCCGGAACAGGTGAAGGTTCTTGACGAGACACTGCTTGACCATGAACTCATCAAGGTGAAGTTCCTCGAACATAAGGAAGAAAAAAAGGAACTGGCGGCCGAAATGGCGGCGGCGACCGGCGCCGAACTGGCCGGGATGATCGGCAACATCGCGATACTGTACCGTCCCCACCCCGATCCGGCGAAGCGACGCATATCGCTGAAGTCCGGAGACACGGAGGCTTGATGCTCAAGGTATCGGTGTTCATACCCTTCTGCAACGAGGAGGGGAATCTCGAAGAGCTCGTCTCCCGCGTCGAGGAAGGTATCGCAACGGCGGGGGTCGAAGGGGAACTGATCATGGTTGACGACGGTTCCCGCGACGGCGGCGCGGCCATTGTGGAGCGGGTCGCCCGCGATAAGCCGTGGATACGCCTCATCCGCCATCGCGTCAATTTCGGACTGACGCAGGCGATGCGGACCGGTTTCGCCGCCTGTACGGGCGACATCATCGTCTTCCTTCCGAGCGACCTTGAATCGCATCCCGACGAGGATATTCCGAAACTGCTAGCCGGATTCACCGACGGGATCGAGGTGGTTTGCGGCCGGCGAATAGGGCGCTACGAGACGAAGATATTCCTGAGCAGGATATACAATGAGATATCGCAGGCGCTCTTCGGGATGGGCCTGCATGACATGAACTGGATAAAGGCGTTCCGGCGCGAATGCCTGCCCGATCTGGAATTGCGCAGCGACTGGCACCGCTTTATCGCCCAGATACTGTATGCGAAGGGGTGGCGCGTGGCCGAGGTGTCGGTCAACTGGTATCCGCGCAAGAGCGGAAAGAGTCATTACGGGTTCAAGCGGATCCCGGTCTCTTTCTTCGACGCGCTCGCGGTGAAGTTCATCCTGACCTTCACCAAGGCGCCGATGCGTCTGTTCGGCTCCTTCGGCGGTCTTCAGATGCTGGTGAGCGCGGGGATACTCTCGTGGATGCTGTATGCCACCTTCGCGCTCGACGACAATGTGTTCCGCAACCGTCCCCTGTTGCTGTTCACGCTCGGGATGTTCCTGTCGGGGACCATATTCCTGTTCATGGGTTTTCTCGCCGAACTGGTGGTGAGCCTAAAGGATGAAATGACCAAACGGAGGTAGAGGACGATGAGCCGTATCCCCAACATCGTCGCGATCCTGATCATTGTCGCGGCGGTGCCTCTCTATATTTACGCCCGCGGCCACCTCATCGAACATCCGCGGCCTCAGGTGGAGACGATAGCGGCTTATCCCAAACCCGAATTCGCCAAGGTGATGTTCCTCGGCTACGATGCGATGGCGGCCGATTTCCTCTTCATCAAGGCGGCCTACTATTTCGGCAGCCACTATGTCACCGACCGGACCTATTCGCTTCTCGGCCGTATGGTCGAGGTGGTGGCGCGGCTCAATCCCAACCTCCAGATCGCGTTGCTCTTCGGTGATGCGGCGATATCGTCAATGAATACCCCCGAGGCGATCGAGGAGGCCAACCGTCTGCTCGATATCGGGCACGAACTCTATCCCGACGACTACAACTTCGTTTTCCGCAAGGGTATGAACTATTTCATGTATCTCAACGACATGGAGAAGGCGTATCCCTTCCTCTACAAAGGGGCGCGGATGCCGGGGGCGCCCGAGAACGTTTACTGGCTGGTCACCAAAGCGGCTACCAAAGGGGGCGGCTACCGACTCGCCTACGAGTACACGCTCGGCCAGTTGAAAGAGGCGAAGGACAAGAACATGAAGAATCTGCTGGAGATACGGACCCGTTTTTTCGGGGATCTTATCGCGCTGTCCGAGGCGGCCGACCGCTACAAGACCGACACCGGAAAGGGACCCGACCGGGAACTGAAAGAGTTGGTCAGGAGAGGATATGTCTCCTTCGTCCCGCCTGAACCGTACGGCGGCCGTTACGAGTATGACGAAGGGAAGGGCCTCGTGGTCACCTCTTCGGAAGTGACCTTGCGTCCCGCAGAGAAGGCGCAGGAGACGGAGCGGAAAAAAGGAAAAGGAACACCCTAGGCACATAACCACAACCATCGACAGGGAGGAAACTCATGGGAATCAGAGGGACCGAGACCGAAAAGAACCTGCTCAAATCGTTCGCCGGCGAATCGCAGGCGCGGATGCGTTACGACTATTTCGCCAGCGCGGCAAAAAAAGAAGGCTATGAAAAGGTGGCGCTGATCTTTGAAGAGACGGCGCGTCAGGAAAAGGAACACGCGAAGCGGTTCTTCAAATTTCTCGAGGGCGGCGATCTCGAGATCGTCGCGGCCTATCCCGCCGGAAAGATCGGCACGACGGCCGAGAACCTCACCGGCGCCATGATGGGCGAGCATGAGGAACACACCAAACTCTATCCCGCCTTCGCAGAAACGGCCCAGAAGGAGGGTTTTCCCGAGATCGCGGCGGTCTGGCGCAACATCTCGAACGCCGAAAAACATCATGAGGAGCGCTACCGCGCGCTCTTGGCCGAGATGGAGAAAGGGGAGACCTTCAAAAAGCCCGCGAAGACCACGTGGCGCTGCCTGAATTGCGGTTTCATCCACGAAGGAACCGACGCGCCCAAATCGTGTCCGGCGTGCGCCCACCCGCAGGCGTGGTTCGAGGAACTGGGAAAACACTGGTAAACAGTAAGGAGGATGTGATGACCAAGAGACTCGAAGTGTATAAGTGCGAACTATGCGGCAACATCGTCGAGATGGTCCACGGCGCGGCCGGGACGCTCGTCTGCTGCGGCCAGAACATGAAACCGATGGTCGAACAGACCGCCGACTGGAAGAACGAGAAGCATGTCCCGATCGCCGAGGCGCATCAGGGCGGGACGTTGGTCAAGGTCGGCTCGACGGCTCACCCGATGGTCGACGACCACTACATCGAGTGGATCGAGATCATCAACGGCGATTATGTGAACCGTAAGTATCTCAAGCCGGGCGACAAGCCCGAGGCGGAGTTCTATGTTCCCTACGCCGATACCCTGATACTGCGCGAATACTGCAATAAGCATGGTCTGTGGAAAGGCGGCAAGTAACGGAGGATGCTATGATCGACAAGAAACTGGAGAAGATGATCAACGACCAGATCAACTATGAGACTTATTCGGCCTATATCTACCTCGCGATGGGCGCCTATTTCGACGCGAAGGGACTTCCCGGCTTCGCCAACTGGATGAAGGTCCAGTGGCAGGAAGAACTGTTCCACGCGAAGAAGATGTATCTCTATCTTCTGGCAAAGGGGGGCCGTCCCTTCTACATCGCGATCCCCGATCCGGGCAAGGAGTGGAAGACATCGAAGGCAGCCTTCGAACACGCCCTCAAGCATGAGAACTCGGTGACCGCGCGCATCAACGCGATCAAGTCCGAGGCGATGAAGCTGGGCGACCACGCGACCAGCGTCTTCTACAACTGGTATGTCAACGAACAGGTCGAAGAGGAGAAGAATGTCACCGAGATCATCCAGAAGATAGAGCTCCTCGGCAACGACGGTCAGGGGATATACCTGCTCGACAAGGAACTCGGCGCGCGCGTCTTCGTTGAACCGCCGCTGGCCGAATAGCGGGGGGTGACGCGATGACCCTTACTGCGATACCGATCGCCCCCGATATCTACTGGGTCGGTGCGGTCGATTGGGGCGTACGCAATTTCCACGGCTACACGACCCATCGGGGCACCACCTATAACGCCTATCTCATACTGGATAAAAAGATCACCCTCATCGACACCGTGAAAAAAGGATTCGAGCACGAACTGCTCGAACGGATCGCTTCGGTGATCGATCCGCAGAAGATCGACTACATCATCTCGAACCATTCCGAGCCCGATCATTCGGCCGGCCTGCCCGAGGTCGTCCGCGCGACGCGGCCCGAGAAGGTCTTCGCCTCGATCATGGGGCAGAAAACGCTCGCCCGGCACTTCGGCGATATCGGGTGTCCCGTGACGGCGGTGAAGGATGGCGAGACGCTGTCGCTCGGCGACCGCACCATAGCCTTCGTCGAGACGCGGATGCTCCACTGGCCCGACAGCATGTTCAGCTACCTTGTCGAGGAACAACTGCTCTTCAGTCAGGATGCCTTCGGGATGCACCTCGCATCGGCCGAACGGTTCGACGACGAACTGCCGTGGGACCTGCTCGAACGGCTCAGCAGCGACTACTACGCCAACATCATCACCCTCTACTCTCCGCAGGTGGCCAAACTCCTCGAAAAGGTCGCGGCGTCGGGACTTTCCTTCAAAATGGTCGCTCCCGACCACGGTCCGGTATGGCGCGACATGACGCGCTTCGGCCGTATGGTGGAGAACTATAAGAAATGGTCGTCGCGGAAGCTTACCCGCAAGGCGGTGGTCCTCTACGACACCATGTGGCATTCGACCGAAGAGATGGCGCGCTATATCGCCGACGGCATCGTCGCGGGCGGCGTGCGGGCCGAGGTGATGCCGCTGGGAAGTTGTTCCCGCAGCGACGTGGCGAGCATGATGATCGACGCGGCGGCGCTTGTCGCCGGAACGCCGACCCTCAACAACAATATCTACCCGTCGCTTGCCGACGCGCTGACCTATCTGCGCGGCCTCAAGTTCGGGACCCCCGTCGGCGCCGCCTTCGGCTCGCACGGTTGGAGCGGCGAAGGGGTGCCGCAGTTGAAGGAGTATCTCGTCTCGATGGGCTGCGAGGTCATCGACGAGGTGAAGACACAGTATGTTCCCGACGTCGCGACGCTGAACGCCTGCCGCGATCTGGGGCTCAAGGTGGCCGCAAAGGTCAAAGAACTGATACCTGAATAACGTAGGAGGAATTCATGAAGAAGTATGTGTGCACGGTCTGCGGGTATGTCTACGATCCGGCGTCGGGTGATCAGGATAGCGGTATCGCGCCCGGCACCCCGTGGGAACAGGTCCCGGCCGATTGGGTCTGCCCGGTCTGCGGTGTGGGTAAGGATAGTTTCGAGGCGGAGTAGGTCTCTACTCGTCGGTCAGCAGGTCGTCGCTGTCCCCCGCGAGGACATCGGCGCCGGCATCGGGCTCCTCTTCGGACAGTAGCAGGTCCTCGTCGGCCCCGTAGAAATCCATCTCGGCGAGCACCTCTTCCATGATCTCTTCGATGTCGACCAGTTGCGGCTCCTTGGTACAGCCGCACAGCGCGTAGAGGGCAAGGGCGGTCAGCAATATCTTTTTCATGGCGCCCTCCTAAAATGAGCCGCTGAAGTTTAGGGTCACCCGGTCGCCGACGGTGTGGACGGAGACCTTCTTGTCGGATACCGGTTCCTCCTTTTTCTCCTCCTCGGGCTTCTTGTCCTCGGTCCAGAAGAACAGGCCGACGCCCGCCGCGAGGAATATCGCGCCGCCGATGAAGGAGTAGTTGCGCGAATCGAGGTGACTTTTTCCCTCGTCGTATTTCCCGTTGGCTTTTTTAAGATACTCCTCCGGCAGGAAACCCGGTTTCTTGGCCGCCGCCTCTATCGCATCGCGGGAGGCCATTTTCTTGTAACTGCTGAAACTCTTGTCGGCAAGGTAGTCGTAATAGAAACCGGCGCCGATGAACAGCGCGCCGAAGATGCCCGAGGCGATCGCGACGCCGAAGTAGGGGCGGACGAGCTCCTTTTTTTCTTCGGGCGCCGCCTCTTTTTTCGGCTCGGGGGCCTCCTTGGCCGCCGTGTCTATCTTCTTTTCTTCGACCGGAGCGGACTTCTCCTCCGCCTTCGGTTCCGGTTTCGTTTCGGCGGCGGCGGGGATCGGTTCGGCAGCCGGTGTCGGCGCCGGGGTTGGAGCCGGTTCAGCGGCTGGAGCCGGTTCAGCGGCCGGTGCAGGTGCGGCCTCGACGGCGGGAGCGGGTGCCGGTTCGGTCGCCGGTACTGGTTCAGCCGCGGCGGGGGCCGCCTCTTCCGCGAACAGCCCTGTAAGCAGCAGGAGCATCGCGAAAAACATAAAGATCCGACCGTTCATCATGGGGAAGCCTCGTTATCGGTGATACTTTGTTCCGTTCAGTTCCTGCTCTTCGGTGATGAGGGTCAGCGGTGTGTCGAGCGCCGCGTCGGCCGCCGCGAAGGGATTGGCGGTCACCGCCGTCATCAGACCCGACGGCGCGATGCCGTTCTGGATTATAATTCCGTATTTGCCCGGCGCTTCGGCGGCGGAGCGTTCCACCGTCACCTGCGAGAAAGAGAGTCCGGCGAGTGCGGCGCTTCCTTCGATACCATCGGCGATGAGACCGGCCCGGAAATTGTCGGCAAAGGTGACACGGGCGAGCGTCAGCGGACAGCCGCCGTCGGCAAGGCCGTTGCCGTAGGCGGTCAGGCCGTCGCCGATGAGAGCGTCGTGCCATTGCGCCGAGGTGGTCTTTTCGATGCGGGTATCGCTGATGGTGACGCCGCAGGAGCGGAACAGGGCGATGCCGGCGGCGCGGTTGTCCGTTATCGTCGAACCAGTGAGCGTCAGTTGGTCGCCGCCTGCCGGGCCGTTCTGCAGCCAGATGCCGGTGAGCGCGTTCCCGGCGATGGTCGCGCCGGCGATGGTCGCGTGTCCGGTGCCGTCGAGCAGGAGCCCTATCGAGGAGCAGTCGCGCACCGTGCTGTGGGCGATGTCGAGCGCCGCGCCGCTTGTCGCGATGATGCCGCGTCCGCCGTAGAGGATTGTGCCGATGGTCGCGGTGGAAATCCCTTCAATAGTGCTGTCGCGCAGGGTGAACGTCGCGCCCGCGAGGAACAGTGCCG
>ERZ1645192.976-NODE-976-length-24108-cov-7.807342_pt1 | contig 24108 bp, 23 predicted proteins | sample MGYA00575354_ERZ1645192 | MGnify/ENA primary metagenome ERZ1645192 (study PRJEB40844, sample SAMN11349763) | freshwater sediment metagenome | isolation source: river sediment | host: Sediment | place: India: Faizupur Khadar , New Delhi | collected 2017-02-21 ... | reverse complement strand
GCGAAATACAAAAAAGCCCGAAGGCGCGGACACCTTCAGGCTTTTTCCGTTGACCACGTTTCGTTTTTTCGAGAACCGGATCGCCGCCGCGCGCTACGCCTCCGGGCCATCCGCGAGCCCGAACTCCCGGACGAGGAATTCGACGGCCCTCGGAGCCTCTTCTCTCGGGACCAGGGCGGAGATCTTGATTTCCGACGTCGTCGTCCCCACCATGTGGACACCGGCCTTGTCCAGCGCGACGAAAAAGCGCGCGGCCACGCCGGGGGCGGACTTCATTCCGACGCCGACGGCCGACACCTTCGCAACCGACTCGTCCACGCGGACGGTCCACCCCGTGCGCCCGGAGAGAACGCTTTCGAGCGTCTCTCGCGCGATCCGGACGGACGAGTCCACCACCGTGAAGGTCAGGTGCGAGTGTCCGTTCTCGCTCACGGTGGAGATCATGTCGATGTTGACGCCCTTCCCGGCGATGGCGTCAAAGACGGCGGCATACACGGACATATCGTTCGGAAAGCCGTTCACCGTCACCTTCATCTGGTTCGTATCCGCCGTGACGCCGGTGACCACAGGCTGTTCGAGCCATTCAGGCAGCGTGCCCACCACATACGTCCCCCTTTCCTCGGAGAAGGTGGAGGCGCAGTACAGCTCCACCGAATGTTTTTTCGCGATCTCGACGGCCCGCGAATGCAGCACCTTCGCGCCCTGCGCCGCGAGTTCGAGCATCTCGTCGCACGTGATGTAGTCGAGCTTCCGCGCCCCCGGGACGACGTGCGGATCGCACGTGTACACGCCCGCGACGTCGCTGTAGATCTCGCAACGACATCCGCACTTCGCGGCGATGGCGACGGCCGACGTATCCGATCCGCCGCGTCCGAGCGTCGTCAGGTCCCCTTCCTCCGTCACGCCCTGAAAACCCGTGATAACGACGACGCCCCGCCGTTCCAATTCCTTCGACAGCTTTCCGACGTCGAGGTCCACGATCCGCGCGTTTCCGTAGGACGCGGTCGTGACCATTCCGAGCTGAAAGGCGTTGTACGAAATCGCGGGAACCCCCATATCGTTCAGCGCCATGGCCAGCAGCGCCGCAGTCACCTGTTCCCCCGTCGAGAGGAGCATGTCGAGCTCCCGCGGCTCGGGGTTCTTCGTGACGCCCCCCGCAAGTTCGATGAGGCCGTTCGTGGTCTTGCCCATCGCGGACACGACCACCGCGAGACGGGTTCCGTCCTTCGCGTGAAGCGCCAGTTTTTCGGCGATGCGGCGTATCCGCTCCGGGGTCGCCACGGAGGAGCCGCCGTACTTCCGGACGATCATCCCCGCGCCGCCTACTTTGCGTTTCCGAGTTCCCGGAGCGCCTGAACGATCTGCGTCTTGCCCTCGGTCTTCGCGTCCACTTTCTTGATGACCTTCGCGGGGCACCCGGCCACGACGCTCCCCGCGGGAACATCCGCGGTGACGATCGCTCCGGCGGCGACGACGGACTTCCGGCCGACGCGAACCCCTTCCAGGATAACGGCGTTCGCGCCGACGAGGACATCATCCTCGACGATCACGGGCGTCGCGCTCGGCGGCTCGATCACGCCCGCGACGACCGCCCCGGCGCCGATGTGGCAGTTCTTCCCGACCTGCGCGCGCCCTCCGACGACCGCGTTCATGTCGATCATGGTCCCCTCGCCGATCGCCGCCCCGATGTTGATCACGGCGCCCATCATGATGACCGCGCCCTTTCCGATCGACACGCGGTCGCGGATGATCGCGCCGGGTTCGATGCGGGCCTCGAATTGCGTGAGGTCGACCAGCGGGACGGCCGAATTTCTGGCCGCCACTTCGACGACCGTCGCCTCGATGCGATCCCTGTTCGCCTCGACCGCGGCCATGACGTCGGCCCAGTCGCCCGTCAGCAGGCCGAAACGCCTGCCTCCGACGTACGTGACGCCCCGCCAGTCCGCGCCCTTCAGCTTTCCCGAGACGAACACATGCACGGGCGTACGCTTTTTCGACTCCTTGATGAAGCGAATGATCTCTTCGGTATTCATCTCCGGCTGCTGGTCCGGACGTTCTACTCCGGTCTCTTCCGGCATTCGACGACCTCCTCAAACGTGTAGAATCCCTTGTCCGCTCGGAGCGCGAACTCCGCCGCGCGAAGCGCTCCGAGCGCGAAAACCGACCTCGATATCGCCCGGTGCGAGAGTTCGAGCACCTCTCCGTCGTTGGCGAAGACGACCGTGTGGTCGCCCGGCACGCCGCCCAGGCGCAGCGAGTGCGTCGGACATTCCCGCCCCGTCGCCTGCCCGAGAAGGATCGCCGTCCCGGACGGAGCGTCCTTCTTTTTGTTGTGGTGCGCCTCGACGATCTCCGCGTCCCACCCGGCGAGAAGCGGCGCGAAGGAACGGAGCATCATCTTCAGGATCGTGACGCCCTGCGAGAAGTTGAAGCTCTGGACGACGGGAACCCTCGCAGCGAGATCCCGAAGCGCCGCGAGGTCCGACTCGCCGAGCGCCGTCGTCCCGACGACGCACGCAGCCTTGAACCGCTCGCACGCGCCGATCGTCACGGGCAGCGCCTTCGGCGTCGAGAAATCGAGGACAACCTGCGGCGCGCCGCTCTCGCGGACGCCGTCGACATCCGCCGTGTAAACGCACTCGTGCTGCGCGAAGACCTTCAGGAGTTCCTGCCCCATCCGGCCGCTTGCGCCGACGATTCCGTACTTCATGCGTGCGCCCCGCACTCCTTCATGTTCGCGTCGATCACGGACATGCACTTCTCCGTCGCCTCGACGAGCGGCAGCCGGAGTTCGTTCGCGCAGAATCCGAGCCTGCTGACGGCGTACTTGACCGGAATCGGGTTCGTCTCGATGAACAGGTTCTTCATGAGCGGGAAGAGGCGCATGTGGAGGTCGCGCGCGTCCTTCATGCGGCCGTCGAGCGACAGGCGCACCATGTCGGACGTCTCCTTCGGCATGACGTTCGAGAGCACGGAGATCAGGCCGTCACCGCCCGAGCAGACGAGGTGGAACGCCTGATCGTCGTTGCCCGAAAGCACCGCGAAATCGGGCCGGACCTTCCGGACGCCCCGGATGAGTTCGTCGATCTGCGCCATGTTGCCCGACGCCTCCTTGACCCCGACGACGTTCGGGATCGCCGCGCACCGGATCACGGCCTCGGGAAGCATGTTGACGCCCGTGCGTCCCGGGACGTTGTAGATCACAAGCGGTCCGGGGATTGCCCCGGCGACCGCCTGGTAGTGCCGGAAGAGCCCTTCCTGCGTCGGCTTGTTGTAATAGGGGGTGACGACGAGCACGCCGTCCGCGCCGAGCGCGAAGGCCGCCTTCGAGAGTTCGATCGTCGCCGCCGTGCTGTTGGAGCCGGTCCCGATGACGACCGGAACCCGCTTGTTCGCCGTCTTCACCGCGAAGGAGATGATCTCCCTGCGTTCATCCGCCGTCATCGTCGCCGCTTCGCCCGTCGTCCCGAGAATGACGAGGAACTCCACGCCCGAATCGATCTGCCAGTTCAGAAACTTCCCGAACGCCTCGAAATCAACGCTTCCGTTCCTGAAAGGAGTGACCGCCGCCGTACCCGTACCTCTGAACATCGTCCGCACCTCCCGTATTATGCGTTCAGTTCTCTATGCTTCTTCAGGATCCGCACCGCGTTCGTCGCGGCCCCGACCCTGATGTTGTCCGCCACGTTCCACAGCAGGAACCGCGTCGCGTCGAATGCCCGCACGCGCGCGACGTACACCGAGTCGCTTCCGGCCGCTTCGAGCGGCGTGATCATGTCGTCGACAAGCATGACGCTCTCCGATTCCTCGATCGCCTCGGAAAATTCCGAGAGCGGACACGGCCGCCTCGTCTCGACCAGGATCGCCTCCGAGTGTCCGTACAGAACGGGAACACGCACCGTCGTCGGCCAGACGGAAATATCAGGGTCGGAAAAGATCTTCCGCGTCTCGTTGACCATCTTCATCTCCTCGTCGGTGAATCCGTTTTCGAGCAGTGCGCCGATCTGCGGGACCACGTTGAGGTGGATCTGCTTCACGAACTTCTTCGGCGCGATATGTCCGCGCATCTGGTCCTCGAGTTCGTTCATCCCGTTCTTCCCGGCTCCCGAGACGGCCTGATACGTGCTCACGACGATCGAACGGATGCCGAACCGGGAATGGACGTTCGACAGCGACAGCACCATCTGGATCGTCGAGCAGTTCGGGTTGGCGACGATGCCCCGGTAGCCCGCGAGCAATGAGCCGTTGATCTCCGGCACGACGAGCGGAATGGCCGGGTCCATCCGGAACGCCGACGAGTTGTCGATCACGACGGAGCCCGCCTCGGCCGCAAGCGGAGCGAACTCCCGCGACACGGAGGCTCCGGCGGAGAAGAGCAGATAGTCGTAGCCGGCCTTCATGGATTTTTTCGTCAGCTCCTTCACCGTCTGTTTCTTTCCGTTGAAGGTCACTTCCGCCCCCGCACTCTTCGCCGACGCAAAAAGATCCAGTTCGTCGGGGAAGACACGCTGCTCCTCGAGCACGCGCGTCATCATGCGCCCCACTTCGCCCGTCGCTCCGACCACCGCTGCACGCATCTCACATTCCTCCCTCTGCTGTCTGACCTGACGGTCAGTGAAAAAAAAGAGGCCCGCCCCCGAAGGGGCGAGCCTCTTGCATAAGCCCGCGGTACCACCCTGCTGACGTCACATTGAAGACATGACGACTCTCGAACCCCGTGACGTGGGATCAGACCGGGAACGTACTCCGCCCCCTTCAGAGGGGCTTTCCGCTCCGGCTCACCGCGCTTTAGGCCTCGGGAATTTTTCGAGGACGCCTTTCAGCCGCTGAACGTCCATCTCTGTCGAAAAGTTCTTCCGTCGGCGTCGCGGCTCATCGCCGTTCCGCATATTGGATTGCGGGAATTGTACAGAGCCGTTTGCGAAATGTCAAGGACATTGTTGCACGAAAACCCTAGGGTTCAGGAAATTTCTTTCTGAACGACCGCGCACGTCAAAATGAGACGTCTTCACGCCCAGGCGTGCTGTTTGATCTTCCAGATGCCGATCGTGAACAGCGCGACGCCCTGGAGGATGAAGAAGAACCAGCTGATCGTGCCGTACCCCTTCGCGATCAGGCCGATGAGGCCGAAGTTCGAGATGGCGAGCCCCATGAGCGCAAGTCCGGCGCCTACCAGGCCGCGTGTCATGTTGCTGATGCCGTGTCCGCGTTTCGCGGTGACGGCCGAGTTGATCCGTTCGTTGATCGAATGGAAGAACCCCACTCCGGTCTCGATCATCGTTCCGAAGAGCACGATCAGCCAGACGGGCAGAAGGAACTTTTCCCCGAGTTTCGCGATGATTCCGTTCACCGGAATCTCCATGCTCAGGACATCGGGATAGAAGCCGACGGTGACGACGTAAAACAGAATCGCCGGGGCGATGCAAATCAGCGCGGCCATGACGCCGGAAAGAATCGCTTCCCTGCGCGTCTCGAGGTAGTTCAGCGAGAAGAGCACGGTCGAAACGACGGCGACGTTGTAAAAGGCATACTGGAAGCCGCCGAGAGCCCACCCCTGTTTGACGGTATCGGCGGCGAAGTTCGCGGATATGGCGCCGCCGAACCGGGTGACGCCGAGATACAGGAAATAGATGTAAACGGCATAGAGCACGTAGGACCACCAGGAAAGCGCGACCTCGATCGCCGTGCTGCCGCTGTAGGTCAGATACGCCACGAAGATGAGGAATATGCCGGACCCGACAAGGGGGGGAATGCCGAACGAATCTCTGAGGATGCTTCCCGATGCGGCGCCGACGACGCCCATGATGAGGAACAGGAGGATGATGAAACAGATTTCGTAGACGACCCATCCCTTGCCGAGGAGTTTCTCGAAGAACGTACGGTAGTCGTAGGCCTTGAAAACCCGTGCGAACTCGAAACTGAGCGCGAACAGCGCGGCCCACAGGACGGTTGTCAGCCCCATGCCCATGAGACCTCCCGTCGGCCCGTACTGCACAAAATACTCGACCAGTTCCCGTCCGGTTCCGTATCCTCCGGCGATCAGAACGGACTGGGCGATGAAACCGGGGAGCAGATACTTTTTGTACCACGTGTAGTCCATGAAGAATGTAAGGATATTCGTCTTCTTCTCGCATTTCTCTTCAGTCATGACAGAACCCTCCAACCCTCTCTCGAATTCATGGAGCATGCCGAACATCCTTCGTTGCGCACGATAGAAATCCCCGCCGGAGCACCGCCTCCCTCTTCATAAAAAAAGGGTCCCGCCGCTGTTTCCCGGCGGGACCCTCTCGCGTTTCCATACGACGGCCAGTCGTCGGATTCGGAAGAGGATCCGCCGCGAAAGCCGAAATAGACGAACCAAAGCCCGGCGCCCGCCAGTGGCGCCACACACGCTTCTCCCACGAATCCCCGCCTCCTTCCGAACAAATACCGACTGTGCATCATGAATTGCCGGATATAGTAGGCCGATCGCATCACGTTGTCAAGCACAGTGGCATCACAGTACCCGTTTTGCACGATAAAGCAGCGCACGGAATCGATTTTTTGCACATCCGATCGTTTCCGGCAGCCTCGCTGATTCCTCCGGACGTCGCATCATCGCGCTCGGGAGAGCACCCTGCATGAAAGGGAGGATCGCCTCGTGCATGAGGCGATCCTCCCTTGCGTTTCTCTTTGGAACACCCGATCGTTCGGACGACCGACCCCGCTACGCCGAACCGATCATCTTCTCCGGCAGCCACAGGATGATCTCCGGGAAGATCGAACAGAGCACCAGAACGAGCATGATGATGAGAATGAACGGAATGACGCCCTTGATGATATCCCACATCGTGACGCCGAGTTCTTTCGGGGCCGTTCCCTTCAGCACGAAGATGGACATCGCCATCGGAGGCGTCTGGAACGCCATCTGCAGGTTGATGCAGACCATCATTCCCGCCCAGAGCGGATTGAATCCCAACTCCGTCATGATGGGAGTGAATATCGGAACGACGATGAACACGATCCCGATCCACTCGATGAACATTCCGAGCATGAAGACGATCGCCATGATGACGCCGAATGACACCCATTTCCCGCCGGGGAAGGACAGGATGAACCGGGCGACCACGTCCCCCGATCCGGCGCTCATGAAGATTCCGACGAACGCATAGCACAACGCCGCGATCAGGACGACGAAGGCGCTGACCTTCAGCGTCTCGATCGACGCCTTTCGGATCAGTTCCCAGCTGAATTTCCCGTAGCAAACGGCAAGCAGTATGGACGCCGAGCATCCGACGGCTGCGGCTTCCGTCGGCGGTGCGATCCCGAGAAAGATCGTTCCCAGAACCGCGGCGATCAGCAGGACCGGCGGCAGAAGCGCCTTCAGGAGCCGGAGGAACTTCGCGGCCGTGAACTCCGTAATCTGATCCGCCGGTATCGAAGGGCCGAGCGCCGGATTGATCCTGCACCGGATCGCGACGTACGCGATGTAGAGCGCGGACAGCAGCAGTCCGGGAAAGACCGCCCCCATGAACATCTGGCCGACCGAGAGTCCTGCCTGGGGCGCGTAGACGACCAGCATGATGCTCGGCGGGATGAGGATGCCGAGCGTTCCGGCCGCGACGATCGACCCGGCCGCGATCGACTTGTCGTACCCGCGCGTGACCATCGGAGCGAGCGCAATGAGCGTCAGGATCGTCACGGACGCCGCGATGACGCCGAGACAGGCCGCGAGGATCGTTCCGAAAACGATCGTCACGATCGCCAGTCCGCCCTTGAGCCGGCCGAGCGCCTCGTAGAGACACTCATAAAGGTCCTTGGTGATCCCCGAGTGTTGCAGGATGACCCCCATGAACGTAAAAAGCGGGACGGCCAGATAGGGATAGTTCAGCGAGAGATCGAAGAAACGCGAGTACAGGATGTGAAAGGTCGTCGTCGGGCCGAACACGGCGAGGCCGACGAGGAAGGAGACGCTTCCGATCACGAACGCGATCGGAAACCCCGTCATGACGAGGACGAACACCCCGCCCAGCATAAGGGCGGTGACGGCTTCGGCGCTGAGTTCAATCAAGCTTCTCACCTCGCACGACGAAATAGAGATCCCGGATGAAATTCGCGACTCCCTGCAGGATCAGCAGAAGCAGGCCCACGGCGAACAGCGTCCGGTACGGGGCCGCCGGCGGATACCAGAAGCTGTTGAACATCACTTCGTTGATCTTCCATGCCTTCAGCGCCCAGGTGCAGGCCAGCCAGAACATGACGGTCATGAGCGGGAAGAAGAGGAAGATGGAGCAGACGACATTCATCAGCGCCTTCCATCTTGGAGATAACATGCTGTAGAAGACGTCAACCCTCGTATGCGCGTCGTACAGATAGTCGTACGAAGCGCCGAGCATATAGATGACCCCGCCGGTCATGCAGAGCGTGTCATAGGCCCAGATGGTCGGCGCGTCGAAGAAATGCCGGGAGACCGTCTCCCAGGTTCCCACCAGGACAAGGAGCAACGCAGCCCACTTCCCGACGGCTCCGGACATTTCGCTGATCGAATCGATGGTTTTCAGGATTTTCCGTACGCTGGACATGCGTCGCATCCCTGTCCTTTCGCACTTGCCGGAATCAGCGCATGGAGTTGTAGGACTCTCCGAACGCCTTCATCGAGTGATAGATTTCCCCGAAAATCGGGGCTTCGGACTTCGATTTTTCCTCATAGAACTTCGCGGCCTCGGCGTTCAGTGCATCCTCGACGTCCTTCGGCACGCGCACGATTTCGCATCCGGCCTTCTTGAACTTTTCGAGGGCGAGGATGGATTCGTAGACGAGATATTCATGCTGCGCCTGCGTGAATTTGTCGATCAGTCCCTGGACGATGACCTGGAGATCTTTCGGCAGCGCGTTCCATGCGTCCTTGTTGACGAAGAAGACCTGCGGATCGCTCGGCGCGCGGGTCGGCGACATGTACACGTACTTCGCGACCTCGTTGAAGTGCATGTTCCAGTTGGACGCGAGCGTGGAATACTCGAACGCGTCGATCGTTCCGCGCTTCATCGCCTCATAGAGTTCGCCGCCGGGGATGATGACCGTCGCCATGCCCAGCCGTTTGAGGATCTCTCCGCCGTCGCCCATGCAACGGGCCTTGATTTTCTTGAGATCGGCAAGACTTTCGATTTTCACCTTGGAATGGAAGAAGACCTCTTCGGGAAGCGGCGACAGCGCGCCGGGGAAGGTCATGACCTTATAGTCGCCCATCATCTTGTTCATGAGATCCGCGCCGCCGCCGTAGTTGAACCACGTCCGGAGCGCTTCTCCCGCGAGGGCGCCGGGTCTCGAGCTGATCAGTCCCGCTGCCTTCCACTTGTCGAGGTTGTACATCGGGCAGGTGTAGCACATCTGGAGAACGCCGTCGTTCACGGCGTCGACTTCCTTGTACGCCGGGACGATCGAACCGCCGACGAAGGGCTTGACTTCAAGACGGCCACCCGTGGCTTCGGTGATGGCATGGCAGAGCTTGTCGTGATAGATCTGCGACGGATCCGACGCGGGACCGTGCCCCGAGGATTTCCAGACGATCTTCTTGGGAGCATCCGCACACTCGCCCGTCACGCACGGCAAAAGCAGCCCGGTTGCGACCACCATCAACGCCAGAACGAAAAACGCCCTTTTCAGAACTGTCATCTTACACCCTCCTCTGTATTCGGTATTTCCGGAGACCCCGCACAGGATCGGATTTACGGGACCTCTTGACGCCCTGTTTGCAGGAAATCACTCGATGAAGAAGGAATTGCCTGTGACGTTGTGGAAAAAGTTCGCATTCGCGGCCTTCAGACGCGACATCGCAGAATCCCCGGTGCAGTGGGACACGCCGATGCGTTCTATGCCGCTTTCGCCGAGATAGCGAATCGTCTTGTCGATGCTCGCTTCGTCCGCCTCGACGAGATGCGTCCCGCCGAGCACCGCGTAAATCGGCAGCCGGATTCGCTCCCGAACGACATCGAGCATGTTCTTGAGTCCGGGATGGGAGCAGCCGAGCAGGACGACCAGCCCCCGCGGGGTCGCAACGGCGAGCAGGATCTCGTCGCCGAATGCGTCCGGCTCGAATCCGTCCGGCGTTCGGAGCGTGAACCGCGGATTGATCCGTTCGTCGTCATGCACCCTCGGGAATCCCGAGACGACGAATACCCCCGGAAGGATTTCCGACGCCCCTTCCGGAGCGAAGGAATACCCGATCCGCCTTTCTTTCAGGAACGCCTCGTCGAAGTCGTTGCCGAGAAACTGCTGCGCCCCGTTCCTGAAGCCGTACTTCTCGCGAAAGAAGCCCTGTCCGACGATCAGCCCGAACGTCCCGGAAACATCGGCCAGGCTCTTCAGTCCTCCGGAGTGGTCGTAGTGTCCGTGGCTGAGAACGACGTAGTCCGGAGCCGACAGATCGATATTCAGGCGAGCGGCGTTCCCGATAAACGCGCCGGACTGCCCGGTATCGAAAACGATCCCGCGTCCGTCTTTCTCGACGAAGAAAGAGAGTCCGTGTTCATGGTGCAACGCGAGGTGCTCTCCCGCCGAATTTTCGATCAGCGTCGTGATTCGCAGCATGCTCCGCCCTCCGATATGCTCCCGGTTTCATTCATCGCATTCTGTCCGGCATTACAGTTCCAGGGATGCCCTGATGTCGTCGCGCGCGTTGCTCAGGTGCAGCGTCATCGCCCGTTCCGCTTCGTCCGGATCCCTCCTTTCGATCGCCGCGAGGATGTTTCCGTGTTCCGCGACGGTTTTGAGGACACGACCCGGGATATTCAGGCTCGTGATCCACCCTTCGGGAAGGGATTTCGTCATGGTCCGCATGAGGTAGTCGAGCGTCCGGTTCGTCGTCGCCTTCGCAATCCGGCGGTGAAACATCTCGTCCGTCCGGATGAGCACCGGGGTGTCCGACGTCGTTGCGTTCGCGACGAACGCGGCGTGCGCCCTCGCGATGTTCGCGCACGCTTCGGCGTCCGCTTTTTCCGCCGCGAGACGGGCCGTTTTCGGTTCAAGGATGAGTCGGGATTCGAAGTGGTCCAGGATGGATGTCTCGTTGTTCTTGAGCCAGCCCGCGAAGGGGTCCGATGGTTCCCCCGCGGAGGCCGCGATGTAGATCCCCTTCCCCTGCCGGACGAAGACGCGTCCCGTGACTTCGAGAATGCGGATGGCCTCGCGAACGGATGATCGGCTGACTTCCAGCTTCGCGGCGAGTTCGTTTTCCGAATAGAACCTGTCGCCGGCGGCGAAGGGGCCCTCGGCGATCATGGTTTCTATGGCGTCGATCACACGGTCGGACAATCGAATTCTCGGTATCGGTCCCATGGTCACGCTCTCACAGACGGATTTTTTAGTCTGGTACGCACATCAGGACGCCGGAAAGGGATCTTTCAAGGATTGTCGGGAAAGAAGTCGTCTACTCTTCAGACAAGTTCGATTCTAGAACGACGGCTTCCGTCTGTCAAGTTTGGCGATACGGGGCGCGTCACCTTACGAGACGGTACCCCGCGCCGTGCGCCGTCAGCAGATGCCGGGGCTCGGCCGGGTCGTCCTCGATCTTCTGCCTCAGGCGCACGACGTGCTGGTCGACCGTACGTGTTGTCACATCGCAGGATATTCCCCAGACCTCTTCGAGGAGCGTGTTCCGGTCGATCACCCGGCCCTCGTGCGCCAGAAGGAAGCGCAACAGCGCAGCCTCCTTCGGCGTCAGCGAAAACGACGCCCCGTCCCGCCTTCGCCCGCTCAGGGCATCCAGATCGAGTTCCACGGAACCGAGCGAAATGACGCCGGCGGGTATCTCGTTCGCGTGCGCTCCGGCAAGGGCGCCGCGACGCAGCGCCGAATGCACCCGGGCCAGAAGCTCCGCGATTCCGAAGGGCTTGACGATGTAATCGTCCGCCCCGAGTTCGAGCCCCACGACCTTGTCCACCTCCTGCCCCTTGGCCGTCAGCATGACCACCGGCGTCGCGCGGTCCTCCGCGCGGATGGCGCGGCACACGTCGTAGCCGCTCATTTTCGGGATCATGACATCCAGAAGCACGAGGTCGGGGCGCGCGGCGCGGAATCGCTCCAGCGCGGCGACTCCGTCACGCGCCGTTTCCACGGCGTACCCCTCGCTCTCGAGCAGATCCCGAAGCCCCGTCAGGATCGCAGGATCGTCCTCGACCACGAGAATGCGTTCATTCATTCCGATGTCCCCTTTCGTTCCGTCCCGGGCGCACAAAGCGGCAACCGAAGCGCGAAGACACTGCCGCCTCCTTCCCGCGGCGCGTATGTCACGTCGCCTCCATGCCGCCTCGCGATGTCTCTCGCGATCGAAAGGCCGAGTCCCGTTCCGCTCCGCGACGACGCGAGCGAATCGTCGCACCGGTAGAACTCGTCGAAGATCCGGCCCGCGTTGCCGGGCTCCACGCCGATCCCGCGGTCCAGGACGCACGCGACGCATTCCCCGTTTTCGAGCCGGACCGTCACGCCGATCTCCTTCGCCTCCCCCGAGTATTTCTCCGCGTTGGACAGCAGGTTCATCAGAACCTGCCGGAGCGCTTCATCGTTTCCCCGGACCCGCAACGCATCCGGAGCGTCAACGTGGAGGGCGAAGCCGCTCCTCGTTAGGTGCGGTTCGAGCTGGGCCGCCGTTTCGCGCGCGAGCGCCGCGAGGTCCAGCGGCTTCATGACGTCGACCGTTTTCGCGCTTCCCTTCCGCGAAAAGGCGAGGACGTTGTCCACAAGGCGGGAAAGGCGTTCCGCTTCGGAGAGCATCGTTCGCAGGTACTCGTCGCGTTTTCGTTCGTCGGGCTGACGGCGCTGAAGCAGCATTTCCGCGAAGAGCCTGATGGATGTGAGCGGCGTTTTCAGCTCGTGCGAGACGTTCGCCACGAACGTCGTCTTCTGCATCGCAAGGCGCGATTCCGCCGAGAGCATCCGGAGGACGACGACGCCCCCGGTCGCGATGACGATCAGGAGGATCGCCACGAGAAGCCACACGGCGAACGTGACGAAGCGCGCCTGTGATTCGACCAGGGCCGGGTCCGCAAGCCACGCTCCGACCTCCCAGCGGGGAAGCAGGGGGGAAATCTCGCGCGCCACGAACGGCCTCCGCCAGTCAGGAGCTTCGCCCGCCTCCGGAGCGAGCAGCGGCTTTCCGTTCTCGTCCAGCACCGTCAGGATCCGGACCTCGGATCGGATATCGGGGATCGTGTCCGCGATGCGCCGGAGGAGTTCCTTCATGTCGATGGAACATCCGGTTACGCGGCCGTCCGGCCGTCGCATCCAGAAAAGCAGATCAAGACCGGTTTCGGTGATTCGAGGCAGCATCCCTCTCGATCCCTCGCGGGAAAGATCCGCGAACGACCGGCCGCGCGAGACGGTCTTCGAGCGTTCCTCCCCCGTTATTCCGGCGACGGCTGTCTGCGCCTGCATCTGGGGCGACACGTTCCGCTGAAGCACCTGAAAGCCCTCCTCTTCGGCTTTCCGAAAGGTCTTTTCGCGGAGCGACGAATCCGTCGCGATGCGTTCCGCAGCTTTTCGCCGCGTCGCAGCGTCGGGCGCGGGAAGAGGACGGACCGGAGCCGTCTTCGTATTGGACAGCGCGCGCGGCGCAGCAGGGGGGATTGCGGCGACCTTGTCTTCGTCGGCGCGCCCGGATTCCGTTTCGTGATACGATCCGGCGGGCGGCGCCGCTTCGGGGATTCGTCCGGAGCCGCCGGAAGCGGCCGTTTTCGCCGCCGGCGAAGGATCGGACGCATGATCCGTGTCTTCGAGGGCATCATCGAGCATCTGCCGCCGGTAGACGTTGGCGATATCGTCGTACACCGGCAATTCCACACGGCCTTCGAGAAAGGGACCGAACCCGTCGCGGAACGCGCGACTCTTTGCGCCCGAAGGATCCGGGACGACGAGCCTTCCGGATTCCAGCGCGAACGGGACGGATACGAGCGGGTTCTGCGCCCGCCACGCGTCGAGGGCGACTGCGCCGGTCCCCGAAAGATCCTCCGCATCGGTTTCGAGTTCCGTTCCGATGCGCCGCAGAAGTTCCGCGATAGCGCCGGCCGCGTGGTTCACTTCGGCGAGAAGCGCATTCTCGAGGCGGCGCTCCACATAGAGCGCCTCGCGGTTCGCCGCCCGCAGCGCGAGAAGGCTGAGCGCCAGACTCGGCAAAAGTACGGCCATCACGAAAACGAACGCCAGGGGGATGCGGAACGCGCCGCCCCCCTGGAGAACGCTCCGGTTTTTTCGGTTCCATGCCGCCATCGCACCCTCACCGCGCTTTCGGGAAAAACCGGAGCGGAAGCGATGCGGGCTTTCCATGCGCCGCATCGCTTTCCGCTGTCCGGTTACTGCTGGTCGCCGCTCACGTCGTCGCTGATCGTCAATGGAGCCTGCTGGTTCTTCTGCATGTAGGCGTCGTTCATCGTCTGTTTGCGTTCGCCCGAGGACATTCCGCCCGTCGCCGCGATGCTCTGCGCAAGTTTATCGAAAACTCCGGCTTCGGCCTCGATCATCGGCGCCGCCTGCCCGACGCTCGGAGCGATGCTCCGCAGGTCGCTTTTACGCTTTTCGAGAAGTTTCGTCGCATCCTTCGCGCGCCCCTCGTCCACAAGGCGGATCGCCTCCTCGCGGATCTCGGCGTTCCGGGCAAGCTCGGTCTGTGCTGCGACGTCCCTGTCCCGGTTCCTGTCAACGTCCGCGACGTCCTTCGAGAAGGAGACGCGTACATTCGACTGCTCGCGACGGACCGCTCCCGTGGCGGCATCCGTGTATTCCAGCTCCAGCTCGGCCGCCTCGAACGACGTTCCCGCGTCGCGCCCGTTCAGTTCGACCTCGAACAGAGCGTACTTCTCCCCCGTCCCGTAGAGATTGTCGATCGACGTTTCCAGCGTGTTTCCCCGGAGCGTTCCGGGGCGCCCGACGACACGCACCGGACGAACGCCTTCGGGACAGCGCAACGTGATCCGCACTTTCCGGGCCGTCACTTCGACGGCGTCCTTCATGTCGCGCGCGAAGATCTCCGGCAACATCTCCGAATGTCGGGCGAAATAGGCGTTGCCGCCGCTCGACGCCGCCACGGCCGTCATCAGGTCTTCATTGTAATCCAGACCGAGGCCGATCGTCGTAATCGTCATTTCCTGACGCGCGAGCTTCCGTCCGAGCGTCGCCAGCGCTTCCGTCGAAGACGGCCCCACGTTCGCGATCCCGTCGGAGAGCAAAACGATCCGGGGGATGTACCCCTGTTCGACGAAGGCGCGGAGTTGCGCCGCTCCCGTCGCCACTCCGTCGTACAGGGCCGTCGAACCTCCCGGCCGAAGGCGCCGGATCGCCCTCGCGAGGGAGGGATCGTCCGCCCCGTCCCCGACCTTTCGGGGAGCCGTCAGAACCGTGACCAGATCATCGTACGCCACAACCGTCACGATATCCCGGGGATCGAGAAAATTCAATGCTTCCAGAGCGCCGAGTTTCGCGTTTTCCATCTTCGCGTCCGCGTCCATGGACCCCGACTTGTCCAGAACGATCGCAACGGCGAGCGGCGCGCGGGAGAACACTCTCCGCCCGTCCGGCCGAACCAGCGCCCGTACGATCACGCGTTGTCCGCCCCGGCTTTCCACAACCGGCGTATCCGCCCGCACTTCGAAGACGACCGGAGCCTTTTCCTCCGCGACCGCCCGATCAACCGCGCCACCGCACCCCAGAACCAGCGCCGCTGCCCCGAAAACCATCATCGATCTCTTCCGCAACATGACAACCACCTCCGGATGAAAGGGTACGTCCGCGGCGCCTCCGATGTGTCAGCGCGCTGTCACCCGTTTGTCACGAAATTGTAAAAACACGCCGGCGCATTCTACGATATAATACGAATAATCAGCCTGGCATGCTTCGGGAACGCAGGCGGCGGGGCGCATTACGGCGCGCCCGGACGGGAGGGAGCGGCATGGTGGAGTTGTTCCGGCTTTGCGGGCTCATTGCTGTTTCTCTTATGACAGCGGCAGGGATCACCGGGTTTTTCGGCCCGAAGCTCCGAAAGATCGTGAAGGGGCCGATGATCCTGACGATCCATCGGATATGCGGTCTCGGCGCGGTTGGGTTCGGCCTGACCCACGGGATGATCTATCTGTTGTATCTGCGATAACGGAAGGGAGGAGTTTCACAATGCGGTCGATGTTGAAAGCGATGTTCTGCGCCCTGCTTCTGATGGTCCTGTGCGTTCCGGCCTTCGCGCACCCCGCCGATAAAGTCCTTCTCAAATGGGAGGCCGACACGGAAACGCTCGATGTCCTGGCGGCGCATCCGGTATCGAATCCCGCGCGGCATTACATCGTGAGCATTATCGTGACGGTGAACGGCGCGAAGGCGGCCGAAAAGGCCTACACCGCCCAGACGGACCCGACGGGAACGCACGAACGGTTCGTCCTTTCCGGCATCAAGGCCGGCGCGGTCATCGAGGTCACGACGCGCTGCAACGTCTCCGGTACGCTGAAGGAAACGATCACGCTGTAGCGGGAAGCTGCGTTCCGGCCGTCACCCGCCGCCGCTCCCCGGCGCCGCGAGGATCGTCTGCGCCTCGTGAAGTTCGTGTTTGTTCGCGATGATCATCAGCGTATCGAACGCTTCGATAACCGTGTTTCCCCTCGGGATGATGAATCCCTTGCCCCGCCGGATCAGCAGGATCAGGACGCCGTGCAGCAGTGAAAGCTCGGAGATACGCCTGCCGACCACGGCGGCGTTGGGGAGGATGTCCGTTTCGCGCGTTTCGTTCAGCATCCCGCTCTCGGTCTTTTCGAACTCGAGCGGATATCTCGGTCGGGAAACGAGCGGCTCGTCCACCTTCAGCCGCCGTGCGACCGTCATCAGCGATTTGCCCTGAAGCAACACGGACGTCAGCACGATGAAAAACACCATGTTGAACAGCACGTCGGAGCGTTCGTACCCCGCCGTGAACGGAATCGTCGCAAGAACGACCGGTACGGCCCCGCGCAGCCCGGTCCACGCTATGAGCGTCCTTTGCGACATCGTGAACGAGCTTCGCAGGAGGCCGATATAGACAGCGACGGGACGCGCGACGAACATCAGGAACGCGGACACGAGCAGCGCCGGGAACGCGATTGCGGGCAGGCGGGAGGGGAACACCAGCAGGCCGAGCACGAGGAACAGGATGATCTGCATCAGCCAGCCGATGCCGTCGTGGAACCTCGCGAGCGTTCGCTTGTTGACGAAGTCCGTGTTTCCGAGAACGATGCCGCACGAATAGACCGCAAGAAAGCCGTTTCCGCGGAGGATTTCGGCCCCGCCGTACGTCAGGAGCACCAGGCTCATTCCGAGGACGGGATAGAGCCCCTCGAATTCCAGCCGCACGGTGTCGAAAAGCCGCCCGGCGAGAAACCCGATCGCCGCGCCGACGAGAATGCCCGTCGTCATGCCGATGACGAGCGAAGGAAGCAGCGACAGCCATGATTTCGATGGGTCGGAGATCAGCCCGATCATCGCGGAGGTCAGGAATACGGCCATCGGATCGTTGCTGCCGGACTCGAGCTCCAGCAGCGGCCTGAGGTTCCCCTTCAGCCCGACTCCCCGGGAGCGCAGGACGGCGAAAACCGCAGCCGCGTCGGTGGACGATACAATGGAACCCAGAAGGAGCCCTTCGTACAGGCTGAAGCCCAGCACCTTCCAGACGAACAGTCCCACAAGGACGGCCGTGACGACGACTCCGAGCGTCGCGAGCGTGACCGCCCTCCACAGGACGGGGCGGACGTCCCGCCAGTTCGTGTCCATGCCTCCCGAAAAGAGGATATAGGCCAGCGCGAACGTGCCGACGAGATTCGCGACCTCGGCGTTGTCGAAATAGATGCCTCCCGGCCCGTCCGCTCCCGCGAGCATTCCCACCGCCAGAAACATGAGAAGCGCCGGTATGCCGAATCTCTCCGAAATCTTGCTCGCAAAGAGGCTCAGGAAGACGAGAAGTCCGACCGTGAAGACGACGAGATGCGGCGTCATCGGAAGCGCTTACGGCTCCTCGTCGGGCGTGTTCCGCAGGTCATCCAGCCAGGGCGTCTCCTCGCCGTCGCTCGGAGCGCGATAGTCCCCGCGGGGCGACAACGAGCCGCCGGAGCCGACCTTCGGTCCGTCGGGGACGCAGGACCGTTTGAACTGGCTGAGCTTGAAGAAACGAAGGATGAAGAGCGCGAGCCAGTGCTTGATTTCCGCGAGCGTGTACTGATGCCGCGTCCCCGGAAGAATCTCGGGCCATTCCCCGATAGTGCGGTCATGCCACGCATTCCATGCGAGAAAGGCCACTTTCGAGGGCAGGAATCCGTATCGCGTGATGTAATAAATGTTGAAATCCTGAAGCTCGTACGGCCCGACGGCCGCCTCGGTGCTCTGTCCGGGCTTGTCGCTGTCCGTTCCCGGAACGAGTTCCGGGCTGATCTCCGTATCCAGGATGTCGTACAGAACGGCCGACGCCTTCAGGCCGAAGATGTCGCTCGCGGCGGCCCATCGGATCATGTACTGGACGAGCGTCTTCGGAACGCTCGCGTTCACGTTGTAGTGCGACATGTGATCCCCGACGCCGTAGGTGCACCACCCGAGCGCGAGCTCGCTCAGGTCGCCCGTGCCCACGACCAGGGCGCGCCGGAGATTCGCGAGCCGGAAGAGCGTCGAGGTTCGCTGGCCTGCCTGGACGTTCTCGAAGGTCACGTCGAACACCTGCTTCCCGGTCGCGAACGGGTGGCCGATATCCTTCAGCATCTGCATGCACGCCGGACGGATATCGATCTCGCCCGCGTCGACGCCGAATGCTTCCATCAGTCGCGTCGCGCTGTCGCGCGTCCGCGTCGACGTCGCGAAACCGGGCATGGAGTACGCTCCGATGTTCTTCCGGGGCAGCCCGAGAGCGTCCATCGTCCTCGCGCATACGATGAGCGCCTGCGTTGAGTCGAGCCCCCCGGAAACTCCGATCACGAGATTCGACACGCCCGAAGCCTTCATGCGTTTGGCGAGTCCCTGCACCTGGATCTCGCAGATCTCCGAGCAGCGTCGGCCGCGAAGCGCCGGGTCGAGCGGAACGTACGGGAAGCGCGGAATCTCCCGGACCGGCGGAATCCGGCCGGAGGGAACGCGCATCGGAAGATTCACGGTCCTGTACGCCGGAACGTCGCCGTCCCCCCTGAAGCTCGTCATGATCATCCGGTCCCGCGAGAGACGGTCGACGTCGATATCGGTGACGGCGATTCCCGGCTTCCAGGAGAACCGTTCCGTTTCGGCGAGCATGACGCCGTTTTCGGCGATCATCGCATGGCCGTCCCAGGCGAGGTCCGTCGTGGACTCTCCCGGTCCGGCCGCCGAGTAGATATACCCCGCGATGCAGCGGGCCGACTGGTTGGCGACGAGGCTCCGCCGATACTCGTCCTTGCCCGTGGTGATATTCGATGCGGACAGGTTCGCGATGACGGTCGCCCCGCCCAGGGCCGCGCGGCTCGAAGGCGGAATCGGCGTCCACAGGTCTTCGCAGATCTCGCAATAGAGGCGGAAGCCGGGGAGGCCGTCCGTTTCGAACAGGAGGTCGGCGCCGATCGGAATGTTTTTCTGCCCGCACAGGTCGATCGAATCGACGGGAAGCTCCCGCGCGGGGCGGAAATGCCGAAGTTCATAGAATTCGCGGTAGTTGGCCGGGAAGCTCTTGACGGCGATGCCGGCGATCTTCCCTCCGCAGAGGACGACGGCGCAGTTGAACAGTGCGTCCCGCACCTTCAGCGGAGCCCCGACAATCACCGCGGCGTCCGTCAGGGCCGTCGCGTCCGCGACCGCTCTGAGTCCGTCGAGCGTCGAGCGCAGCAGCGCGTCCTGAAAAAAGAGGTCCCCGCAGGAATACCCGGAAATTCCGAGTTCTGGGAAGACCGCGAGGATCGCCTTTTTCTCCTGCGCAACGCCCGCGAGTTCGATCGTCTTCACGGCGTTGAAGGCCGGGTCGCACACGCGGACCTCCGGAACGCACGCCGCGACGCGCACGAAGCCGTGGCGGTAGATATTCATGAACTCCTTCCGGAGAGAACTGACATCCACATCGGGGATGCGCATCTTTCCCGCGAGGGACGAAAAGGCCGAGGCGCCGATCCGGAACTTCTCGTCCTGTTTCAACGTGTTGACCGTTTCCGCGCTGATTCCGAGGTCCTTCACGATCTCGGAAACCGATTTTCCTTCGGCCGCAAGCCGTTCGAGCTCCTTACGGAAATCCGCGCTGGTGTACCGCGACTCCTTCGCCTCTCCCATACGAGACGCCTCCCCCCTGCTTTCCCCTTCATTGTCACGGCGCGTCCCGTTTCCGTCAACTGCCGGGAAGAGGGAAAAAAGGCTCCGCCTCGCCTGCTTCGCGAAGCTCGAACGCGGCGTCGAATACCGGCAGCCGGTGATTTTTGCGGAAGATCAAGAAAAGGGCGGAGGGGATCCCCTCCGCCCGCATCGTTCAGAGCCCCTTCTTCTCGAACCACCGGAAGAGCGCGAGCGTTCCCGCCACGAAGACCGCGATGACGATCCAGTGATTGACGCCAAGAACCTGCGGAATCGTGATCTTTCCGTAGTCGCCCCAGGTGAGGACCGTATTCTTCATGAGCGGGTAGATTTCCGCATAGATTCCCGCCCCGACAAGCATCCCGGCAAGACCGAAGACCGTGTCGAGCCGCCCTTCGCCGAGAGCCCCCATCGCCGTTCCGGGACAGTACCCGAAAATCGCCCATCCGACGCCGAAGAGCGCGCTGCCGATGACCACGCCTCCGAGAATCGTCGGCTTTATCGACAGTTTCGCCATGCCGAGGTCGACGAGAAGATACGTCCCGATCATCGCGACGCAGATCGTAGAGAGCATGAACTTGAGGATCGTCATGTCCCGGAGCCGAAGCGCGGCGAGCTGTTTGTCGTAGCGGATCACACCGGCGCGCTGCAACAGGACGCCGAAGACGATTCCCGTAACGAGCCCCATGATCATATCGTGACTCATGCCTCGTCACCTCCGTACAGCATCCCGGCTACAAGAACGCCGACGATGAAAAACATCGCGAGCGCGATAAATCCGCTGACCGCAAGCTGAAGCGACCCGCTCAGCCCGTGACCGCTCGGTCAGCCGTCCGCAAGGCGCGCGCCGATCATCGCGACAATGCCGCCGACAAACGCGGCGACGCCTCTCTTGCCTATGCCCGGACCGAACCGTCCCCTCCACATATCCGGAACGAAACGCAACGAAAACGTTCCGGACAGCAAGGCCGCAGCGAGCGCCCCGATGAAGATGCCGATCACGAACATAAACTGCCAGTCGATCTTCGGCGCTTCCTTCATGAAGTACGCCATCTGGGCGACGCGCTCGGGGCCGAAGGCTTTTTCCACATACCCCGCAGCCCGGACAAAGGTCGTCGACGCTCCAAGATACTTGCCCGCAAACGCGACCGATGCGACCGAGAGCAGCCCTGCAAGCGCGCCGGAGACATACGGGTTCCATAATTGATCTTTTCGGTCAGCCATCACCTTCACCTCTCTTCTCTGCGTTGCTCCGATTGTTCCTGAATACGCAAAGGGGGCCCGAAGAGGCCCCTTCTTACACATCAGCGCTTGCCGTACACGTCTTTGGGATTCCACTCTTTCCAGACGTTGCCCACGAGTCCGATCCCCGGCTTCAGGACCTTGCCGCCCGGTTTCCAACCCGAAGGCGTCACCTCTCCGCCCTTGGTGTTGCGAACGTGCTGGAAGGCCTGAATCTGCCGCAGCGTCTCGTCGACGTTGCGCCCTACGGGAGGCGTCAGGACTTCCATGCCCTGGATCACTCCGTCGGGGTCGATGAGGAAGCGCCCGCGGACATCCACCCCCGCGACCTCGTCATAGACGCCGTAGGCGCGACCGATCGCGCCGCCGCTGTCGGAGGCCATCGCGAAGGGAACGCCGCCTTCGACCATCTTCGACAGCTCGACGTCGTTCCACACCTTGTGGACGAACTGACTGTCGACGCTGACGGAAATAACTTCTGTTCCGAGAGCCTGGAATTCCGGGTATTTATCGGCGACCGCCGATACTTCGGTCGCTCAGACGAATGTGAAGTCCCCGGGGTAGAAGCAGACGACAACCCACTTTCCGAGGAACGATGACAGCGACACCGGTGAAAAGCTTCCCTTGTGGTACGCAGGCGCCGTGAAATCCGGAGCCTTTCTTCCGACCATGATCGTCATTCCCTTCGCCTCCTTCTTCTGTTCTTCCCGAGCGCCCGTTTCGGCGCTCTCCATCACGGCGACGACCGCCGCCGGCCGCTCGCAACTCGCCTTTCCCTCCTGCATGTGGAATCCCTCCTTTTACTTTACGAAATTACTCCATATGGGTATTATACATCAAACATCCGGAAAGAAGAAACCCCGGTGTTACGGTTTCGGGTTCTGTGCGCCCGTTCGTTTCAGATAGTCGCCGACCGACTCCCGGATCTTTTCGTCGTTGACTCCCGGCAACTTCTTGATCGAAACATCCCGGGACACGGACTCCGGAAGCCCCGCGGCCGAAATGAAGACGTCTTCGGGCAGCTTCACGGCCTTCGCGGCCTGTGCGATGGTCATCCATCCGAAGATCGAATCCGCCGGGGCGCTCTGCGTCGTCTTCGGCGATGCGTAGGTCGCCCAAAGCCCCGTCGCCCTCGCGCCTCCCCAGACGCCGAGAAACAGCGCGACGCCGAGAAGTCCGACGAAGACGACCGAATGGCCGCTCCGGGCGGTCCCGAAGCGCAGCGTATCCGGGACGGCGCAACGTTCGGCGCACTGTCCGCACGCGAGGCATTCGGCGCTCGTCACGACCGGAACAGACTCTGGATCGAGTCCGACGGGACATGCGCGGCCGCAGGCATGACAGTTGACGCAGCGGGCTTCGTTCCGCCGTATCTTCACGAGGCTCAGCTTCTGGATGATCGCAAGAACGCCTCCGAGCGGACAGAGATAGCGACACCAGAAGCGTTCGATGCCGAGAAAGCTTGCGAAAATCACGGCCCCGAAGAGAACCGAGAACCCCCACGGGCTTTCGGCTATTCCTTCGAAACCGGCTGACAGATGCATCCAGGCAGCCCAGGGATCGAGCTCCCTCCAGACCAGCGTTCCCGTCTTCCACGTCAGGAAGATGATGATCCCGAGCGTGAGATACTTGAGATACCGGGCGGGACGATCGATCACCGCCGGGAGGTCTCGTCTCCGGAGCCCGACTTTCCGCCCGGCGGAGGCCGAGAGTTCGCCGATCGTCCCGAGGGGACAGATCCAACCGCAAAAAACGCGTCCGACGACAAGCGTTACGAGAACAACGCCGACGAACAGGACGAGGGCGCTCGGCGCGACGCGCCGCAGCCATCCTCCCGAAGTGAGGAAGATATGGAGGGATTCGAGCCCCCCGAACGGACACAGCGCGTCCACGGTCGGAACGCCTCCCGGGCCGCCTCCGAGCACCTGATGCCGGTATCCCACCCACGACATGAACGCGAGAAACCCGAGCTGAACTGCAAGTCGCACATGTTTCGACCGCATTCGTCTCTCCCCCTTGTCTGCGCCATTGTGCATCTATGATACACTATAATGCAAGAACATTTTCGGCGACGAGGTTTTGCGAAACAGCGCAAACCGGATTCGAAGGGATTCCACGGTCGATTTTTTCGTCCCTCGCCTCTCTTGCGCATCGTTCCCCGGTCGTTCATGGAAACAAAAAAAAGGGAGCCCGTCCGGGCTCCCTTTTTTCCGTGATTCTTTTGAATCGCGAAAAACTACGCTTTCTGTCTGTCAGCGCAGGTTCCTGCCGACGGACAGCCTCCGCAGCTTCCGGAACAGTCCGGCGTTTTCGCCGAGCAGGCGCAGGTCTTTTCCGTCTTTGTTTTTTCGGCGTCGTCGTCACGCGGCGTCGCTTTTTCCAACAGCGGCGTGAACGTGTCGGCCCGCCGGGGCAGCTTCGAAACGGCGTCCTCGAGACATCCGAAGAGCGTGTCCAGAACGTCGTGGTCGGCATAATGGTCCATCCGCCCGGCGTCCGCAAGCGCCGTGAGCGACGGCTCCACCGGAAGCGTCGTCCACAGCGGCACGCCCCAGGAGCTTTCGAGCCGGCCCGTGTGGCTTCCCCCGAACAGGTCGATCC
>ERZ1645192.975-NODE-975-length-24112-cov-6.325103_pt1 | contig 24112 bp, 21 predicted proteins | sample MGYA00575354_ERZ1645192 | MGnify/ENA primary metagenome ERZ1645192 (study PRJEB40844, sample SAMN11349763) | freshwater sediment metagenome | isolation source: river sediment | host: Sediment | place: India: Faizupur Khadar , New Delhi | collected 2017-02-21 ... | reverse complement strand
GGGCGTATGAGGACACTCGTGAGAGTTCAAGTCTCTCTGGCTGCACCATAACGATGAAATAGAGTTGACTTGGTCAACTTTTTTTCTTGGAATATTTTAAGAAAAGACTTAAAATTTCTTCCTTATGTTATATAATGAAATAAGTTTATTGGGAAATTTTTCCCAAATCGGAGGTAACAGATGAAAAATAAACCTTTAATATCAAAAAACATGGTGTATCGTGTGCCTTTATACCTCACCGTCGCCCGTAATTTAATGGCCGAAGGATTCAAGTTTATTACCGCGCCGATGATTGCAAAATCGACGACCATTAACGTTGAAACGGTTAAAAAAGATCTCTCAATCATCTGCTCAACCCCAGGTCATCCTCGCATGGGTAGAGATGCACAAACGCTCGTCGATGAAATCGTCGATTTTGGTGTCTATACCCAAATTAGTAATGCAATTCTAATTGGCGCAGGGTCACTAGGTCATGCCTTATTAAGTTATCAAAAGTTTAATGACTGGGGCTTACATATTTCAGCAGGCTTTGATGTGAATCCAGAGGTCATTGGTACTTCAGTAAATCATATCTTAATTCACCCCTTAGAAGAAATTGACACCGTCGTCAAATCGACCAATGCCGAAATCGCAATTATTACCGTTCCAGCGGAAGCAGCTCAACACGTCGTTGACCTCGCAGTCGCGGCGGGAATTAAAGCGATTTGGAACTTCTCTCCTACCCACATTCATGTGCCAAAGAAAATCATTCTTCAAAACGAAAATATGGCTTCAAGTCTCTCGCTACTTAACTACCATCTCAAAGTTTCAAAGCAAACCGCCAAGAAAAAAGGCAGAGCTAAGTAAAAAAGAAAACCTCTCATCGCTGAGAGGTCTTTTTTTTAGGCAAATTCTTCGTTTAATTCTTTTAGTTTCTTTTTGAGTGGAACGATGACTTTTTTCACATTGCCTTCAATAAATGGATTACGAAGGTTCGCATGGTCAAGCAGTTCAACAAAGGGATAACGGCCGCCTAACTTACAAAGTTTGACGTACTTCTTCCATGCCTTTTCCCGATTCTTAAACATCTCGGTTGCGAATTGGAACGCTAAGACTTGAGCAAGGGTGTAATCGATATAATAGAATGGGCTGGTAAAGATGTGACCTTGACGGAGCCAGTAGGTGCCTTTTTCAAGGTAATTTAAGCCCGTATATTTACGGATTGGTAAATATTTCTTTTCGATTTCACGCCATTTGGCACAGCGTTCTTCGTGCGTGACATTGGGGTTCTCATAGACCCATTCTTGGAATTCATCGACACTAACGCCATAAGGCAGGAACTTAATCGCGCCTTCAAGGTGCGACAAGTGATATTTCTTATCTTGATCAAAGAATAAATGCATCCAGGGCCAGGCAAAGAATTCCATGGACATTGAGTGAATTTCACAGGATTCTAGTGTCGGCATCCGGTATTCGGGAACACTAATATTACGTGATTGGAAACCTTGGAAAGCATGACCAACTTCGTGGGTTAAGACATCGACGTCCCCTTGAGTCCCATTAAAGTTGGCAAAGATGAAAGGTGCTTTATAACGTGGCATATAGGTCATATAACCGCCACCGCGTTTACCGGCACGTGCGTCCAAATCAAGAAGTTCATTTTCAACCATGAAATGGAAGAATTCACTTGTTTCAGGACTCATTTCATCATACATTTTAGTCGCTTGTTTGACTAAATATTCACGGTCCCCTTTGGGCGTTGGGTTGCCATCAGCAAAGCTTTGATTTAAGTCATAAATTTTGGGATTGCTAATACCAGCACGTTTGGCAATTTGTTTGTATAAACGATTAACAAATGGGACAACTTCACGATAAATTTGATCGCGGTAGCCTTTCACATCTGCGGCCGTATAGTCGAGACGACCTAATTTTAAATAACCTAATTCAACAAAGTTTTTGAAGCCGAGTTTCTTTGCCATTTGATCACGGATTGCAACTAAATCGCCATAGATTTGCCCGAGTTTTTCATCGTTTTTCGCAAAGAATTTAGTGGTCGCTTTATAGGCCTCTTTACGGGTTGCCCGGTCTTTATCTTGGGTAAATTTGCCCATTTGAGAAAGATTATAAATTCCACCCCGGAACTTAATTTTTGCCCCGGAAATGAGTCGGTTGTATTCGGTTTGTAACTTGGCTTCACTGGCGAGTAATTCCATGATGGAATCATCAAAGCACTTAAGCGCGGTCTCCATCATTTTAAAGAGATAATCGCCAAAGACTTTTTCTAATTCAGCTCTAAAGGGTGATTCAACTAACAGTTTGTTGAAGCGATTTGAGAGTTGACTAATATAGGGATAAATTGTATCCAAATAGTCGTTGGCATCACTAATTTTCTTATCATTCGTATCGAGTGAAAACCGAATGTTGATGATGGTGACATCTGTGCCTAATTCATCACTATAGGCTTGAACTTTTTTCACCGCCTCAACTGCTTCTTTGGCAGTCTTTGCTTGGGCAAAAAGGTCAATTAAAGCCCCTAACTCCGTTTGAATAGTCTCAAGTTTGGGGACATTCGTCGGATATTGACTAAATTTCATAAGAGATCCTCCGTTTTTATTTTTCCGGTATCATTTTAGCACCGGATATCTAGCGAGTAAAAATTAAATGTGTTTTTCTTTTTTGAGATTAATCATGATCGCAAAAATATAGAAAAAAATCGAACGAGTATTAAAATTATAGTTATCAACAATTTTGTTATGTTTGATGACTAATCGACGATAGTTAGCGAGATTATCCTCAACAGTCGCGATTTGATTTTGAATCAATTCTTGGACTTTGCTATCTTTCACTTGTGCATTAAGTTGACCGGCTTGTTCACGCGCTTTATCGATTTCTCCATAGATTTTTTCACGATTTTCTTCGATAAAGTCATCATTATCACTTGCGAATTCAAAGGGGACGAACGTGAGTTCGATGCGTTGTCCTTTGAGCTCGTTATCGATTTTGGTTAACGCTTCATTTACATCACGAATAATGATGTTGGTTGCTTTGCGAATGCGCTTATATTGCTTACGGTAACTCAGTGAAAAATAAACAAATATTCCCCCCATGAGTAGGTAAATAAGCACAAGACCAATTAAAATATAATGCAGTGGTTTCATAGCGAAATTAGAATAGCATTATATCGGCTTTTTTACAACAAATCTAATGATTTTAAGCGGTTTCAGGCCCGTTATTTCACTTTTGACTTTATATTATCAAAGATGATAATATATATGAAGAGGTAAAAATAATGCCAGACAAACCAATTATTGCCATCATGTACGACTTCGACAAAACCTTGTGTGGTGAAGACATGCAAAACTACAGTTTTATTCCTGCACTAGGGATGACACCTAACGAATTCTGGGGTGCGACTGGCAAATTCAGCGACGAGACTGGGGTCGAAAGAATTTTAGCTTACATGTATATGATGGTGAAAATGTCACGCGAGAAGGGGATTAAACTCACTCGTGAATATCTCTATTCTCTTGGCAAAGATATTCGTTATTATGAAGGGGTAAGAACCTGGTTTAAACGCATTAACGAATATGGTCTTTCAAAGGGTGTACGCATTGAACACTATTTGATTAGTAGTGGAAATAAAGAAATTATTGTTGGCTGTGATATCGCAAGTGAATTCAAGGAAATCTATGCTTGTGAATTCCATTTTGATAAAGAAACGAAATTACCCGTTTGGCCCAAACTCGCGATTAACTATACGGCGAAAACCCAATTCTACTTCCGTATTTCAAAAGGCATCCTTGACGTCAAAGAAGATACGGCGGTTAACCGCAAGGGTGATAAACGGATTCCCCATCATAATATCGTCTTTATTGGCGATGGTATGACGGATGTACCGATTATGAACCTTGTCAAAAAGAATGGTGGTAACTCGATTGCCGTCTATCCCAAAAATCAAGAAAATAAAATCGATTACCTGCTTGAAGATGACCGCGTCAACTTCAAATGTAGTGCCAATTACCGTGCAGGTTCAAAACTTGAAAAGATTATTAAACTTGTCATCGATCAAGTCAGTGTTACCAACGAAATCGAAAAACATCAAGAATTATAAGCAGCAGCCGCTGCTTTTTTTCTTCTTTGGTTTGAATAATCAAGCAGTAAGCAATATAATTTAAACTGGAGTTATTATAAATAATAAACATTTAAGATATGGCTAACTATCAAATAAATGACATTGTCGAAGTGAAAATCAATGCACTGCGTAATTATGGAGCGCTTGTTTCAACGTTGGATGATGTCAAAGGCCTACTCCATATTTCAGAGATATCGGATTTATACGTTGCAAATATCGCTGATTTTGTGAAAATCGGCGAGACGATGAAAATGAAAATTATCGATATTGACCCGAATACACAATTTCTAAAAGTGTCACTCAAGCAAGCGTCTCTGACGGGCAAAAAAGCCAAAAAACGACGTCAACATGAGAAGATTAATACTGAAGAAATTGATTTTACAGCCTTAAAAGAAATGTTACCCATTTGGATTGCAAAAGCAAAGGAGCAAAACCATGATTAACTTAGATTTAAGTAATATTATTCACCCGTTAGATTTAAAATCTTACCAAACAAAGGTCAAAAAAGTTCACCACATGATCGAAAGCAAAACCGGACTTGGTAATGATTACCTTGGCTGGCTTGATTGGCCACAAACCTATGATAAAGCTGAATTTGCCAAAATTAAGGAAAGCGCCAAATATATTCGCGATAACTTTGATATTTTAGTTGTGGCCGGGATTGGTGGCTCCTATCTTGGTGCGAGGGCAGCCATTGAAGCCCTTCAAGGTCTCTATCACGATAACAAACTCGAAGTCATCTTCTTCGGCCAAACCCTATCACCAAACTATACGAAACAAGTCCTCACTTATTTAAAGGGCAAACGTTTTGCCATTAACGTCATTTCTAAAAGTGGAACAACGACTGAAACAAGCGTGGCCTTCCGCCTTTTAAAAGAATTACTAGAAAAACAAGTCGGGGTTGAGAAGGCCAGAAAAGCCATTTTTGCCACTACCGATCAATCAAGTGGTGCCCTTCGGAAACTTTCAACGCAAGAAGGCTATGTCACCTTTAATTTACCCGCTGATATTGGTGGCCGTTATAGTGTACTGACCGCAGTTGGTCTTCTTCCGATTGCCGCCTGTGGTTTTGACATTGATCAACTCATGGCCGGCGCACTTAAAGCCAAAGAAGATACGAATAATGACAATCTTCTTACCAATCCGTGCTATCAATATGCCGTGACAAGAGACTTCCTCTATCGTCATGATTTTAAAGTCGAAATGTTTGTCACTTACGAACCTCAATTCGCAATGATTAGCGAATGGCTCAAACAACTGTATGGTGAAAGTGAAGGTAAGGAGAAAAAAGGTTTACTACCTGGAAGTGTCAACTTCTCAACCGACCTTCATAGCCTTGGTCAATTCGTCCAAGAAGGGTCACAAATTCTATTTGAAACGATTCTCTTTGTTAGCCATCCCAAACAAGATATCGCCGTTCCTCATGACGCCCAAGATTTAGACGGTCTCAATTATTTAGAAGGTAAAAACCTCAGTTACGTGAATGAACAAGCGTTTAGAGCAACGCTAGATGCGCACGTCAAGGAAGGCAATGTACCAAATATCATTATCGGACTTGATCATCTTGATGAGTTTTCCTTAGGCTATCTCTTCTTCTTCTTTATGCGTTCGGTCGCGATGAGTGGTTATCTTCTTGAGATTAATCCATTTAATCAACCAGGGGTCGAAGTCTATAAACGCAACATGTTCAAACGCTTAGGCAAGCCGGGTTATTAGTCGAAGTTTTTAGTGGGAAAAATATTTAATTTTCCACGATTTTTGATTGACTATCAATTTTTACAATGATATATTTATAAAGCATATAGCGACGGTCCCGGATGTTTAGCTCAGCTGGGAGAGCATCGCCTTTACACGGCGGAGGTCGGGGGTTCAAGCCCCTCAACATCCACCACTCATATGCAGGTCTATCATGGAGGAGTAGCGAAGCGGCCAAACGCGGCTGACTGTAAATCAGTTCCTTCGGGTTCGGTGGTTCAAATCCACCCTCCTCCACCATCTTTTATTGGGGTATAGCCAAGCGGTAAGGCATCAGACTTTGACTCTGACATCTCCCTGGTTCGATCCCAGGTACCCCAGCCATTCTCATCTCCCGTTAGCTCAGTCGGTAGAGCACTTGACTTTTAATCAAGGGGTCACAAGTTCGAGTCTTGTACGGGAGACCATCGCCCAGATGGCGGAATAGGTAGACGCACAGGACTTAAAATCCTGCGGTGGCGACACCGTGCCGGTTCAAGTCCGGCTCCGGGCACCATTCAAACAAAAAAGGCATCGTATGGTGCTTTTTTTGTTTATCATATGGTTTTATTTTTCCGTTATGGGGTGCTATAATCATATAGAAACGAGGTAAGCATGGATATTGAAACACTAATACGAGAAAAGATTGATGTCATCCGTCCATATATCAACCGCCATGGTGGTGATATTGAGTTCGTTCGTTTCGAAGATGGCTATGTTTTCGTGAGAATGGGTGGCGCATGTGATGGGTGTGCCTTCGTCGATACAACCTTAGAATACGGGGTTGAAGAATTGCTGATGGAAGAAGTTCCCGGCGTTGTCGGTGTCATTCTCGTCGACTAATCAGCCGAATTGATTTGATTTAACTAACTTGAGTGACCCTCAAGTTTTTTTATACTTAAAAACGCTTTCATGCTATACATCTCTCACTTGCTTGTTGTAAGATAAGAAGGGATATTTATTGAAACAGTATGAACAAGTATAATGTCATTATTGTCGGCGCTGGCCCGACGGGTATTTTTACTGCGGTAGAACTACGAAAACAAAACAAAAATTTAAAGATTCTCTTAGTCGATAAAGGCCAAGAGGTCGCCAAAAGGCACTGTCCAATCATTGAAGGAAAGCTCACCCAATGCCCAACTGATAAATCGGGTTATTTAGGTTGCCGTCCATGTGCGATGACATGTGGATTTGGCGGGAGTGGCGCCTTTAGTGATGGCAAGTTTAATATCACGACCGAATTTGGTGGTTGGCTTAAAGAATTTGTCGATGATTCACTTCTTCTTGACACCATCAAATATGTCGATGCGATTAACGTATCGTTTGGTGCTCCAAAGAACTTAACTGACCCCGACACACCGGCTGTTCGCTTGATTGAACAACGCGGCATTGCTAAAGGATTAAAACTACTTCGGAGCCAAGTCCGCCATGTCGGCACGGAGATCAATTTACAAGTGCTCAGTCGGATGGCCGATGATCTTAAAAGTGACATTGACTTCCTCTTTTTAAGTGATGTCAGCGACATTCTCGTTGAGACCAATCAAGTCAAAGGAATCACACTTAAAAATGGTACGACCTATCTAAGTGATTCTGTCGTTTTAGGTGTCGGTCGTAATGGCTCTTCATGGCTTTACGATGTGTTAAAGAAACATGGCGTTGCTTTTAATAATAACCGCGTTGATATTGGAGTTCGTGTTGAAACAAACGATATTGTCATGCAAGAAATCAATCAACATCTTTATGAAGGCAAGTTCGTCTATAACACAAGTGTGGGCACTCAAGTCAGAACCTTCTGTTCAAACCCATCTGGCCACGTTGTCATTGAAAATAATAATGGTGTTGCCGTCGTCAATGGTCATTCCTTTAACGACCCTGCCCTAGCTTCAAAAAACACAAACTTTGCCCTTTTAGTTTCCCATCATTTTGAAGATCCGTTCCGTAATCCAAATGAATATGCGATGGAAATCGCCCACTTAGCGAATAAATTAAGTAACGGAAGCGTCATCCTCCAAAAGTATGGCGACATCAAACGTCATCGCCGTTCCACCCCTAAACGAATTAGTGAAGGCTTTGTTCAACCCACTTTAAAAGAAGCGATTCCGGGTGATTTAGGTCTTGTATTACCCTATAACACGATGCAATCCATCATTGAAATGATTGAAGCACTCGATAGCGTGACACCGGGGATTGCCAATGACCACACCCTCTTCTATGGGGTTGAGGCGAAATTTTATAGCGATCGTCCAGATATCAAAGCAAACTTTGAAGTCAACCATATCGCCAATCTATTTGTCGGTGGCGATGGAGCCGGAATCACCCGTGGCTTAGCTCAAGCGAGTGCAAATGGTGTCCTGATCGCCCGTGAAATCATCCAAAAATTGAGGTAATCATTATGCGAAAATTTGGCGTACGAGTCTATGGTGTGAGAATGCCGGTCATCAAGAGTGGTGATCAGCTCGAAACACTTGTTTTTAATGAAGTTACTGCTGCTTTAGCGTCTGAACACATAACCATCCAGGATGGTGATGTCATTGGCATCACCGAATCGATTGTCGCCCGCGCGCAAAATAATTATGCGCCCATCCGTGCAATTGCTAAGGATGTCCGCACCAAACTCGGAAACGGTCCGATTGGACTCGTCTTTCCGATTCTAAGTCGCAATCGCTTTCTTTCATTATTAGAAGGAATTATCAATGGCGTTGACCGACTGATCATTCAACTCTCCTATCCGCAAGATGAAGTCGGTAATCAAATCACCACGTTAGATGACATTGATGCCCATCATGTTAATCCCTACTTCGACACCTTTAGTGATGATGAATTTCGTCAATTATTTGGTCCCGAATTACTCCACCCGTTTACACACTGTGACTATCCAAAAATGTACAAAGACCTAAGTGATAAAGTCACGATTATCTATGCAAATAACCCCCGTGAAATCTTAAAATACACATCCAAAGTTATTGCCGGTGATATTCATTCGAGAAAACGAACCAAACGCATTCTGCGTGAGGCTGGGGCCGAGATTGTAATTGGCCTCGATGACATTCTCAATCATCCAATTGATGGGAGTGGCTATAACGCTGACTATGGGATTCTTGGCTCCAATTTTGCAAGCCAAGGCGTGATTAAACTCTTTCCGCGTGACGCACAAAATCTAGTCGATTCAATTCAATTAAAATTCTTGCAAGTGTTTCAAAAGAAGATTGAAGTACTCGTCTATGGTGATGGGGCATTTAAAGACCCGGTCGGCCACATCTGGGAATTAGCTGATCCCGTTGTCGCCCCTTTCTATACCAGTGGACTCAGTGGCACGCCCCAAGAACTAAAATTTAAAATGTTGGCCGACACAAAATTTGCTAATAAAACTGCCGATGAAGCTCAAAGTTTAATTCGTGAAGAAATCCGCCACAATAAAACCAAAGAGCGAAAAGAACAAGCCTTAGGAACGACGCCTAGACGGCTTACGGACCTGATTGGAAGTTTATGCGACCTCACATCAGGAAGTGGCGATAAGGGCACACCAGTCGTTTATATTCAAGGTTATTTCGACAATTACTCGGATCAATAAAAAAAAGCAAGGTTAGCACTTTATGGTTAATCTTGCTTTTTCGTTTTAGATTTGATTTGGATCAACAATTTCGTTGGTGCGGAAGTATTCAGCCACTAAATCACGAACAAAGACATTTTCGAGTACGCTTTGTGGATAGGATTTAAAGTTATTGTAACTTGATTCACTAATATAATTGATGGTGACCACATTATAGGTTCCGCTTGCGATGATACTTGTTAGTCCAGGACGTAAATAATAGCCATTTCCACTCATAGCGGTACTGACTTCACTTCCAGGCACATTTTTCACGATGACAACCGTGTTATCAAAGGGGAAAGCTTTATAGATATCACCAAAGGTCACTTGACCGGCATCAATCCCACTGACGCGGACACCACCAAAGTTATGGATGGCAACATCGACAGGATATTCTTCAGTCGCCGCTTCTAACATGGTTCGATTCGCCAGTTTTACGAGTGGCGTTTTGCCGAGGTAACTTGTTAATTCACCGACAACTTCATCTTTGACAAAGGATATTTCATCACTATATTTAGCGTACACTTCTTGCAGTTGTACATCATCCGTCATATAGAGTAATTCTGTATCAAGTAACTCATACGTGTTTAATGTCACTCCTTGTTGTCCAACCGTTAAATTGACATGCATTAATTGTTTGCTATTGCCATTCGTTTGAAGAACAGGAACACCATTAATCAGTTGACGATCATAAGCATGTTCATGGCCGGTAAAAACGACATCAACTAGGGGATCACGATTGCCACTTGGTTCAAGAATCGGACCATATTCACCACTTGAACTATAACCAGTGAGTGAATCATGGGTTAAGAGAATGATTAAATTTGCCCCATCTGCTCTCAATTTATTAGATTCATCAATAATGTAGTTTGTCACAGGTTCAAATGAGTAATTTGCAACTGCGCTTGGCAAAATGGAACTTTCTAAACGACTTCCAACGGTCCCAATAATTCCGACTTTGACACCATTGCGTTCAATCATCACGCTCGGTGCATCGACAAGATTATCGGCAAAGGCACCCGTGGTTTTATTTTTGATATTGGCGCCTAGAAATGGGTATTGAGCAAGCTCTCTATTTTCGGCAATCGTGGTATCATACCAATCAAATTCATGGTTTCCTAAAGTTGTTGCGGCCCAATTAAGACTATTAAGCATCTCCACTAAGACTTTACCATTAGTAATGTTACTATCCGCGCTTCCTTGCCACATATCACCAGCGTCCACGTTAATGACACCACCAGGGTTAAGGGCTTCTTGTGCTCGAAGATAACTACCAATCTTATACATACCATATTCGGTTTGATTACCACTTAGGTATTCAATCGAGCCATGTAAGTCATTCAAACCAAAGATATCAAGCTCGACATCCTCAACTTCAATTGATGTTGGCGGTACATAGGAGGATATGACTGAAATCGGCGGTTCATATGAATCCGATGGATTCCCTGACGAATCACCGCATCCGACGACAATTAGACTAACAAGTAATAAACTTGCAACGTATTTACTTTTCATTCATTCTCCTAAAGTAATATATTTTCTTGACGATTCGCGATGATGTACCCTTCGCGGTTTTGTACATCTTTACGATTATAAGCATAACGAGTTAGGTCAGGTTTCACAAACAATCCGCCTGCCTCTTCAACAATAATTTGTCCAGGAGCAATGTCCCATTCCTTCGTACCGTTACTTAAACGATAGGATAATTCGGCTTTACCTTCTGCAATTAGACATGCCTTCAAACTTGCTCCAACCGTGACACGATTAGTGATTCGATCGGCATGTTTTTCAATCATCTTTAATTCATTTGGTTTTAAATGATAACGACTCGTAACTACCGTTAAATTGGTCAATTTGTCATTGACATGAATTTTTGTGACAAGTCCATTTTCAATTTTATAAGCCCCTTGACCTTTGGTGGCGTAATAGATGACATTTTTGACCGGTGCTAAAATCACACCAACCACAATTTCTCCTTGATAACTCAAAGCAATGTTGACTGTAAATTCACCATCTCTACCAACAAAATCTTTCGTCCCATCAATCGGATCAATAATCCATACATAATCGCAGTGAAAGCGCTCATCGTTATCTTCACTTTCTTCAGTGAGAAAACCATAGGAAGGAAATAGGGGTCCTAAATATTCACGAATCAGCCGGTCTACCAATTTATCCGCATTGGTTACTGGCGAATTATCATCTTTGATTTCAACTTGAAAATCCCCATTATATATATCCATAATTTGTGGACGAACCCGTTGGATTATCTCCAACGCTTTTTCTAATTGAAAACTATACATTAAAAAACTCCATTTCCTCTTATATAGGAAAAAACTGAACGTTATTCTTGTTCAGTTTCTTCTTCGTTTTCATTATCAAAGGTGAGACCAGTCTCATCGACCGTTACTTCACCAGCTTGGAGAAGCAAGGTTTTTTCTTCAATATCTTCATCACTTTCATCAATGTCACTGTAGACTTCATTTAGTTCAAGTCTCAGTTCGGTTGATTTGAGATGGTTGCGTAATTCCCAAACATTGTCACCAATATTAACAAAGCGACCATCGAGGGTTAAATTTGTATAAAATCTCGATAATAGATTGAAACATTGTTCTTTGCTGTAGTCTTGACGTTGGCAAACTTGTTCCCATAGTTCATAGAATGGAAGTGGATGTTTAGCACTGAGTAATTCGTAGGCAATTTCCAATGTAGCTTTTTGACTCATATTTTTCCTCACTTATTTAATAAATAAGATTATTCTTTCTATGTTGATTATATTAAAACGATTTGACGTGTATAAATCAAGTAAAATCTTGTTTTTTTTACATTTTATTTGGTGCACTAACCCCTAATAAACCTAATGCGTTCGCCATCACAATCATACTGGCTTTTGCTAAAGCTAATCGCGAAGCAGTCGTTTTTACGTCTTCACTATCAAGAATTCGGCATTCCGTATAGAAGGTATGAATAAGACTAGCTAAGCGTTGAACATAATTTGCCACTTTATAGGGTGAACGTGTTAGGGCCGCATCTTCGACCGTTACAGCAAAGTCAATCACATGCTTGAGTAATTCTTTTTCCTCATTGCGTGTGAGTTTTGTTGGATCTTTATCAATCACAATTCCTTTTTCGAGGGCACTTGCTAACACAGTAGCCAGCCGCGCATGAGCGTATTGTGCGTAATACAGTGGATTCGCTGTTGAAGCTTCTTTTGCTAAATCGATGTCGAAGTCTAAGTGACCACTAGCCGCTCGTGCAACAAAGAAATACCGAACTGCGTCAACACCAACTTCTTCGACTAACTCACGGAGGGTAATCGCGTTACCCGTACGTTTGCTCATCTTCACTTCTTGACCGTTTTGAATCAAACGAACCATTTGAATTAGTTCGACGTGCAGCACATCACTTGGATAACCAAACATCATTAAGGCGGCTTTCATCCGCGCAATGTAGCCATGGTGATCGGCACCAAGGACATCGATTAACTTATCGTACCCACGACTTAATTTATCAAGATGATAGACAATGTCAGGGGTGAAATAGGTGAATTCACCATTTGATTTGACAATCACGCGATCTTTATCATCGCCATGTAGCGTTGTTTTTAGGAAGGTTGCGTCATCAAGAACATAGGCACGATCACCGAGTGAACTAACAAATTTTTCCACTCTTTGATTCGCACGAATTTCGACTTCACTCGAAAAGATGTCAAAATTCACCTTGAATAATTGTAAATCACGATTAATTCCCTCTAGTTCAAGTTCCACACCTCGTTTTGTCATATAAGCGATAGCCGCTTCTTCATCGTTGAGGAATTTATCGCCAACTTCGTTTTTAATGATTTGAGCCACTTCAATGATTTTGACACTATGGTAGCCATCTTGAGGAATCGGCCGATCGATGCCAAATAACCCTAAATAGCGACTATAAATCGATTGGGCTAAATTATAAATTTGAACTCCGGCATCGTTGACATAATATTCACGGGTTACTTTAAAACCTCTTGCTTCATATAAACGGCAGATGACGTCGCCAATCGCAGCGATACGAGCATGGCCTAAATGTAATTCTCCGGTTGGGTTCGCACTGACAAATTCAACGTTAATGTGTTCGCGATTTTGTGATTTTAGCCGACCATAATCTGCCTGTTCTTCAAACACATCATCAATAATGGAGGAAAGATATTCACTTGTCATGAAAAAATTGATGAAACCAGGACCGGCGATTTCAATCTTTTCAATATCGGTTTTATCAAGTGCTTCAACGAGTTCAGTCGCAATTTGACGTGGATTCTTTTTTAAGATCTTGCTTAATTGCATTGCAACGTTCGTGGCGTAATCACCATGAACGGGATCCTTACTTCGTTCGATAACAATACTATTGATATCAAGCTCTGTTGATAATTTTTCAAGGGCCGTTTTTATTTTTGATTGGAGATATAGGGATATGTTCATAATTCCTCTTTTCGTAGACTATTATACTAATAATTTAGTATAAGGCAATCGATGTGAGCGCACTAGACATTGAAGCGGAAAAACATGATATCGCCATCTCTGACAATATATTCTTTTCCTTCAATGCGAAGTTTTCCCGCCTCTTTAATGGCAGGTTCAGTTTTATACTTGAGGAAGTCTTCATAGTGGTACACTTCCGCTTTAATAAAACCTCTTAAAAAATCTGTATGGATCACACCGGCACATTGCGGGGCTGTCATGCCTTTAATGAATGTCCAGGCTTTACATTCGTCTTTGCCCACAGTGAAGAATGTTTGTAAACCAAGTAAATTGTAGGCCGCCTTAATCACTTTATCTAAGCCGGATTCAGTCACACCGAGCGAATCGAGATATTCTTTCTTTTCTTCCGGTTTTAACACCGCCAATTCACCTTCAACCGCACAACTAACCGCGATGACGGATGTATGTTCACGATTCGCGATTTCTTCGATCACCGTGTATAAAGGATTCGTGTGAAACGATTGATAGTCGTCTTCTGCAATGTTGGCCACGTAGATAAGTGGTTTCAAAGTTAAGAGAAAATAGTTCTTATTTGCGTATTCAAGTTGAATATTGCTTAGTTTCCTAACAAGTCGAGCTGGAATTTCTTGATTAAGCGCTTCAAGGAGAATATCAATAATTTCGAGTTCAAACATCGCATCCTTTTCTTTATTGACACGCGCTTTTGTCTCGACTTTGCCCCGACGTTTATTCAGGGTATCAATATCAGACATAATTAATTCAAAGTTAATAATATCGATGTCACGTTTCGGATTAACACTATTCTCGACGTGAATGATTTCACTACTCTCGAACGCGCGTACGACCTCAACGATCGCGTCACATTCACGAATGTGGGATAGAAATTTATTACCGAGCCCTTCACCTTGAGACGCTCCTTTAACTAATCCAGCGATGTCGACAAATTCCACAGTTGCTGCAATCGTGCGTTCTGGCTTAAAACTTTGACTTAATAAATCAAGGCGCGGATCTGGTACGGCCACAACCCCGGTATTAGGATTTATGGTCGCAAACGGATAATTAGCCGCTTCGACTTGTGAGGACGTAATCGCGTTAAAAAGTGTCGATTTTCCGACATTTGGTAGCCCAACAATTCCAACTTTTAAACCCATACTCAATCCTCCTAAAACAATATAACATTATAATATAAATTATTATGAAATAATAAAAAAGTTGGCTATTGCCAACTTTTTCTTGCTACAAATCTAATCTAAAATTAAAGCTTTTTAATGTTCGCAGCACGTAAACCGCGGTCTGATTGCTCTAAATCAAATTGGACTGCCTCGCCTTGTTCGACGGTTTTGAAACCATCCATAACTAGTGAGGAGTAGTGGAAAAAGACATCATTGCCGTCTTCTGCATGAATGAAGCCGAAACCTTTTTCCTTATTGAACATCTTAACTGTACCCTTCATCTTCTTCTCTCTTTCAACGCTTTCGCATTATTTGTGGTGAAAACCACGTTTTTATAATACCACAAAATAGATAAATAAATAGTAAAAAATCTTATTTTATAGATTATTTTTGCTTAAATTAACAATTTTCAATGATTTTAGACGGATAACCAACATAATAAATGCTGGTATCATGCAACAAATTCCAATTAATGGCGTCACTAAATACGCGGTCATATTTTGCAAAACTTTTATATTTTCAAACATTGTTTTTGCAATAATCACCTCAATAATGACGGTCGAAAGGCTCGCATTTATCATACTAAAGAGACCAATAACCCCCATACTGACAAGTGTGACTAGCAACATGGTTTTATGGCTATAGCCGAATAGATATAACAAAGAAAGTTGGGGTTGAAAGTCATCTATTAACGTTTTTAGTGAAAGAAAGATAACAATCATTGCCATGAGCAAGGCTGCAATGGCCCCTATATAGATGATGTTAACCATTTGGTTTAGCGATTCATCAATTGTTAGCGCAAAGAGTTTAAACGGATAACTAATCACATAGTCCGTATCCCTATTGAACTCCAAGATGACATGAAGATCTTCTGTGATGATCCCAATTGGGATAATTGAATATGGATCGACCTTAATGACGTCCTTATAAAAGAGGAGGGGCCAATAGGACTGATGGTAGATTTTCTCCTTTACCTCTTCAACCACTCCCGTTATGTCTAGTTCACCGATATGATAGGCCTTTTCAAGATAATTTCCTTTTTGTATTACTTCCCTTGGTGTTGCGTATGCTATCGAGTACTTTTGTGTCGGGTCAAAATGCTCACCAAATAGTTTATTGAATAACCTTGTACTAAGAACAATTTCTTCTAAACTTGTGGCTTCTTTGCCTTGAGCTATCTTTTTGGCTACATCAAAAGTCATACCATCACTTAAGGAAAGACTGATATGCCCGTTACTCATCTGTGGGGCAATGAGCATATTTGTATTGTCGTTGACGAATCGACGCTCATCGTAACTAATCATTTCTTCTAATTGGCTGCGACTTCTCGATACCAAGAAATGGTCACTAAAGCCAATCATTAACGCTTCCTCAAAAACGTTTAACCCATAATTCGTAATCAAATAATAAGGCGCTGCAAGTGAAGGGTCACTTAGATTTTTCAAATTCATATACGTCGGTGGTTTTTTGGTGAGCATTAATCGATGATCGGTCGCTAAGTCGATAGTTTGATTTGTCGAAAAATGCGTCGGGCCTTGACGTGCTAAAAGAATTGATGGGTTCCATAGCTCGTTAATCAGAATTTTCTCATTATCCTTTTTATACAAAAAATACATTTTCTTTAAGGTCCAAGGATACGCATCTATCGTCGAATATTGAAGACTAACCGGTAACAAAAATTGCTCTTCAAATAGATATTGAGGAAAGTTGAGATTACTATGAATCACTTGCGAAACGGGACCACTTCTAACCCCAATTAGTCGAAAGGTTTGTTCATCTTCATAACTCCAATCGTCATTTCTAACATAGACGTTGATAAACACCTGATTATTTCGAATATAGTCGCCTAATCTATCGAGGGTTTCTCCTTTTCTTAAGCCTAATTCTTCATAGAGAAGGCGCTGGTCACTTGGAGTCAGTGTCAGCATGATTTCATCGTCTAACATTTGCGGTTTTCGATATCCAAAAATCGACACCGGGTCAACTTCCTCAATAAGCGTAATGTAATTAAAATGAGTCACACATACATCGTTAAGTAAATAATTGCCCTTAGGCGAAGAAAAGAAGACTTTATTCGCATGAGGAAATAATGTATCGATGTCATTTAAATAATACGTTCCGAGACTAGCATTATATTTCTCCGCAAGTGCGGAAGCTTGCTGTTGGGTTACGCCCTCTATAAAGGGATAAGGACTTTTCTTTTTATAGGATATATAGGCGGTATTTTGATTAAAGTTTTGGGCGAAGCTCGATTTAATTCCTGCACTCACGGTTGATGTAAGCACTAGTAATGAACAGATGGCTGTGAGACAAAAGGTGAGGGTGCTACTTGCGAATGCATGACGACTTTGGCGACTTCTAAACATTTTCCATCCAAGTTTTACACTTGAAAGTAGTGAGGGTTGTCTCAACTTGCTTTTCGTTAACGTGAGCGTCGTAGTCGTTTTTACTTTCCGTTCATAATACGTGCGTTTAGTGATTCTTCCATAACTTAAATCGATAATTTCATCAGCATAGTGACGGATTAATTCGAGATTATGCGTGACAACCAAGACAATGTGGTTTTTAGATAATTGTTGCAAATAGTGAAAGACAGTATGGGCGTTTCTATCATCTAAAGCGGCCGTTGGTTCATCAAAAATAAGTATCTTCGCCTGATTAATAATCGCGCGGGCAATCGCCACTCGTTGTTTTTCACCTCCGGAAAGATATTTAGCCTTTTTTGCTTTCAAGTGACTCAAGTTTAGCTTATGCATGATTTGTGTGATTTGAAACCGCTTGGTTGTAGCGGTCAAAGTTGGATAGAAATCAAGTTTTAACGCGATGTTTTCATAAACGGTTAGATCATCAAATACGATGTAATCTTGATAACAAACTGAAATTATGTTTTGACGATAAATTAGTCGTTCTTCTTCGTTAAATTGCTTGATGTCTTTACCCTCAATGAACACTCGGCCCCTATACTGTTGGATTGCGCCAGTAATGATATGAATTAAACTCGTCTTCCCACAGCCACTTGGACCAACAAATGCATAGAGTCCCGGTTGATTAATCGTGAAAGAATCAATATTTAACACAGATTGGTTGCCATAGTTTAAGGTCAAATGTCGCAGATCAATCATTATGGGCCAACCGTTTGATGAGTGTTTTTTGTTTCTTCATAAACAGGAGAACAATGGATGTTAAACTCGCAAAAAGATAAACAAGGATGAATATTAAAAGGGGTAATAACAATGGAATTCCCTGAAATCTTAAAAGCGGAACCTTTATCTCCATTTGAATGTGAAGATAGGCATAAAAGCAATCATTCAACAGCCTCGATAAAAAGGGGACAAACATTAGAGATATCATACTGATCATAACGATGATCAAATTCTGACCTAAAGCAATATCGATGAGATCACTAAATTTGGCCCCAAAGAAAAAGAGTAAGGCATTTTTACGATTAGCTTTTTTGACTTCACTATTGGTAATTGTGACATTAATAAAGACAAGACATAAAATCACTAAAATGAGACTTATGATGACGACCATATTCGTGAAATTAAAAAATTCGGTCAGGGATTCAACTCTTGAAAGATGTTCACTTGTCAGTGACAAATGCTCGCTTTCATCCTCCAAAGAACTTAGGATTGATTCACACTTATTCATATCCCCTATAGTGTCAAAATAGAGTCGGTAACTTAAGCCAGTTAATTCATCACTAGCGGATAAAGTTTGAATTATTTGATAGACACTCTCTCCATTACCAAGTAATTGGTTTAAAAAATAGAAATCTAATTGTGCTTGTGAAAAATAGATTTTGGGGCTCGATAGATACTCTAACTCTTTGAATACACCTCTAATCTTAAATGTCATATCTAGATGGTATGTTTCATCCATAATCATGAATTCGCCTTGAAAAGAGATTGAAACATCATTAAGTTGCGTATAACTTATGTTCGAATCCATTATTTCGAGCATCTTCTCATTAATAAAAACAGTCGATTCTTCCTCATTCAATGGTCCACCCATGAATAACCCTTCTTGATTGGAGTCGAGTTCGAAGTCTCTTAATAAGATTGGAAGGTACGGATCGATGACTTTCCCATGAATTGACATCTCACTACCACTGAGTAGAGGTACATAATTAAGTGCTATCTCGGCTTTAATCCCTTGATTCAAAAGTGAGTCAATTTCATTCACTGTCGGACGAGTTACTTTTCTTAAGACAAGAAATTCTGACTCACTCGTGACCGTCTCGCTTTTTTCAATATTTGCAGCTAGATATTCAGGAAATAACATTTGTTGATGGCTCAACGTATCTTTTTGGGCGAGATAGAAACCACTAAAAAGGGCAAAGATAACCATCGCCGTCCCCAATGCCAACACATTGATGATTTGACTTGATTGATTCGTCATCAGATTCGAAAAGATGATTTTGCTTTTCCAACTAAATCTCATTTAGTCTACCTCGCTCTATTTTGAGATATTTTGCATTGGTATCGGCAAATAGATTTTGATCATGGGTCACGATAATCACTAGTTTTGTTTGCGACAATTTCACCAATTCTTGTTTGATAAATTGAGCGGTCTCAACATCGACGGACCCGGTCGGTTCATCGGCGAGTAGATAAGTCGAAGAAACGGAAATTGCCCTCATCAAATTCACTCTTTGTCGTTCACCACCTGAACAATCTTTAATCTTACGATTCATCAAATAGGCCAGTTGATATTCCTTGAACAACTCATAAATTGCTTTTTTATTAAACTTTTCACGTTTAATCTCTAAAGGTAAAACCACATTTTCATACGCGGTTAAATCACCGATTAAATAATGATGTTGAAAGATAATCGAAGGGTGATTTGTCGACCGATTGGGTTCAAAAATAACCATCTTCTCTTCAACCTTTTCAACCTGACCCAAGATATTTAAAAGTGTTGTCTTTCCACTTCCACTGGGACCAAAAATGATATAAAGGCCTGGACTAAAGAAGGTATATGTGAGATTAATTAATACCTTAGTGATCCCATAATTTTTTGATAAATTTTCTAACTTAATGTGCAAAATAAAACCCCTATTTATAGGTAGGGGAATATTTATTTAAAGAGAACTTCTTGATGGTGGGAAATGACTTTTTTAACCCGTTTATCAAAGATTAAGCGGGGAATAATAATCACATTACCACAGCCTTGACATTGGATTTTAAGGTCCGCTCCAAGCCGTACGACTTGAAAGAGTTTAGAGTGATGGATACAGGGATGGGGTTTTTTCATTTCGACTAAATCATTTAGTTCGATTTTTTCATTTACCATTAGTAGTCACTCTCCTCCATTTTTACCGCCGAAGGAACTTTGGGTAATCCTGGCATCGTGAGTAATTCACCCGTCAAACAAACAGCAAACCCTGCCCCCGCACTAATATAGACTTCCCGAACATGAATCGTAAAGTCTTTTGGCGTATTAAGTAAGGTTGGGTCGTCACTAAACGAATGCGGTGTTTTTGCAATGCAGACAGGAACATTTTGATAACCTAAGGTTTCAATCAACTTAATCCCTTTCAAGGCCTTTGAAGAGAATTTGACATCCTTGGCCCGATAGATTTCTTTGGCAATCGTTTTAATTTTATCCTTAATCGATAACTCTAATGAATAGAGTGGCCGGAAGCTTGAAGCATAGACCTTAAGCATTTGTCTCACTTTGGTGGCGAAATCCATCGCTCCTTGCGATCCATTGAGGAAACTATCGACAAATGTGACTTGATAACGACGAGTATTGCACCAATCAATTAGCGCTTTCACTTCTTCTTCAGAGTCGTTTTGGAAATGATTAATGGCAATCAAAACAGGTAAATTAAATTTTTGTAGATTGACGAGATGTTGTTCAAGGTTTTTTGTTCCTTCAATCATCTTGGCCACATCAGCCTTGTTCAGTTCTTGATCACTGGCCCCTCCATGAAGTTTAAGGGCTTTAATCGTGGCCACTAATACGGCTAGTTTTGGTTTGAGATTCCCAAGTCGCGCTTTAATATCAAAGAATTTCTCTGCACCTAAATCCGCCGCAAAGCCTGCTTCGGTCACAACAATCGGCGCTAGTCTCGTCGCTAATTTTGTGGCAATAAGCGAATTACATCCATGGGCGATATTGGCAAAAGGTCCACCATGAATGAAACAGGGATTTCCTTCTAACGTTTGAACTAGATTTGGTTTGAGGGCTTTTCTCATTAACTTCATAATCGCATGCGATATCTTTAATTCTGAAAGAAAGACTGGTTTATCTTCAAATGTATAGGCAACAAGAATCCGTTTAATTCTATTTAAGAAATCTTCTTCATTTTCACTTAAACATAAAATGGCCATTAACTCGCTGGCTACGGTAATTTGGAAGTGTTCTTTGCGTTTAAAGCCTTTGCCATCATCCGATACTGTGACATCTCTTAAGGCACGGTCATTCATATCTAAAGCGCGACGCCAGACGACTTTATTAGGATCAATGTTAAGCTCGTTTCCGCGATAAATATGATTATCAATTATTGCACTTATTAAGTTAATAGAACTGGTTAAAGCGTGCATATCTCCAGTGAAATGAAGGTTAATTTCTTCGCTAGGTACGACTTGAGCTTTTCCGCCCCCTGTCGCCCCACCCTTGATGCCAAACACAGGTCCAACTGAGGGTTCACGAAGACAAAGAATAGCTTTCTCACCAATGGCATTTAATCCATCTGCTAAGGCAATCGACATCGTCGTCTTTCCTTCGCCCGCCTTGGTTGGAGTAATGGCGGTGACTAAAACAATGTCCCCATTCTTTTTAGGAAGATTATCCATACATTTAACATCTATTTTAGCCTTGTCATTTCCATAAAATTCAAGAAATTCTGGTTTAATGCCAATGCTATTGGCGACATCAAGTATCGGTCTAGTTGTTTTCATAGTTTAACTCCTTGTGTTTCTCCATGAGGAAGTGTAGGGCTTGATCGTGTGTCGGAAAGAATTGAATAGTGAATTGATTTTTAAAGAATGTCATTTGTCTCTTTGCGTATTGACGTGTATTTTTTGCGATTAATTCTATGAGCGCTTCATCCGTAAGTGAAAGATTTGCGATGATTTCTTTATAGCCAATCGCTTTGAATCCAGGGCTAGTTGGATCATACGCCTTTAGGAGTGTCATCACTTCTTCTTTGAGTCCCTTGTTAAACATCGTTTTTACACGATTAAGAATTTGCTCGTCTAACTGCTCTTTTAATGGCGATAGTCCTACCATTAGATACGGATAGTGCGGATGTTTGTCTTGACTGTTTTCGAGCTCACTTTTAGCCGTACCCGTTTGCCGAAAGATTTCAATCGCACGTAAGACCCGACGGCGATTATTTGCATGAATTTTACTTGCGCTTTCTTTATCTACTTGTTGAAGATAGTCATGTAATTCCGCATTGCTTTTACTTTCAAATTCACTCATATCAATAGGGGTGTTATCCGTGAAGCGATAATCGAAAAGGACACTACGGATATAAAGTCCACTTCCCCCAACAATGACGACGGGAATGCAATTCTTGATACATTCGTCAATTTTAGCACGAGCAAGTTGTTGATATTCAAAGATGCTAAAGCCGTGGTCTATCGTGACAATATCAAAAAGATAATGCGGGACAATTTGTCGCTCTTCTAGGCTTGGCTTTGCCGTACCAATATCAAGGCGTTGATACACTTGAAACGCATCACCATTGAGGATGACGCCACCAATCTTTTTAGCAAATTCAAGGGCCAAATTGGATTTTCCACTTGCGGTTTGACCAGCGATAATATAAATCATACACCTGTTCTCTTAAACATTTTCTCAAGCTGATATTTATTAAAATGGATAATGGTTGGTCGTCCATGCGGACAATTATAGGGATTATTACAGACAAAAAGCTGATCAATCAATTGTTGTTGTTCAAAGTGATTGAGGCGCATGTTCGCTTTAATCGAGGCTTTACACGCCATCGTTGCAATCGCGTTTGTTCGCACTTGCTCTTGATTGATGCTGCCATTGGCAAGTAATTGCTCAATGATGTTGGTTACATAAATGCGTTCGTCATATTCTTCAGTCCATAAAGGTACTTCAACAACACGGAAACTTGAGTTACCAAAGGGTTCTAGAGTGATCCCTACTGATTTTAAAACGGCTAATGTATCGCTATCAAACGCACTTGCCTCCGCCAAAGAATAATCTAAAACTAACGGAATCAGCGGGGCTTTAACCTTCAAAGTTGAATTGAGTTGCGTTTGGAACCGTTCATAATTAATCCGTTCAGCGGCGGCGTGTTGATCGATTAAATAGAAACCGCCTTCCCCATCCTCCGCTAGCACATATGTTAGATTTAACTGGGCCACGGCCGTCATATGTTGGGCTTTCTTTAATTCGACTATAGGTCGTTCCACTGGTTGAGGGATCGCACTATCATTTATGGGTAAAACCGGTAAATCTTGAGTTTCCACTTTTTGGTGCGGAGTTAAGTCTAGACTCGTTTGCTCAACATAACTGCTAGCGACCACTTCCGGTTCTTGATATTGAATCGGATTCGGGTCATAGACGAGGTCTTGCTCGAGTAATGCCGTCGGAATTGAACGAACCAATAATTCAATTAAGTCATTTTCTTTCGAGAATCTAACTTCACGCTTGCTCGGGTGCACATTCACATCGACTAGACCAGGTTCAACCATAAAATCTAAAATAACGAAAGGATAACGGGTGTCAGGAAGAAAGTCATGATAGGCCGAAATAATAGCATTTTGAACTTTCGGCATATAGACATTACGGCCATTAAGATTCGTAATAATACCATAGCGATTCGAGCGGGCTAGTTCGGCTTTACCTAAATAACCTTTGACATTAAAATCATTTGTTTCTAACTTAAACTCAATCAAATTTTTCGCACTGAAAACACCATAAATATTCATCACGGTTTCGTGAAGATTGCCTCGTCCTGACGTCTTTAAACGAAGCTTATCATCGATCAGAAGGGTAAAACTAATGTCAGTATGAGCGAGCGCTAAACGCGAGACCGCATCAATAA
>ERZ1645192.974-NODE-974-length-24119-cov-6.732256_pt1 | contig 24119 bp, 20 predicted proteins | sample MGYA00575354_ERZ1645192 | MGnify/ENA primary metagenome ERZ1645192 (study PRJEB40844, sample SAMN11349763) | freshwater sediment metagenome | isolation source: river sediment | host: Sediment | place: India: Faizupur Khadar , New Delhi | collected 2017-02-21 ... | reverse complement strand
AGCCCGGCAAGAAGTACACGATCCAGATTGCGGTCGAGGACTGCACCGGCTGCGGCCTGTGCGTCGAGGTCTGCCCGCGCAAGAGCAAGGAAAACGTCTCCAAGAAGGCCATCAACATGGCCGAGAAGGAGCCGATCCTGGCGTCCGAGCGCGAGAACCTCGAGTTCTTCCAGGGCCTCCCGGACGGCGACCGCGGCACGCTCGACCTCGCCGCGATCAAGGACGTCCAGTTCGCGCAGCCGCTGTTCGAGTTCTCGGGCGCTTGCACGGGCTGCGGCGAAACGCCGTACGTAAAGGTGCTGAGCCAGTTGTTCGGCGACCGCGCGATCATCGCGAACGCAACCGGATGCTCGTCGATCTACGGCGGCAACCTGCCGACCACGCCGTGGGCGCAAAACAAGGACGGCCGCGGCCCGGCCTGGTCGAACTCGCTGTTCGAAGACAATGCGGAATTCGGCTACGGCTTCCGGCTGACCGTCGACAAGCACCGCGAGTACGCGATCGAGCTGTTGAACGGACTCAAGGCCGACCTCGGCGCCGACTTCGTGAACGAGCTTGCCGGCGCTCCCCAGACGAACGAGGCGGAGATCGGCAAGCAACGCGAACGCGTTGCGGCCCTGAAGACCAAACTCAATGGCATCCAGAAGAACGAGGCGCGGCTGCTCGCGTCCGTCGCGGAGAGCCTGGTGAAACGCAGCGTGTGGATCCTCGGCGGCGACGGATGGGCTTACGACATCGGCTACGGCGGACTGGACCACGTCCTCGCCAGCGGCCGCAACGTCAACACGCTCGTGCTCGACACGGAGGTGTACTCCAACACGGGCGGCCAGTGCTCCAAGTCGACCCCGCGCGGCGCCGTCGCGAAGTTCGCGGCGGGCGGCAAGCCGGGCGGCAAGAAGGACCTGGGCCTGATGGCCATCTCCTACGGCAACGTCTACGTCGCGAAGATCTCGCTGGGCGCCAATCCGCGCCAGGCGCTGAAGGCCTTCACCGAGGCCGAGGCGTACGACGGGCCGTCGCTGATCCTTGCCTACTGCCACTGCATCGCGCACGGCATCGACATGATCAACGGCTTCCGCCAGCAGAAGCTGGCCGTGGACAGCGGTCACTGGCCCCTGTATCGTTACAACCCGATGCTCGCGGCCGAGGGCAAGAATCCGTTCCAACTTGACTCGAAGAAGCCTTCGGTCCCGTTGAAGGATTACATCTACAACGAAATCCGCTACAAGATGCTGACCCGCACGAATCCGCAGGAGGCCGAGCGGCTCCTGAAACTCGGCGAGCAGGACGTGGCGGCGCGATGGAAGGTGTACGAGCAGATGGCGGGAGGCGCGACGGCCGAGGCGGCCGCTGCGCAATGACGAATGCCGAAATCCGAATGACGAATGAATGTTCAAATGACAGAATGCCGGGATTCGGTCATTGGACATTCCGTCATTCCCTCGTCATTCGTAATTAGTCATTGGTCATTTAGATACAAGCACTGAAAGGACATGAGAATGAATCTGAAGACAAAGTACATGGGTCTCGAGCTCAAGAACCCGATCGTTCCGTCCGCTTCCCCCCTCTCCGAGAACGTGGATGGGATCAAGCGGATGGCGGATGCCGGCGCCGCCGCCGTCGTCATGTTCTCGCTGTTCGAGGAGCAGCTGAAAATGGAGGCGGAGTCCGAAACCGAGCGCCTGGCCGCGGGCACCGAAAGCTTCGCCGAGTCGCTGTCCTACTTCCCGAAAGTCGATGACTACGTCGTCGGCCCGGAGCAGTACCTCGACATCATCAACAAGGCCTCGCAGGCAGTGGATATTCCGATCATTGGAAGCCTGAACGGGTTCTCTCACGAAGGGTGGATCAGCTACGCGAAGAAGATGCAGGATGCGGGCGCGAAGGGCATCGAACTCAACATCTACTACCTGCCGATCGATCCGAAGCTGGCGGGGGCAAAGGTCGAGAAGCAGTACGTCGAGATCGTCAAGGCGGTCTCGTCATCCGTCACGATCCCTGTGGCGGTGAAACTGAGCCCGTTCTTCAGTTCGATGGCCAATGTGGCCAAGAAACTCAAGAGCGCAGGCGCGAAGGCGCTGGTCCTCTTCAACCGCTTCTACCAGCCTGACTTCGACCTCGACAACATGAGCGTCTCGCCGACGCTGTCGCTGAGCCAGCCCGGCGAAATGCGTCTGCCGCTCCGCTGGATCGCGATCCTGCACGGGCGGATCAAGGTCTCGCTCGCGGCAACCTCCGGAGTCCACTCGGCCCAGGATGTGGCGAAGTTCATCCTGGCCGGCGCCGACGTGGTGATGACAACCTCCTCCCTGCTCCAGAAGGGCGTGGGAAACATCACCGCCTTGATCCAGGGTCTCGAACAGTGGATGAGCGAAAAGGAGTATGAGTCGGTGAAGCAGATGAAGGGCGCGATGAGCCAGAAGTCCGTTGCCGACCCGACGGCCTTCGAGCGCGCGAACTACATCAAGATCATCGAGAAGTACAAACGCGAATACAAGATGGTATAGTCCGAAATGTCGATGCGGCCTCCAGCCGCGTCTCGAAGCGGCCGAAAACCGCTTCTACGAGCGAGAACGCAACAGGCAAGAAAAGGAGAACGAACATGAAAGTAACGATCGATCGCGATACCTGTACCGGCTGCGAACTTTGCGCGACCACCTGCCCGGAAGTGTTCGAGATGGATGACGACGGGCTGGCCAAGGTCAAGGTTGACCCCGTTCCGGCAAACGTCGCCGACTCGGCCAAGGAAGCTGCCGCGAACTGCCCGGTCGAGTGCATCAAGGTCAGCGAATAGCATCTGACGACTCAAACAGGTCAACCCTTCTGGACACACGTTCAGAAGGGTTGATTTCTTGAGAGAACGGCCGTTTTCCGGGGGCTTTCCGTCCTCTGGCCTCCTTTACAAATCGGCCCGGCTCCCCTAAGATACGTGCAATTTCCCGCTGCGTGCAAAGCCTCCGGACGATCTCATGCGAGTGCCCCGGTTGCCGACTCCGCAGGTTGTTACTCTGTGCTGAAGTGTCATGCTGAAAACGAAACTTTTTCAGGCCTTCGCGGCGCTGGTCGTTGTTTTCGGACTTCTGTCCGCATTCATCGGCCTGCGCATCATCAAAGACCGCGTCGTCGGCGAGGCGCAGGAGCAGGTACGCCTCGATCTGGGCGGAGCGTGGGCCACGTACAACGCCCGGTTGCACGACATTGAGACCATCCTTGACCTCGTCGCCCTCAAGAAGGCCGTCGTGGACGCCGCCGTGGACCGGATGTGGGATACCGCGGACATCCGTGAGAGGCTCGAGGTCATTCAGCGCAGTTTTCATCTCGATTTTCTGACCATTGTTTCGCCGGAGGGCAACGTCGTATTCCGGGCGGCGCCCCCGCACAACACTGGCGATTTCCGCGGCCAGAACCCCGTTGTGGCAAAAGCCCTCAAAGGGAAATCCGTGTTTGGCACCGTCACCTTCTCGCGTGAGGAACTCGTGCGTGAGGGTGACGGGCTGGGCGAGCAGGCCTTCCTGGCGCTCGAGGACACGCCCCACGCACGACCGACGGCGAAGACAGAAGAAGATCGCGGGATGGCGCTCATCGGCGCCGTCCCCATTATGAAAGGCCCCCAGTTGATCGGCGTCATTTACGCCGGGGTCCTGCTCAATCGGAACCTCGAACTCGTCGATCGCATCACGGACCTGATTTTCAAGAAGGAGCTCTACAAGGGCACCTCGATGGGCACGGCCACGATCTTCCTCGGCGACTGCCGCATCGCGACCACCGTCCGCCTGCCGAACGGGAACCGCGCGATCGGCACCCGCGCATCCAAGGAAGTGGCCGACCGCGTGCTGGACAACGGAAGCCCGTGGGTCGGCCGCGCGATGGTCGTCAACGATCCCTGCCTGACCGCCTACGACCCGATCCGCGATGTCGACGGCAAGGTCATCGGCATGCTCTATGTCGGCCGCCTTGAGCGCCCATTCCGGGACCTCGGCCGAAACATGATGCTGAGATACGCCGGCCTTCTCGTGTTCGGCCTCGCCGGCTCCCTGGTCATCGCGTTTTTCATGGCCAGCCGGCTCGCCCAACCGATCCACGCGTTGCTCCAGGCCGCCGGCAAGCTCCACCGCGGCGAGCCACTGCCTCCAATCCAGAACAGCAATTCCTGCCGGGAAATCGAGGAACTGGTGGTGACATTCAACGGCATGGCGAAGGTCCTCGAAGAGCGGGAATCCAAGCTGAAGGCCCTGAACAAGAGCTACATGGAGATGCTCGGGTTCGTTTCACACGAGCTCAAGAGCCCCGTGGCCGCGATCATGAACTACCTCTTCCTGCTGCGCCAACACAAGCTCGGGACGCTGACGGAACCGCAGGAAAAGGCCGTCAAGAACATCGAAACGAGCAGCAACCGCATCGTCGAAATGGTTCGCCACTACCTGAACCTCTCCCGCATCGAGAACGGCGAGTTTCGGCCCGTGCCGACACGCGTGTCCGTGCTGGAGGATGTCGTCAAGCCACTCCTGGAAACCCTCGAGAGCGACGTCGCTGCGCACCGGATGCGGGTCGAGTGCGGTATCAGGGCGGACACGGTCCTGCGCGCCGACTTGAACATGACCCGCGAAGTCTTCGAGAACCTCTTTAGCAACGCGATCAAGTACGGACGGGAGGGGGCCGCGATCGTTTTCGGCGCAAAGCCTGCCGACGGCTTCATCGAGTTCAGCATCCGCAACGAGGGACCCGGCATTCCGCTCGACAAGATCCATGCGGTGTTCCAGAAATTCACGCGGCTTGAGGACCAGCAGTACATCCGCCGCCAGAAGGGCACCGGCCTCGGACTTTTCATCACGCAGCATATTGTCGAAGCCCACGGCGGAAAGATTACGGTGGAATCGAAGCCCCAGGAATGGGTAGAGTTCTGCTTTACGTTGCCCCGGTTCGAGGAGAAGAAGTAGAAATGCCGACGACCCCGTTAGCCCAGGTTCTAAAGATGCGTCACGAAGCGATTTCGCGGCTGTTTGACGCGAAGTTCAAGGCGATCACGCGCATCACGGTCGGCTCGGCGACGTGCGAGAACGCCGCGGGGGCCAATCCCGTTTACGATCGCTTTGTCCATCTTTTCGGTCAGAACAAGAAGCCCGGGGTCGCCTTGGGGCGCGTCGGCTGCGCCGGCCGCTGCGACCTCGAGCCCGTCGTCACGGTCATCAGCAAGGGCAAGATCCCCGTCAAGTACGTAAAGATGACGCCGGCCAAGGTGGACAAGGTTTTCGAGTCGCACGTGCTCGGCGGCAAGGTCGTGGAAGAATACACGATGGAGCACGTCGCCGGTCTCAGGCAATTCAAGAAGATCGTCAGCGTCTGTCACGGGGCGGGCTGCATCAAGAAGAACCTTGGCGTCGAGAAGGCCTTCCAGGACGCGATCACGGAACTGGGCCTCGGCGATTCGGTCGCGGTCACACGCTCGGCCTGCCAGGGCCTGTGCGAGCGCGGCCCGGTCGCGTTCGTGTACCCGGACAGCACGGTCTACCAGAAAGTCACGCCGGAGATCGCGAAGAAGATCGTCGAGAAGCACCTGCACGGCGGAAAGCCGATCGCGGAGCACACGTGGTCCGGCAAGCGGCTGGCAAACCGGTTCCTTCCGATTTACGGGAATGTTCAATTCTTCGGCAAACAACTCCGGCTGACCCTGCGGAATTGCGGCGTGATCGATCCCGAGAATCTCGACGAGTATCTCGCCGTGCAGGGCTACGAGGCGCTCGGACACGTGCTGACAAACATGAGCCAGAAGGAAGTCATCGATGCGGTCACCAAGTCCGGCCTCCGTGGCCGTGGCGGGGGCGGATATCCCGCCGGCCGGAAGTGGCAGATCGCCTACGACCAGAAGAGCGACCAGAAGTACTTCATCTGCAACGCCGACGAAGGCGACCCCGGCGCGTTCATGGACCGCAGCACGATCGAGGGCGACCCGCATACGATCCTCGAAGGCCTGATGATTGGCGGCTACGCGATTGGCGCCGACAAGGGCTTTGTCTACATCCGCGCGGAGTATCCGATGGCCATCCAGCGCCTGGAAAAGGCCATCGCCGATGCGCGCGCGGCCGGGCTGCTCGGGAAGAACATCCTCGGCTCCAAATTCAATTTCGACATTGAGCTCCGTCTGGGCGCCGGCGCATTCGTCTGCGGCGAGGAAACGGCGCTCCTCGCGTCCATCGAGGGCTCGCGCGGCATGCCGCACCCGCGTCCGCCCTATCCGACCGTGTCAGGCCTGTGGGGCAAGCCCACGTGTATCAACAACGTCGAGACGCTGGCCAATGTCCCCGTCGTTATTATCGACGGGCCCGCCTGGTTCAGTTCGATCGGCACGCCCAAGAGCAAGGGCACGAAGGTCTTCTCGCTCGCCGGCAAGGTCAACAACACCGGCCTCATCGAAGTGCCGATGGGAACAACCCTGCGCGAGGTCGTCTACGACGTCGGCGGCGGCATCAAGGGCGGGAAGAATTTCAAGGCCGTCCAGACCGGTGGTCCGGCCGGCGGGTGCCTGCCGGAATCGACCCTCGACACACCGGTGGACTACGACTCGCTCGCGGCGGCCGGCAGCATCATGGGCAGCGGCGGCATGATCGTCATGGACGAGGACTCGTGCATGGTTGACGTCGCGCGCTTCTTCCTCGAGTTCACGCAGGACGAGTCGTGCGGCAAGTGCACGCCATGCCGCGAGGGCACGAAGCGCATGCTGGAGATGCTGGAACGGATCACCGCCGGCAAAGGCAAGGAAGGCGACGTCGAGAAGTTGCTGCGGCTGGCGGACACGGTCCGGAAGGCCTCGCTTTGCGGCCTGGGCCAGGCGGCCCCGAACCCCGTGATCAGCACCATCACCCATTTCCGCGACGAATACGACGCGCACATTCGCGAGAAGAAGTGCCCGGCGGGCGTCTGCGCCGCGCTGGTCACCTATACGATCATCGCCGACAAGTGCGTCGGCTGCACGGCCTGCGCCCGGAAATGCCCGGTCCAGTGCATCAGCGGCGCGCCCAAGAAGGTTCACGTGATCAACCAGGACGCCTGCATCAAGTGCGGGCAATGCCTGCTGGCGTGCAAGTTCGACGCGGTTTTAAGGAAGTAATCCATGGCTGAGAAGAAACAGATTTCGCTGACCATCGACGACGTCGTCGTCAAGGTGCCCGAAGGCTCGACGATCATGGACGCCGCCGACTCGATCGGCGTCGCGATTCCGCGGCTCTGCTACCATCCGCACCTGAGCATCCTCGGCGCGTGCCGCGTGTGCCTGGTGGAGGTCGAGGGCATGCGGAACCCCGTCGCCTCCTGCGCGTACCCGGCCGAGGCGGGCATGAAGGTCAGGACCTCGTCCACCCTGCTCCGCCGCCTGCGGCGCGACGTGGTCGAGCTGATTCTCGACAACCATCCGCAGGAATGCCAGACGTGCGAGCGGAACACCAACTGCGAGCTGCAGAAGCTCTCGTTCGAGCTGGGCATCCGCGACCGGCTCTTCCAGGGCGAGCGGAAACGCTACAAAAAGGACCTGTCTTCGCCCGCGGTCACGCGCGATCTCGAGAAGTGCATCCTCTGCGGCCGCTGCGTGCGGGTCTGCGAAGAGGTTCAGGGCGTCACGAACCTCAGCCAGCACCGGCGCGGATTCCACATCGAGGTATCGCCGGCGCACCAGGGCAACATGATGAACTCCGTTTGCGTGCAGTGCGGGCAGTGCGCGAATGTCTGCCCTACGGCGGCAATCGTCGAGCACAACGACAGCGAGGCCGTCTTCGCGGCGCTCGCGGATCCCGCGAAGCACGTCGTCGTGCAGACCGCGCCCTCGATCCGCGCGGCCATCGGCGAGGGGTTCGGCTACGAACCCGGGACCCCGGCAACGGGCCGCATGGTGACGGCGCTCCGGCTCATGGGTTTCGACAAGGTCTTCGACACCAATTTCGGCGCGGATCTGACGATTGTCGAGGAGGCGTACGAGTTCATGCGGCGCCTGCAAAACAACGACCGTCTGCCGCTCCTGACATCGTGCTCGCCCGGCTGGATCAAGTTCATGGAACACTTCTACCCGGAGCTGATTCCGCACGCATCGACCTGCCGGTCCCCGATGATGATGCTCTCCGTCCTGCTGAAAACCTACTACGCGGAGAAGGCCGGGATCGACCCGAAGAACGTCTTTGTGGTCGCCATCATGCCGTGCACGGCGAAGAAGTTCGAGGCCAAGCGGCCCGAGCACTTCACGCCGTACGGCGTGCCGTACACCGACGCCGTCCTGACCACGCGCGAGCTGATCTGGATGATGAAGTGCTATGGCATGGATTTCCGGCACCTGCAGGATGGCGAGTTTGACAACCCGCTCGGTGTTTCGACCGGCGCGGCCGACCTGTTCGGCACCACCGGCGGCGTGATGGAGGCGGCCCTGCGAACCGCCTATGAAAAGTTGACCGGAAAGCCTTGCGAGAAACTGGATTTCGTCGAAGTCCGCGGCGTCGAGGGCGTGAAGGAGTCCGCCGTGAAGATCGACGGCAAGGTCATCAACGTGGCGGTCTCCAACGGCCTGCAGAATGCCAAGAACCTCCTGGACAGGGTGGTCCGCCGCGAAAAGGAGTATCACCTGATCGAAGTGATGGCCTGCACCGGCGGCTGCATCGGCGGCGGCGGCCAGCCCTACCCGCCCCCGGGCATGCACATCATGGACGCCAGCCTGCTCAAGATGCGGGCGAAGGCGCTTTATACAATCGATTCGCAGAAGAAACTCAGGAAGTCGCACGAGAACCCGTACATCCTGAAGCTGTACGAGGAGTATCTCGGCGAGCCGAACGGCCACAAGGCCCATGAGCTTCTGCACACGCACTACGAACCCAAGTTCCCGAGAGGCATTCGATGAGCCCGAAGACGGTAGAGACAACCACGGCGCCCGCGGCCGGCGAACTGCCGGAGCACGTGCTGAAATTCATCGAGCAGACGCGCTTGCTCCCCCACCCCGAGAGCTATCTGATCGCGGTCCTGCAGATGCTGCAGAAACATTTCGGCTACCTGCCGGCCAAAAGCCTGGACACGGTGTCCCAGCTGATGCAGATTCCGTCGGCCAAGGTCACCGGCGTGGCGACGTTCTACCACTTCTTTACGTTCGTGCCGAAGGGCAAGCACACGATCTCCGTCTGCCTCGGCACGGCGTGCTACGTCAAGGGAGCCGGCATCCTCGTGGATCGGCTGAAGGAGATGCTGGGCGTCGAAGTCGGCGCGGCGTCGAAGGACGGCCTCTTCACGCTCGAAGTCGCGCGCTGCGTCGGCGCATGCGCTTTGGCGCCCGTGGTCATCGTGGACGACAAGGTTTACGCGAACGTGAAGCCGGACGAACTGGTAAAGATTCTCTCGAAGTACGGGTATAAACCGAAGTAAGGTGCGGCCATGAGCGACGGAAAGAAAGTTCTGCTCGTCGACGACGACGTGGATTTTGTGGAGTCCAACAAGGACCTCCTTGAAGCCTACGGTTATCACGTATTCACGGCGCACGACGGCGCGGCCGGATTGGAGCTGGCCAAGCGCGAGAAACCCGACATCATGATCCTCGACGTCATGATGGCCACCCACGTGGAAGGCTTCGAGGTCGCGCGCAAGATCCCGGAGACGCCGGAGCTGAAACATATGCGCGTCCTGCTTGTCACGGGAATCCAGCAGGACATGCACCTGCCGTTCGGCTTCGATCCGGACGAGAGCTGGCTGCCGGTCGACCGCGTTCTCGAGAAACCCATAGCCCCCATCCGATTGTTGTCGGAAATCCAGAAAGTCCTTGGCGAAATAAACCCGCAAGGAGCGACCCATGGCCAACCCTAAGAAGCTCGTCCTGATCGTGGATGACGATGTCGAATACGTGGAGTCCAACCAGGAACTCCTGGAGGCCAGCGGCTACGACGTCATCGCCGCCTACAACGGCGCGGAAGGCCTCGCGCTGGCAAAAACGCGCAAGCCGGACCTGATGATTCTCGACGTGATGATGGCCACCAATACCGAGGGCTTCGAGATCGCGCGCCGGATTCCTCACTCAGCCGAGTTGAAGAACATGCACGTCCTGCTCGTCACCGGCATCCGCAAGGACATGAAGCTTCCGGTGTCGTTCCAGCCCGATGAGACCTGGCTCCCGGTGGACAAGGTCTTCGAGAAACCGATCGACCCGCAGATGCTCCTGGACGAGATCAAGAAGCGAATCGGCTAGGCCACGTTTTCCAAGGATTGGAAAAACGGGCCCCGATTTTTCCAATCCTTGGAAAATCACTTCTTCAGCGAATCCCCGCGCTCCAAAGACATGATTCTGCCGGCGGCCGAAATTGCATCCCGCGCGACTTCCAAGCTCACCCGAGCGCGCTTGTCGTAGATCTTGTAGTCGATGCAGTACATCGCCGGCGTGCCGCTGATCATGATAACGTTGCAGCCCGCCCTCAGCCCCGCCAGCAATCCTCCGACCGGATCGAGGCTGGCCAGCGCGGTCGTAGCCGGAAGGTGCGCGTTCTTTGTGACGATCCGCGCCAGAGCCAGCATTCGCAAAGTCAGCGCTTCGCTGCCGGCCGACTGATCGTGAAGCGGCGTGTCCGCCTGCGGCAGGAACGGGCCGATGCCCGCCATGTCCGGCTGGAATTCCTGGATGAAAAGAATATCCGAGGCCAGGTCGTTCAACGTCTGCCCCGGCAATCCGACCATCCCCCCAACGCCAACTTGATATCCGAGTTCCCGGAGCCGGCGGAGAATCTCCATCCTTTGCCTGAATGACTGGCCGGGATGCATCTTCTCATACAACTCGGGGCTGGCAGTCTCATGTTTCAGCAGATATCGATCCGCTCCGGCATCGCGAAATGCCTGGTAATCATCCATCGGCCGCTCGCCGATCGACAGCGTGACCGCCATTGGCGGATGGTCTCGCTTGATGTCGTTCAGGAGCCCGCAGATTGTTTCGCGGCTATACGAGAGGTCGTCGCCCGACTGGAGGACAACGCTGTGGATCCCCTTCTCGGCGAGCGCGCGAACGGCCTGCAGGATCTCCGCCCGGCTCATCCGGTAACGCTTGAGAGCGCGGTTGTCGCGGCGCAACCCGCAGTACAGGCAATTGCGCGCGCACCAGTTCGAAAACTCCACAAGGCCGCGGATGAAAACGGTGTCGCCGACGCATTTGCGGCGGACCCCTTCGGCCCGGGCGAGCAGTTCATCGCACGACGGCGCGACAAGATACTGCCGGATTTCCTCGCGCCCGAGGTCGCTAGAAGTAGAGGTCGCGTTCGCCATCGGCCGTCCTCTTGTAGTACTGCATGAAGATGTCGTGGCCCTTTGGATTCTGCGCCTGGATTTCCGCCAGCTCTTTCTGGATCACAATCTCGCCGGCGGCCTGCGTTGCCGGGCTTGCGAAGTCGTCCAGCCACTCGCGGAATGTGATCACGGCGTTCAGCTTGCAGAACTTGCCTTCCTTGCCACTGCGAAGGAGGTCCATGATGCACTGGCCGGTGCGGCCGCAGCGGTATCCGGCCGTACAGAAGGACGTGATGAATCCCATTTCCGCGAGCTCGTGGACGACATCGTCCAAGCTGCGCGTGTCCCCGAGGACGAACTGCTCGCTGGCGCCCTTGGACAATTTGTACGCCTCGCTGTACGCGCCAATGCCGATCCGCGAAGACGCATCCGTCTGAGTGCATCCAAGCGGCAGCAGCCGGCGCCGCATCGCGGCGTTCTCACGCGCGGTCAGGATCATTCCCGTGTACGGGACCGAGAGGCGGATCACGACGATCGCGCGCTCCATGTCTTCGTCGCTCACGCGGTACTTGAGGTCCTGCACGAAAGGCGTTTCCTCGGCCGGCTCGATGCGCGGGAACGAGATCGTGTGCGGGCCGATGCCGAACGCACGCTCCAGCTCGCGCGCGTGGTACAGCAGGCCCATCACTTCGAAACGCCAGTCGTAGAGCCCGAACAACGCGCCGATGCCGACATCGTCGATTCCCGCCTCCATCGCGCGGTGCATCGAATACAGCCGCCACGCGTAGTCGGATTTGATCGTGCCCGCGGGATGGACGCGCCCGTACGTGTCGCGATGGTACGTTTCTTGGAAAACCTGGTATGTGCCGAGGCCGACGTCGTTGAGAATCTTCAGTTCCTCGACCGGCATCGGAGGCGCGTTGACGTTCACGCGGCGGATCGCGCCCCAGCCCTTGCGCGCCTTGACCTTGACCGAGTAGATCGTCCGAAGCGTTTCGGCCATGTAGTCGACGCCCGACCTAGAGTGCTCGCCATAAACAACGATCAGCCGCTTGTGCCCGATCTTCCCGGCAAGGATTTCGGTCTCGAGCCGCACTTCGTCCTGCGTCAGCGTCCGCCGCTGGATGGCGCTGTTCTGGCTCCGCAGCCCGCAGTAGAGGCAGTTGTTGATGCAAAGGTTGCTCAGGTAGAGCGGCGCAAACGTCACGACGCGGTTGTCGTAAACCTTGCGCTTGATGCGCGCGGCCGATTGCTTCATCTCCTCCCACAGCCCGGGGTCACGCACGTGCAGCAACGCCGCCGTCTCGGCCGGTTCCAAGGTTTGGACGGCCTCGGACTTCGCCAGGATCTCGCGGACCCGTACCGGATCCGGGCTCGTGTTCTCGCGGAGCGCCCGATCGATCGCCGCGTCGTCGACGAAATCGTGTTCCGCCTGCATGTACCGGCTGACCTGGTCCGGAACGATCCGGCTGTCGCGCCAGCTCCGGCTAGGGCTTAACTGCGCAGTCATGGCTTTCCTTTCGAAACATCGCCAGCACTTCGGGAAACGGCTCGAGCACGCGGTCGAGCACGCCGAGCAGATACGAAATGCAGACGCCGTAGTTCGTGATCGGCACGCCTTCCGAAGCGGCCTTCTCGATCCGGGCGAGAACTTCGCGGTGAGTCAGCATGCACGCGCCGCAGTGGATGATTAACTTGTAGTCCTTCAGATTGTCAGGATAGTCGCGTCCCGAGCAGACGTCGACTTGCAGATCGAAGCCCAAGTGCTTTTTCAACCAGCGCGGAATTTTCACGCGCCCGATGTCGTCCTCGACGGCGTGGTGAGTGCAGGCTTCCGCGATCAGGACCTTGTCCCCCTCCCGCAGGTTTTCCACCGCGGCCACTCCGGCAACCTGCCGCGCAAGGTCGCCCTTGAACCTTGCGAACAGCGTGGAGAAGGTCGTGCATTTCACTTCGCGCGGCGTTTCGGCGACCATCACGTCTACGACCTGCGAGTCACAGACCACGAGGTCCGGCGGGCGGTTCAGGCGCGCCAGCAACGCCTTGTATTCCGTCTCGCGCGTGACCGCCACGACATGCCCGTGATCGAGCGCGTCTCGAAGCGCCTGGACCTCCGGCAGGATCAGGCGGCCCTTCGGCGCCTCTTTATCGATCGGAATGATCAGCACGACCATCCCGCCGGGTGGAACGAGATCGCCGAGAAGCTTGGGAGCCGCGATCAGGCTGTCCGGGCAAACGTCGAGAAGCGCCTGCTTGAACGTATGAACCGTGCGATCGCGTTCCGGACCCGTGAACACCGCACTGGAACAGGTCAGCACGTGACGAACACGCCCCCGAAGCATCTCAAGGAAATCGGCCGACGGCGCAGCCACGTCGGCCTTGTTCACGACGGCGATCACGGGAACTTTCTTCGCCGAAAACTCGGAAAGAATTTCCTCTTCGTACGGGGTCCATTGATTGGCTTCGAGCAACAGAACCGCGACATCCGTGCGGACCACAGCCCGCTTTGTCCGCGATACGCGGCCTTTTCCAAGAACCGACGAGTCGTCCACTCCTCCCGTGTCCAGGAACACGACGGGACCGACGGGAAGCAGCTCCATCGTCTTTTCCACAACGTCGGTTGTCGTGCCGGGAATCGGCGACGTGAGTGCAACGTCCTGCCCCGCCACCATGTTCAAAAAGCTGGACTTGCCGACATTCGTGCGGCCGAAGAGCCCGATATGCAACCTCAGCGATTTGGGTGTTGTCTTCATGTCACGACTTGCTCATGGCCGACTTCACGGACACGCCCTCGATCGCGCCCAGCTTGCCCGTCAAACCGCCAACCTCATTGGTTGTGGCATCGACGATCACGGTAATCACGGAGCAGTGCCGCTCGTGGTACGGAATCCCCATGCGGCCGATAATGATTTCCCCGAACTCCGTGAGGATATCGTTCACCTGCGGGGCGGACTTCCGTCGATCCTCGATCACGATGCCCACAAATCCGAGTCTCTTGTTCATGGCCATTCCTCCAAAAAACAAAACCGGCCTGCCATGCGGCAGGCCGGTAAGCATCAATTACCCAATCGATTCAAACCTTCCCTTGGGTTCAGGATCTCGGGATCCCTCGCCGCAGGCTGGCAATCAGAATAAACCAACCAAACCTATTTCTGCAACTCCTCCCGCTTGCTGCTCAGCCAGGCAATGTGCGTCATCTCTTCCTTGATGACCGCATCGAGCTTTTCCTTGCCCAGCGCCGGGGGGACCATCTGCTTGAGGCCCAGGTAGAATACGATGGAATCCTTCTCCATCTGGATTGCCATTTTCAGGAGGTCCGAGAGGCTTTCCTTGCCGGTCAGGGACTCGGCCGGGTCCTTGTTCACCTCGAAAGCGAACCCGTCGACCATGGCTTTGACGTAGAGGTCCGTCTCGCCGTACGGATCATACCCGCCCTTTTCGTTCGGGGCCAATGCCTTGCGCATCTCCGCGAACGTCTTGTAATGCAGGTCTTCCTGGGCGGCGATCTGGAGCAGAAGGTCTCGGCCGGCCACGTTGTGCTTGGCGGCTTTCCGGTAAAATTTGGCGCCTTTGGTTTCAATCTGGGCGGCCATGTCAAGAATCTCGGCAGCGTTCATCTTGGCGGACATTGAATTCTCCTTTTTGATGCTCTGAACAGGATACTTGTAGCACAAAGTTCGACCAACTCAAGGGGTAGTTGACTTTTGTGCCTTGGGTTCTAGAATCAGCCGACTGTTGGGTTACGGAACCGTCACGGATTGACCTCCGCGAAGAAGACTCATATCGCCGCGCTCGTCTGAACGCCGGCACGAGGATTTTCGGTTGTGAGCCATAGATTGACAACATGTACCTTCTGCGGTGTCGGCTGCGGGGTTTACCTCGAAACAATCGGCAACGAGATCGCGGGGACCTATCCGAGCATGTCTCACCCCGCGAACCACGGCCGCATCTGCGTCCGGGGCTGGCACGTTCATGAAGTGGCCAGCTCGCCCGACCGCCTGCACCAGCCGATGATCAAGCGGAACGGCAAGCTCGAGCCGGCCGGCTGGGACGAGGCTTTTGATTACGTCGCGGGCCGCCTGCACGAGATCCGCGACAAACACGGTCCGGACTCCATCGGCTTCCTGAATTCCGCGCGTTGCGCCAACGAGGACAGCTACCTTCTCCAGAAGTTCGCCCGCGCGGTGATCGGCACGAACAACGTCGACCAGGGAACCAGCCTTTTCCGCACAAACAGCGTGAAAGTGCTGATGGACATGCTGGGTGTCCCGGCGGCCACCAACTCCATCGGCGAACTGATGAACAGCCAGGTCATCGTGGTCAGCGGGATCGACCTCGGCCAGCAGCTGCCGACCATCGGCGGCTGGGTGATCCGCGCGAAGCTCGCGGGTGCGAAGCTCCTCGCGATCGATTCGCGCCGGCACCGCGTGACGGAGAGCGCGGACCTGTTCCTGCAAATCCGGCCCGGCACCGAAGTGTTCCTCTATGGAGCCATGGCGAAAGTGATCGTCGACCGCGGGATGATGAACCAGAATTTCATCAAGAGCCGGTGCACCAACTACGATCGCTTCCTGAGCCACATTGAGTCGTTCGATATTCTGCTCGCCGCCGAGCGTTGCGGCGTGCCGGCAGAACTAATCGAGCAGGCGGCGATCATGTACGCCCAGGCCGCGTCCGCGATGATTCTCTACTCCACAGGCGCCGAAGCGAGCGGCGTGGAGCCGATCCAGTCGATGGTCAACATGACTTTGCTGACGGGCAACCTCGGCAAGCCCGGGGCCGGCATCATGCCCCTCGCGGAGCACAACAACCTGCAGGGCGGCTGCGACATGGGCATGCTGCCGGACTACCTGCCCGGCTACCAGTCCGTGAAGGACGCGCAGGCGCACGCAAGATTCGAGCGTTTGTGGGAGGCGAAGGTCCCCTCCGATCCCGGCCTCGAAACCGGCGTGATGCTGGGAAGCAAGGGGCGGATCCGCGCGATGTGGCTCGATCGCCACAACCCGGTCGTTTCGGCAACGTTCTGCGACGCCAAGACGGCCATGGAGAGCATGGAATTTATCGTGCTCCAGAACCTTTTTATGACGCGCACGGCGGAGATGGCGCACGTGATCCTGCCGGTCGTCGCCTTCGGCGAGGAGCAGGTCTCGTTCACCAGCACCGAACGCCGCATCCAGCTGGCGAAGAAGGTGGTCGAGCCGCCCCCGGGGCTCTGCTCGGCATGGCAACAGGTTGCGCAAGTCGCCAATCGTCTCGGCGCGAACTGGAAGTACACCAACTCCGCCGACGTGATGAAGGAAATCGGCCGCGCCGTGCCGTTCTACGAGGGCGCGAGCTACGAGAACCTGGCTCGCGAATACGGGCGACAGTGGCCCTGCACCAACGACCGGCCGCTCGGGACCTCCTTCCTGTTCGAAGAGGCGCGGCCTCACCGTCCGTTCAGGTTCGTGCCGGTCCAGAAGCCCGCCCACCACGTGGATACCGCGCCGGCCGAGTTCCCGTTCAAGCTGACCTTCGGCCACTCGCTTTATTACTGGCACCAGAACGCGCTGATCCAGCACAGCGAGACACTCAAGCGCGAGTACCGCATTCTCCTGCTCGACTACCCGGACGGGTTCGTCGAGATCAACCCCGCCGATGCGGACGCCCTGCGCATCCGCGACGGCATGAAGATCCGCCTGGTCTCCGGCAGCGGCACGGCCGTCACCGCCGCGCGATTGACGGAAGAAGTGCGCAAGGGCGTGGTCTACGTCCCGTACTTCCTGCAGGACATCGCCAAACAGCTTCTCGGGCATGTGAAAACGGAAAGCCATGTCGGCACCAAGGCCATTTGGGTGAGGATCGAGAAACCATAACCTGCGCGCACGACTGATCCATTAGGGCGACCTGCTCAAGATCGTGGACCTGCTGAGGCAGGACCACGAGGTGGTGGCGCCGTTCCGCGGCCGCGGCCGCGACACGTATTTCGACGTGGTCACCGACACCAACCGCGACCAGATCCAGATTCATCTCCCGAACCCCTACTATCCCCCGAAGCGCTACGTCCTTCCTCACATCCAGCGACTTCTCAGGATCAGCACGGGGCCGAACGCGTCCGTGGAAACCATCCACGACGAGAAGAAGCGGGCGATCTTCGGCATCCGGTCCTGCGACGTCGCCGGCATCTTCCACACGGACCGCTTCTACCTGGGCAACGCGTTCAAGGACAACTACTACGAGAGCTACCGCAAGAACCTGTTCCTCGTGAACGTGGTGTGCACCAACCCCGAACTGGACATCGACACGGACTGCTTCTGCGTGTGTTCGGACACCGGCCCGGCCGCGCGCGACCACTTCGATCTCCAGCTGATGGACCTCGGCCAGGGCGAGTTCCTGGCCATCGCGGGCTCGGCCCGGGGCGAAGCGCTTTTCAGCCAGCCGTTCTTCACGAAGGCCACGCCCGAGCACATCGAGCGGCGCCGCACGATCCTGAGCAACGTCCGCAAGCTGTTCAAGACGACGACGAGTTGGTACTCCGCGGCGATCCGCTACATCACCCGCGGCGGCATCAAGGACGACACCTGGAAACTCGTGGGCGACCGGTGCCTGGAATGCGGCGGCTGCAGCTACGTCTGCCCCGCCTGCACGTGCTTCACGGTAAGCGAGAAGAAGACCGGGCCGAACCAGGTCGAGCGCGTCCGCATGTGGGATGCCTGTGCGCTGAGCGGGTTCACTCGCATGGCCGGCGGCCACAATCCCCGGCAGGCCGTGCACGATCGCCGCAACCGCCGCTTCTTCCGCAAGCTGGCGCACTACTTCATCCAGAGGGAACTCTCCATGGCGTGCGTTGGCTGCGGCCGCTGCGTGAGCGTATGCCACGGCGACGTCGGCATGCCGAGCGTCGTGGAGATCATTCGCCGCCTGACGGCCGGCAAGGCAGAGACCAAATGAGCGCGTGCAAGAACCAGAACCTGTACGAGCCGAAGATGGCCGTCATGGACGACATCCGGGAAGAAATCCAGGATGTGAAGACGTTCTTCTGGCACTTCGAAAATCCGGAGGACCAGAAGGCGTTCCGGACGTTCATGCCCGGCCAGTTCGCCCAGTTCAACGTCCTCGGCGCGGGCGAGATCGCGATTTCGCTCCCCCCCAGCCCCACGGAAGACAAGCTGTTCTTCACGACGCGCAAGGTCGGCAGCGTGACCGCCGCGATGCATGCGATGAAGCCCGGCGATCGCTTTGCCGTGCGCGGCCCCTACGGGAACGGGTTCCCGATGAAGGATTACTTCGGCCGCAACCTGATCATCGTCGCCGGCGGCATCGGCCTGATCCCGCTCCGGTCGGTGATCATGTACGCGCTTCAGAACCGCGACAAGTATCAGAAGATTCAGGTTTTCTACGGGTCGCGCACGCCCAAGGATCTGATGTACACGCAGAACCTCGAAGCGTGGCAGAAGGATCCGGGCTTCGAGTGTCACCTGACCGTGGACCGCGCGGACGAGGGATGGAAGGGCAACGTCGGCGTCGTCGGCTCGCTGTTCAAGAAGCCGGGCGTCCATATGCCGGTCGAGAATACGACGGTTTTCATCTGCGGGCCGCCGGTCATGTTCCGGTTCGTCCTCGCCGACCTGAAGGGCATGGGCTACGACGACGGCAACATGGTGTCCACGCTGGAGCGCTACATGAAATGCGGCGTCGGCAAGTGCGGCCACTGCTGTATCGGCGTGGCGTACGTCTGCACCGACGGCCCCGTCTTCACGCTCGAGCAGATTCATAAGCTGGGAGAAGTGATTTGAAGCACGACCTCAGAGAAGAGCTCCGGGCCGCGACGGCGGGACGCACCGCCTTCGTGGGCATCGGCAACACGGACCTGGGCGACGACGCCCTGGGGGTCCGCCTCGCCGAACAGCTCCAGCGCGCCGGCGTTTCGACGGCCGTCGTCGCCGGAACGGTGCCGGAAAATATCGCGGGCGTGCTCTCCCGCGGCGGCTACGACAATGTCGTGCTCCTGGACGCCGTGGACTTCAATGCGGCGGCGGGCTCCGTGGTGCTCATGAACGCCTCGGAGATCCAGGCCAAATTCCCGCAGGTCTCAACGCACAAGATCTCGCTCGGGATGACCGCGCGCGTGATCGAATCGGAAAGCCGGACCCGCGTGTGGCTGCTGGGCGTCCAGCCGGAGTCCCTGCGGACCGGGTCGGAAATGTCCGAGCCCGTGAGGCAGACCTTGAAACTGCTGGCCGGACTGCTGAAAGACGTCCTTTTTGCAAAGCGTTCTGAAACGAAAGCGGAGTGCACGTGTTCCTGACATCCACACAGACGATAACGTACGCGATGGGCTTGTGCGTCATCGGCGCGGGCGTCTCCCTGCTTTTCTCGTGGAACAAGACGCTCGCCGGCTGGATCGCGTTCCTCTTCACCGCGGCATCGAGCGCCCTCGCCCTGCTGACCGCGGCCATCGGCCTCCTTCGCGGGCCGGAAACCGCCGTTACGCTTCTATCGCTGCCGCAGTATGGCTCGTCGCTGAGACTCTACGTGGACGGCCTGAGTTCGGTCTTCATCCTGCTGATCGCGACGATCGCCGTGGCCTCCGCGTTCTACTCGATCCGCTACATGAAGCACTACCCGGACTACGGCGTGGCGCGCTATTACCCGAACTTCCTCCTGTTCATCGCCGGCATGTACGGCATCGTGACGACGACGGACCTCATGCTCTTCTTCTGTTTCTTCTGGCAGCTGATGACCCTCCCCTCGTACGTCCTGATCCGCTACGAGTTCCGCAAGCGCGCGAACGTTCAGGCGGCGAACAAGTACCTGCTGATGATGGAGATCGCCTGCGCTCTCGTGATGCTCGGGGCATACCTGCTCGCGGGCTCCGGCCCGGTGGCCGTGGCCGGCGAGCTGTTGCCGAAGTACGACTTCGACGCGCTGCGCGAAACCGTGGGCGGGCTGTACCCCGCGAACGGCGGAACCGTTCTGCTGGCGCTGGTCCTGTTCCTGATCGGGTTCGGCATCAAGGCCGGTATGTGGCCGTTCGGGCAGACTTGGCTGCCGGACGCGCATCCCGCGGCCCCCTCGCCCGTCAGCTCCCTGCTCTCCGGCGTCATGATCAAGACGGGCGTGTACGGCCTGATGCGCTCGTTCCTGTGGCTCATCCCGGCGACGGCGGTCACCGACTATCCCGCGCAAACGTGGGGCATGATCCTCTCCATCTTGGGAACCGTGACCCTCTTCATCGGCACGATGCAGGCGCTGAAGCAGGAGCAGAGCAAGCGGCTGCTGGCCTTCCACAGCATCGGCCAGGTCGGCTACATCATCCTCGGCCTCGGCGCGTGCCTCGCCCTGCTGCCGGCCGGCCTCGCGAATTCGGCGGTCCTGGCGCTGGCCACGGTCGGCTTCTACGGCGCGCTGTTCCACACGCTGAACCACGGCCTGTTCAAGAGCCTGCTCTTCCTCGACGCCGGGTCCATGCTGTACGCGACGAACACGCAGGACCTCAACCGGATGGGCGGGCTGATGAAATTCATGCCCATCACGGCGGTGACCGCGATCATTGCCTCGTTCTCGATCGCGGGTGTTCCGCTGTTCAACGGGTTCGCCAGCAAGTGGAGCATCTACGTCGCGACGATCCTCGGCAGCCGCGAGGCCGGCTACCTCGCGATCTGCGGAATCTTCGGTATCGTGACCAGCGCGCTGACGCTCGCGTCGTTCATGAAGTTCTTCGGCGCCGCGTTCCTCTCGCGCACCAGCAAGGTGGTCGCGGAGCGTGCCGCCCGGCAGAAGCTGGAAGTCCCGTGGACCATGCAGCTGCCGCAGCTGGCGCTCGCGGGACTGTGCCTCGCGCTCGGGCTGGTCCCAGCCGCGGCCTACTGGCTGATCCACCAGACCCTGATGCGGAGCTCGGAAGGCCTTGCGCATATTCTGTACGATACGAACCCCGCTTCCGTCGGACGCTGGGAAGGGCTTTCGGCCGCGGGCGGGATGGCGCTGCTCTCGCCGCTGATCGTCGCCGTCATGCTGTTCGTGATCTTCGTCGTCGCGCGCGCGATTTCCAAGCTGGGCTCCGCAGAGCGGCGCACGGCCGACATCTGGCTCTGCGGCTACGCGAAGGAAGCGGACGTGCACCGGTACGGCGCGCACAATTTATACGGCGAAGTGAAGAAGTATTTCGGTTGGGTCGGCGGGATGCCGAAACCAGAAGTCAGAGACCAGGAGTCAGACGTCAGCAAATCAGTTTAGGACGACTATGTCGGCACGAGATGTCTTGAATCAGATCAAGGGCAAGTTCGACGGGACCATCCTCCGGATGGACGTTCCCGAGGACAACCGGCTTTTCCTGTACATCCGCAAGGACAAGATCAGGGACCTCGTGCGGTACGTCTTCCGCGACCTGGACGCCCGCTACGTGATCAGCATCGGCATGGACGACCGGCCCCACTCCGGCACGTTCCTCGTGGCGCACAATTTCGCGTTCGACAAGGATCACGTGCTCCTCAGCCTGCTCGTGAACCTGCCGGCGGAGTATCCGAAGATCGACACCATTTCCGACATCGTGCCCGGCGCGAACTGGGCAGAGCGCGAAATGCGCGACCTCGTCGGCATCGAGGCCGTGGGCTGCCCCAACATGAAGCGCCTCGTCCTGCCCGACGGCTGGCCGGAAAACTGCCACCCCCTCCGCAAGGACGTGCCGTGGAACTTCGTTCCGCCGGAATACGACGAGAACAAGGAATACCCGTTTGACGAGGCGCCGAAGGGCTGTGTCGCCGTTCCGTTCGGGCCGTTCCACCCCACGCTGGACGAGCCGGAGCATTTCCGCCTGTTCGTGGAAGGCGAGATCGTGCGCGGCTGCGAGTACCGAGGGTTCATGGTTCACCGCGGCATTGAGAAGCTGGCCGACTCGGTCCTGACCTACAACGAGATCCCGATGCTCGCCGAGCGCATCTGCGGCATCTGCGGCTGCGTGCACAGCGTGGTCTACGCGCAGGCCGTCGAGCAAGCCGCGGCGATCAAGGCCACCGAGCGCGCGGAGTTCATCCGGACGATCATGCTGGAAATCGAGCGCCTGCACAGCCACCTGCTCTGGTGTGGCCTGGCTTCGCACATCCTCGGTTTCGACACGCTGTTCATGCAGAGCTTCCGAATCCGCGAGCCGCTCATGTGGATCGCCGAGAAGATCACCGGCAACAGAAAGACCTATTCCCTGTGCCTCATCGGCGGCGTGCGCTGGGACATCACGCCCGACCTGAGCCGCGATCTGCGCGGCGTGCTGGACGGAATCGAGAAGGAATGGATACGCGTGGCCGACGCGGTCAAAGGCGACAAAAACGTCCAGAAGCGCACCCGCGGGGTCGGCGTCGCCGACAAAAAGCTCGTGAAGGAAGCCGCCCTGCTCGGGCCGATTGCGCGCGCCTCCGGCGTGGCCATCGACGCCCGGCACGACCACCCCTACGCGGCGTACGACAAGGTCGAGTTTGACGTGGTCGTCGAGGACGGCTGCGATGTGTGGTCGCGCCTGATGGTTCGCGTGCGCGAGGTCTTCCAGTCGATTCGGATCATCCGCCAGTGCCTGGAGAAAATGCCGGAAGGCCCCATCCAGCTCAAGCTGACCGACGAGCTTCCCGCGGGCCGCTTCGGCATGTCGTCGATCGAAGCGCCGCGCGGCGAGTCGCATCATTACGTCGTGACCGGCGAAAACAACCGGCCACGCCGCTGGCGCGTAAGGGCTCCGACGTACCAGAACCTGCAGGGCGTTCCCGCAATGATCAAGGACCAGCAGCTGGCCGACATGACCATCTCGCTCGGCAGCATCGATCCGTGCTTCTCGTGCACGGACCGCATGGAAGTCGTGGACATCCGGACGGGCAAGATGAAGATTTATTCGCAGGAAGAACTCCGGAAGCTCGTCCGCAACTCGGAAGCAGGGCGGCCATGAACCACACATTGACCACGATTCTTCTGGCTGTTGTGAATCTCGCCCTCGTGCTCGCGCTGTCCCCGCTGATCGAGGGCATCATGAGGAAGATCACGGCACGGGTCCAATCCCGGCAGGGGCCGCCGATCCGCCAGCCGTACTACGATCTTCTCAAGCTTCTCGGCAAGGAGGACATCGAGTCGGGAGAGACGCCGCTCATGCAGCGGTTCGCCGCGTATCTCTCGCTCGCCACCATTCTCTCCGTTGCCTTGCTGGTGCCCATGGGCGGGCGCGTCCCGCTCCAATCGGGCGGCGATTCGATCCTCCTGATCTATCTGCTGACCCTGTGCGGCATTTCGAGCCTCGTCGCCGCGCTGGCCGCCGGCTCGACGTATTCGCTCGTCGGCATGAGCCGCGAGATGATGGCCATGATGACCTTGGAGCCCCTGCTGGCCGTCGCCATCGTCGTGGGCGCGATCCATACCGGTTCGCTCCGGCTCGACGATGTGCTGGGCGGCTCGCTGTACGGCGCCGGCGCGTTCCCGTGGGCCGGCCTGATCATGCTGGGCGTGCTCGTGTTCTCCCTGCAGGCGTTCGTCGGCCGCGTCCCGTTCGACACAGCCGAGGCAGAAACGGAAATCATGGAAGGCCCGATGATCGAATACTCGGGACCGAAACTGGCGCTGTTCAAGTATGCGCGCATGGCGAAACTGTTCGTATATTGCGCGCTGTTCGTGGCGCTGTTCGCGCCTTGGGGCAACGCGCTGGTCTATCCGCTCAGTCTTGTCATTTTCCTCGCGAAGGTTTTTGGTGTAGTTCTCCTGGTCACGCTGATTGCCGCAACGCACGCGCGGTATCGCATCGACCAGGTGGTCCGGTACTACGCGGGCCTGTTCGCGCTTTCGTTGGTGGCTTTGGTTTTTGCAGTTAACGGATTATGAAGCGTTCTCGGTTCACGGTTCCCTGTTCGCAGTTAACGGGGAACGGCGAACCGGGAACAGAGAAC
>ERZ1645192.973-NODE-973-length-24120-cov-7.550551_pt1 | contig 24120 bp, 24 predicted proteins | sample MGYA00575354_ERZ1645192 | MGnify/ENA primary metagenome ERZ1645192 (study PRJEB40844, sample SAMN11349763) | freshwater sediment metagenome | isolation source: river sediment | host: Sediment | place: India: Faizupur Khadar , New Delhi | collected 2017-02-21 ... | reverse complement strand
TGACGAAGTCGCCTTCGTAGACGTCGCCGTTGGCGAACCTGAAGGTCCCCTTGCCCGCGCGCTCGCCGTCCGTGAAGCCGCCGTCATACCTCCCACCGTTCGCCCAGGCGTACGTACCTCTGCCGTGAGGTTTGCCGTACACGAAATCGCCTTCGTACCTGGCCCCGTTCGCCCACGTGACACTGCCCTTGCCGTGGGGCCTCCCCTTGAACATTACTCCCTCATACCGCTCCACCTCTTTCCCGTCCTGATACCATGTGTTCGTTCCCGTTCCCGAAGCGTACCCGTCGACGCACGCGCCCGACCATGAGACGGTCTCGTTCGGCCGGGGATCGATATTCCACACCTTGCACTTCGCCTTGCCGTCCAAGATCCATTCCCCGGCGCCGAATCCGCTCGAACAGAAAAGAAGCGCCATGATGACAGAGACGATCACAGATCTCAACGAGCCCTCCTTGTTGTAATGTTTTTCGCCATGCTTCACTGCTCAGAGGATGACTGCAAACTGAGGCACTGGCAGCTCCTGTATGAATAGCAAATGGACAATGATGTGTCAATCGATCCGCCGTGGTGGCCATGAAGATTACAAAGAATAAAGGAAAAGCCACCCTTTCGAGCGGCTTTTCCAAAGAAGGAGGAGTGTTATGGGTGACCGAAATTTTCCCTTTCGGTCCGGGTCTATGGGCCGCGAGCGGTATAGAGAAGGGCACCGGGCATCTGAAGAACACGGCCGGCGATGAAACCCGCACGGTCCGATACAGCGCCAATGCGGGCCGATGAACGTACTGCGCCCGCTGAACGGAACCAGAACATTTACTTGCCCCCCGCAGACAGGAAACATGTTGCTCCCGTCCCCTGTTCCGGGAACCGCTTGCTGCTTCTGATATCGTCCGCCGCGGTGCCCCCCGTTTTTTCAAATTCACAGCGCATTTTCTTGAAATACGCATCTTTTTCGCATTCCGGGCATGCCCGGCAGGTTTCGTATGTATCCGTGAATCTCAGCTCCAGGAAGGTGCACGGGTGGATGCGGCAGAACAAATTCTCGCATTGCGCCTCTGCGGCCGGTCCGGGAACATCGGGGATGCAGGGGCCGGCGATGGAGAGCCTTCGACAGCTTCCGGTTCCTTCGGATTCGTACAACAGATCGCTCGTGACGCATGCCCAACACGATAAGGTCTTACCTGACATGGCTGGATCTCCTTACTTTGCTTGCTCTCTGCATCCTTGCAACTCTCACCTGTACACCGCCCGATGTAACCATGTATTACACACTGTTGTATCAGCTCAGACAATATGTGACAATATAGGGAAGATAAGTGTAATATATATGTGCGGAACTAGTATTAGTTGACCGTACCCGGGAATTGGGAAAAGCCGCGAGGATCGTTCGTAATGGCGGGACCGGAATTTTTTTATCGCAACGTTAGGGGACATCTCCTCATGTTTACTTTCACGCCGTGCGGACTAATTGTTGCCCGTAACACACGATCTGAAGTATGCTGTTCGAGACCTTAATTCAGGGCGGGGACCGTGGAACAAAAAGATTACTACGAGGCTCTTGGAATAGACAAGAGCGCTACAGCGAAAGAAATAAAGGAAGCATACCGCCGGCTGGCCTTTCAGTACCATCCCGACAAAAATCCGGGTGATCCCGCTGCCGTCGAGCGCATGAAGGGCATTAACGAGGCCTATGCCGTCCTGTCCGACCCGGTAAAAAAAGAACGGTACGACAGTTTGAAGGACTCCTACGGCGATTCCGCATACAACAGGTTCCGCCAGGGGTATTCTGAACAGGACATATTCAGGGATTCCGACATCAACCAGGTCTTCGAAGAGTTTTCGCGCTCGTTCGGCTTCAGGAATTTCGAGGATGTGTTCCGGGAGGTGTACGGGCCGGGGTACCGGACCTTCCAGTTCAGGCAGGGCAATGTCTTTGGGCGGGGTTTTGTCTTCACCGGGCGGATGCGGGCCGGTACACCATCCGTCAGTTCCGCTTCCGGCGGGATAATATCGGGAATCCTGGGAAAGGTTGCGGGATACGCCTTCAGGAAGATCATCGGGACCGGCGGCCCGCAGGAAGGCGACCGGTACGACATGCTGAAGCTGACGCCGGAACAGGCGAAGAAAGGCGGCAAGATAGGGTACACCGACAAGAAATATTCCCGGGACATCATCATCACCGTCCCGCCCGGCGTGACCCGGGGAAAGGTCATTCGCCTGCGCGGATTAGGGCCCGGCGACCTGTATCTCAAGGTTGAGATAACCAAACCATTCCTCAGAAAGATAGCGGAACGGTTTCTCGGACGTTAAATTGGCTTTTACGTTTCCAATGTCGTATAAATATCTAATGGCCCGGTCGCTAAACGTAAAATAGCAGTGTACCCTGCCGGTCCGGTACAGGAATAAAGATAGATTACCCCGTCCAAAGAGTGATTGTGTGACAACACGAAAAATAACCGAATTCAGCATGACTCGAAAATTATCACAGGAGGATGACATATGATCTACTCGCATGAAGTTCAAAACATGTGCCCTGTCACGAAAGGGGCAGACCATGGTCCGGCGCCCATACCCCAGGAAGGCAAATGGACACAGGTAAAAGAGATAAAAGATATCAATGCCTTCACCCACGGAATAGGCTGGTGCGCCCCGCAGCAGGGGACCTGCAAACTGACCCTCAATGTCAAGGACGGGATCATCGAGGAGGCGCTGGTCGAAGCGATCGGATGTTCGGGAATGACACATTCAGCGGCCATGTCGGCAGAGATATTGCCGGGTAAGACGATACTCGAGGCGCTGAACACGGACCTCGTCTGCGACGCCATCAACACGGCAATGAGGGAACTCTTCCTCCAGATAGTCTACGGCAGAAGCCAGTCGGCGTTCTCGGAAGGCGGGCTGGCGATCGGGGCGGGCCTCGAAGACCTCGGCAAGGGACTGCGCAGCCAGGTGGCCACGATGTACGGCACACGGGCCAAAGGCCCCCGCTACCTCGAGATGGCCGAAGGATATATCAGGAAGGTGGCCCTCGACGAGAACAACGAGATCATCGGCTACGAATTCGTGAGCCTCGGCAGGATGATGGAGATGATCGCACAGGGCATGGATGCGAACGAGGCCCTGAAGAAGGCTTCCGGCAAATACGGGCGCTTCGACGACGCGGCCAGGCTTATCGATCCGAGACATGAATAAGGAGGCGGAACATGGCACTGTTTGAAAATTACGATAGAAGGATCGGGCAGATAAACGAGACGCTGAAGAAATACGGCATCGCGTCCATCGAAGAAGCCAAACAGATATGCGATGCGAAAGGAATAGACCCGTACAAGATAGCGAAAGAAACACAGCCCATATGCTTTGAAAACGCCGGCTGGGCCTACATCGTCGGCTCGGCCATCGCCATCAGGAAGGGGTGCACGAAGGCGGCTGACGCAGCCGAGGCCATCGGCGAGGGGCTGCAGGCGTTTTGCCTGCCCGGTTCTGTCGCAGATGACAGGAAGGTCGGGCTCGGCCACGGGAACCTCGCCGCCATGCTCCTGCGGGAAGACACGAAGTGCTTTGCCTTTGTTGCAGGCCACGAGTCTTTTGCCGCCGCTGAAGGCGCCATCGGGATCGCGAAATCGGCGAACAAGGTCAGGAAGGAGCCGCTCAAGGTCATATTGAACGGGCTCGGCAAGGACGCCGCATTGATCATCTCGCGGATCAATGGTTTTACGTACGTCAAGACCAAATTCGATTATCTCACCGGAAAACTGGGGATCGTCGAGGAACGTCCGTATTCAAAAGGCGATCGGGGTGCCGTCAGGTGCTACGGCGCCGATGATGTCCGCGAGGGCGTAGCGATCATGCACCATGAGAAGGTCGATGTGTCGATCACCGGTAATTCGACAAACCCGACGCGCTTCCAGCATCCCGTCGCGGGCACGTACAAAAAAGAGTGCGTCGAACTGGGCAAGAAATATTTTTCTGTCGCATCGGGAGGAGGCACCGGCAGGACGCTGCACCCCGACAACATGGCTGCCGGCCCGGCATCCTACGGCATGACAGACACGATGGGCCGCATGCATTCGGACGCCCAGTTCGCCGGTTCGTCGTCGGTCCCCGCGCACGTCGAGATGATGGGGTTCCTCGGCATGGGGAACAACCCGATGGTCGGCGCTACCGTCGCAGTGGCCGTGGCACTCGAGCAGGCATCAAAGTAGAGTAGTTCGTACAATGTTGTGAACAACCAGGAGACTGGAAAAGCAAACCTTGGATTCCGGCGTCAAGCACCGGAATGACGGTTCAATTATAATTGCAGCACAGCATCCCTAAGGCCAGGTTGATGGGTTTTGGAATTGCACCTTTCTATGGCCGGCAATAGAGAGCGAATTCCTTCTCGAATGCGTCACGGCCGGCATACCGTATCGCCTTGAGACCTGCGCTGCGCGCCCTCTGGCAGTGCGCCTCGTCATCGTCGACAAACAGGATGCGGCCTGGCGTATCCTTCATACGGGAAACGACATCCGCGAAATGGGAGACATCGGCCTTGCTTTTCCCGAGGTGATAGCTGTTGTAAACGGCATCGAACGACCCGAAAATATCGAGCCGGACATCGAGCTCATCGAGCCAGTTCGTCTGGTCGCTCAAGATCGCGGCCTTTATCCCTGCAGCCCTCAGCCGTGCCGCGATGTCGAACATGAAAGGGCGCAGGACAAAACGGGACAATATCTCCTGCCTGAGATCGGCATCGCTGTCCGCTATCCCCGTCCTGTCCCGTATCGCCTGCCAGTATACGGCCTCGGTCGAGCGGCCGGTTATGTACCCGGTCGCGTAGATGAGCTCCCTGGCGAGCGAAAAAAAATCATTTTCGTTCATCCCGTGCCTGCGCGCGATCGCATGGAGGCCTTTTTTGTAGCCCTCGTCCGCAAGTACGCCGCCGAAATCGAACAATACCGCATCGATGCTGCATGACCCAGATCTGCCTGTCATCCTCTTTCCCTCATCTGAACGTGATACCGTTTTCGGGCTGGCGATAGTTTCCCCTTCTTTGCACATATTTTCAATTGAAAAACGGGGTCGACTTGATTATAGTGGTTCATGCCCCGCGGTACAATACTCGTTGTCGACGACGACCGGAACCTCCTCGAACTGCTCGGCATGACTCTCAGGTCGTCTGATTATGAGGTGACCACGGCCGCAGATGGTGAGGCGGCGCTTGAGCTCGTCAGGAACACGGTCTTTGATCTGTCCGTCATTGATCTCAAACTCCCCCGTACCGACGGAATAACCCTGATGGGCGACATCCACCAGATCAACCCCGGGATGCCCGTCATCATCCTGACCGCGCACAGCAGCGTCAGGAGCGCCGTCGATGCGATCCGCATGGGGGCGTATAACTACCTCGAGAAGCCTTTCGATCCGGATGCACTGCTCATGCAGATAGAGCGTGCGCTTGAGAACCGCAGGCTCCATTCCGAGGTCAAACGGCTCGAAGGGATACTGGAGGAACGGTACAATTTCTCCAACATCATTGCGGCGAGCCCGAGGATGAAGGCTGTCCTCAGCCTCGTCGCACGGGTGGCGGCAACCGATTCGACCGTCTACATCCATGGCGAGAGCGGAACCGGAAAGGAGCTTGTCGCCAAGGCGCTTCACTTTGCCAGTCCCCGGAAGGAGCGGGTATTTACCGCGATCAACTGCGCGGCAATACCCGAGACCCTGCTCGAAAGCGAGCTTTTCGGCTATGAGAAGGGCGCCTTTACCGGAGCCGTACGAAATTCCCGGGGCCTTTTTGCCCAGACGGACGGCGGCACTCTCTTCCTCGACGAGATCGGCGACATGCCCCTTTCCCTTCAGGCAAAGCTCCTGAGAGTCTTGCAGGACAGGCAGTTCTACCCCCTCGGGAGCGAGAGGCCCTGCGAGGTCGATATACGGCTTATTGTCGCCACGAACAAAGACCTGGAGGAAGAGGTGAAGAACGGGTCTTTTCGCGAAGACCTCTATTACAGGATCCACGTTATTCCCGTCTATGTCCCGCCGCTGCGCGAAAGGAAGGAAGACATCATCCCTCTGGCGGAACATTTCCTCAAGCAGGCATCCGAAAAGATGAACAAGGACATAAAGGGGTTCATGCCGCTCGCGCTCCAGAAACTGATGCTTTACGACTGGCCGGGCAATGTCCGGGAACTGCAGAATGCCGTAGAGTATGCCGTGGTAACGAGCCGCATGGACCTCATATCCGATGAATGTATCCTCCCCTCAAAGGAAAAGGCCGCTCCCTCGCCCAAACCATACAGGGAAGCGAAAGAGGAGTTCGAACGCGAATATTTGACCTGGGTCCTTGAGATGTCACGGGGCAACGTGACCAAAGCCGCTTCCCTTGCCGGGAGATACCGGGCTGATCTCTACGCGCTCCTCAAAAAGTACGACATTAAACCGGAAACTTTCAAAAAGTAGTGTATGCTGTTTCATACACCTAATATTCTATAATCTTTTCAGTAGGTTGAATACCATGTCGCAGTCTCTGCAGGCATGGCAGGTGTATGTCAAACCATACACCTGCAGTCGCCCGTTGTTCAATATCTCCAATCATTATCTATGGTTACCTGTTTGGCACGCAGATTGTATGTATGATCATAACTATGCTGGAAGGAGTTATGCCATGAAGAAGCTCAGGATGATCGCAGCACTGGCAGTATTGATAGCAATGGTTACAGGTGCAGGATGCTCGCACATGAGTACGACACAGCAAAGGGCCTTAAGCGGAGGAGCCATCGGTGCCGGGGGCGGTGCAGCCCTGACGGCCCTGACGGGGGGGAGCATTTTATGGGGGACTGCCATAGGGGCCGGTGTCGGTGCGGTCGGTGGGTTGATCTACGATGACTGTCAGAAGAAAAAGTAATCCCTGCCAGACAGGAACGGGCATATTTGCCATTGCTTTGTTCCTTTGCGCCGGCCTATTCTGGACGGGACCGGCGGCCGCGGAGGTGAACGTCAATATCGGGGTTTTCACGCCCCCGCCTCCCGTGGTCATGCCCGGCCCGCCCGCTATGGCGGTCATACCCGGCCCTGCATATGTATATTACGCACCCGACATTCCGGCCGGCCTTTTCTTCTACCAGGGCGCCTGGTGGCGTCCCCATGAAGGCCGCTGGTTCAGGGCGCACTCGTATAGAGGGCCCTGGAGGTACATCGATAATGATCACACGCCTACCCCAATCCTGCGGCTTCCAGCCGATTATCGCAAGGTACCTCCGGGGCATTACAAAATGACGCACGGGCAGATGAAAAAACACTGGAAGGAATGGGAAAAAGACCGGCGCTGGGACCACACGCCCCGGGGACGCCATGCGATCGCCGGCCCTTACCCGGCGGGGCGGGTGCAACACGGAGGAGGGCAGGCCCGCCAGAAAGGGCGAAGATGAGCATAAGACCGGTCGGTCCGAGAATAGGCTTTCTCTTTCTCACCATGGCGACCGCCCTCGCACTGCTCAACCTCGTCTCGCCGGATAAGCCCCGCACAACGGGCATCGGGCAGGCTGAAACCGCGCCTGCCCGCAATAAGCCGGTGAGGCACAGGGGTATTCTCAAGAAGTTTCACAACAATGCCTTCCCTGACGAATGCCGGTGCACTCCTTCCGCGGATCACACCCCTTTTATGCGGCGTATATAATCACGGAAGCCGTTCATTCCCCTGCTCAACGCGTTCATAGCCCCCGTCCCGATAACGGCGCCGTCGGCATACCGAAAGGCGGTCTCAACATCTTTCCTGTCCTTTATGCCGAATCCCAGAAAGACAACGCCGCCCTTTCCCCGCGCACGGCTTATTTTTGCCTGCGTCTCCCGGTCGAGGCCGAATTCCCCGCCTGTCGTACCCCGTTTTGATACAAAATAGACAAACTCACAGGCGCCTTGCGCGGCGGCATCGATGTCCGCGTCCCGGCTCTCCGGCGTCAGGAACCTGATGACAGGTATGCCGTGCCTTTTGAAGGCCTTTTCAAAGGGCCCCATTTCTCTGAAGGGCAGGTCCGCGAGAATTATCCCTGAGACGGCTCCGAGTTTCCCCGCGAAGGCATCGATCCCGGGACTGTACACGATGTTCGTGTAGGTCATGACGTATATCTTCCCCGGGAATATCCGCCGGGCTTTGTGGAGGCCGTGCATGGCATCATCGGCGGTGTACCGTGCGAGCGTGTCACAGCATGCCTTTTCGAGCGCATCCCCGTCAGCGATCGGGTCCGAAAAGGGAAACCCTATCTCCAGAAAGTCTATGTTCTCTTCACCGCAGATCTTTACCGCTTCAATGAATGACTCCCGTGAGGGATAGTTGGCAAGCAGATATATCCCGATCTTACCCATGGAAGCGCCCTCCCTTCGTTACGATATCCATATCTTTGTCCCCTCTTCCCGAGAGGCACAGCACGACCGTTTTCCCGGCAAAGAGGTCTTTGCGGGTTATGAGATAACCAAGCGCGTGGGAACTTTCGAGTGCGGGCAGAATACCCTCCAGCCTGCTCAACAGGGAAAACGCGTCGACCGCCTCGCCGTCGAAACAGACATCATAACGCACCCTCTGCCGGTCCTTGAGAAAGCTGTGCTCGGGACCGACACCCGGGTAATCGAGGCCTGCCGATACCGAATGCACATTTGCTACCTGCCCGGACCCGTCCTGGAGGAGGTAACTGATAGCGCCATGAAGTATGCCCGGCCTTCCTTTCGTCAGGGTGGCGGCATGACGGCCCATCTCGAGGGATGTGCCGCCGGCTTCTATGCCGATGAGATCGACATCGGCATCATTCACAAAGCCGCTGAACATGCCCATTGCATTGCTTCCCCCGCCCACGCAGGCGATAACGTGGTCAGGCAGCCGTTTCGCCTTCCTGATGATCTGGGACCGCGCCTCCCGGCCGATGACCGACTGGAAATACCTGACAATCGCAGGGAAGGGGTGGGGGCCCACGACACTGCCGATGAGGTAGTGTGTATCCTTGATGTTCGCCACCCAGTCCCTCAGGGCCTCATTGATGGCGCTTTTCAGAGTGGCGCTTCCCTTGTCGACCGGCACCACGGAGGCGCCGAGAAGCTTCATCCTTTCCACGTTGACAGCCTGTCTGACCACGTCGGTCGCTCCCATGTAGACAATGCATTCCAGGCCGAGAAGGGCGCAGACGGTTGCCGTCGCGACCCCGTGCTGCCCTGCCCCGGTCTCTGCGATGATCCGCTTCTTGCCCATGAATTTTGCAAGCATGATCTGACCGAGAGTGTTGTTGATCTTGTGCGCACCCGTGTGCAGGAGGTCTTCCCTTTTCAGGAAGACCCGGCACCCCGTCCGTTCGCTTAAGCGCCCGGCATAGTAAAGAGGCGTGGGCCTTCCCGCATAGTCTTTGAGAAGGGTGTTCAACTCTCTTCTGTACCCTGCGTCCTTTTTGAACCCGGTGAACGCGCTTTCAAGTTCATCGAGCGCAGGGACCAGTGTTTCCGGTACAAATTGACCGCCGTATTGTCCGTAGTATCTTTTCATAGTACATAACTCCTTATTCTGTCGACGAGACGTTCCATTTTGAACAGGTCCTTTTTTCCTTTGCGTTTTTCAACGGAAGAAACGAGGTCAACGCCGAAAGGGTTCAAGGCCAGGACGTCTTCCACGTTCTTTTCACTGACGCCCCCGGCAATGAATGCCCTGTCAAGCGCATCATGGTTCTCGAGAAGCTTTCTGTCAAACGATGTGCCGGACCCTCCAAGCCCCTGCGAACAACTGTCGAAGAGGATGAGGCCGTGACCGGCCACTTCGGGGACGCACGTGCCCACCCTATAAACCTTGATCCGGCGGGGCCCGGCACGGCCGGTATATATCTGGGCATAATCGAGCCCGCAAAGATCCATCACCCTGTCGATGTTATCATCCGGTCCTTCCACGAACACCCCGACCGTCTTCACTGACCGCCCAAGTCGACCGACCATTGCCTGCACGGCCTGCGGCGTGACATATCGCGGGCTTTTCGAATAAAATACAAACCCTATGAAATCCACGCCAAGATCGACCGCGGCGAGGCAGTCGTCGATATTTGTCATCCCGCATATCTTTATCTTAACCATAGATCAGCCCCCGAAAGGCCGATTCGAGGTCCCGCGCGCGCATCAGCGTTTCCCCGATGAGAAAACAGTTGGCGGAGGAGAATCTCTCGATATCCGCCCGTGACCTGATGCCGCTTTCCGCGACCCGGACGGGGGCGTCAACCCGCAACAGTATTTCCCTCGCCTGGTCGAGGTCTATCGCGAGCGTGTCGAGGTCGCGGGCGTTGACACCGACAATGCCGGCGTTCAGGCCGGCAATCTTCGCGAGCTCTTCTTCCCGGTGGACCTCGACAAGACAGCCGAGGCCCAGTCCCCGCGCATGGTCGTAGAGGCGCCTCAAGGATTTTTTATCGAGTACCCGCGCGATAAGAAGTATCATGTCGGCCCCTTTCGTCCACGCAAGGTCGATCTGGCTCGTATCGATGAAAAAATCCTTGCAGAGGATGGGGATGCCGGTCTTGCCGGCCACATCTGCCAGGATATCGAAACTGCCGCCGAAGTACGCCGCATCGGTGAGAACGCTTATGGCGGCGGCGTATCGCGTATAAAGGGCGATTTTGGCGTCGTCTATCTCCCCTATGCTGCCTGCCGAAGGCGACCTCTTTTTTAACTCCGCGATGATGTTGACGCCGTCCCTGAGGGCAAAGGGCACGATCGGCCTCGTTCGCGGCGCGATATCACGGTGCCGCAGGGCTGCAACCTCTCTTTTCTTCGTTTCGACGATGCGGTCTATCATGACGCGAGCTCCTCGAGCTTTTCATACACCCTGCCGCTCTGTAATGTCTCCTTCGCGAGTACGAACGCCCGTCTGAGATCGGTTTCCACCTCCGCAAGCGTCAGGCTGAAGGCCGCGTTAATCGCTACTGCGTTCGTAAGGTCGGCGTGGTTGATGCCGGAGAAAACCTCCTTCATGATCTGCGCGTTCGTGCCGGCCTCATAGCCCTGTATCTTCTCCCTGTCTGCGTGGATACCGAAATCCCGGGGATCAAAATCGAACTTTGTCACGGAGGGCCCTTTCTTGCAATAGCACGTGGTCCTGTCCGATATGCTTATCTCATCAAGGCCGTCCCTGCCTGACACGACCATGGCGTTGGGTATCCCGATCCGTTCGATGGCCGCCATATACCGCGGAATGAAGTCTTCGCTGAAAAGGCCTATGAGCTGGCAGTCGGGGTGAGCCGGGTTGCACAGCGGGCCTAAGAGATTGAATATGGTCTTCCTGCCGAGCTTCTTCCTCACGGCTGCCACGGACCTCATGGCGGGATGATATTTCTGGGCAAAGAGAAAAACGAAATCATGCTTTGCCAGGAACCCCGATGCCTCCTCGGCACCAAGGTCGATGGGCACACCCAGGGCCTCAAGCACATCGGCCGAACCGGACCTCGAGCTCATTGCCCTGTTGCCGTGCTTCGCAACGGGGACAAACAGGCTGCATACGATCGCCGCCGCCGTGGAGATATTGAAGCTCCCGCTCCCGTCACCACCTGTGCCGCATGTGTCGAGCAGCGTACCCGAGGCGCGGGGCACCGGCACCGCGTACCGGGCCATCACCTTTGCCGCGGCGGCGATCTCTTCCCCCGTTTCGCCCTTTTCGGTGAGCGCCGCGAGGACCGCCTCCATGCGTGCCTCACCCATGGCGCCGGAGAGCATCTCGTCAAACATGGCCGTCGCCTCGTCGAACGTAAGGCTGAGGCTGTTTTGTATCCTTTCAAGCATTTCCATTGCAAACCCCCACAAAATTTTCTATGAATTTTAAGCCGTTAAGCGTTGCGTACGATTCGGGATGGAACTGGAGACCAAAAAGCTTAAGGTCTTTGTCCTCGATGGCCATGATCTCCCCGTCAGCCTGCGAGACTGCGCAGACGCGGAACCGGCTTCTGTTATTCTCCACGGCAAGCGAGTGGTACCGCACTGCCGGGAATGTCTTTCCTATTCCCTCGAAGAGCAGCCCGCCGGAATTCTCCATAGTGTCCACCTTACCGTGCATGATCGTCCTGGCCTGCCGCACCGTGCTGCCGGACTCATAGGCTATGGCCTGCATTCCGAGGCATATGCCCAGGAGAGGTATCTTCCCTTTGAAATAACGGATGGCATCGAGGCTGAGAAGTGAACGGCACGGGTGCGACGGGCCCGGCGAGATGACGATCCCGTCCGGCTCAAGGGCACTGAGGTCATCAATGCTCTCCGTGTTCCGCAAGACCCGGACATCGGCAAATTTCATCAGATAATCGTAGACGTTGAACGTAAAGGAATCATAATTATCAATAAGCGCTATCATCGATACCTCCTGCCCGCAGCAGGGCCTTAAGTTTGCTCATGACCTCGCGGTATTCCCTCTCCGGGACACTGTCGTAGACGATGCCCGCGCCTGCCTGCAGACGGGCCTTGAACCCGTTGAACACAGCCGTCCTGATCGTGATCGCCATGTCGGCATTTCCGTTGAACCCGATGTATCCCGTGCACCCGGCGTAAACGCCTCTCGGGCCGTCCTCGAGTTCGTCAATGATCTCGATGGCCCGCGTCTTGGGCGCCCCTGAGACCGTGCCTGCCGGGAACGTCCTGGTGATGGCTTCGACCGTATCGGAGTCATCCTTCAATTCCCCTTTCACCTGGGACACCAGGTGAACAACGTGGGAATATACCTCCGGCTGCATGAAACTTTCCACGACCACGCTTCCCGGGCGGCAGATCCGTGACAGATCGTTGCGCGCCAGGTCGACGAGCATGAGGTGCTCGGCCTTTTCCTTTTCATCTTCCGCAAGTTCACGGGTGATCTCCTCTATCCCGTCCCCTCCGTCATGGGGCCGTGTACCAGCTATAGGCCTTAAGAAAGCCGTATTGCCCCGGACCCTGATGTGCACCTCCGGGCTCGACCCGACAATGGACGTGTTCGCATCCTTGATGAAGAACATGTAAGGCGACGGGTTGATCTTCCTCAAGTTCCGGTAGAACTGGAAGGGGTCCAGGTTCTCTATTTCCACGTAATCGCTTAAAACGATCTGGATCGCCTCGCCGTTCTCGATCATCGTCTTGATGGCGCGCACCTTTTCCATGAACCTTTCTTTCGGGATACTGCGCGTGACCGCCGCATCGATCGGCATGGGGTGAACCATCGGCAGGCCCCTCAGTTCTCCTTCGGACCTTGCCAGTTCGTCTGCGATCCTTTCGTAGATGCCTTCCGGGGGAATGTTCCCGTCGATCTTCTTCGACAACGCTATGTAGAGCCTGTTCGTGTAGTTGTCATAGACGCAGAACTTTTCCACGAGGTACAGCACCCCGCCGCACGCGCCCTTATGGGCAAGGGGCTGCCTGAGGATGTCGCATTGCCCGGTAAACCCGAAATTGAGATACCCGGCATACCCGCCCGAAAAATCGCCGAAACCTTCAAGCGGTGCGGGCCTGTTCTGAAGAAGCACCTCCTCCAGGTGTGCGATGTCCCCGAGGCGCCGTCCCCCGTTGTAAAGACCGTCTTCCTGAACGAGGACCTTCTCTCTGATATCGAAAGCAAGGAACGAGAACCTGCTGTACACCTTGCTCTCTTTTGCGCTTTCCAGGAGGATCACCCTGTCGAGCGATAAAAGCCGGGAGAGGATGGACACAGGGGTGTCCATGTCCCCGTCGATCTCCTTGTAGACCGTGATCCTGTTGTACCTCTTTGACAATTCCTTGAACTGTTCCAACGATGGATACATTTGACCTCCCTCAAAAATAAAAAACCGCTTCAAGAAGACCCTTCGGGAGATCTTGAAGCGGCTGAAAATAAAAAAGCCGTTTAAGCCCCGGGGATCGCTATCCCCGCGAGCTTAAACGGCCTGCCCGTTCATGGGATAGTTTTAGCTACCCCACCACCAAACGTTCAGCATTATTTTCTGGCTGGAAAAACTAATCATGGACAATACCCTACTTTTTTTCATGAACGGTGTCAAGAACATCTCGATCACGTTCTTCGACAAAGGGCCCGAGCAAAGTCCACGTGGCCTCCGTACGGGCAAGCACGTGTGGTCAGGCAATGTTCTTCCGCAGTTTGTTGAGAAAATCACCGAGCACCTCATAGTCCTTCCCCTGTATGATATGTTTCAGATATTCCATCATTGCCGTCACCCTCTCGAGCTCCGCCAGTGAATAGGTGTTGAAGAGCACTTCCCCGAGGAGGCGGTCGTCTTCCGACAGAAGCCCCCGGGCGATCGTCATGTGTTTCGCGAACGTCGTGCCCGGCACGATGCTCCGATCGACGCAGGAAGCAAAGGCCATGGACGAAATAAAAGGGAGTGTCAGTGAATACGCCATCATCCTGTCGTGCTCCGCGAAGGAATACTCAAAGACCGTAACCCCGAGGCGTTCAAAAAAGCTCCGCACGAAAGCCTTCCCCTCCGGATGGGATTCCTTTATCGTAATGACGCTTTCTCCCCTGAGCGCGTTCATATCGGCAAAGGTCGGCCCGAACATAGGGTGGACGGACACGAATTTCAACCCGCACTGTGCGTAATACTCGTCAAGAGGCCCTTTTATTGACGCTATGTCACTGATGATACAACCCTTCGGCAGGTATCTCAGCACTTCGTTAAAGACCGGGATGGTCCTGTGCAGCGTCACGGCATTGATGAGGATTTGCGGGCCGAAGGCCCGTATCCCTTCAAGGCCCTTGAGTATGAACGCGTCGGGAAACCGCTCCGGCTTTGACAGGTCCGTATCGAAAACCGCGATCTCATTGTGTTGCGAAAGTTCCCTCGCGAGCCAGGAGCCCATATGGCCGAGGCCGAGAACGACAATTTTCATTGCAGCTTTTTTTCGCGGCATGCCGGAATTTTGAATGTCGTGGCGCTCCTGCGCCCGTCTGCTCTCATCTATGATCTCCCGGTAAAGCCTCCGGGAGAATCCGGCGTCAACGAACGGATGTGAAAGGCGCTCCACGTTTGAGAGCACTTCATTCTCACGGCCCGGGTCGGCGGTCTTGTCCTTCAGTTCCCTTGATCTCCCGGAGAGTTCCATGCGCTTGTTGAGAAGCCCCATGATCCCGCGGTCGATCGCATCGATCTTCTCACGAATTTCCTTAAGCCGTTTGTCCATGTGTGCCATTCCCCCATAAACTTTTATGTATGAACATAAGGTCCGCCATGACGAGCGCCGTGACCGCCTCTATGATGACCGGCATGCGCAGCGCTATGCATACGTCGTGTCTGCCCCGTATGGAAAGCGTCGCATTTTCACCTCTTGTGAGGTCGATAGTGGGCTGCGGCCGGGGGATGCTTGCGGCAGGCCTCGCGGCGACCCTGAACGTGATATCGTTGCCGTTCGTGAGGCCGCCGTTTATCCCTCCTGCGTTGTTCGTCCGTGTCCGGCCTTCCGGATCAATGATCGCGTCATTGTAATCGCTCCCTCGCATAGCGCTTCCGCCAAAACCCGCCCCGAACTCAATGCCCTTCACGCCGGGTACGGAAAAGACCATGTGGCTTATAAGGGACTCGACGGAATCAAAAAAGGGCTCGCCGAGCCCGGTGGGCAACCCCGTGACCCTGCAAGAGAGAACACCTCCTACCGAGTCTTTCTCGCGCAGGGCCTCATCAACGGCTTTCTCAATGTCCCGAGACCCGGCGACCTCGACAACTTCGGCTTCAATCCGCGCCGGTTCGATGAGTTTCTTAGCGATCACGCCCGCACCAACCAGTCCCGCTGTGAGCCTGCCGGAGAAATGCCCTCCGCCGCGGTGATCATTGAACCCGCCGTATTTCCTGAAGGCGGCGAAATCAGCGTGGCCGGGCCTCGGCAAATATCGGACCTCGTCATACGCGCCCGGATCGATATTTGTGTTTTTGAAAGTGATCAGGACAGGTGCACCTGTTGTTCTCCCGTTCACGACACCTGTTTGTATGAGGGGGACGTCAGGCTCCCTCCGGCCGGTCGTGCCCTTCGCCCCGCTCTTTCTTCTGTCGAGATCGGGCAAGAGTTCGCCTTCCGTAAGCTTAAGCCCCGCCGGGCAACCATCGACAAGAATACCGACGAGCTCCCCGTGAGATTCCCCGAGTATGCTCACCCTGAATAACCGGCCAAAACTGTTCACAACGTCACCGCCTTTATGGAATCAAGATCTTCAAAGAATTTGGGGTATGATTTCGCCACGGACCCCGAGCGCCCGATCGCAACGGGGCCTCTACCGCCAAGGGCGACTACCGCACAGGCCATGGCAATCCGGTGATCGTTATGCGAATCCACGAAATTGCCTGTCGGCCTTGCACCGTAAATTTCCATCCTGTCAGGCAGGAGTTCCACCCTGATCCCGAGCTTTGAAAATTCCGAGGCAAGCGCCTCGCCCCTATCGCTTTCCTTGTGCTTTAAGCGCTCGGTGCCGCGGATAACACTTTTTCCCGTGCAGCGCGCAGCCAGGGCTGCCAGCGGCGGAACGAGATCGGGGCAGTCCCCCGCATCGAACTCGAACGCATGGAGGTTGCCTCGTTTCACGAAGATACGGTCCTCTCTTGCCTCAACTGTCGCACCCGCCCTCAGAAGGCCATCGAGAATGGCCCTGTCGGCCTGAAAGGAGTCCGTCCTCAACCCGCTCACGTGGACCGCGCCCGCGACCGCGCCCGCGACGAGGATGAAAGCCGCCCCCGACCAGTCGCCTTCTATGGCAAGGCTGTGCGCTTTGTAACGCTGGTTCCCCTTGATGCTGAACGATGTCATGTCTTCGTTATGATCGATAGCGATGCCGAAGCGCTTCAGGAGATCAATGGTCATGAGCACATACGGTCTGCTTTTCAGATTGACGACATCAATGCGGGAATCATCCCTGCACAGCGGGGCGGCTATAAGCAAGCCTGTCAGGAACTGTGAACTTTCCGAACCGTCGATGCAGACGGTCCCGCCCTTCATGGGGCCCTGAATCACGACGGGAGGATAGCCCCCGGTTGTCGTACATCTCGCGCCCATGAGGGAGATGGCCTCAAGCATTGCCATGGGCCGTGAGCCAAGCGACCCTGAGCCTTCAATAAAAAACCGCTGCCGGGAAAGTGCGGCCACGGGCGTGAACATCCTCATGCACAGACCGGATTCGCCGCAGTGGATGACGCCGCCCGTCCTGCTATCCTCCGTCAACCCCCCGATGCCTCGTATTGACACAACGTCCGTACCGGTCTGCACGTCAGCCCCGAGCGTTCGTGCAATGCCAAGGCCCGCCAGGGAATCGAAGCACAACGACGGGTTCGCGAGATGCGACACGCCCCCGGCCAGCAACGATGATGCGACAGCGCGTATCATAAAGCTCTTCGATGAAGGTGCCGCAACGCTGCCGTTAATGTCAGAGGGATGTACTAATTTCATCCTGTATCCTTCCCGCGACCTCCTCAGGTCTCTTTCCATCGGTGTTGATGACAAGGTCGCATGCGCGGGCATAGTGGTCTGTCCTCAGCCGGAGCATCTTTTCTATTTCAGACCTTCTGTCCTGTACATCGAGCAGGGGCCGCGACCAATCGTCCCCCACACGCTGCAGGATCGTCCCGACACCGGCGTTAAGCCATACAACGGTGGCACTGTCTCTGAGCCGGTCAACGTTGGCCGCATTAAGCACTGCCCCGCCGCCGCAAGAGATTATCGTGCCGGACGTGCCTGCCGCGGCATCGATCTGCCTTTCTTCCATCCGGCGAAACGATGCTTCCCCCAGGTCCCTGAATATGTCCGTTATGGAAGAGGCGCTCTTTCGCTCGATTTCATCATCGATGTCGATATGGGCCATTTTCAGGTTTTCAGCCAGGTGCCGGCCGACAGCAGACTTGCCGGTACCCATGAAACCGATGAGGGCAATATTCTTCTTCGCGCATGCCCCGTCATCGTACAGGGCCCTGCGCATCGCGGAAACGGGCGGCTCCTGCCCGGTAAAATGCCTGAAGGCACCGGCACCCTGGAAGAGGAGCCATTCTCTGCCGTCTATGACAGTGCATTTGCCTGCCGTTGCGTCCCGCTTGAGCGGGCTCTCCTCCCGGTAATGGGCATCGAGGACGACGAGATCTCTCGTCAGGCAGTCGCGCGGGACCATAGACCGGCCTTCGCTTATGCAGGAGATCAGGATGTCCGTATTCTCCATTTCCCGTGGTATCACTTCGACGGGGGCTACTCTGCAGGAAAAGGCCGCCGCGATCTTCTGTGCTCTTTTGATCGTGCGGTTCATGAGCGTGACCGAAACCCCTCGAGAGACAAGCGCAAGGGCCGCGGCCCTTGCAGCACCCCCGGCACCGAGTACGAGGGCCCTTTTCCCGCGCAGCGTCACGCCGTGCCGCAGAAGGGCCTCCCTGACGCCTTCAACATCCGTATTGAACCCGGTAAGCCTGCCGTTGCGCAGAACGACCGTGTTGACAGCGCCTGATCTCCGCGCCGCCTCGTCCATGTCGTCGAGAAAAGGCAGGACCCTTTCCTTGTACGGGGACGTTATGTTAAACCCGTGAAATTGCATGGTCCGGGCCGCCCGTGCGATTTCGTTCACGTCGGCGGAGGCGAACCGCAGGTAGACGGCATCGACGGAGCCGGCCCGGAAAGCAGCGCGGAACATCCCGGGGCTCCTGCTGTGCAGAATGGGGTTCCCCGTTACGGCAAAGAATTTCATATCACCCATCTCTTAACGCCTTCAGAATATGCCCCAGCGTGAGTGCGTCGATCTGTCCGTCGGCAGTCTCTTTTCCGTCGGAAAGCGATGCGTACGTGAAGGGGCTGCCGAGCAGGGGGGCGGCAACGCGGGTTATCCTGCCTTTCTTCCCCATGCCTATCACCACCGTTCTGCCGTTGAAATCCTGCCGGCCGAGGAGACCGAGGAGGCATATCTTATCCCTGTCGGCATTCACCATGCAGGCAATCTTGGCAATGTCTGCCCCTTCATCAAAACAACGGGACGCGATCGCGACGAGTTCCCCGGTGTCGGGCGTTTCATAAAAATTGTGCGAGGACACGATGACCTTGCAGCCCCGTAACCTGGCCCTTGCGACGATCTGTGCCCTGTAAGCTCCGTCGGACCCCGCTTCGATGTCGACGTAGCTCGCCCCTGCATCGATCGCGGCCAGAAGCAACTCCTTTCTCGTATCATTGCCGGGGATACACCCCCTGGCATCCGCAGGGCCCTCGGGCCTGAAAGTAGCGATAAGCGTCAAGGGCCGACAAAAGATCTTTCTCATGTCGTCCACAGCACCATGCACGATCGCGTCGATGCGCACTTCCGCGAAGTTAAGGCCGCTCAGAGCGTCAAGGCAGGTTTCAACTGTCGGTTCGTAGACGCTGACGCAGATCAAAAGAGGACCTCCTCAAGCTCGGCGATCTCCATGGTTTCAATAACGGCATTTCCGATACCGTCCAGGAACACAAAGCGAACGGCGGTCCCCTGGCGCTTCTTGTCCTTCCCGACAGCGTCCATAACGGCCTCCCTGTCACTTTTCAGGCGTGTCGGGAGACCGAATGATGCCAGGAGCGCCTCGATCCTCAGGACATCTTCGTTCGAAAGGGCCCCTCTCATTTCCGACATTTTTGCGGCGGCGACAATACCGATGCTGACCGCTTCACCATGCCGGTACCCCCCGGCCTTCTCGATGGCGTGCCCGATGGTATGGCCCAGATTGAGCTTTCTTCTTTCCCCGGATTCCTTCTCATCGCGGGAGACGATATCTGTTTTTATTGTGAGGCAACCGTTGATAATTCTTTCAAGGACATTCCTGTCGAGCGAAATTATCGCCTTGCAATTGTCTTCAATATATTCAAACAGGGCCCGGTCGCTTATCAGGGCGGATTTGACCGCCTCGGCAATCCCGTTCTTCAGTTCATCATAAGGAAGTGTCCTGAGAAAACTGAGATCGCATAGCACGAATCCCGGCTGTGCGAAGGTACCGATGAGGTTCTTGTAGCCCTCGAGATTAACACCGTTCTTTCCGCCCACACTGGCATCGACCTGGGCCAGAAGGGTCGTGGGCACGAAACCGAAGGGAAGGCCTCTCAAGTAGGTGGATGCTGCGAACCCGGCAATATCGCAAACAATTCCGCCCCCCACTCCCACGATGGTCGTGGAACGATCGATCTCCATCGCGCAAAGCTGTCCATAGATCCCGCTGATGGTTTTCAGGGTCTTGTGCTCTTCCCCGGGCTCGATCTCGATGGTCCTGTAAGGAAGAAATTTGTGACCATGATGATGCCAGACGTTTTTATCGGATATGATCACCGCATTCCCGGGAACGCAGAACTCCCTCAATGCGTCAATGGATGCATCGGGAAAGATCCTGCAGCGCTGACCCGCTATGTCCAGATGGATCGATCTCATAACGCCCCTGCAACAAATTGATGAAGTGAACGCATCTTTTCCGCCATGGCTTTGAATTGCACGGGGGTTAATGCCTGTTCCTTGTCGCATATAGCTTCCGGCGGGTTCACATGGACCTCGACCATGACACCGTCCGCACCCGATGCGACAGCCGTGAGGCCCAGTGCCGGTATGAGGCTCAGGCGCCCGCATGCATGCGAAGGATCTATGATGACGGGCAGGTGGGTCAACTCCTTCAACGCCGGGACAGCGCTGATATCGAGGGTGTTCCTGGTATACGTCTCGAAAGTCCGTATTCCCCTTTCGCACAATATCACGTCGGGATTGCCTCCGTCGAGGATGTATTCCGCACAGTTCAGCCATTCCTCGATGGTGCTGTTCATGCCCCGTTTCAGAAGGATCGGCTTCTGCGTCTTTCCGACCTCTTTCAGCAAGGAAAAATTCTGCATGTTCCGTGCGCCTATCTGCAGCACATCGGCGTATTCGGCGACCCACGGAACGTCCCGCGTGTCGATCACTTCCGTCACGACAGGCAGCCCTGTTACTTCCCGGGCCTTCTTCAATATCTTGAGCCCCTTCAGGCCCAACCCCTGAAAGGCGTACGGTGATGTCCTCGGCTTAAAGGCACCGCCGCGAAGCATGTCAGCCCCGCAATCCCTCACGGCCACAGCCGTTTCCACGGTCTGTTTCTCGGTCTCCACGGAACAGGGGCCCGCTATGATGCAAAACCCGCCGCCGACCCGTACATGACCGACCTGAATGACCGTTCTTTCATTTTCCTGCAATGCCGACAATCGTATGTTCTTCATCGTGTGCCATCCTCTTTTTTAAAATAAAAAAAGGCCATGGGCGCGTCTGCACCCATGGCCTTTTGTCCCCCCGCGGGGGTCAAATATCATAGGCGCAGGTATGCGTAGTAATACCACCAGTAGCAGCAGGACTGTTTTCTCTGGACTTTTTCGAGTGTCATCATTGTCCGATACTATAAAGAGTATTAGCCGGTGTTGTCAACATTTTAAATCTCCGGTTTTTTCTGCTTGCCGACAGACTTGCCGGATGTCTTGGCGTTATCTTTTCCCAGCCATGACACGTAATACTCCTCCACGGTGATGACCCCGTCCCCGTTGATGTCCATCATTTTCGCCATTTCCTTCATCCTGTCCATGTATTCTTCCCGGGACAGCTTCCCGTCTTTATTTCCGTCAAGGTCGACAAAACGGCCCGACCAGAACAGGACGCATTCGTCTTTGCCCAGTTTTCCATCCCTGTTGGCGTCCATGATCTTCGAGCGGGATTTTTTCTTCCCCATTTTTACCGGTTTCTTCACCTTCCCGGCACCCCTGTCGGTTCCGCACCAGTAGATCGCCCATTCCTCGACAGTAACGGAACCGTCCCTGTTGACATCCGCGTCGTCGAAATTCTTCTGCCGGGCCGCCTGGTACTCGTCGACGGTCAATTTCCCGTCCTTATTCGCATCCTCGTTCTTATACCTTTCGTCGACCGCCTTCTTCATTTCGTCGCCGGTAACGACCCCATTCTTATCGGTATCCGCCTTATCATGGAACGATTCAGCAAACACAAGCCCGACCGGATTGATCAGGAAAACTGTGATAACGAGCCAAAGGATCTTTTTCATTGCCCCTCCTTTTTGTGCTTGTCCGTGATGTAGTGCGGGGAAGGCGCCCCGATGTGTGACATTGCAAAATACCGATAATACATGATGGAGAAATATATCAAACGTTCCGCAGCATGTCAAAATGTAAAACATTCGCTTGAATTCCCTTGAAATCCTTGATCCGGCAGGGTAATGAATAAGTGCTGTAGTTGAACCCCTGAGGCACTCAATGGAAAATGACCGATTCGACCAGATCTGCAGACGGATAGCGGGATATCCCGCGTCCGAGGACGCATTGTTCCTCATCGCGTCGATCGAGGAACAGAGGCTCTATGTGTGCGCGGAAAGGTCCGTGATACGGGATTACCCGGTATCGACATCCCGCCTCGGGGTCGGCATCAGGGAAGATTCGCTGAAGACCCCGCCCGGGACCCACCGGGTATGCGAGAAGTACGGCGCCGGTGCGCCCGAGGGCCGCATCTTCAGGGACCGCGAAGATACGGGTATCGATTGGGACCATACATCAGACGAAGAGAATATCATACTGACCCGCATCCTGCGCCTCGAAGGGCTCGAACCGGGCGTCAATAAAGGACCGGGCGTCGACACGTACGAACGGTATATCTATATACACGGGACGAACCGCGAGGATATCATCGGCACTCCGTTTTCTCACGGGTGCATTTGCATGCGCAGTGCGGACATCGTTGCGTTGTTCGATATCGTCCCCGAGGGCACACTCCTCTACATAGATCCCCCGCCCATCACTGTAGGGGGGAGGTCTTTCCGGAACATTTATTTTACGGGCATCTTCGGGACAGGGATGAGCGCGCTTGCCCAGTACCTGCGGTTCTGCGGGATAGGGGTATCGGGCTCGGACCGCCTTCTCGGAAGCCCGGACACGCAGGCAATGAAGGGAATGCTCGAAGGCCTCGGCTGCGTGATAGTAAGCCAGGACGGCTCCGGCGTGACCCGGGATACGGATGTCCTGTGCATATCGACGGCGATCGAGGATGCGAACCCCGACATTGCCGCGGCGCGTACCCACGGCATCCCGGTCATTCACCGTTCGGACCTCCTTGCCGGCATTATAGCGTCGAAGCGGACCGTCGCCGTTGCCGGGACGAGCGGGAAATCCACCGTCACTGCCATGATATTCGAATTCCTCGATGCGTGTGGGAGGTCCCCGTCCCTCATCAGCGGGGCGCCTCTTATACGGCTCGAAACAAATGGGCTTATCGGGAATGCCTTTTCGGGCGGCTCCGACCTGCTTGTCGTTGAAGCGGATGAAAGCGACGGTACGCTGGCGAAATATTCCCCGGATATGTCCGTCATTCTCAACGTGTCGAAAGACCATAAGACGATAGAAGAGATCACGGCGCTCTTTGCCGGGCTCATCGCACGGTCATCGTGGACGGCGACGAACAATGATGACCCCGTCCTTGCCGCTCTTCCGGCGACGGTGCGTTTCGGCAGGGACGGTACCGCCGCATGGCATCCCGACACGGAAGAGTTCCGCCCGATGTCAGTGGGCCTCGCGCGGCGCGGGACCGAATATCGTCTGCCCGTGCCTGGTGAGCACAACCTTGAAAACCTTAAGGCTGCACTGTGCGTCTGTGAACACCTGGGCTGCAACGGCAGTACCCTCGCGCGCGCCGTGGAAAATTTCGCGGGGGTGGCGCGGCGCTTTACGATAACCCAAACCCGCCGGGCGGTGACCGTCATCGATGATTTCGCCCATAACCCCGCGAAGATCGCCGCCGCCGTTACCACGGCGCACGGCATAGCAGACCGCGTCATCGCCGTCTACCAGCCGCACGGCTTCGGCCCGACGCGCTTCCTCAAAGACGAGTACACAGGATCGTTTCAAAAGATATTCCGCCCCGGCGACGCCCTGTATCTCCTGCCGATCTATTACGCAGGCGGAACCGCGCAAAAGGACATCTCATCACAGGACATCATCGACAGCCTCGGAAATGTCCCGTTCCACGCCGAAGCCGTCAAAGACCGGGACGAGCTCATTGAAAAGATAGGATCAAGTGCCCGGCCGGGAGACGCGGTCATTGTCATGGGGGCCCGCGACCCCTCGCTGCCCGCTCTGGTGAAGAGGATAATTGATATGTTCGGCGGGAAGGAACCGTTCTAGGTTCTGCGTTCCGGGTTCTAC
>ERZ1645192.972-NODE-972-length-24128-cov-28.183400_pt1 | contig 24128 bp, 19 predicted proteins | sample MGYA00575354_ERZ1645192 | MGnify/ENA primary metagenome ERZ1645192 (study PRJEB40844, sample SAMN11349763) | freshwater sediment metagenome | isolation source: river sediment | host: Sediment | place: India: Faizupur Khadar , New Delhi | collected 2017-02-21 ... | reverse complement strand
AGGAGATGATAATTGAATACGACAAAAGAAAATAGACAGGTCAGGAGGATTCATTTATACAATGCTCACCGGAATCATTAAATGATAGCCGGCGGGTTATAATTTCAGCTTAATACTGTATCTGGCAAGGATTGCAGTCAGCCCGGCCATAAGCAACGCCCAGGCTATGGAGCCGATAATAACCACCAGTGGTTCAGATGATTGTTTGTAGAACAGTACCGGTATTGCTGACATCCATATTGCATGGTATAAAATATCAGGGGCCAGGTATGTTGTCAGTGAATGCTTTCCTGCAGGCCTTACAAAGCCCGCCCACCTGGTCAGCCCCTTTACATCTGCAACCCAGTAGATTGCAGCAAAGACCAGGAAGCTGATACCGCTGCAGATCATACCCCAGCTGGGAGTAGCCATGATCTTTGATATAATGAACCATTCCCGCAGGATGAATCCCATGGCCAGGAAAACCATTCCAAGCACTATGAACATCAGTATTATTCTTATGTGTCCGGATTCTTTCACTCTTCTGATCAGTATCCCCGCCAGCATTCCTGTAACAACTATCAGCGGAACATTACCCTGAATGAGTATTCCCAGAACCGGCCTCAGGGGATCGAGGCCTCCGAAAACTCCTGACTTGTCGAGGATATTAATCACCAGGAAGAAAATGACGGCAACCGAGGTCCATGCCACTGAATCACGGAATGCCACATATACCAGTGAAGCAGCCAGGTAACCCCATCCTATGAGGCCAAGAATGCCCCACCAGCCGGTAATCATCCAGCCGGGATTTTCAGCGGTTCCTGACCGGAAGATTATTGCAAGGAAGATCAGTGTTGCCGCGCCGGCAGCCCTGAGTACCCTGAAAAGCAGTTTGTGCCTCCCTGCCGGGTAGTCATTCCATACCAGAAAGACCGAGATATACATTAGCAGTGCCCAGAGATTCCTGTCAATGCCGGTGGTTTCGGGATTGACCCTTCCGGAGTTGAGCATAAGCACCCCGATTACCAGGAGGCTGACAGTGCGGATTGCAATGTGAAGAAGTATTCCGGAGACCGGTTCGCCCTTTTTTATCCTGCCTGAGATGGCGAAAGGTATTGCCATGCCTACAATAAACAGGAATCCCGGGAAAACCCAGTCTGCAAGACCCATGCCGTCGAAATCAGCCTTCATATGACCGAGCCAGGCAGGAGCCACCTTCATATTCAGGTCGTTGACGAAGAGCATAAGCAGGAGAGTCAGTCCCCGCATGATGTCAACAGAGGCAATCCTGGCTCTCTTTTCCAAATTGGCCATAGTATCCTGGTTTGCGATTTAATCCTGCATCACTGTGATGAATTCCATAGTATCCCGGTGTGCGATTCAATCCTGCATCATTGTAATGAAATCCATAATTGGCAGATGACTCATATTTTGCTCCTTACTCCTGTTATGGATCCTTTGTAAAACCGGCCTTTTTTATACAGCAGCATATTTCCCGGTTGCCCGAACCCCATTCCTGTATCTACGCCAATGACTTTGTTTCCCAAAAGTGCCATGATGCTCTTTTGCGGAGTGTGTCCGACAACAATATGTTTTTTGCCATAGAAATCCAGAACAGAATCCAGGCTTGAAACGTCAGGGATTGTATCTTCGAAGTACCCCCTGTACCACACAGGACCATCGTTTCCGCCCAGGAGGTTTAATTCTCCGTCTTCGGGGGAAGAATAAATATCCTTCCCGGCGATACGTTCATGAAAGACCTGGTTGACCTCTTCGATCTTCAGTTCCCTTGTAACCAGATCAGGTGACACTCCTGCATGAACGAACAGGATGTCGTTTATTGTGATCATTACCGGCTTGGATCTCAGCCACCTACCCAGTACCGAGTTTTCCGAATAAAGGTCCGGATACTGTATACCGGTTATTGATTCGACCCTTGTGTATTTTTCATTATTATACCTCAGGTCGCCGGCAAGAATCATCAGTTCATGATTGCCAAGAATAAAATGGACCCGGCCACCTTTCCTGGCAGCCTGCTTTTCAAGTTTGAACAGATGCCAGAGGATTTCCGTTACCTTATCACCCCTGTCAAATGCGTCGCCGAGGAACACGAGGTGACCCTTGCCGAAATTCCAGTTCAGATCCTTATCTATGATTCCGTTTGCCAGCAGGTGATTCAGGTAAGTATCATAATAACCATGCACATCGCTTATTACCGCAATGCTGTCAATGCCTTTAAAGGTCTGGCGGTAATCTGGCTTCGTTCTGAACACACTTGCAAGTTCCCGGTAGCTGAGTGAAATATCCGCCGGAAGCACCGTATTTTTTTTACCACCGGGCAACAAATATCCTTTATGCATCGTGCTGTTTTCAATCCACAGAACCCTGATAGTATCATCCGACATGAAACAGTACGGACCATCATTTATCAGGGTATCCCTTTCTGTTGAAGGACAGATGGCTGATAGATTCACTGAAAGAAACAGGAAAAGAGGCAGGACGAAGAGCCGATTCTTTATATTTGTTTGTACCAGATTCATATCCAACATCTTAAGGTGGGCATTGGGAATAATACTTTTTTTGCAAGATAATACTTCTTCACCCAAATTATTCCGGCAGACTTATCCGGTCTGTTCTTAAACTAATATTTGACTTGAGGCACTTCATTTCATATATTTACTATGATTTAGCAGAAAACAGGTTTTAAGCCAGCAACTTAGGTAATCAGTTCAAGAATTCAGGGCCATGTCAAATATTTTTCTTAATCTGGATAATCCGGTATTCCTGTCAATTATAGAGAGGTTTGGACTGAACCTGGTTTTTCTTTTCCTCCTGTTAAGGGTTGTTTATTACAGGTTTTCAAGAAAGGAAAACTACCTGTTCGGGTTTTTCCTGATGGGAATCGTAATTTTCTTTATCGGAGCCATGCTGAAAATTGTTGCAATGGAATTCCAGATGGCGATTGGATTGTTCGCCATATTTACAATACTCAATCTCAGAACCATAAGTTTTGATGTGAAGAATATGGCATATCTTTTTGCTGTCATTGCCATTTCTGTACTAAACGCCCTCGATCTCAGGGGGAAATTCCCTTTCATGGGGGTTGTGATTTTCAATATCATGATAATAGGATCTGCTTTCATTCTTGAGAGCCTGCTTACCCGGAAGAAAAAGTACAGTACCCACCCGATCATTTACGATAACCTGGAGATGCTGAAGTCACAAAACAAAGAGGCATTGATCGCCAATGTTGCCGAAATGACCGGGCTTGATGTCAAAAAAGTTGATATCCAAAGTGTTAACTATAAGGAGAGGACAGCCGTTCTGGATATTTATTATAAAAGCTGATTAACGTGAACCCTTGCAATTTGCAAGCAGTAAGTCAATAAGACTATCCATGCTTCTTTGTTTTTCAAGCTGATCGAAGAACTGATCCAGGAAAGCTATAATATCCCTTTTATCAGATTTGCCCAGATAGGGAAATTCCGTTATTACGGAGTAGAACTCATCCTTCTTTCCAAGAAACGCCATAAGTTCATTCTGATAGACTTCCCGTGTCCGGCAGATACCTGAAAAGAGCCGATCGCGATTGGTCTCTATCCCTAATCCGGGAGGAGGGATGGCATATTCTGCATTTACAACTCCCGTAAGGTCAAAATCGAATGGAACCGGTATCCCCAGACCTCCAAGTTCATAATTCAGGGAAGTAAAGACCGTAACATTGTGCTGACCCGGTACCGACCAGTCCCAATTGGCTATCATGTAATTGAAGATAGCGAGCCTGTCAATCATATCCGGAAACATGTGGGACTGTGACAGCATTTTGGTCTTTACCTCAGTCAGATTCAGTCTTTCTGCAAGAAGAGCTTCAGGTTCTAGCAGGATTCCGAATTGTGTTATCGTTTTCCGTTTGTTTTCAGAGTCAACCAGGTCCAGGCTGATTAACCTGGCCCTGAAGCTTGTATCAGTGAGAACATTGTACAGTTTGTAAACAAGGTATTCCCTGATGACGTATTCGCCAAATGTTGATCCGGGCTGGCACTGGTTGACAAGCTTTATGTTTTTAATTCTGCCTGAATCAGATACTTCATACACGGGTTTCTTGAAAGTGATTCTTGCCGGCGGGTACTTGCATCTTTCGAAGCGTGACTGACCCCGGTATTTAAGGGTTACCTTTCTTTCCATCTCGTCAGTCTCACTGAAGTGAATGGTCATGGTTCCATCAACCGACTGGTCTCTTTCTGCCTTTTTCAGGAATTTGGCGACATCGAAGCGGAGCGAGACTTTTAGGAGATCTTCCTCTTCAAACAATGATAAATATCTTACGGGAGGTTTCTGATCTTCCGGTTGTTTCCTGTTTGCATCATTCAGGTCCTTAAGATCCTGCCCGTCAGTATCAGCCAGGTTGACCGGCTTTTTTACAGTTGTATCGATCTGACCGATGGACGGCAAGACTGAAAGAACAGTTAAAAAAAGCGAGCATAAATACAGGCGGCGATCAGCGCTGAACTTATTAAATTGGGTTCTGGCCATCATTTTGTTCTGTATCTGAACAACAATATTGAAGCAGGATTAGTTCTGCCTTCATTTGATATTAGCATGTCCCCGTTGTCTAGGAAGGAAATGCCCTCAGGCATACTGAAAAGTTCCGGTTTGAGTTCTTCGATATAGGTTATGGTTCCGTCCTCATCAAATACGAACAGCATCCTGTTCACGGCTGAAATTGCATAAAGCATATTTGAGATCGGATGTATTCCGATGTCAGACACCATGAGACTTATTATCTTTTCATCGTCACTTATTTCAATATGATTTTCTGCAGCGTACCTGGTTATATCTGCCAGATCAAACTCCAGAGCCACTTTTACTGAATCTTTGATTGACTGTGAATCAAGCTCCAATACCGCTTTTAAGGTATCTTTTGCTGACTGCAGATCAAGCGCGTAAACCGGATGTTTCTTTTCATCTTCGGAGCCTCGTCCGGGATTGTTTTTCGGGACGATCAACAGCCTGTGATTTCGCCTGTCGTAACATAGTCCTTCATAATCTGCCGGCAGTCTGACCGTGGATCCGGGCTGTTCTGATATTACTGATGATCTGTCATTTCCGGTTTCGAAAAGAGTGCCATCGCTTCTTAAAACATAATATGATCCGGCGACAGATGCTATTCCTTCATAATCGCCAGGAAAGTGAAAAATGAGCTGATCTCTGATTTCATTCTTAGTAATGTCGAAAATGAAGACTATGCCGTTTTCGTCCTGAACACAGGCCACAATAGTTGAATCGATGACTGATATTCCTGATATTTCGATAAGGACCGGAGGAAGAATTATTGTCTTATCGGGATTGGATAAATCATATCCGATGGGATTTGCATTTCTTACTGCAGCTGAATTGTTGTCTCTGTCGGCCGGATGACCGCAACTGATCATGTTAAGATACAGAAAGACAAGTAAATACGATTTTATTTCAATCCCGTGCATAGGTACGGCGTTCTGATTGTAAATCAAAGTTAAGCAACAGAGAAGCTAAAGTCAACTGATTGTCAGGGAGAGAGAGAGATTGAGTCCTGGGGAAAAAGAGACGAGTGTGTCAGCACTCGCCATCATACTATCTATTTTTCTTTACCTCGAACCATTTCTTCAAGATTTGGAATTCATCTGGTGAGCAGCTTCAAGAATCGACCAAATTCATGACGGCTCTGAGAACGAAAACCTGATAATTCTACGTTAAGAGTGTATGAAAAATGGGATGACCTAAGGATTGGCTATCATCTGATTTAATTCGACCGAATGTGGGGAACTTTACAAAAGTATAAAATTGAATAGACCCAGGCCATCTGGGAATTACATTGTCTGTTATAGCACGTTTTTTTTAGAAAGATTTGACGAAATCATATTAGGGGTTGATTAACCAGAGTTTACTTAGGAGATAAAAGTTCACAAAAAGCTATTAAAGAGTCAGGAATATATTATTTTCATTTACTAAATCTACTTTTCAGATTGAGACCAATTCTGTAAGACGATCATTTCCCAAAAGCCTACTGTTTATTTAAGCCTTCAGACATGAAAACACTAAACCATATGCTAAGTGCGATTGACAAATGTTACATCTTAATAATAGGTTTCATGGCATTGAAGATTCTAATAGGTTGCGAAAGGGAACCTCAAGATAAAAGTTTTCCGGGGACACCAGAAGAGATCGCCGAATCAGTGACTAATATCGAACGTATTCTAAAAGAAAGTGATGCCATAGTTGACGCTGCAATTTCTCTTGCTTTAAGTCAAGGCGGTTTAGTCAATACAGAAGAAATTGCCCAAAGCATTGACTTGATAGACGGGGTGCTGGCAGCTACACCCACTCCTTCAGGGGCGGCAATAGTATTAAAGCTTAATGATGGGACCTTTACAAATGTTCTAGTTGTTAAAATGGATGATGAAAAACTGTTCAAAATCATAAAGACAAAATCTACTGATGAATTAGATTGTGAAACTAAGTTGTCAGAAACTATATCTTTTTATCCCTATGGAAGTGGTAAAGCTTTAATTTTAGCCCCTTTTCAAGAATCCTTCAATACGGACTTGGTCAGGATCTCACGATTGCTAATATCATCTGGTTATATGGTTGACCAATTTATAAATAGAGAAGCGACTTTGGATCGCTTCAGGGGTAGTTTCTTAAATAATTATGACATAGTATTTATTGTTACACATGGATCAGCTGATGGAGTAACTTGGGATGGGACAGAATCAACACTTTTAATTACCGGAGAGGAGTTTTCAGCTAAGAAATTCAATGAACTCACTCAAGAAGAACGGAGGACCATAAATATAAGTTCTGTCAGGGACCTAAATGGTTATAATATTTCCGTATCAGTGCCCTGGTTAAGGCTTACTTCGAATGGAAGATTCACCAACACCTGGGTTTTTATTTTAGCTTGCGAATCTGCAAAGCTGGACGTTGGGCCAGCCTCGTTTTCAGAAGCATTTTTGCAGTTTGGTGCTGGAGGCTATAACGGATTTGATGAAATTATGTATGTCGAGGCTGCGAATCCAATTGCCAAAACAATGTTTGAGAAATTTTCATCAGGACGTTCATTCAAAGACGCATCCGATGCTGTGCGAAGTGATCCCGGGTTATTGGCAATGTCTTGGCTGCCAATTTTAGTCTTACCTGCGACCGGGATTGTTGGAGAGAGATTCAATGTTGCATCTTTTGATGATAATCAATTAAGCACTGAACCATTCTATATCAAATCTCAATGCTTGGATATAGAAGGGAATGTCTATAATATTGTCAAAATAGGTAATCAATGGTGGATGGCTGAAAATTTGAAAGCTACTAAATATAATGATGATAGTCCAATTCCTTTGGTTACTGATAATGACGAATGGGAAAGTCGTTTTTGTATCGAGGCACCTGCTTATTGTTGGTATGATAATAATGAATCTAATAAAGAGGTTTATGGTGCTTTATATAACTGGTACGTGGTGAGTACCGGGAAATTATGTCCAGCTGGCTGGCATGTACCCTCGGATTCAGATTGGAATATCCTTTCTTCTTCTTTAATTCAACCTAATGGTAATATTGGTGGAAAACTCAAAGAAGATGGCCTGAACCATTGGCTAAGCCCAAATACTGATGCGACTAACGAGAGTGGGTTTACAGCCCTTCCAGGCGGCCTGCGTATTAATGGATTTAACGCTATGGGTTCTCTTGGAAATTGGTGGAGTTCAACGGAAGGCAACTTGTCATTTAGTGCTCGTTACCGTTTTCTGATGCACGATACTGGTGGTATTGGAAGAGGGATAAACGGCACAGGTGCCGGTTATTCAGTCCGTTGTGTAAAAGACTAAGCCTCAGTTAATATCTGTCAGCTCTTATATTCCGGTTTCTTATGGATATTTCAACCATAAAGTCCTCATTTTTGGAAATTGGGTTCATTCAAGTATTTAATACTTCCATAAAGTCCATACGCTGGATTATCTGACCACATAAAGCAGATTTTGAGAAGCAACTAAGACATGCAGTTAACGTGATCAGGAATATGGATTCGATATTGTCCTCAGGAAGAACCGAAAATAAATTATTTTGATTGGTTCGATGTTCCCCGAAAAAATCATTTTTGACGGAGAAAATTGTCGAACCGATACATTTAATAAAGTTCTGGAACGGACATAGCAAAATACTAATGATTTATACGATAAAAAAAAGAAGAAACTGATGAAAATTCAGTTTCTTCTTTTTCAGTACCCGGAGCCGGGATCGAACCGGCACAGCATCGCTGCCACTGGTGTTTGAGACCAGCGCGTCTACCAATTCCGCCATCCGGGCATCTACCAGTCTGCAGTCAGCAGCGGGCAGTCAGCAGTTATGGAGATTAGTAGGCTGCGAAAATAGGATAAATATTTGAAAACCCCGCTACTGCCTATTGCCTTCTGCCTACTGCCTCAATTTAAGTATCTCTACCTTCCTGAATTCCACCGGATGGGATTCAGACTGCAGGGCAATATAACCCTCCTTTAGCGGTGTTCCCTCCGGTAGGGTGAATCCTTCCGGCAGATCACCTCCCACCTGCGGCTTTGAATAAGTCAGTACTGTGTCACCGTTGACTATATGATGGATAGTACTGTCAGCATAAACTACCAGCTCTGCCGTCACCCATTCGTCATCATAGAAGAATTTAGAGGAAGAGGAGGTGCAATGCTCGGTTATCAGGGCATCACCCATGACTATGTGCGTGTGAGGAGTGCAAACGTTCATTGTGGGTGTTTCACGGCCGGCAGTGCTGCCAAGAAACTGTACCTCCACAGATACGGGCCAGTCCTGGTTCAGTCCGATTGTTGCCGGATCCTGGCAGTGGAACATAATGCCGCTGTTGCGGAATCCCCATGAGGGACCGCCCGGGATCTGCTCACCGGTGAACCGGTATTCAACCCTCAGTTTGTATGAGGAGAAAGGTTCCTTGTAGTAAATGTGGCCGAATTCATACCTGAAGGTGTCATACTCTGCATATGAGACCTTCATGACACCATCTTCAACCATGAAGGTGTTTTTGTAGTTTTCTCCCAGGGGTGACCCCTTGATCTTGATGATCCAGCCGTCGAGGTTCTGGCCGTTGAAGAGAGGGATCCACTGTTCCTTCTGCTTCAGGGAACAGGAGGACAGCATCAGGGTGATTGTCGTAAAGATCAGGAGTTTATTCATCATTTGATTTAAAATGCTTGATGCCCTGCGGGCAAAATTATTTATTCAGGTTCTGTGTTACAATTCTCAATGGCCACGGCCAAATTCGCAAATCCCAAATCTACAATCCCCTATTGCCTCTTGCCTGCTGCCTGAAGAATGGCCTGCCTGATACCCGCTGCGTCATATCCGCATTCATGCCATAGCTCCTGCTGGGAACCGTGTTCTACAAAATAGTCAGGTATGCCCATTCGCCTGACTTCTGCAGCATAACCGTGATCACTGGCAAACTCAAGCACAGCGCTGCCGAACCCACCCTTGATCATGCCGTCCTCTACGGTGATGATCTTCCTGAAGCGCTTCATGACACTGTGCAATGTCTCTTCATCAAGCGGATTGGCGAAACGCATATCATAGTGCAATACAGAGATGCCATCAGCGCGGAGCTGCTCTGCAGCATCTGCCACAAAATTTCCGGGATGTCCCAGGCTCAGCACAGCGATGTCAGATCCCTCGCTGATGAGTCTTGCACGTCCGACAGGTATCTCTTCAAATGGCTTCTGCCAGTCGCAAATCACACCTGTGCCGCGAGGGTAGCGGATGCTGAATGGCCCCCTTATACTGTCAAGCTGTGCGGTGTACATCATGTTTCTCAGTTCAACCTCATCCATCGGGGCAGCGGTTATCATTCCCGGGATGTTGCGCATGAATGCGATATCGAAGAAGCCGTGATGAGTTGCACCATCGGTACCAACCAGTCCGCCGCGATCCATGCAGAACACAACCTTCAGCCCCTGGATGGCGACATCATGCACCACCTGGTCATAGGCCCGCTGCATGAAAGATGAATAGATATTGCAGAAGGGAAGAAGCCCGTTCGCTGCCAGTCCTGCCGAGAATGTCACGGCATGTTGCTCACATATCCCGACGTCAAATGCCCTGTCGGGCATTTCCCTCATCATTATGTTGAGCGAGCATCCCGAGGGCATGGCAGGAGTTATTCCGACTATCTTTTCGTTCAGCCTTGCAAGTTCCACTATCGTATGGCCGAAGACCTCCTGGTACAGCGGGTGTTTGGGGCATTCAGCCGGTCTGATGAGTTCACCGGTGCATTTGTCAAATTTGCCGGGGGCATGAAAAATTGTCTGCTGTTCTTCAGCTTTCGGGAATCCCTTTCCCTTAACGGTGACACAATGCAAAAGCTTGGGGCCCGGAATTGTCTTGAGGTCTTCCAGTACCCGGGTAAGATGAAGCACATCATGACCGTCAATGGGACCGAAGTATCTGAATTTAAGCGCCTCGAACATATTGCTTTGTTCAAGGACCGTACCCTTTATGCCGCTCTCGAGCTGTGCTGCAAGCAACCTGGCCCTGTTTCCAACTCTCTTGTACCGGCCGAGGAGACGCCATACCTTATCCTTGAACCTGTTGTAGGTTCTGCTTGTGGTGATATCCAGCAGGTACTCCTTCAGGGCGCCGACGCTGGCGTCAATTGATATATTGTTATCATTCAGGATGACCAGCAGGTCAGCTTTCTGATTTCCGGCGTTATTGAGACCCTCAAAAGCCAGGCCTGCCTGCAGTGCCCCGTCACCAATCACTGCCACAACCTTCCGTTTCTCTCCTTTAGCCTGGGCAGCAACGGCCATTCCCAGGGCTGCAGAGATAGAAGTGGAAGAGTGCCCCACGCCGAAGGCATCATATTCACTTTCAGACATTCGCGGGAAACCGCTGATCCCCTTGTACTTCCTGTTGGTATTGAACTGTGCTTTCCTTCCGGTAAGTATCTTATGGCCGTAAGCCTGGTGACCCACATCCCAGACTATCTTGTCATAAGGCGTGTTGTATACGTAGTGCATGGCCACGGTCAGTTCCACCACCCCGAGACTTGCCCCGAGGTGACCGGGATTGCTGCTGACCTCTTCAATAATGTGCTGCCTGAGCTCATCACTGAGCCTGACGAGGTCAAGCCTGTCAAGTTTCCTCAGGTCGTCGGGAGTGTTTATCCTGTCTAGCAGCCGTTCTGATGATGACATTGGTTCAGGTTGTCAGGTAACGGGTCAAAGATACTTATATTTTACTTTTTCCAGAATGGGACATTCAGGAGAATGCAAGCCCGTAAGGTGCCTCCGGCAGGAGCGGGCTTCAGTCACCTTTATGACTTTATTCACTTCGTTGTCTGCCACTTGTCCGATTCTGGTTGTAAATAATGAATGTTGTTAATTAATCATCCAACAATCAGGAACACCATTTCTTATTTATTGTTTAATTCGCAGCAGATGTAAAGTAAAAATCGGCATGGTTATGAAAGAAACCAGAATTCTGCTACCGTTATTTCTGCTGGCTTTAGCCGCAGTTTCCTGTGTCACGGGCAACAGATACAACATCCTCACTGACAGGAACCTGATGCTGATGTCAGAGCGTGATTCACTCAAGGCTGAAAACATCTGGCTGACGATGTCAAACAGGGAGCTTACAACAAAGTCGATGCAGCTTGCCGGAGATACTGAAAGGTTAACGAAGGAGGTGGAGGAGGCCCGCACGGAGCTTGCACGGTCAAGGGACGATGTCAGCCGGCTCTCCACAAGGTACGATGAGTTGCAGAGAGCCCAGGCAGAACTTGTTGCCGGGAAAGCCCAGGAGACGCAGAGGCTTCTGGCCGAGCTGAGGCAGGCGCAGACAGAGCTGCAGCAGCGTGAGGACCTTATGCGTGATCTGGAGATGAATCTTGACACCAAGAAGGCATCCCTCGAGGAGCTGACCTATGAGCTGGAAAAAAGGAATACACGGCTGGCAGAGCTGGAGAAAATGCTCGACGCCCAGCAGAAGGCTGTGAAGGCCCTTAAAGACAAGGTATCTGAAGCTCTGTTCGGGTTCGAGAATAACGGTCTGACGGTTACAATGAAGAACGGACAGGTATATGTTTCGATGGATGACAAGCTGCTTTTCAAAACCGGCAGTTACGAGATTGACGCCAACGGCCGGGCAGCACTGCGTAAGCTCGGGGCGCTGCTCGAGAAGAATACCGATGTGACAATCACAATCGAGGGGCATACCGATGATGTTCCCTACAGGGCTGCTCCCGGGCAGCAAATCCTCGACAACTGGGACCTGAGCGTCAAAAGGGCCACAACCGTGGTAAGGGTTCTGACCCAGGATACTCATATCAATCCGAAAAGATTTGTCGCCTCCGGGCGAAGCGAATACATACCGGTTGACCCGGCGAAAACGCCTGATGCCCGCCAGAAAAACAGGAGAACGGAGATAATACTGACACCTGATCTCACTGCGCTTTACAGGATTCTTGAGAGTTACTAGAGGCAGGTAAGCTGATCAGGCTGCAAAGCCACCTGAGGCAAGGGAAATAACGCCGGGACGGGTGCTGTGGCAGGAGACTGAGCGGAGGAAAAGGCAAGATCAGCATCAATGTCAGGCCACTGTCTTATTCGTTGAATTCTCCGAGTCTTACCCTGAGCTTATCCAGTGCGGCAACAAGGTCATCCTCAGGCTTGAGAAAATCAAAATCTTTCCAGAAACCCGGATCATAACCGTTGATTGTCTGTGAGAAGATCGAGTATGCCGGTGCCAGCTCCTCATGATCAAACCTGGCAACATTCTCTGTACGGTGCTCAGTGACGGCGAGCTCAAAAAACACATTGAAGCGGCTGTTGAATACCTTTTTTCTTCCCCTTGCCATAAATCCGAGGTCGCCCCGGACATGTGACAGGTAATACCTTCCGTCAACATTCCTGTAGCGGGTCCGGTACCTGACATATTCCGGCTTCATGGAGTAATCTTTCGGGAGCCTGCTTATAAATGACTCACCGGTCTGGTCAATGTACTGCGGGTTGACTTCGAATTCGGCAAGCATCAGGCTGTAGTTATCAGCGTTGATGTACATGTCGCCCTGCATCAGTGGCTCTGTGACCCATTCCCTCTGTCTGAAAGAGATCATGTAAGCCGTCTCGCCGTCAATTGTGACAATATCAGTCAGATGGTATTCGTATGAATCAAATGACTGGGGGTCAAGGAAGTCAAACATATGCCTGATTCCGTCGAGGGAGAGGGTGGCGCTGAGTCCTGCCTTCAGTCTTACGGCAAGAGTGTCCCTGGCCTCGAGGTTTTCTATCTTACGGCTCCGGATCACCTTGATCTGATCATTCTGAAGAGAGCGTGAGTACGGACTCTTGTAAATTTTCAACACTGCTTCGGAATAGATCTGCGGTTCCTTTTTGCGGTAGACTCCTTCACGGTAGAATCCGGTCAGCATGGCCGGGGTTGTTCCGTAGTTTGATGCCACTGATGAGACGGTACGGCGCAGTATCAGCAGCGGGTCCTGGGCCCTGATTATAACTTCGGGGATAGGGATGTAGTCCCTGTCCATGGTAATGGTCATGACATTGCCCGGGAGGCTCCTTACCGGCAGCAGTCTGTTGACATATCCCACATATGAGACTGTCAGGGTGTCATAAAGGTTTTCCTCGCTTATCCTCAGGACAAAGTCTCCGTTGTAGTTCGTTACGGTGCCTTTTCCGCGGTGGCTGATTCCAATGGTGGCGAATGGCAGCGGCTCGGATGTTTCAGCATCAATGATTTTTCCGCCGATTGAAAGGAAGACCGGCAGTGAATCTGCCGGCGGTTCCGGTCTGGGAGGCATTGCAGTCACACGGTAGATTATAATATGCCTCCCCTGGACCAGGTAATTTATTGTAGTGTCACCTGCCACTGAATCAAGCATTTCCCTGACAGGCATCTCGCCTCCCGTCAGGGAAAAAGTCCTGTTCGCATTAATTATCTGGGTGTCATATGTAAACAGATATCCGGTGAGTTTGCTGATCTCCACCAGTGCCCTGGATGCTTTGATGCTGTTTCCCGGCAGCCTTAAAGTCCTGTCAAGTACGTTCTCCTGCGGGAATGATTGCAGTGAGACTACAAACAGGCCGGCAATCAGGGCCACATGTATCTTCTGTAATTTTTTCCGCCCCATCAGTTCCTTTTACCCTGTCAGCGGGAAAGGATATAGGTATCTCCTTCCCTGGCAGCGCGGAGGTTAAAGGTAGTGCAAATCAGTTTAATAATTGTATCCTGGGGTTGCTGTTCGAATGGTGAGGTGAGCCTGAAGTCATTGATCTCAGGGTCAGCGACCTTTATTTCGATATTATATGCACGTTTCAGGTCATTAAAGACAACTTCCAGCCGCTCTCCGTCATAGGACAGCATTTCAGTATGCCATGCCAGATAGTTAATGTTGGTATTAAGTTCACTTGTGGCGTTTTCCCCTGATACTTTTCCGACATATTCAGGTTCAAGGGTCAGGCTGCTTGATCCGTCAGCGCTTGTAACCATCACTTTCCCGGATGCAACATAAACTTCCACCTCATTGCTGGCGTTTTCGGTAATGACGTTGAAAGATGTGCCGAGTACCCGTATTTTTGCTTTTCCGGCGTCGATAATGAACGGATGTTCTTCATCCCGTGCAATGTCGAAGAAAGCCTCACCTTTAACTGATACCCTGCGTGCACCGCTCCTGAAATATTTCGGGTAGGTAATGCTGCTGTTGCGGTTAAGGTAAATAGTGCTGCCGTCTGAGAGAAGCACTTCTATATTCTTCTGGTCAGAGTTTGAAGAAACCATGATCTTCTGAGGGACAGCCACTTCAAAGAGGAGCCATCCGGTACCTGCAATGATAAGCACCATTGCAGCTATTCTTGCAAATGTGTTAAGGAACGGTCTCCTTTTCATGGTCAGTTGCATCACCGGTTTTTCGGCGGCCTCGATCCTGCCATTCAGTTTCTCCCATGCTTTATCAACATCGACAGGTTCCGTTCCTGCATATTTCAGGTCATTCCATTTTTTCATTATATCTGCTTCTTCACTGGCCAGTATGAGGGCATTCTCAGCGTCACCGTTCTCCTCTCCGGAAAGCCATGAGGCTGCACCGGCCCATTCCCGGTCATTCCATTTTTCTGTTTTGTTAATCTTTTTCATCACTCTGCAAGTGCTTTTCTGAACTCCTTAAGTGCTTTTCCCATGTCGGCTTCAACTGTTTTCAGCGAGACGGCGAGTTTGTCAGCTATTTCATTGTATTTGAGACCCTCGAACCGGTTCATCCGGAAGATCAGCCTGCATCTTTCGGGCAGGCGCTTGAGCACTCTGGCCACCCTGGCCTGCAGCTCATGATAATAGATTGCGTCTGTTACCGGTTCGGAGGTCAGGTCGGCCGTTGCCAGTACTTCACCGGCATGGCGGCTAACCACCTTCTGATGTTCCAGGTAATGCAATGCCCGGTTGTGTACTGATCTGTAAAGATATCCGTTCAATGAACTTTCTATTTTGAGGTTCTGCCTGTCCTGCCACAGTCTGAAGAAGAATTCCTGCACTATCTCTTCCGAAGCATCGTGGTCCCTGATAATGGTTTTTGTGTAGCGGACCAGTGAAACATAGGAAGACCGGAACAGCTTTTCAAACTCCTGTTTGTCTCCCTGTCTGATCTTTCCTATGATTTCACTGTCGCTGAACATGGGCAGAATCCCCCCCGTTTCACTCTGTCCTGTCGCTGAATTTTACCTTCCTGCTGAGCTTGCGTATGGCTGCCTCAATGCTCTGGTCAGGCTCAATTACGTTGTAGTCACCCCAGAAATCGGGGTCGGCGAATGCCGCGACCTCCTCTGTAAAGAAGTCTGATGGTTTCATCCTTTCCTTGTTTGAGAACTTCACCACATCCTCTTCGGTACGGTCAGTGATAGCAAGTTCTGACATGGTTGTATAGTTGGTATTGAAGAGTTTCTTTTTCCAGTCTACCTTGAATTTGACCTCGGCCCTGGAATGAGTGAAATACCACTTTCCATCCTGTTCACGGAAGCGGACCATATATGAGGTGAGTTCGGGAGTCACCTGCATGCCCATGGGTTTCTTCCTGATGAACATGGATGCTGCCAGGTCTTTGTTTTCAAGATTGAATGAAAACTCGGCCTGTGCCACTGCATATGTTTCAATGTCTACGAAGAGGCGACCCTGGTAGAGTGGTGTTGTAATCGAAGGCTTCTGGTAGAAGTTGATCACATAGTTCGTACGGTCATCTATCATGGCGATATTGGAGAGCTCAAGATCATACTGGTTGAGCGCTTCCCTGGTGAGGAACGTTTCGGGATTCTTCACAACGTCAAGATAGAGGGTGGTTGTGGGGCCTCCCTGCAGTTTGAAGAGGACGGTATCCATTTTTTCCACGTCGTTGCTCTTCCTGCCCTTGTAGATTCTGACGGCGTCGAATCTCAGGCTGCTCTGGTAGGGTGCCTTGAAGACTTCAACAAGGGCTTCTCCTATAGAGATGTAAGAGCGGTTCTTGCGGATGGTTTCGCGATAGAAACCGGTCATGTCATTGGCAACGCCAGGGTAATTCTCGTCAAAACGGCTGATTACCTGTTCCATGATTTCCTCGGGAACGAGGGGTTTCACAATAACCTCCTTAATGGGGATCAATGCAGTCTCAAGGCTTATAACGTTTCGCTGTCCGTTGGTTTTCATCTCTTCGATAGCCATCACCTTGTTCTTGTAGCCTATGTAAGAGAACTCAAGTTTACCGGTCTCATTGCCAGTAAGTTTCAGGGTGAATTCCCCGTCAAGGTTTGTGACTGTTGATACGTTGCTGCCCTGTACTGCTATTCCTGCAAATACCAGGGGCTGATTTGTTTCGGCGTCAACAATCCTTCCACGGATGGTTGTAACCTGCTGGGGCCTTTCCTTATTTGATTTTGCCGGTGCAGCCGTGACAGACATGTCACCAGCGGTCAGAATGAGGAGCAGTGCCGAAGCCAATGCTGTAAAAAGGATTTTTGTTTTCATGGTCTTTTTATTTTTTTGTTCTTAATCCGGATCATTGTTCCATATTAATGACCGGAATTGGCCCATATCCCCTATACATTGACAGAAAATTATAGTTCATTTGCCTTTGCCATGCCAAACAGGTTCCTGAATGCAAGTTACTCTGTTTTATCTTACGCTGCAAAGAGATGTGGCGTCAAAGGTGTCATTCCGCCACTGCCGCCTTCAATCAGCGTTGAGCTAAGCAGTGTGTGCAACCTGGCCTGCCCGGAGTGTGCGACCGGCCTCGGTCTCACCAGGAGAGAAAACAGTTTCATCAGTTATGATCTTGCCGCCGAAATTGCCTCTCAATCAAGGGGGAGGGTGCTTTCAGCATGGCTCAGCTTCCAGGGAGAGCCGATGATGCACCCTGAATTCTTCAGGATAGCCGGCCTCTTTGCCGGAATGAATCCGGTAATATCAACCAACGGTCATTACCTTGATCCGGAGAATTGCAGGAAGCTTGCAGATTCACCGCTCAGGAAAATAATCATCTCACTTGACGGCGCTACTCCGGCTGTTTACAATATTTACAGGAAAGGAGGGGATCATGGTTCCGTCACAGATGGCATCAGCAGGCTCGCTGCCATGGTAAAAGAGAGGAGGTCAAAACCCGAAATTGTTCTTCAGTTTCTTGTTCACAGGGGAAATCAACATGAAGCGGGCGCAGTCTCTGCCTTTGCCAGATCACTGGGTGCAGGGTTCCGGATAAAGAGCATGCAGGTGCTTGACCCGTCAGAAGCCGGGAAGTGGGCGCCGTCTGACCCGCGAAAGTCGCGCTACCTGAAAGATGCTGACGGAACCTGGAAGATTTCCGGTACACCTGTCAGAGGATGTCTCAGAATGTGGACCTCGGCGGTTATCACCACTGACGGCGATGTGATACCCTGCTGCTATGACAAAAATCTCATGCATCTGATGGGAAACCTTGAGCATCAAACTTTCCGCGAGATATGGAGAGGGGAAAGGTACAGTTCATTCAGGGAGGAGGTTATGAGAAACCGCAGGAATGTGCTCATTTGCAGCAATTGCCCCCAGGGGCGGAGGCTGTTTTTTAAATGAATGGCAGATAGCTTATTGTCAGGTTGCAATCAATTAGTAATTTTAAGCAAATCAAACCGGAAATCATATGAAAATTCTCAAAGTCTCACTTGTTACAATTGCAGCTATCCTGGCGGTTGTTCTTCTGGCCGCGGCAATAATTGTTCCTACTCTTCGAAAGTCAGGCCTTCCGGAACTGAATGGAGAAAAGAGCATAGCAGGCCTTACGGCCGAAGTGAAAGTCATTCGCGATGAGCGGGGTGTACCGCATATCTATGCCTCGAATGAGCATGACCTGTATTATATGACAGGATATATCACCGCGCAGGAAAGACTATGGCAGATGGACATGGTAAGGCATGCCACCCAGGGACGGCTGTCTGAGCTGTTCAAGAGGGACATGTTTGACACTGATATATTTCTGAGGGCACTTGGCATGTCGGAGAAATCACGGCTGGTGCTGGAAAAGGAAGATCCCGCAATACTGGCAACCCTTCAGGCTTATACTGACGGGGTCAACGCATGGATAACAGAATGCGGGAATAAACTGCCGCCTGAATTCAGGGTGCTGGGTTACAAACCGGAGCCCTGGACCATGACAGATATCACTAACATAATCGGATTCATCGGCTGGGACCTTGCCTCTTCAAATCTCTCAAATGAGATCAGCAATTATAAGCTTGGCCGGAAGCTGGGCGCTGAAAAGGCAGCGGAACTCATTGCTGACTGGAATATGGTTGACGAGGTTGTCTTTCCTGATTTCAGACTGGATGAGAAGCTGACAGACAAGGCGCTTGAAGCAGTCAGCTCGATCGAGAAGCTTGAGGAGCTAGGCATTGTCACCCTGTCGGGAAGCAATAACTGGGCTGTATCCGGAAGCAGGAGCGAAACCGGGAAACCCATCCTTTCGAATGATATGCACCTGGGATTCAATGTACCCGGATTCTGGATGCAGGTACACCAGGTCATACCCGGCAAACTCAATGTAACCGGAGTGATCTTCCCGGGAGAACCATTCATAATTGCCGGACACAATGACAGAATAGCATGGGGAATGACCAACCTGAGCGTCGATGACATAGACCTCTTCGTTGAAACTGTTGATTCAACAGGCAACAACTATTTATATAATGGTGAATGGCTCCCCTTCAGGGATGTGGAATACACTCTTAAGATGACAGATGACTCATCACAGACGAGGATCATAAGATATACTCATCACGGTCCGGTAATATCAGGCATGCAGAAAATTGATGACGCAGTTCTCTCAATGTGCTGGAGCGGGTATGATTACAGTGACGAGATAAGTGCTGTTTACCTTCTCAACAAGGCCGGCAACTGGGATGAGTTCAGAACAGCTCTGAGTCATTTCAGGGCAATAAGCCAGAACTTTGCCTATGCAGATGTTGACGGTAATATAGGACTCAACACCGGGGGAGGCGTACCCGTCAGAAAGGGAACGGGTCTCCTTCCGAGAAGGGGCGACACTGATGAGTATGAATGGAAAGGCTATGTGCCGTTTGAGATGCTCCCTTCATCATTTAATCCTGAAGAAGGATTTATCTCATCGGCCAACCAGAGAACCGTGGACAAAGATTATCCGTTTTTCATCAGCGGCGAATTTTCAATGCCATACCGTATCATGCGGATAAGGGAGATGGCCGCAGAAAAACAGGTGCTTGGAATAGAGGACTTTAAAAAGATGATTACCGACAATCACTCAGCCTATGCAAAGATGCTAACTCCGGTGATACTGAAGGGAGCGGAGGCTCTAAGCGCTCCCGGCGAAACCGGGAAGAAGGCAATTGAGGAGCTGAAGGGATGGGATTACGCGATGGATGCCTCACTTATTGCCCCCACGCTGTTTGAGTTCATTCGCATGGAGATGGCTCGTCAGCTCCTTGGCGATGAACTGGATGAACTTTATGGCGCGCCTCTGGGGCGTCAGCACGACTTCTACCTATTCAGCCTGATGAAGGAGGGTCCGGATGAATGGGTTGACAATATTGACACACCTGAGAAAGAGAACCTGGAAGCCATAATTGCCCGGAGCATAGGTACGGCACTTGATACCCTGACTGCCAGGTACGGTGAGTATGGAGAGAAATGGCAATGGGGCAATATTCATACAATCACCCTGGAGCATCCGATGGGAGGTGTAAAGATTCTTGACAGGCTGCTGCAACTCAACTCAAAAACATATGGTGTGGGAGGCAGCTACCATACCGTTGAACCGTATGCATTCAGGGACAATTTCAGGGCCCATCATGGCGCCTCCGAGAGGCATATATTCAATACGGCTGACTGGGACAAGTCACTTACTGTAATTCCCACAGGGACCTCCGGAATACCGGGAAGCCCGTTTTATCTTTCACAGACGGAAACTTACCTGAACAACGGATTTTACAGTGAGCCCTTCTCTGATGCAGCGGTTGATGCAGCGAAGAAATACGAAATTATATTCAAGCCGGGGAAATAGCCTTCCGGCTCAGGTATTGAATAAAAAAAAGGGGTCAGCCCCCTTTTTTTTATACTGTCAGTATCTCTTTCTCCTTGATTTCCATGATCTTGTCGACCCTGGTGATGTGTTTGTCCGTCAACTCCTGGATAAGCCTTTCACCGGTTTTCTCCTCATCTTCAGGCAATCCTTCCTTCAGCAGTGTTTTTAGTTCGTCAAGGAACCATTTACGTCCGGTGCGGATGCTTATCTTGGCTGTTTCGGCCTCCTGTTTCACCTGTTTGACCAGCTGATGCCGCCTTTCTTCTGTCAGTGGAGGCACATTTATACGTATGACCTCACCGTTGTTCATGGGGGTCACGCCAATATTGGCTGCCAGAATGGCCTTTTCGATCACGCCGAGCAGGTTTTTTTCCCATGGCTGTATGAGAATGCTTTTGGCATCAGGGGTATTAATGTTTGACACCTGGGCCAGCGGGGTCATTGTACCGTAATAGTCGACGGTAATACCGTCAAGCAGCAGCGGGTTAGCTCTTCCTGCGCGAAGGTGCGAGAGCTCATACTCGAGGTGCTTGATAGCCTTATCCATCTTATCCTCGGCCTCGTCTCTGATCAGTTCCAGTTCTTCAGTCATATGGTTGTAATTATTCTGGTGTAAACAAAAGTAGAAAAAACTTTTCAGAGAGTAATTAGTGTTCCGCACTTGTTACCCTCTGCCACGGCTCTCAGGTTGCCCTCCCTGTTCATATCGAAAACAATTACCGGCATTCCGTTCTCGCTGCACATTGCGAAGGCTGTCTGGTCCATCACCCTGAGCTTTTTGTCAATAGCTTCGCCGAAGGTAAGGGAATCATATTTCACAGCCGAGTGATCTTTTTCAGGGTCGGCGGTATAGACGCCGTCAACCCTTGTACCTTTCAGCAGGACGTCGCAGTTCAATTCCACTGCGCGCAGAGCTGAGGCAGTGTCAGTTGTAAAGAAGGGATTTCCCGTTCCGCCTGCCAGTATTGCCACGCAGCCGCAGTCTAGTGCTGCAGAGGCCCTGTCCCTTGTATACAGTTCTCCAACGGGTTCCATACGGATCGAGGTAAAAACCTTCACATTGCATCCTGCCCTTGTGAGAAAGCTCTCAAGGGCCAGGCTGTTGATTACTGTGGCGAGCATGCCCATCTGGTCGCCCTTGACACGGTCATAGCCTTCGCCGGCGCTTCCCAGTCCCCGGAAGATGTTGCCGCCTCCGATTACTATGGCTACCTGGCATCCCGCGTCGACAACATCCTTTATCTGTTTCGCATAGCTGGACAGTACGGCAGCGTCAAGGCCTGTACCGTCAGGGCCGCCTGCGGACTCACCGCTGAGTTTCAGAAGTATTCTTTTGTACTTCATTATAATATCCATTTTAGTGACGGGAACGAATTTAGCAAAAAATGTGCCCGGAAGGTCAGGCACTCTGTAATAACAAAGCGGCGCTTCCGCCGGGGAGCGCCGCTGCAGGCCCGCAGAGCGGGGAATGCTTTTACTCTTTCTTATCCAGAGTGTCCGTCCTGAAGATGTAATATAGCGGGCAGGTACGGGTCAATGCGGTAACAGCCAGGATGATGGCGATAATTATAAAGATCAGCCCGGTTATCTTACCTACGAAGAAATAGAGGATTACGAGCAGTGCTGCCAGAACCAGCCTGACAGTCATGTCTGTTTTACCGATGTTCTTTTTCATACGTCATTGATTGTTTTAGTGAGACTAATTTACTAATAAAATGTGACAACAGCGGCAAAAAGATCAGCCATCCTTCTCTGGCACAAAAAGGAAACGACGTCCGTCAGGGCGTCGTTCCATTTATCTGGTCTTTTACTTATCAGACATTCAGGGTATAACGGATGAATCCGGTTGCCTTCAGGCCCTTGTCGTGACTTTCGAGGTACTGCCTGATGCTGAGTTTGCTGTCCTTGATGAATTCCTGGTTCATAAGGGTGCCTTCCTTGAAGAATTTGTTGAGTTTGCCCTGGGCAATCTTTTCAAGCATTTCTTCCGGTTTGCCTTCGCGGCGTGCCTGTTCCCTTGCAATGTCAAGTTCCTGGGCAAGAATCTTCTCAGGGACATCATCCTTATCAACTGAAACAGGGTTCATAGCAGCCACCTGCATTGCCACGTCCTTATATACCTGTACATCAATTCCGGCTTTGCTGAAGCCAACCAATGTGGCGAGCTTGTTTCCGGGGTGGATATAAGCCTGTACGGCTGCGGCAGTGATACTGCCGAAGAATGCAAGTTCGAATTTTTCTCCGGTGATACCGCTTTTTTCAAGTACGAGGTCAGAAACCTTTGCACCGTCGATGATTGTATTTTTCAGAGCCTCAAGGTCAGCCGGTGCAGATTTGAGGGCACCGTCAAGTATTCTGAACCCGAGAGCAATAAAATCAGCGTTTTTGGCAACGAAGTCAGTCTCACAGTTTAGTGAGATCATCATTCCTGTTTTGCCGTCAGCGGTTGTTTTTGCCAGGACGACGCCCTCAGTTGCTTCGCGGTCAGCGCGTTTGTTGGCAATAGCCTGACCCCTTTTACGGATCAGTTCCTGTGCTTTTTCAAAATCTCCTGCTGCCTCTTCCAGGGCTTTTTTGCAGTCCATCATGCCGGCGCCAGTCAATCTTCTCAGTTTGGCGACATCGGCAGCGCTAATATTTGACATTTTTTAAAATCTGTTAAATGGTTGATTTGACTATTCTTCCTCTTCAGTGCTCTCTTCAGCCTCTTCTTCAGCTTTTTCAGCAGTTTCCTCCACGGCTTCGTCGCCCTTCATTACGGGCTTCTCCTCTTCATAGTCGGCAGCCCTGAATTTGCCCTTGCGTGAGCCTTCCGGCATCTCCTCCCTGTCGGCCTGTGAGCTGTCCTTGTCCTTTTCTGCCTTGCGCTCATTCAGTCCTTCGGCGATAGCCTGGCACATAACGTCAACCACGAGGGAGATTGACTTGGCGGCGTCATCATTTGCCGGAATAACGAAGTCGATATCTGACGGGTCAGAATTGGTGTCGACCATTGCAAACACGGGTATACCGAGTCTTTTTGCCTCATGGACGGCGATATGTTCCTTGCACACGTCAATCACGAAGAGTGCGGAAGGCTGCCTGGTCATGTCGGCTATTGAACCGAGGTTCTTTTCAAGTTTGGCTCTCTGGCGTGTGATCTGCAGCTTCTCCCTTTTGGAGAGGTTGTCAAAGGTTCCGTCTGTTGCCATTTTGTCTATTGAGCCCATCTTCTTGACTGCCTTGCGGATGGTAGGGAAGTTGGTGAGCATTCCGCCCGGCCATCTTTCGGTCACGTATGGCATATTAACCGATCCTACCTTTTCAGCGACGATATCCTTCGCCTGCTTTTTGGTTGCCACGAAGAGAACCTTGCGGCCTGATTTGGCTATCTGCTTAAGTGCTGATGCAGCCTCGTCTATCTTGATCGATGTTTTCTCAAGGTCAATGATGTGAATGCCGTTGCGCTCCATGAAAATATAGGGAGCCATTGCCGGGTTCCATTTTCTTTTAAGGTGCCCGAAGTGTACACCGGCATCCAGTAATTCTTTGAAATTGGTTCTTGACATTTTGATTGTGTTGT
>ERZ1645192.971-NODE-971-length-24143-cov-6.735511_pt1 | contig 24143 bp, 13 predicted proteins | sample MGYA00575354_ERZ1645192 | MGnify/ENA primary metagenome ERZ1645192 (study PRJEB40844, sample SAMN11349763) | freshwater sediment metagenome | isolation source: river sediment | host: Sediment | place: India: Faizupur Khadar , New Delhi | collected 2017-02-21 ... | reverse complement strand
GCCATTTCCGTTCGTGCTGAAATCCGCGCCGCCGTTGTTGGACACGGCAAACGGCGCCTCGTACGCGCCGACCTGGGAAAGAAGGTACGCGCGGCGCAGACCGATCCAGGCTTCCAGATCGTCCGGCGGATAGGCGGAAACGCCGTTCGCGGTCAGCGCGGCGTAATTCGCATCGCAAACAGGATTCACGTTCGCGCCCCACATCGCGTCCTCCGCAATCCGCTTGACCGCCTGCAAGTACGCGCGGCGGAACTGGGCGGTCCCCAGGAACTTGTTGCTGATGACGGGATCGTTGATTTCGTGGAAGATGCCGGTATCCACCGCGTGACTCGAATAGTTGCCCAGGCTGAAGTCCAGGTCCCACAGCAGAAGCCGCCACCGCCCCTCGGCCGGCTTGTACGCGTAGGCGTTCTTGCCGCGGGCGTACCCGTAGCCGTCCCAATCGCACACCGCGTGCCGCAGGGCGATCATCCCCGCCCACGCATCGACGTCCAACAGCGCGTTCGCCTTCGCGAGGAAGTCCGCGGCGTTGGTCTCGTTCATGGCCTGGACGAGTTCGAGAACCCGACCGTAGTCGTCCGTGAGAACCTTGTTGGATTTCTTTTCCCAGTTCCAGCGGTAGCGGCCCTTCTTGAGGACGTTGCTTGTCGTGGTGAACGCCTGCAGCGTGGAGTCGTAGCACGCGAAGTTGGTGAACTGCCCGTCCACCGGGAATTCGAACCAGTCGTCAATCTTGAAGATCTCCCCTCCGACCTCTTCGGGGAACCAGCTTTCGACGTAGTCGGAGCTGACGTGCAGGGTGTCGCCGTAGATGTTCCCGCGCCGGCTGCCGTTGACGTAGATATGCACAAAGCGCTGGGGACTGAACGGAATGCCGATGCGGCCGGCCATCCAGAAACAGATTTTCTCGCGCAGCGACGTGTTCTCGCGCGCGGGCTCGAGGCTGTCGAGGTTGAACTTGTCCGTGCCGAGAAACTGGTCTTCGTCGGGCATGTTCAGGTGATACGCGCAGAGGTTGCTGACCGGGGTGTTGTAGGTCGCGCGAATGAACGGGCTGCCGCGGTAATACGCGCCCGCGTTGTGAATGACGCGGTACGACCCGTACACGAACGTGGCAGGCAAGGCGGCGTTGTCCAGCGGCTCCCGGCGTGTCCACAGGTTGATGTTGGTCTGGGTCATCCAGACGCGGTAGACGCCGAAGTTGCCGGCCGGCTCTTCCTCCCCGAACCGCACCAGCGCCTCGCTGGCGGGGGCGCCCAACGGATAGAAGTTGGTCGCGGCGGCCGCGCGCCCGTCCAACGCACGAATGTGATAGGCAACAATCGTCCCCGCCGATTGCCCCGGCAGCAGGGCGCTGTAGATGCCGTCCCCGGCGACGGCGTCGCCCGCGGTCCCGTTGTCCAGCATGTTCAGCACGTTGGTCACGGACGACGGGTCCACCCGGTAGCGGAGCGTCACGGAAGAAACGGTATCCGTGTCGCTGACGCGCGCCGAAATCAGCACGCTCTCGCCCGCGGCCGGGAGGACCGGGCTTTGGACGGCATCCCAAATCGCCGGGCCGACATTCGCCTTCGCCCGGCTGTTGACCAAGCCCGGCGTGCCCAGGTTTGTCGGGATGTCCATCCGGCCTGACGCTTCCAGGTGGTTGCCACGCGTCCGGAAGAGAATCTCGGGATGCCCGCTGAGCCAGCGCACGCGCGCGCTGATGACGGCGGAACTGCCCCAGGTGAGCGCCGACGTGAGGTCCGTCTCGATGCGGTTCACGCCCGTGTCGCCGTCGTTTCCCGCGCGCACGTGCAGGCATCCGCCGGACACGCCGTTCGGGTTCCACGCCGAGGTCCCGTGATGCCCCTGGGCCACCCATCCGCTGATGTTCGCATTGAAGGTGGAATTGGCGATCCGGTTGCCGCCCTGGACCACCTGCACGTTGTCCACCAGGCACTCGCCCCCGTTCAGCAGCACCACGTGCAACTCGTCCGCATTGCCCGATCCGTTGTCCACCGTTCCCGTGGCGGAAATCGTTGTCCAAGTGCCCTTGTTCGTCTCGATACTGCCCGCCCAATTGTGGGCGAGCCGGTTATCCGCGCCGGCGTCCACGAGTTCCAGGCTGCTGCCGTCCCCGTCCGTCCACCTTCCCCAGTTGTTGCCGTCGCCATACGACACTTCGTCCATCGTCACCCACGCCTCGCCCTCCGGATCGCCGGGATCGTCCAGCTTCGCGAGAACGACCCGCTCGCCGCTGTTGGCCAGCTTGCCGGAGTAATCGCCGAACGTGTTCGTCACCGAGAGCTGCGGATAGCGCGCGATGAGATTGGTCACATTGCGGGCCACCACGAGATAGCCGCCGGGCGCCAGGATGGCATTCGTCGGGAACGTGTACTCGATTCCTTTCGTGAACTGCCAGCCGCCGAGGTTCACATTGCTGGTTCCGCGATTGTAGAGTTCGATGTACTCGTCGTCGTCGCTCTCCGTGATCGGGTGGTACATGATCTCGTTGATGATGACGTCGCGGATGCGGAGCGTGGTCCGCGTGTTGTTCGTGCCATCGGTGTGCGCCAGCAATTCGTGGAAGCCCGGCGCGCCGTCGGGATACCGGCCCAGCACGGTGCCGTTTTCCGTACCCGGGAACAGGACGGCGTCGATCACATTGGTGCCGCCGGGACTCTTGAAGTAGACCGTTTCCCCGTACGCGCTGAGCGCGAATCCCAGCTCGTTCGACGTGAACACGCGGAAACCGCCGGCCGCGATCGTCGTGCCACCCGGCAGGATGCACTTGTTCGTCGCGGGATCGTCCGTGAGAATGCAGTTCGCGAGGTTCACCGTGGACGTGCTGTGGTTGTAGAGCTCCACGTAGTCGTAATCGGGCGGATCCGTGTGCGCGACGATCTCGTTGATCCGCACGGGATCGTACGGCATGACAAACACGGGATCCGCCGCGCCGGGCGAACCGCCAACGCACCGGCTGGGGGCCCACGCCCGCGGATCCCCCTCGCCGTATGAAGCCCGCGCCAGCGTCAGCGACGGCCCCGCGCCGTCGGCCGCCACCGGCCACGGGTCCTCGTCGTCATACTCCGTCTCCAGAATCAGCGCGCCCAATCCATTCCTTAATTGAACAAGCGCCCCGCCGTTCGAGAGTTTCGGGCTGTACGGGCCCAGCACGCCGTCCAATCCGTACACCGCTTCGACATCGGATGGCGCCGACGCGATCACCAGGAACCCGCCGCCCGGGATCATCGTGCCGCCGGGAATCGTGTAGCTCACGTCGCCGGTCAGCTGAAACCCGCCGACGTCCGCGTCGAAGGGGTCGCCGTTGAAGATCTCGATGAACTCGAGATTGCGTTCGTCCGCGCGATCCGTGGGGTGATACATGATCTCCGAAATCGTCAGCGCCGTTTTCCGGCTGGACGGCCCGAGCGGCTCGAAGCCGGTCACCTGCAGGCTGCCGGTCGTGCCGCCGGAGACGGTTGCCCAGTCTCTGAACCCGGCGGTCACGGTCTCGTCGTCGTCATGGCTGGTCGCGAACGCGCCGAGGTACACGGTGGACGGCAGGCTGTTGCTGACGGAGGCGACGACGCTCCAGAGGCTTCCGTCGTGGCTTGCGAACGCGGTGAACAGGTTTCCCGCACGCTTCAGCCGGATCCACGTGTACGGGTAGTTCACCGGGAAATGGCCGAGCGATTCCACCGCCCCACCGGCGCCCATCCGCATCTCGGCGGTATCCCAGTACACGTTGAATTGCTCGCCGATGCTGTTCGTCCGGCCGTCAATGTCCTCGTAGGCGATCACCGGCTTGCAGTAGGCGGCGCCCGCCGGCGCGATGCCCGTCACGGACAGGTACGTCCACGGGGACTGGGCCGACATTTGCGGGCTGTAGACGCGCGTGCCGATTTCGGCCTTCGAGCTGTTGCACCACTCGATGTCCATGTAGGTGGAATGCCCCGCCGGAAGGTTGCTCTGGATGAGGTAGTGGGCTGAGAACACATACCGTTCGCCCGGCGTGACCGCGACCCACTGGCAGTCGCCCGCCCAGTTATTGCCGCTGGTCGTCCGATCGTTGGCCAGCCGCATCATCCAGACGCCGTCATGCGCGGCGGACGGAGCCGGTTTGCCCAATCCGCCCTCGTTCGGCTCGCGATTGGTCTGCGCCAGCGCCGCGCCCCACACCCCCCAATTCGTGGGATATCCCCAGCCGTCGCGCCCCCCCTCGAAGGTTCCGTTCAGGATCATGTTGGTGCCCAGCGCGCGCCGGTACCGCATATTCACGCCGCTGAGGCTCGGGGTCGCCGCGACGGCGGCAAAGGAACTGTCCGCGTCGAGCGTGGCGCGGGCCATGATCCCGGCCATGGACCACGGGTCGGCCGGATCGAGGCTTTCCACGCGCACCTGCACGTCGAAGTCGCCGGACTGGAGGCGGTAGTTCATCGTGCAGGCATCTTCCTGGCCATCGAGGCCCGCGCCGCCCGCCGTCATCTCCACCCCGTTCGCGGAATAAGACACCGTCCCCGTGAACGACGGCGAGCCGATGTCCTGCAGGGTGTACTCGCGCGCGGTGAACGTCCACTGCGAGCCGGGCAGGATCGCGTTGGACGCGGCCGACCGGTCGAGAAGGTTGCTCACGGTCAGCGTGTACACATTGTTGAACACGAGCGGCGAAACCGTCAGGACCGCGGTCCGAAGATCCGAATCCAGGACCGCCGACAGAACCGTGATGCCCGAAAGAACCTGGTAGTTCGAAAGATTCGTCGCCCCGGCCGCCTGCACCGGCTCCGAGAACACCGCGCGGACCTCCGTCGTGCCGACGTTGTACACGCGCGAGAGCGAAGGCCGGTTCGTATCGGCCAGGACGGTCAGCGTGGCGACGGCGCTCGTGACGGACCCGAGCGAGTTCGAAAGGACGCACCGGAACTGGGTGTTCGTGTCCGCCAGCGTCACGACGGAGACAACATAATTCGACTCCGTTCCCGCCGTGATGTTGCTGCCGCCGCGCTGCCACTGGCAGGCCACCGGATACAGGTTGCTCACGCCGACACGAAAACCGGCGGACTCGCCCTCGGTCACCGTGAGATCGTCGGGCTGATCCGAAATCTGCGGCGGGACCCACGGACCGCCCGGCGGCACAAGATGCGCGCAGGGAATCGGCCCCTCGATCGTTCCGTCCGGCCACTGCCAGCGCACGGCCAGGTTGTCTCCGCCGCTGTCATCCTTCATCAGGGCGCTGATGTAGTAGAGCTTTCCCGCCTCGAGCAGGACCGGCGCCGACTGCTGGGTGCCGCTGACGGCCCAATCGCGGGGGGCCGACCAGCCGGAGAGATAGGCGATCCGCGACAGGTTCGTCACCGGGGAAGGTTCCGTGCTCAGCCAGAGCTCGGAGCTGTCGTCGCTTGCAATCCAGAACGTGTAGTAACCGGATTGCGGGGGAATGACATACCCATGCATCCGCTGGCCGTAGGCATCCGCGCCATTGATCGGCGCCTCGAAAAGATCGGTCACCCAGTTCGTCGTGTCCGGCGCGCCGGCCTTATACTTGGCGCTGTTCGTCAGGTCATAGACCGAGCCGCCGGAGATCCCCGTGTAGACCTCGCGCAGAATTCCCCCTCCGTGCGCGCGAAGAGGCAGGCACAACAGAAGAAACAAAAACCACCGCATCAGTCTCGCAATCAAACATTGACTCCCAACAGCCCGAAAACAAGGCGGGCCTTGGATAAAATACCCGGAAATGGAGTTCGCGTGTATGGGACCGAAACCAGAAAGTGGACGGGTGCGGCAAATAAAAAAAGCCTCCCGGCACAAAGCCGGGAGGCTTTCTTCCACTCGATCCGAAGGACTATGGCTCGAAGGCGATGTCGTCGATCCAGATGACGCCCTTCTTGCCCGGGGCCACGACGTTGTTTTCGAAGACGATGACGAACTCGTTGAGCTTCGTCAGGTCCACGCGCTGGGCGGACACGCTGCTCAGAGGAACTTCCATGCGCGTCCAGTTGTCGGTAATGCCGCTGACGTAAGAACGGCCGATCCGCGTGCCCGGATCGCCCTTGAGCTCGATCTTGACCTTCGAGGGGATGCCGACCGACGAATCGCCCTTGACCCAGAACGAGAGCTTCGTGAAGGCCGAGGCATCGAAGTTGTTGCCGGCTTCCTGCGGCCCCAGCTTCATCCAGAATCCGTTGTACGACCCGGCCTGGTCGACGTTGTACTCGAGTTTCATCGAGGCGCCGTTCGTGCCGTTTCTCACGGTGTCGTCCATCGTCTCAACCGTGACGTACGTCATTTCCTCGGGGTTCGGCGAGAACGCGCCGTAGCCGCCGCCCAGATTGCTCGGGGGCGGCATATCGAAGTCCGCCACCACCTGTCTCTCGGCCGCCATCGCCGGGATGGCCATCGCCACTACCGCCAGCAGAACCACACTCAATCTACGAGCACTCATTGTATGCCTCCTATGGTTATTCCTGACACGTTTTTTCCTGCACAACCTTTCAGTCCGTCCTCGTTCAGTCTGCAACTGCCCTCCTTTCAAGAAACCCTCGGGCCCGGGGCTCCCGTTCACGGCATCGCGAATCCGATGCGTTGGAGCCCTTCCCGGATGGCCTTGTTTTTCAAGCACAGCTTCCAGATCAATCCGCTTCGATGGTTCTCAATGAGGAGAAGCATCGGACCGTGATTGATGCCGTGAACCTCGTCCGAAACGAAGTCCCGGCTTACGTTAAACGAGTCCACCAGGCCGTAGCCGCCGTCGAACTCGTCCCTCCACAGCATCTTGCGCCCTTCGGCGTCCCGCATCGTGTAGTAGTGGCGCAGGGCGGCCGTGGCGTCCTCCGGCAGGAACGGGACCGACATCCCCGCGCCGTACGTCGCGAGCAGCCCGCCGCCGATTTCCGCTGCGCCCCCGCACGGAGGCGAACCGCAAACCACGTAGCGGTGATCCGGGCCGGAGCAGGCCGTCAGCCCCCAGGCGTTCTCTCCGTACGTCGGATGCCGCTTCGCAAGGAACTTGCAGAACTCCTTGTTGGCCTTCACCGCCTTCGTCGTGTTGTCCCACCAGTCCGTCTTCAAATCCTCGGGCAGGCCGACGGCCAACGGGTTGTCGGGGCCGAGCGTCCGGAAATCGAGCCAGCAGTGCGCGAAGGTATAAGTGAAAAGGGCCCCCGGCCACGTGATCACGATATCCTTCAGGTCCTTGTAGTTCTTCCGCTCCCGCTTGAAGCCGTAGAAGTACTCCGGGCCGAGCCGGAACTCGGGGTTCGGCGCGGACGCGCCGAGGACCGTAATGAGGATCGCTTCGTCCGTGTAGTAATCCCACGCGCCGTCAAACCGCCCCCCCTGCGGCTTGTAGGCCATCGCGATCATCTTCTCCTGCGGCTTCGCGAAGAACTTCCAGTTCATCCGGCCGGTCATAAGCGCGGCCTCCTCCTTGACGCGCCCTCCGAAGTACTCGCCCGCCGCAATCGCGCCCCACGCGAGCAGCGCCGAATCGATCGTCGAGATGACCTGCTCGTACCCACCCGCGCTCGGACCGCCATCCCGGTCGAGGTAGTGGTAGAACAACCCCTGGCATTTATTCTTCGAGTTGCTGTTCAGCGCCCGGAGCATCAGGTACGCGCGCCGCTCCGCCTCGCCCCGGTCCATCCAGCCACGTTCCGCCCCCAGGCACAGGGCCGAAAGGCCGAAGCCCATCGCCGCGATGCTCCCCGGCCCGTCCACATTCTTGTCCTTGGTCAGGTACGCGGGGGGGAGACACTCCTTCACGAAGAATTCGAACGCCGCCCGGCTGATCGTGTCCAGCAGCTCGTCGTCGGAGGGCTCTTTCGGCTCGCCCGTCACGCGCGCGGACGAGGGACTCTCGTTGCCCGAGGCATCCACCGCGCGCACTTCGTAGAAATAGCGCTTGCCGTTCTCGACGTCGTGATCCACGAACGACTCCCCGAGCCACAGCCCGCCCTCCGGCGAAACGATCCGCGACGGCTCGCCCTCCGCTTTCAGAACCTTGTAACCAATCACGTCCTGCTCGGGAACGGCATCCCACGAGATCGAGACGACTTCGTCGCGGGAAACGGTCTGGCGCATCGCCGGCGCGGCGGGCGCAGACAGATCGGCGGCTTCCGGCGCCGCGTGGAGAAACGTCAGCACGGGTTTCCCGGCGTTTCCCGCCAGACGAACTTCGAGCCCGTTGGTCGAAACACGGCAGACCCGCTGAAGCTGGAGCGGCAGTCCGTCAGCCCCATACTCTCCCACCAGATCCAGATCCTTCACCGCGCGGAAACCGTTGAGGAGGACATCGAAAACGCGGTCGCCGTTCCGCCGGCTCCACGGGTCCATGAACCCAAGGGTCACCCGGTAAACGCCCTCGGGAAGGTCGAAGCGATAGACCAGCGTCCCCTCCTGGAAACTATCGTTCGGCTCGCCGAACGACTTCTCCGAGAGGACATGATCGGTCCCGGCCAGCAGGTAGCCCGAGCCGTTCGCCGGAGTGTATGCCCGGTCAGCCATGTACTGGCGCCCCACCTCGTCCTTGCACGCCGGCCCGCCCACGTTGATCCCGATCGAAAGCTGGTCCGCCGGCGGCAAAGCCGGGGTCGCCGTCACCGTCGCGCTGTGCGCGCTCTCGTTGCCGAACAGGTCCACGGCCGATACCTGGTAAGAAACCGCCGTACCGTTTGTCACCGCCAGATCCAGGAACCATGCAAGCGAGAGCAGACCTGTCGAGACAGGCTCCCACGCGGCAGGCTCGGCGACGGAGCGATAAACCCGGTAGCCCGCCATGTCCTCGGCTTCCACGGGTGTCCATTCCAGGCCGACCGCGTTCGAGCGGGGGAAGACCGTGACCGTTGCCGGCGCCGCGGGCGGGTTGGCGTCCGCCTGGGCCGGCTCAATCGCGATGGCATCGAACTTCGCCTTGTCCAGAATGTCACGCGCGCCGATGACCACCCAGCCGTCCTCCGTCGCCACCGTGCGGACAATTTCCAGCGCGGCGTTGGGCCCGGCCACTCCGACGATGTCAAGCTGGGGAACCACGAGGCGGTCATTGATCAGGATATCGAAGACGCGACGGCGGGCGGCTTTGAAATAGGCCTCGTTGAAGCACATCGTAACGCGATACACGCCGGGCTTCATCCTGAAGCGGTACTCCTTCACGCCCCAACGCTCGCTCAGGAACAACTGCGGGTCCGCCGTGCCCGCCACCGTCGCGTCTGCGGGCGCCGAACCCACCTCGCCGCCGATGTATCCCCAATCCTCGCCGTCCCGGAAAGGCTTGTCCGCCTCGAACACCCGCCCCTGTATATCCTTGTAGGTCTGCCCGCCGCAGCGAACGTAGATCCGTTCAAGACCGGTAGAATTCGTGGATACGGCAGCGCCGCTCGCGGAAGAAACGATATCGGTTGTCGACGAGGCGGAGGGACCTTCAGAAGCTTGTGCGGCGGATATCAGACCGGCAGCCATCCAAGCCATAAGGACAGCCGTACAAACCAAACGAAAGAAAACCGAATGCCTAATGCAACATTTCATAGCGATTTCCTTGGGCAAGAGCCAGAACGCCTAAAGGACTTCTGAAACCGATTCTAATGACCATTAGAACCAATATCCCTTGACTTGGAGCTGAATGTATGATGTTATGAGAGCGATTGCAATACTTATTTTCGTCAAAAAAGCTGTTTTCCATGTGTCCTGCCGTTTCAAAAGGTGTTTCTGGTAGAATAATGGGGTTTTTCGGAAATCGAGAAGCAAGAAGACGAAAGGAGTGCCGTATGCGTAACGTCGTGGTCGCGTTGACTGTCATTGCCCTCACCTGCCCGTTTTGCGTCAGCTTCGGCGGAGAGTTGATCATGGCAGATTTCGATTCCGGAACAAAGCCGAATAACATTGGCGGCGATTTCGGCGCGTGGAGTTCGAGCGCGGAGGATTACACCCAGGGCTGTTATGAGAGCTTCGACCAGGTGAACGCGCTGGGCGGAACGGGGTCGTGCATGAAACTGGAATACGACGTCAATTCCCCCCAGCCGGCCTATTGCGGTTTCTGGATGAAGACAGCCGGCCAGCTCGATGCCAGCTCGCACTCAAACCTTGTGATCTGGATGAAGAGCGACGCGGCCACCGGTGGCACATCGCGCGTGAAGATTGAACTCAAGACCGAGACCGAGCGCGGCGCGTACTACGTTGACGGGATCAATCCCTCATGGACCCGCTTCGCGGTTCTTCTCGACGACTTCCTCATCAGCGATTTCAGCACGTTCCAGGAACTCGTCATCGTCTTCGAGGACCACACGTCCCAACCCAAGGAGGGGGCCATCTATGTGGACAGCGTCTCGCTGGAGTAAGCACACCTGTTCGTGTCTGATCTGGATCGGCGTCGTTCTGTTTTCCGGCGCGATTCCGGCTTTCTCGGACTCCCCGGGGACGGTCCGGCCTTCATCCGCGTCATCGACGAACGCGGTCGGCACGGCGTCGGCGGAAGATCCCCTGCTCACCACGCTGAAAGGCATCGCGTCCTACGCGCGGCCGCGGGTCGGCGTCGACGAGCGGACCTTCCTGCCGGTGGACCACCTGCGGATCGACCCGGCGAGCGGGCTGACCTACGGGCGCGGCATGTACACCTCGGCGTCCGCGATCGGGCCGTATCTCCTGTTCCTGCTGAAGGTTTACGAGGGCCAGGGCCCGTACGGGAAGGTCAACCTGATCGCCCTGCGGTCCGAGGTCGATGACCTGAAGGCCCGTTCGATCCAGGCGGACAACAAGACCCTCGCGTTGGCGCGGATCCTGCACACGCTGGACACCATCGGCGACGTGATCGAGCGCGACGAGGCGGCAGGTATCCAGTTTCTCGGCGGACTGCTGGCCTGGGTCAGCATCAACCCGGACGGCAAGGCCATGCGCGACAAGGACCTGGTGCCGCTTCTCGACAACGGCATCCTCAACTGGTGCTACGCCGCAATCCTTTCGGCGCTGGAGGGCAACGAGGAACCGCTGGCCAAGGCGGTGACGGAGAAGATCCACTCCCTGCTCGCGCGCCAGAAGCTGGAGCTGTTCCTCGACCGCGAAAACAGCCGGTTCTTCGGCGAGATCAACGTGAAGACCGGGATCGGGAATCCGGACTACTACCTGCGCCGATTCTGGACGGAGGACATGCTCGCGGTGCTTTGGGCCCTGCTCCACACGCCGATGACAGAGCAAGAGCGCCTGGCGATCTGGGACACACTCGAAGCGAAAATCACGGAGTGGAAGACTCCGGCCGGCGAGACGATCGACGTCCCCATCGGGTACACGGCATCGAACCACGAACTGATTCCGGCGTTTCTCTTCCTCCCGATCCGAAACCTGCCGGGCTACGCGTGTTTCTGGAACAGCCAGTACGTCCAGGCCGATTACGCGGTCCGCCGGAAGAATCCCGGGTTCCTCGCGGTCAGCTACGACCCCCTCGGCGCCTACAGCAAAATGGGCATTCGACAGATATCCGAATATCCCGAGTATATTCAGCGCGACGACTGCGCCGTCGTCTATGCCACGGCGCCCGTCCTGTTGTGCGAGCCGGCTGCCGGGCTGGCCTGGCTGCGCAAGCTGGTCGCCGGCCAGAACCTGCTGACCCGTTACGGGCCGGTCGAGTCCTCGGGACCCGAAGGCCGCGCCGACATCATCGCCGCCGACTCTCAGTTCCGGACCGCGGCCCTCCTCGGCGGAGGGGTCCACAAGGAAATCCTCCAGTACCTTCAGACGCACGATGTCGCGGGGACGCAGATACGGTGCATCGACTTCGTCCGCAAACTCTTTGCGCGCAAGGAAGCCCAGATCCTCAAGACGGCCGGCCTCACCGCGTTCCGCACACCCCAGTCGCCCTTCCCCGAACCGCCCGACCGGGATTACAGCACGACCCGCACCCTCGGCCTCCAGGCCCCCAGCTTCGAGATCCTGCAGAACCTCGCCCCGGGCGTGGATGACCGGCACGGCGCGAATGTGTTCTCCCCGGAGGGACAGAACATCCGCTGGAGCCTCAACGACGACGGCATGATCATTGATTACGCGATCCCCCGGACGGCGGACATTTACTCCCGCTTCGCGTGGTGGGGAACCTATCTCGGCCACGCCCGCCCCTACCCCGCCGGCTTCACGCACGTCGAAGTCACGGTTCCCAACGACGGCAAGCCGCACCGGTTCAACATGGCGCTCAAGAGAGAGGACACCTCCCTTGTGAAGCCCATCCACGTGGATTCGCGTAACCGCGGGACATTGAGCGACGACGGGAAGTGGATGACCCTCACCTACCCGCTCCAGTTCCGCAAACGCTTCCTCCACCGGCCCCTGACCTACGTCTCGTTTTCCATCGACGATCCCGTCCGCAACCCGGACTTCCCCGCCGAGGACAAGCTCGCCGTCCGTTCCGTCACGCTGGTGAACAAGGACGTCCCCGTGGGACAGGAGGTCGATCTGGACGCGGCCATCGCGAAAATCGGCGAACTGCCGCCCTACCGGACCCCGCCGGCGCGCCCCGAAGCGGTGTCCGCGGCGGACAAGCCGGAGTTCCTTGGCTCGGGCGCCGTGGGCGAGGCCACGGAAGACATCAGCCAGGAATCGGAAGACCTCATCTACTTCGAATTCGAGGACGCGGTCCTCAGCAACGGGTTCGCCGGGGTGTGGACGCGCTGCAACGACATGAGCCTGGCCAACTCCAGGCATCTCGTGTTCGACGTCCTCGCGGGACCGCTCGGCGAGGTGCCGAACCTCCTGCGGGTGGAATGCAAGCTCGACCAGCAGGGCCGGGAAAGCGTGTCGTGCGGATGGAACGTCTCCTTCGAACCGCCGGACATGAAGCTCAGCCGCGACCAGTGGCGGCGCGTGGTCCTCCCCATCCCGCCGGGCGTCGCCGGAAAGAAATTCAACATGCTGAATTTCATTTACGAAAATTACATGGGCGGATTGGACGAAAGCTCCCTGCAGATTTCCTCCCCCGCGCTCGTCCGGGAGCTCTCGACGCAGGACCTCGCCCGCGTGAAAGCAATCCGGGTCCCCGAGGAACTGCCCGCCGGCGCGGAAATGTCGCTGATGCCGTACTGGCGCCTGGCAAACCTCACGCACAGTCCGGACGTGACGGCCGAAGCGAACGCGGACTCGCTCCGGATCGACGGAAAGATCGGCTGGGCCGGCGCGCGCGTCTATCCCTCCCTGCTCCCGGCGGCGTTCGGCGACACGCTGCGGGTGACCGCTGAAAACCTGGCCGCAACGAACACGTTCGGCTCGATCGAACTGAAAAGCGGCAGGACAACCCTCTTCAAGAGCGACACGTTCCAGCTTGAACCCGGCGCCACGAGAACCCTCTCCTTCCCGCTGACATTCCTGGCACGCCCCGGACAAATCGATTTCATCGCCGTGTCGGGAATCCGTGGAAAGATGCTCCTCCGCGATCTGCGCGTCTCCCGGGCCCCGGAGGCGGCAGCGACCGGCGCCCCGGCGAAGTAAACGGGACGGCCGCGAACAGCGGACGGAAGGTCAGGGATGGCTGTGCGCCGGCGGATTCGATCCGGCGGCGCGCCCGCCCGGCACGGAGAGCGTGCCGTTGAAGAACTCGATGACGTGTCCGCGCTCGATGAGCCAGCGCAGCGGACTGATCACCTCGGCGACCGTCGGCGAGTCCAGGGACACGCCCGGCCGCAATTTCTCGACCAGTTCCTGCCGGCTGCAGCCCGGATGCGACTGGAGAAACTGCAGGACCGCCGCGATGCTCGTGATCGCCTGCCCGGGATCGATCGGGCGCGGCCGGATGTACGTCACGAACGTGATGCCGCTCTTGACGCGGAACAGGTGCAGGCCCATGTGATTGAACGCCGGGCGGAGCGCCAGCATCAGCGAGAACGGCCGATGGCTCTCGCGCGTCCACGCCTCGCGCACCGCGTTCCGGAGCTGCGGATCGTCCAACTGGCGCGCGGCCTCGGCGGGAATGATGAACCGGTGCCCATCGGTCGCGAGGGCGGGCGCGTGGTCCTGCACGAACAACCTCTGGACCTCCGCGAGAGAAAGCGGCGCCGCCCCCTCCGGCTCGCGCGGCCGGTACACGACCTGCGTGCTGTTTTCCTGTTTCCACTTCTCGATCAAGTCGGGGTCGCGCACCGTCTCGATATGCGCGCGGTAGGCATCCAGCGACATGTGCGCGAACTTTTTTTTCCAGAGATCCTGGAGTTTCTCGTTGTAGCCGTGGTAGTTCGGCGGGCCGAGCAGGGCGCCGCTCAGACGGCAGCGCGCAATGACCACGAAATTGCCGGACGGCGGCTCGACCTTGTTCTCCTCCCGGACGAAAACCTTCTCGAGGTGCTTGTCCAGGGCGTGCGTCATCAGCGCGTCCTTCTGGCCGAAGACCACGCGGCACTCCTTGCACTGGAACAGGCGCAGCGGCGGCTGGCCCGCCCCCGGCGAACGCGTTTCGATTTTCACGAGGTAGAACGCGGGGTTCGCCAGGAACGCGGACGCGATGTCCATCAGCGGATACGCGCGCCCCGACTCGCGCAGGTCGTGCACGACCGCGCTGAGGCGCGTCCGCTCCGGGATAAAACTGATGTCGAGCGGCAGCATTTCCGGCGGCCGTTCCATCCGCCGTTCGGGAAACGGCCTCGGCTCGCGCGGTCCCCTTCGATCCGGCCGCTCCTCGCGCCGGCCCTTCCCCGGTCCGCCCGGCCGCGGTTTTCGATCCCGCCGCTCCCCGCCCCACTCCCGGCGCTCGCCGCGGTCGCGGCGTTCCCCGCCCCCGCTGAACTGCTCGTACGGGTTCTTGCCCGCCGGCTGGCGCGCCCACGTGGGAACAAAGTTCAGGTCCAGGAGGATGACCGGCTTTTCCTTCGGTTGCGACGGTTGTGATGTCTCGTTGTCCACGGAATCTTCCAATCCTTGGAAACTTTTCTGCTGGTTCTTCCAAGGGTTGGAAAATCTATCACGTTTTTCCGAACATGGGAAGAATTCGCGGGCGCGGCTTTTTGTGCTATGTTTACGCGTCCCCTTGCGGCAACGAGTTGACGGAGAACGCGATGACAAAAGCACCGGACATCAGCCCGCGCGACCTGGAGAAGTATTCCAGCGCGCTGACGCTTTCCGACATGGAGATCTTCATCTTCCCGGAACTGCTCTACGCGCTGACGCTGGCGAACATCCTGTCGCCCAGGCTCTGGGCGTGGCGCGACCACGAGTGGTTCGCCAAGCTCGACGGCATGACGCCGTACCGCCGCATCCTCCGCCTCAAGCAGTTCATCATCGACAACTACGAATTCAATCTCGACCTGGACACGTGGGGCCTGACCACCCAGGAGCGCGAGATCGAACGGTTCCGGCCGTGGATGGACGAGGCGACGATCGCGCAGAGCAACGCGCTGTTCGGCTACGAGGGCGACAAGTACTACTTCAGCCTCGACATCCGCCGCCACTTCGGCCTCGACAAGTATGACGGCAACATCATCCCCTACTGGAAGACGGAAACGGTCGAGGCGATGGACGCGTTCCGGTTCAAGGACGGCTACCAGACCGGCGCGGGCGAATGCGTGTCGCTCTCGACGCTCTACGCGGCGGCCATGTTCGTGGTCTGCCGGATCCCGCTCGAGGACATCTTCCTGTTCGCCACGCCGCTCCATTCGCAGAACTTCATCGACACGGCCGACGGGGTGCTGACGAACAACCGGCGCGTGGTGACGAAGAACATGTGGTTCAACGGCACGGAGCTGACCGAGAAGGCCCAGCGCGCGCTCCGGCATGAGCAGGTCACCCTCGTCGCGCACAACACCGGCTTCATTCACGTCGTCTACCCCGAGGCCACGATCGCTCCGGAGGCCTACACGCGCTTCCGGAAGAAGCTCAAGGAGTTTGTCACCACGGACCTCAACGCGGAGACCCTGGCAAACTACTTGCGCCAGAATTCCCGCCACCAGCTCTGTTTCCAGATCGCCCACGATTTCCGCGGCAAGCCCCGCTACATCGCCGCGGAAAAGGTCTACGCCTACGAGCATTCCAGCTCGTTCAAGGTCAGCGACAAGACCCGCGACAAGCTCCTCGAGGAGATCGACGAGGACGAATTTTTTACCGAGCCGATTCCCGAGCGCATCCTGCTGAACAAGTTCGAGACGTTCTTCAAGGGGCGCAAGGTCGACATCGACAACGCGGAGCACACCCGGCAGTTGATGAAGGAGTTCAACTGCACCGACCACCACACGTGCGAGATCATCAAGGAGATGTTCCATTTCCTGCGGCTCGAGCCGCGCCTGCCCCCGGAAGGCAGGACATTCGTCGCCGCGGAGCCGATCAGGATTTCGACCGAGATGACCCGCGATCAGATCTTCTCGTATCTCGAATCCATCCGCGCCTGCCAGCCGGTCGCCGACCTCGCCTTCTACGCGTTTCGCGACCTGTCGCGCGCGGATTGGGCGCCGTTCCTCAAGGCGGCGATGGAGCGCAGCCCGGTCTCGGTCACGGGCGCGCAGAACATGAGCCGCGACCAGGTCGTCGCGCACCTCGCCGGTTTTCCCAACGAATCGATCTACGACGGCACGCGGCTCGCGCAGCCGGACGAGGTCTGGAACTACCGGCGCGGCGACGGGCTCGAGCGCGCGATCTGCCTGGCGGCGATCCTCAAGGCGCGCCGCCCGGAAGAAAGCGTTTCAATTCGTTCGACAGAAGGCGATGTTGAAGTAAAGTCAACGGATCTCACCGTGCGCTGGCCGACGGGCAAAGGGCTTGACGCGCAGCTGACGGTGTAGAAGACAACAAGGAAACAAATCATGCGGAACGGAAGACGGGTTGTTCTGGCTTTGCTTGTCGCGCTGTGCGGCGGTTCCACCCTGGCCGAGGAGGCGGCGCCGTCCTTGGAAGGCGTCAAGTTCCTGGTGTCGCCCATGGCGGGCGTCGCGGAGAACGAATTGACCCTGCACCAGGGGCCGCCGGGAACGCCCACGGCCACGGAAACCGATACGGGACCGATGTATGGCCTGTTCGCGATGGTGCTCCACCCGAACTTCATCGTGAACAACTTCCTGTTTTACTCGGACGTGAACGACACGGACGTCTGGGGCGACCTGTTCTTCGCGAACTACTACTTCAGCTCGAAAGCCCCCGTGACGTGGAACGCGGGCGTGGGCTACCTGTATCACGAGATCAAGCCCGAGGGAACGGACATCGAGGTGAAGGTGCCGATGGTGAAGACCGGCCCGTTCCTGCGCATCGCGAAGCTGCATCTTGTCGTGAATCCATGGGCCGGCTACGCGTGGGAAAGCGTGGACACGAATCATGGGGACCAGGACAACGACTCCTACCTGTACGGCCTGACGATGGCGTGGCGCTGGCGGATGATGGAGGCCTCGACCCAGTACTACTACCAGGACAGCCAGAAGATCGAGAAGGACTTCCATATCTTCCGCGGCCGCTTCAACTTCTTCCTCACGAAGACCACGGGCATCTCGATCCGCGGCGACTACATGGAACACCAGTTCACGAAGGACAAGTCCATCCTGGTCGGCCCGATCTGGATGTTCTAGGGGAGTCCAACGTCCAAAGTCTAAGGTCAAAGGTCTATTGATTTCCTTGGACTTTGGACTTTGGACCTTGGACTGCCGTCCCGCCTTTCGTCCCCGAGTACAATTCGAACTCGAGAAGCCGGCACTCGATGTTGCTGTTGAAGAAGGTCAGCTCGCGCGACGGCTTCAGACCGACCTTGTTGAACAGCTTGGGGTTGCCGGTGAACACGTACCCCGTGTAGCCCCGGCAGCTCTTCTTCAGGAAATCGCCGATCCGCCGGTACACCCGCACCAGCGATTGCGTGTCGCCCAGCCGCTCGCCGTACTCGGGGTTGAAGACGACGACTCCGCCGCCCGCCGGCACCACGGTCTGCGCGAAATCGCACGCGGCCCAGTCGATAAAGGTTTCGACGCCCGCCATCGCGGCGTTCTGCCTCGCCGCCTGCACCGCGCCCTCTTCAATATCCGTGGCGATGATCTTTCCGGGAAGCGAACCGGCCGCGGCGGATTCCGCGTCCTTCCTCAGCGTCTCCCAGGCGCGCGCGTCGAATTCCTTGAGATGCATGAAGGCGAAATTCCTGCGGGTAAGCCCGGGCGCCCGGCGAAGACCGATCAGCGCCGCCTCGATCGCCAGCGTCCCGCTGCCGCACATCGGATTGACGAAATTGATCTCGCCGCGCCAGCGGGAGGTGAGTACGACCGCCGCGGCCAGCGTTTCCTGCATCGGCGCCTGGAGCGGAATCTTCCGGTAGCCCCGCTTCGACAGCGGCTCGCCGGAGGTGTCGAAGTAGATCGCGCATTCGTTCTGCCGCCAGTAGAGAAAAATGACGACGCCCTCGCACAGCGGGCCGGAATCGGGACGCCGGCCGCACTCTTTGGAGATGCGATCGACGATCGCGTCCTTGCACCGGAGGCTGGCAAAGCGGGTATCGCGGATCGTCGTGTTCTCGACGGAAGACATCACGCTCAGGTAACCGTCCTCGCGGATGTGCTTCTCCCACGGGATCTGAAGGACCTCGGCATACAGCTCGTCGGCATTGCGCGCGGGAAACGTCTTGATGAGCCGGAGAACACGATGGCCCGTTCGAAGCCAGAGGTTCAGCTTCAGGCAGTCTTCGAATCCGCCCTCCGTCTCGACGCCCGCGGGAAGCTGCCGGAGCACCGGGAGGCCCAGCGCGCGGATTTCCTCCGCAAGCAGAGGAGGAATCGCTTTGGGGCACGTGACCAGAATCTTCGATTTCTCGCCTGATTTCATAATCGTCCTCGTCCTCGTCGTCGTTCCTCGTCCTCGAAATCCTCGATGACGAGGACGAGATCGAGGAAGACGACGATTCTATGCTGCGATCCAGACTCTCAACATACCCCTCTCCACTTGCCCCGGCTTCAGCCACCGCGCGCCGGCGACGGTATTCAGCGCGTTCGGAACCCCCATCCACGGCTCGACACATAAGAACGGTTTGTCAGGCATCGTGTAAAGCTGGATGTACGGAAACAATTCGGCCTCCATGCGAATCTCAAACCCGTCCGGCATGACGATCCGCATCCCGCGATCGGCCCCCACCTCCGTCAACCGCTGTTCCAGCACCGCCGCCGCGTGCGCCGTGACCGGAACCGGCGGCGGCGGAACCTCCTCCGCAAGGCCGGTGAATCGCCCGTTGTACCGGAAGGCGCGAACCGGCCTGTAGTCCAGCGCAACGGACTCCTTGCCGGCGCCCGGCGACGGAGTCAGGAAGTACGGATGAAACCCGGCGTAGTACGGCATCGGCACGTCGCCGCGGTTCACGTACGACTGCTCGCAAACAAGAGCGTTCCTCTCCGCGCGGTACGTCAGCACGACCTCGAATCGAAAGGGATACATCGCGCGGGTCGCGTCCGTGTCCTCAAGCCGCAGGATCAGCGTGTCGTCACGACCCGACTCGACCACCGACCACGGAACGCGCGGGCCGAATCCGTGGATCGGCATCCTGTACGTGCGGCCTTCATGCAAGTACTCTCCGGCCCGCCCGTCACGCTCCAGCCGCCCGCAGATCGGAAACAGGAACGGCCAGCCGCCGGGGATATTCTCTGTCTGCCGGTCCCAGAAGAAGTCGTGGAGGAAAAGCAGTTCGCGGCCGGCGATCACCAGCGACGAACCCGCCCCGCCCTTCTCCGGCACGAACGACGCCCTCGTGCCGCCGTCGGAAGAGACGAGGGTGCGGACTTCGTAGCCGTTGCGAACTTCGTTGATCATGATCTGCCTGCTTCGTCCTCGTCGTCGTCCTCGAATTCCGAGTACGACGACGAGATCGAGTACGAGGACGATTTCTACCTTCTCTTGAACTGCCGGCATTTCAGGCCGGCCTTGCGGAACAAATCCCGGACGGTCTTCTGGAAGTGGTAATCGTGTTCGTAAACGACTTCTTGGAGCCCCGCGTTGATGATCATCTTGGCGCACATCAGGCAGGGGCTGATCGTCGAGTAGAGGGTTCCGCCGCGGACGGAAATCCCGTGATAGGCGGCCTGCACAATCGCGTTTTCCTCGGCGTGCGCGCAGATGCAGTCGCCCAGGTTCGCCCCCGATTTCGAATCGCCGGCGCAGCGCGGGCACCCGCCCTCATAACAGTTCTTGATGCCGCGCGGCGTGCCGTTGTAGCCCGTCGAAATGATCCGCTTCTCGACGACGATCAGCGCTGCCACCTGGCGGCGCCGGCAGTTGCTCCGGCGCGCAACCACGTGCGCGATGTCGATGAAGTATTCGTCCCAACCGGGACGCCGTTTCGGACGTGTTCCAAGTTCCATGTTCCAAGTTTCCAGTTTCCAGTTTCAAGTCTCCAGCTTCTTCTGCGGATAAAGCTCCAGCAGCGTCGGCACGAAGTAGGTCAGGCTTTTCACGCCCGCCTTCATGACCTCCGCCCCCTCCCCGACCGCGACGAGCGGCACCGGATTCTCCGTGTGCACTTTCGTGCGCGAATCCTCGATGTTCCCGTGATCGCTGGTCAACAGCAGAAGATGACCCGGCTCGTTCGGCCACGCGAGCAGGCCCTCCAGGAATTCGTCCAACCGCGAAAGCACGCGGCGGACGTCATCCGGCGTGCCCTTGTGCGCCATCAGGTCGGTCTGAAAGTACTCGAACAGGGTGAAATCGTGATCCGCGGCGATGGCCAGCAGATGCGCGGCGGATTCGCGAGGGCTGACCAGGGGGCCATCATAGCCGCGGCTCCGCAGAAACTCGCGGCTGAGGTCCTGGTAGACGGCGCGGTTGACCAGCATGTCCCCGGTCTTCCGCACGCCGCCGAACGCGGCGAGCGAAGCCACGGTCGTGACCGATTGCCGCCGCCGGCCCCTTACCTCTTCGACGTCGTCCGTGTGGTAGGCATTCGCGAAGGTCGAGCGGTAGCCTCGCTCCTTCAGCTTGAGGAACAGGTTATGGGCCTGCACGATCTTGCGCAGTTCCGGACCCGGCAATCCTTCGACGTGACGACCCACCGCGGCGGGGGCGTTCACACCGGTCAGCAACGCCGCCTGGCCCGTCGCGCTCTGCGGCAAGCCCTTGACGCCCAGCCGCGCGTCCACGGGGACCGATTCCTCTTTCAGAAGTCGCTCCAGCACCGGGCAACATCCGCTGTGGATCGGGTTGATCGCCGGATCGTCCAGGCCCAGGCCCAGGCCATCAACGAAAATCAGAATGGTTCGAGGCGCGTTCATCGTCGCGTGTCAGAAACCTATCTCAAAATTCATCCGCACTTGGCAAAGATGATTTTGAGATGGAACACGTGCGACGAACCCGGACACCTTGGGCGCGATCAGGCTTCCCGGCGGCGCCGTGACCCTTTAAGATCGCGCCCTGTTTCATGAAGCACACCTATTACATTTGGACAATCGGCTGCCAGATGAACCACGCGGACAGCCGTCACCTGGCCGCGCAGATGGAAGAGCGCGGATACCAGCCCGCCGAGGCGGCGCATCTCGCCGACCTCATCATTCTGAACACGTGCGTCATCCGCCAGCAGGCCGAGGACAAGGCGCTCGACCAGCTTCGCCAACTCAAGGGGTTGAAGCGGAGCCGGCCGGATCTGGTTGTCGCGGTCATGGGCTGTATGGTCGGCAAGAAACTCGAAGCTGCGCTCCGCGAACACTATCCGTTCGTCGACGTGTTCATGGGGCCGTCGGAGACGGAGCCGCTGATGGAATTCCTCGGCGGATCGGACCTGCCGGACGCGCCCGGTTCCGGCTGCGGACGCGCCCTGCCCCCTTCCGCGCAGGGCCGAACGTTCACCGCGTTCGTCCCTGTCGTGCTCGGTTGTTCCCACGCGTGCACATATTGCGTGATCCCCTCCCGCCGCGGCGGCGAGCGAAGCCGTCCGAAGAGCGACATCCTCAACGAGGTGCGCGAACTGGCCCGCGAAGGCGTCAAGGAAATCACGCTTCTCGGCCAGATTGTGGACCGCTACGGGACGGACTTTGACGACGGAACTCATCTTGCGCACCTGCTGAAGGAAGCGGCCGCGATCGAAGGCGTTGCGCGCGTCCGTTTCCTGACCAGCCACCCGAACTGGTTCACGGACGAGCTTCTCGAGACCGTCGCGACGACGGACAAGATCTGCCCGTGCATCGAAATTCCCGTTCAGGCCGGGAACGACGAGGTGCTCGCGCGAATGCGGCGCGGCTATACGGCGGAGCAATACCGGCGACTCGTGGCGAAAATCCGCGCCCGCATCCCGCACGTGGCGATCAACACGGATATCATCGTCGGATTTCCGGGCGAGACCGAGGCCGGGTTCATGGACACGTACCGGCTCATGGAGGAACTGCAGTTCGACATGGCCCACATCGCGCGGTACTCGGTGCGGCCCGGCACGCCCGCCGCGCGCAATCTCGAGGACGACGTGCCCGAGGAGGAGAAGGAACGCCGCCGGGTGGCGCTCGAAGCCCTGCTCAACGAAAGCCTCGAGAAGAAGCATGCGGCGCTCGCCGGGACAACCGTCGAGTTGCTGGTCGAAGGCAAATCCGGACGGCGCTGGCTCGGCCGCACGCCGCAGAACAAGGTCGTGCTGATCGAGGACGCGCAGGACCTGGGCGGAAGGATCGTGCAGGCGACGATCACGCGAACGGGCGCATTCTCGCAGTACGGTGAAATCAAGTAGGAGAACCACGAAATACACGGAAGACACGAAACAAGAAGCCCCTTGATTTCGTTTTCGTATATTTCGTGTATTTCGTGGTTAAATACCGCCATGGGTGAGTCCAGACATGACCGGACGCCGACGATGCTTTCCGCCTTCGTCTACCCCGGCGCGGGCCAATTCCTGCAGAAGCGATGGATCGCCGGGACAATCTACTCGCTTCTCTTCACGCTCTTTTCCGTGGTTCTGATCTTCCACGTGTTCAAGCCGATGTTCCACAACCTGAACGCCGCGTTGAACTGGGCGGCCGCGCAGGACAGCAGCCAGTCGTTCGAGGCAATCTCCATCCCGGATGTGCTGCTCTCGTTCCTGGCAATGTTGATCGTGTATGTCCTGAACGTCATGGACGTCCGGCGCAGAAACAGGAAGACAGCCCTCCCGCCGCCGCTGCCGCCGATATAGACGCGTTGTTATGCCGCGTTTGCCAATAATAACGATTGTAACCCATTGCAACAATGGCGCTTGTCAACTTTGCAATGCTACTGCAAGATAACCAACATGTGGATTGAACGAGACATTTCAGCCGTGCTGACGAGGGCTTTTGCCCAGTTCCCCGCCGTAGTCCTGACAGGGGCACGACAAACCGGCAAAACATCGCTCGTCAAAAGACTCTTTCCACGCGCCGACTACATCTCCTTTGATATTCCGCGCGAGGCGGAAGCTGCGAAATCGAATGCGGAAGACTTTCTCGCGGGACATTCAGAACCCATGATCTTCGATGAAGTGCAGTACGTCCCCGAAATCCTACGCCATTTGAAAATCAGTATCGACCGGGATCGACGCGCCAGCCGCTATGTTTTGACAGGCTCACAGGACTTCTCCCTCATGCAGGGAGTAACCGAATCTCTTGCTGGTCGTTGTGCAGTTCTTTCCCTGCCCACCCTTTCTCTCCCCGAAGTCTTTCCCGCGACCACCACGACAGACATGGACACCTTCTGCTGGCGGGGCGGGTTTCCCGACCTTTGGCAGAACCGGGAAATAGACCGGGAATTATGGATGGGTTCTTACATGGCAACCTATCTGGAACGGGACGTGCGCAACATTCTTAACGTAGGCCGACTGAGAGACTTCGACAGGTTTCTGCGAGCGGCAGCGCTTCGAGCAGGACGACTCCTTTCATTCTCGGAATTGGCCCGTGATGTTGGCATCGCTCCAAATACAGCACGAAGTTGGATGTCAATTCTTGAGTCGAGCCGTCAGGTGTTTCTGCTGGAACCTTATCATACAAGCGCCACCAAGCGACTCGTCAAGACACCCAAACTATATTTCACGGATACGGGATTACTTCTCTATCTGATGGGTTTTCAGAATTGGAGAACGGTATCCACAAACGCAGCGTGGGGCTTGGTGTGGGAGAACCTGGTGATCAGCGAGACCCTGAAGTACTTCATCAATCGCGGCAAGCGCCCGCCAACCTGGTTCTGGAGGACAGCTCAAGGCGAAGAAATCGATCTCTTGATTGAAGTTGGACCCGAGAGATTTCTCGCCGTTGAGTGCAAGACAGCGACCAGCGGCC
>ERZ1645192.970-NODE-970-length-24150-cov-6.808799_pt1 | contig 24150 bp, 18 predicted proteins | sample MGYA00575354_ERZ1645192 | MGnify/ENA primary metagenome ERZ1645192 (study PRJEB40844, sample SAMN11349763) | freshwater sediment metagenome | isolation source: river sediment | host: Sediment | place: India: Faizupur Khadar , New Delhi | collected 2017-02-21 ... | reverse complement strand
AAACTGGATTGCAGGATGATGCGGCGTGAACGCCTGGACCACGACTTCACCCTCAACATCGCCTCTGCCCGCACGACCTGAGACCTGGGTAAGCAATTGGAAGGTGCGCTCGCCAGCCCTGAAATCCGGACGGTGCAGCGCAAGATCCGCATAAATGATCCCGACCAATGTGACGTTCGGAAAGTGGAGCCCCTTCGCGATCATTTGCGTTCCGAGAAGAATATCAATCTTTCCGGCGCGGAAATCGCCGAGCACGCGGCGGTAATCCTCTTTCTTCTTTAGCGTGTCTGAATCCATTCGCACGACGCGCGCCTTCGGGAAAATCTTTTGCAGCGTCTCCTCCACCCGTTGGGTGCCCAGCCCCGAGAAGCGAATGGCGGGGTTGCGGCAGTTTGGCGCGGGACAAACATTCGGCGCAGGCTCGGCGTAACCGCACACGTGGCAGCAGAGTTTTTGATCTCTTCGATGGTAGGTGAGGCTGAGACTGCAATTGGGACAGCCTGCCACATAGCCGCAACGCGGGCATTGCAGCGCGCTGGCGTAGCCTCTCCGGTTCAGAAACAGTATCACCTGCTCCCGGCGTTCGAGCCGCTGCATAATCGCCTCCACCAACTGAGCGGACAGGATCGGGATCGAGTTTCCCCGTCGCAGCGTCTGGCGCATGTCCACCACCCGCACAATCGGCATTTTCTTGTCGTCCGCGCGAGCGGGCAGCTCCAACAACGTGCATTTGCCTTCGTGGCAGTTGTAAAATGTTTCGAGGGAAGGCGTGGCCGACCCCAGCACGACAGCGGCGCCTTCCATCCGCCCGCGCACGATGGCAAGGTCGCGGGCATTGTAACGAGGCGCTTCCTCCTGCTTGTAGCTTCCCTCGTGTTCTTCATCAACAATGATAATCCCGAGCGGCTCCACGGGGGCAAATACCGCCGAGCGCGCCCCAATGACCACCCGCGCCCTGCCCTGGCGGATTTTGTGCCATTCATCGTGACGCTCGCCCGAAGAGAGATGGCTGTGCAGGACAGCAACCAGGGTGCGGTTTGCGCCGTGGCTGAACCGCGCTTTGAAGCGCTCGACGGTCTGGGGCGTCAGGGAGATCTCAGGCACCAGCACAATCCCACCCTTGCCCTGGGTCAGCGCGTGCTCCAGCGCCTGCAAATACACCTCGGTCTTCCCGCTGCCCGTCACGCCAAACAACAGGAAGGTTCCACCCGGATCTTTGCCCGTGGCCTTTTTCCTTCCCGTCGGCCCATCCTCCAGCATCGCTGGAAGACCCCGGTCAATCCCCTTTTCAATTGCTTCAAGAGCGCCGGCCTGGGCCTCACTCAGTCGCAACGGTTGCGAGGGCAGAATGGTCTCGTTGGAATAGGGGTCTCTCTCCGATATTTCAGGCGCAATCGCCACAAGCCCCCTGTCCTCCAGCCGTTTCACGGTTGACGCCGTGGTCCCCGCCGCTTCCAGCAGCTCTGTAAGGGCTATTTCCCGACGCTCCTCGACCAGATTCCAGACCTCCTGCTGCCGTTTCGAGAGCTTCGGGAACTCACCGGCAGGCTGCAGCGCCCGAACCCATAGCCGCTCTCGCCAGCCGGGAGCCTCCTGCCTCACCGCGTCCGGCAGAACGGATCTCAATGCAATTTCCGGCGCGCAGCAGTAATACTCCCCCATCCACCTCGCCAGCCGCAACACGTTCGGCGTGACCAGTGTCTGCGCCCCAATGACCTTGATGATGGGCTTCAGATTTGGATACGCCGAATCCGCAACCAGGGCGGTGACACACCCCAGCACTTTTCGCGGGCCGAACGGCACTTGAACCCGGCTGCCCACATCCACCTGCCCTTCAAGCTCAGGCGGAATAAGGTAGTCAAACTCCTTCCGCAGCGCTATTTCAAGGGTCACGCGGGCAATCATTTCAGGACAGGAGCCGGACAAAGCGTTCCATGAGCCGATGCTATCGCCGCAGGGTTTCAGGGTCAACCGCCCGCAGCTCTCACTACGCGGTCTTCACCGACTCAAAAATGCTGCTTCGTCTCGACCTCGCCCGAGTTCTGCATTAAACAAAGGGAGTGAAGTGGAAGTGGATCAGCACATGCGCGGCGGTCGGCCTCGTGGCATCGGCAGCGCTGTTCTGGTTTTGGCAGGGTTACATCGAGCACAGGCATGATGACGTCATCCACGCGGCCGCCAGCCGGTACGAAATGGATTTCGGACTGGTCAAGGCTGTCGTGTGGCGCGAGAGCCGCTTCGATGCCGGCGTCCGGGGAAAGGCCGGCGAACTGGGCCTCATGCAAGTGGGGGCCGACGCAGCCCGGGAATGGGCGGACAGCGAAAGGATCGGAAGCTTTCACCACGAACACTGCCTGGATCCGGCCACCAACACGCTGGCGGGAACATGGTACTTGCACAAGGCGCTTTCCAAATACGGCAGCGCGGATGAGCCTCTCCCCTACGCCCTCGCGGAGTACAACGCCGGCCGCCGCAACGTATTGAGATGGAAAACCGGCGCCGCCGAAACGAATAGCGAGTCTTTTATCCAGCAGATCGGCTTTCCCACAACGAGCAATTACGTCCGCACAATCATGGCCGCGCGCAAACGCTTTGCCAAACCTGAGCGGCGGCGGACGCCTCATCCAGGTTCCTCCTCTTAATCCTTCGCCAGATCCCTCAGCGTCCCTTCAAGCGCACTCCGCGCTTTCTCACGCTCGGCGTCGGTCGCATCTCTCGAAATAAACATCGGCGGCCCGATGACCACGTCGCACCGCGAAAACGGCAGCGGCACTTGAAATGCATCCCAGCTTTTTACTCGAATCTTCCGGGAAAGGTTATAGCAGCTGGGGAGGATGGGCAGTCCCGTAACCTGTGCCAGAGAGATCACGCCCGGCTGAGCAACGTAGCGAGGCCCTCGCGGCCCATCCGGCGTGATGGCCAGATCGCACCCGCGCTCCGCCCAGCCCGTGAGTTCCAGCAGCGCCTGCGGACCTCTCCGGCTGGAGGAACCGCGGGCCGCCCGGACGCCGAAAGACTCCAGTACCGCGCTCAGAAAAGCCCCATCTTTGCTCGCGCTGGCCATCGCAGCCATTCCAGGCTGACCCGCCCCCCGCCGCGCAAAACGGTTGTAGATTGGGAGACACAACGCCAGGCGGTTGTGCCAAATACAGACAATCGCAGGTCCCCTCGCCTTGTTACTGAAATATTTCGTCTGATCCACCCACCGGTACCGGATCGTCAGGGAGACGGCCTGGACAAGCAGGTAAAGCAGCCGCGCCAAAACCCGTTGCATCCCCGTCGGCACATGCGGCACGATCACGCCGCTCTTTCGGCGGCCCGCGCTATTTCCTCGAGATGCTCCCGTATCCGCGCTGCTCATTGCTTTTTCAAACAGGCGCGGACGATATCCTCGAGAGCCGCGCCGCCCCCGAGCACAGCCACAGCGCCCCGGACAGCCTCGTGCGCCTCAGGCTGCTTGAAGCCAAGCGCCATCAGCGCCAACACAGCGTCGTTGACCTTCTGATCCTCGGATGACAACCCGCGCTGCTCGCTGGCCGCTTCCCATGCCCCGGCCTCGCCAATCTTGTCCCTCAACTCGACGACAATGCGCTCGGCTGTTTTGCGTCCCACGCCCGAGATTTGGGAAAGGGCTTTCACATCTCCGTTGGCCACCGCACCCTTGAAAGCGCCCACGCTCATCCCGCTCAGAACGTTCAGCGCAATCTTGGGCCCAATGCCGCTCACGGTGTTTATTAGAAGCCGGAAAAGGCTTCTCTCCGCCGGGCTCATGAACCCGTAAAGCACATGCGCATCCTCCCGCACGGAAAGGTGCGTCAATAACCGCACCTCCTGCCCGGGCTCCGGCAGTTTATCGTAAGAGGACAGAGGAATGAGAGCTTCGTAACCTACCCCGGCCACGTCCACAGTAACCTGCGTGGGCAGCTTCTCGACCAGTTTGCCGTTCAAAAAGGTAATCATCTCAAATTCGTTTGGGCGGTTTCAGGCTGTATCGCCGCTGCTCCTGGGCAAACGCCAGCGCCAGCGCCAATGCATCGGCAGCGTCGGGAGCCGGCGGCTCGGCCAACCCCAGCAACCGCTGCACCATTTTCGCAACGGCCAGCTTCTGCGCCGCCCCATGTCCCACAATTGCCTGTTTCACCTTCCGGGGCGCAATCTCGTATATCTCAATGCCCGCTTCCGCTATCGCCGCCAGGGATGCCCCCCTCGCCTCCCCCATGATCAAAGCAGTTTGAAAGTTCTGCGCATAAAACAGGCTCTCGATCACGCACACGTCCGGCGAATGCTTCTTCAGCAGTTCCCGGATAACTTGCGAAATCCGCGCCAGGCACCGCGACCGCTCCCACGTCGGGCGACACGCAATCGTGCCGTGCGCCACCAACTCCGGACGCGACTTCACCAACCGCACCACGCCGAAACCCGTGCCTCGCAGGGAAGGATCAATCCCCAAAATTGTTCCGCGCGCAAGAATGGCAGTGCCCAGCACGGAGCCGGGCACGGGACTCGCAGCACGGCGCGGCCCGGCCAAACGATTCTGAAGACTCTCGAACTGTTGAGGGGTGATGCCCACCGCGCCGCATGATGCCACCCGTCAGGCGCTTTTGAAAGTTTGAAAAGTAGTCGCACGCCTGTGCGAACCGGAGCACGCATGCGTCATGGATACGCATCAGACCCTGAATGATGGCACAGGCGCAGGCGACGGAGGACCCGCAGCTTGCCGCGACGCCACTCAGGGGCATGCCTCCCTCACTTTGCACTGCCCAGCCCCATGTCTGCCTGGCGAACCAACTCCGCCTCGTGGTCCTCCTTTTCCAGTTGGACGAAGCCCTCGCTAAGTTCAGCCCAGGTCTTCTTTTCCGGCTTTGGTCCTCTCACCCATTCCACCTGCCGGCCACGCCAGAGAGAGTATATGGCCGGAACGATCTCGAGCGTCAGGATCGTGGAAGTGATCAGCCCCCCGATCATAGGCGCGGCGATTCGCTGGATCGCTTCCGCACCCGCCCCATGAGCCCAGAGCGCCGGAACTAAACCCAAAGTGATCATGCAGACGGTCATAAGCTTGGGGCGAACCCGTTGCACGGCCCCGTAAGTGATGGCCTCAAATAGATCGTGCTGGGTTTTCATTCGACCGGCCTTCTGATAGGCATGAAAGGCCTCGTCCAGATAAATAATCATCACAGTGCCTGTTTGCGCCGCTAATCCTGAGAGCGCAATAATGCCAACCCACACTGCGATGCTGAGGTTGTAATCGAGTGCCCACAGGAACCAGATCGAACCTGTCATCGCAAATGGAATCGAAAGCAGAATGATGAATGTCTCCGGGATGCTCTTGAAGTTCATATAGAGAAGGACAAATATTATTGCGAGCGTGATGGGGATCACTACTTTCAACCTCTCCTTCACTCGCAGCATGTGTTCATATTGGCCCGTCCATTCCAGCCGATACCCGGGAGGAAGGAGACCACCCTTCTCAATCTTTTCATAAACCACCTTCCGGGCGTCAGCCACATAGCTGCCGATGTCGCGACCCGTCATGTCCACGTACACCCAGCCTGTGAGCGCTCCATCCTCGTTTCTGATCAACGGCGGCCCGCTGGTAGTGCGGATGGTTGCCAACTGCCCAAGAGGCACCTGGGAAATACTGTTTCCGGTCTTTGATGCAGAGCCCTGTCCGGGAGCCATGCCCTCTCGCGTGCCGGAATCCATGCCAACTCCAGCAAGCGGGACCAGCACCCGCTCCAGTTTTTGAGGATCGTCGCGCAACTCGCGAGCATAGCGAACATTTATTGTATAGCGCTCTCTGCCTTCCACCGTCCTGTCCACCACCATGCCCCCGATAGCAGTTTCCACCTGCCAGAGGACATCCTCCACATTCAAACCGTATCGCGCGATTTCGGCCCGGTTGGGAATGATGTCCAGGTAGAGACCTCCGGTTGTGCGTTCGGAGAAAACACTCCGGGTCCCGGGAACCTCCAGCATTACAGATTCGAGATGTTCTCCAAGCTTGTTGATGACCGCCAGGTCCGGACCGAAAATCTTAATTCCAACCGGAGTCCGGACCCCCGTCGAGAGCATGTCAATCCGCGCCTTTATTGGCATCGTCCAGGCATTCACCTGCCCGGGAATCTGGAGAGCCTCATCCATTTCCTGAACCAACTCATCCCATGTGATTGGGCGGACATCCGGCCAGATTTTCCGCAAGACTTTTTGCGCCCACTCAGGGCCCCAGCCTGAGTACCAGCGCTTCTGTTTCAATTTGCGCCACTCAGACTCCGGCCTGAGTTGCACCACCGTTTCAAACATTTCCATAGGAGCCGGGTCCGTCGCAGTCTCCGACCTGCCAGCTTTTCCGTGCACCGTGAGCACCTCCGGAAACTGTTTGATGATCCGGTCCTGAATCTGCATCAGACGGGTCGCTTCCGTGATGGAGATCGTGGGCAGCGTCGTGGGCATATACAGAATCGTCCCCTCGTTGAGTGGCGGCATGAACTCGGAGCCTAGTCTCAGAAAAACCGGGATAGAGGACCCGACCGCCGCCAGGGCAATCAGGATTGATAGCACCCTGCGCCGCATGAGCGCGCCAACCCAGGGATAGTAAAGCTGATGCATGAGGCGGCTGATGGGGTGTCTGTGCTCCGGAATTACCTTGACCCCGGTCATCAGGGCGATAAGGGCGGGACCAATCGTGATGGACAGAAAAGCCGCACCGGCCATTGTGAACGTTTTTGTGAATGCCAGCGGCTTGAAGAGGCGCCCTTCCTGCGCCTCAAGGGTGAACACCGGGAGAAAACTCACCGTAATGACAAGCAGCGCAAAAAACAACGGCTTGCCGAGTTGTTTGCACGCCATAATGATAATCTCCTGACGTTGTCGGCGCGTGAGACCCGGAGGCGCATGCTCCAGCTTCTTGTGTACGTTCTCGACCATCACCACCGCCTCATCCGTGATCACCCCGATAGAGATCGCGATGCCGGCAAGGGACATGATGTTCGCCGTGAGCCCCATCAGATACATGGGAATAAATGCCAGCGCGACGGCGATCGGTAGTGTGATAATGGCGCGAGCAGCACCGCCGAAATCCAGCAAAAACAAGATGATCACTAGCGCTACGATGATCGACTCCTCAATAATGGTTCTTGTCAAAGTTCGAATGGAGCGCTTGATCAAGTCGGAACGGTCATAAGTAATGACGATCTCCACCCCCGGCGGCAGTGAGCGTTTCACGTCCTCAAGCTTTGCCTTGATCCGGTTGATGACTTCCAGAACGTTCTGCCCATAGCGAACAACAACAATGCCCCCCACGGTTTCACCCTCTCCGTTGAAGTCACCGGCGCCACGCCTCATCTCCGGCCCAAAAGCAATATTGTTCGCCACATCCCGAAGCAGAACGGGCGTGCCCGTCGTGTTAGCCCCAACCACCACCAACCGGAGCGCTTCAAGATCCTGGATGTAACCCATGCCGCGGACAAGGTACGTGGTCCCGTATCGCTCCAGTTCGCGGCCACCGACATCATTGTTGGCGCTGCGAATCGCGGAGACAACTTTGGTCAATGGTATGTTATAGGCCAGGAGTTTGTTCGGATCGATATCCACCTGGTACTGCTTTTGGAATCCACCAAACGTCGCCACCTCGGCGACTCCCTCAACGCTCTGGATCCAGTAGCGCAAGTGCCAGTCCTGGAACGACCGCAGGTCTGCCGCGTCGTTCCTCTTCGACCTGTCCACTAATGCGTATTGAAATCCCCACCCCACCCCGGTCGCGTCCGGACCTAGCGTCGGAGTCACCCCCGCCGGAAGTGAACCGGCCAGACCCTGCATGTATTCAAGCACACGGGAGCGTGCCCAGTACAGATCCGTGCCGTCCTCGAAAACCACGTAAACAAAGGAGTACCCAAAGAACGAGTAACCGCGCACCACACGCACGTTTGGAGCGCTGACCAGCTTCGTCACGATCGGGTATGTGATTTGATCCTCCACAAGGTTCGGACTGCGCCCCTCCCAATCGGTGAAGACGATAACCTGCACATCAGAAAGATCCGGCAGGGCGTCTAAAGGGGCATGCCGCATCGAGTAAACGCCGGCAATGAAGAGGGACCCAACCATCATAAAAACGCTGAATTTATTTCGCGCGCTCCATTCGATGATTCGTTCGATCAACGAATCTTCGTGTCGGCGGAGGAGCCGGGGCTTGATGGGATCTGACATACTCGCAACCTTCGGAGGATCGGAGTTTAATGCTCGTGCCCGCCTGCGGCGCCCATGCCCGCAATAGCAGCCTTCAACTGGCTCTCCGAGTCCACGAGGAATAGCGCCCGGGTGACGACCTGCTCGCCCTCGCTGAGGCCCGAAAGCACTTCATAATAGTCATCGGTCCTAATGCCAACTGTAACATCACGAGGCTCGAGATGTGCGTCGCCCGAGTCCACAAATGAAACATGGCGCCGGCCCGTATTGATGACTGCACTGGCAGGGACCGTGAGCCTCTTTCCAGCGTCCACAAGTATTCGCACATTGGCCCACATCCCCGGCCGCACAATATGGCCCGGATTATCTAACTCGATCCGTATCTGGGCCGCTCTGGTCTGCGGGTCAATATGCGGATAAACAAACGCCACCTCGCCCCGCATCGACTTGGACAGATAGGGAAACTCAATAACCGCATCCTGCCCCGCCAGAATGGAGGGCAGCTCATATTCAAAAACAAAAACTTTAAGCCACACACGTGACAGGTCTGAGATCTCGTAAAGTGACTCGCCTGCCTGAAAAGCCGCCCCCTCAGCCGTATTCCTGGAAATCACGTGCCCCGAGAACGGCGCGCGCAGGAGCAGATCCAAGCCCGGCTTGCTCCGTCTCTCAAGCTCTCGAATCTCATCCTCGCCAACTTGAAGGAGGGTCAGCCTCAATCGCGCTGACTCCAGCAGAGCTTCAGCCGACTCTCTCCGTGCTGCTGAACCTCCATCCCTGGCCTGCTGCAGTCCTCGCCAGGCCACCAGGTATTCGTTCTGGGCGCTGAACAACTCCGGGCTATAGACCGTAAACAAAGGCTGTCCCTTTCTCACAGGGGCACCCGTGGAATTCACATGGAGCTGCCGCACCCAGCCCGAAAACCGAGGGGCGACCCTGGCATATTTGGTCTCGTCGTGTTCCACGAGAGCGGTCGCGCGAACTTCACGACTTACCGACCGCATTTGCACTGTTGCCAGAGTAAGCCCTATCATTTGACGCCGCTCCGGCGACAAGGCAACACTCACCCGCCCGGGTACCCCTCCCGCCTTCTCATCGGCTGCATGAACGTGACCCTCAGCATCCCCGCGACCATCATCGACCGGGATTCTCTTCTTCTCCACAAGGTCCATATGGCAGATTGGACACTCGCCTGGAGAATCCTGCACATGCTCGGCTTCCATCGGGCAGTAAAACTGGCCGGGCCTGACCCGAGCGATCCAGTCCTCCTCCTTCACCAGTTCAGTTTTGGAGCCGGCTTCGCCCCCTTTGATGGGCACAAGCTTCATATTGCAGATGGGACAGTCACCCGGACGATCAGTGATGTAGGTGGGGTGCATCGGACAATGGTACTTCTGTTTCCCTCCCTGGCTTGAAGAGGTGACGGACCTGGAGCATCCAGTGACGGTGGCACCCAGGGAAAGCGCCAGAGACAGCAAGACAGACGCGGCGAGTGCATTACGCATACAATTCAACTTGGGCAGTGATGTTCTTGAGAAGATCTTCATTTGATGCGGTCAGTTTCCTGTGCGGCGCCCGGCACGGGTGCCTGCGGCGGCATGACGCCGATGACGAGCAACGACAACTCACTCAAAGCCAGTTCCCGGCGAATTCGCGCGTCTGCCTGCGCCAACCGAAACTCCAGCAGGGATCGCCCGGCGTCCTGCACGTCGATAAAATCAGTCCTGCCCGTAGCATAAGATGCGCGCGCAATCTGCAACGACTGGCGGGCCTTCGGAAGCAATGATTCGTTCAGAAGGCTCAGACTGCGAGTGGATTCCCTGTACACAAACGATTTGTCCGCAATCTCGACCGCAAGCTGAACCTGCTCCGCATTGAGTCGGGCTTGAGCAGCGCTTTTTAGGGCTTGGGCCGCAGCGATTTCAGCGCCAATCCTGTCGCGCCATACAGGCAACGTTGCGCCCAGGCTCGGACGCCACATGGTCGGGCTGGCTTTTACGTCAGCCTCCAGCCCGAGGGCAATGTCGGGCAACCTGCTTTGATGCGCCATGCGGATGCCTGCCTCGGCCATCCACACCTCGGCTTCCATTTGCTTTAGCCTCGGGTTTCGCACGAGAGCCATATTGAGGATCTGGTCCGGGCTCAGGTCGAGCGGCGTTGACTCGAATTCTTTTGGCACAGGCGGATTCGGCTCATTCGCTGCCTTCCCGAGAGCCGCCTTCAATTGAGCCACCAAAGGATTGCGCGAGTCTTCCAGATTTTCGATCTCGGTTTTTAGCCGCTCCTGTTCCATTTGTGCCCGCAGCACGTCCTGCAAAGTGTCGCGACCTGCGGCAACCCGCGCGCGCGCGCTTTGCTCGAGTTCGTACAGGAGGTGCAGCGTCTCGCGTTGAATTACGATGCGATCTTCCAGAAAGCGGAGTTGATAAAGCGGTTTCTTTACCTCGTACGCGGATCGAAGAACTGCCGATTCAAATGCGAAGCCCTTGGCCCTGCTCTCAGCGGAGGCCTCATCCGCACGAATGCGAAGACGCCGGAACCGCGGCATCTCCACCATCAACCCCGGCATCAGAGTCATCACTACGTCTTGTATGTCCAGCTCCAGCGTCAGGCGCGGGTCGGGCAGGGACCGCTCCACAGTGATGCGTTGCACGGATGCCGCGTAGTCATGATAAGCCGCCTCAACCTTTGGCTGATTCAGTATGGCATACGTAAGGAGTGTGCCGAGAGTCGCATTGCCATCCAGGAGCGGTAACGAAGGTTTGCCGCCTCCCGGCCGGTAGATCGCGCGCACTTCGTCTAAATCTTCACGCGCACGCTTCTCGTCGGAGGTAGGAATGCCTGTGCATCCTCCCAGAGCAAGCACAACCAGACCTGCAACCGCGGGAACAAGAACGCCTCTACGTGAACCGGAGTGGGTTTTTCGTGTGTTCATCTCCTTGCGACACTCCCTGGGGAGAGCGTCGCTTCCGCCCGATTCCGCGCCGCTCCGCAACTCTGCCCTGCGCAGGCTATTGTTTCTTACCCGCATGCCCTGCGCACTCTTTCCCCGGGATTACCACATTGCGCTTTCGGGCTTCTTGTGAGTCAGAAAGCTTTTTCACAAATTTCCCGGGCTCCTTGTTAAAACCCTTGAGGCATCCCTTGCAGCATAGCTTGAACTCTTGACCCTCATGCACGAAGACATAAGGCGCGCCCATGCTGCCCAGTTTTGCGTCAGAAACGATGCATACCTGCAAGGGGTAAGGTTTTGCCTTGGCCGATGCCGCCTGATCGGCAGCCCTTGAGACATTGGGTAACGTGAGCGCGCCAACCAGCACTCCGGCGCCGAGAATGTGTTTAAACAGTTTCATGATTTTTGTTCTTAACTCTTCCTTATACGCTGTCACAGGCAATATCCCTCAAAAAAAAGGAAGTCGTTGCGGCACAAGCGGTCGCCGAGGGTTGCCTTCATCACCCGGCCAGCTCCGATTCTCGCAAAAACGTTGATATGGGATAAGGGATCTCTAGATCTGCGGCGTATTAGTGGATGATCTCGGCATCCACGCGCCGGTAACACCGCGTGAGAGGTTTGTTCTTGAATGCACAGACTGAAGGCGGAGTCAGCGGTCGGATGTAGCGGACAACTACGTCCGTGCTGAAATGTGATAGAATCAGGCATGCAGTTGCGCTATGAAGGCCAATGGACATTTGCAGGACGATGAGGGTCTGGACAGGATCCTCCGGGAATGGACCATCACCACAACGTTGCCTCCTCGTTTTAAGCAACGGGTGTGGCGGCGTATCGAAAAGCTCGATGCCGGCCCGCAGGCAGGCGGCTCGTGGTTGCAGCGCCTGGTCGGCAGCGTGATCCTGCGTCCCGGGTTCGCATCCATCTACCTCTCCGCAGTCCTCGCGGCCGGAATCGCTGCCGGGGCTCTCGTGGCACAAGCCACAACAAGCCGGCTCAAGACGGAGCTAAGCATGCGCTACGTCGAATCCATCGACCCATACCCTGCCGAATTGCACAAATGAAAATGGGAATTTGGGTTCTGCTGGCAGGCGTGCTGCTGGGAGCAGCTGGCTTCACCGGCGTCTATTATCTCGGGACATCCTCATGTCGCGAGCTGATGAGCGCAGATCAGCCGGAGCTGGCCTGGCTTAGGAAAGAGTTCAAGCTTAGCGAAACCGAATTCGCGCGTATGTCTGATTTGCATGCCGCCTATCTACCCCGGTGTGCGGCCAGGTGCAGCCAGATCGAACAACAAAACAGGAAACTCGAACAGTTGTTCGGCGCTTCGTCCCCCGCTATGGCGGAAATAAGAAACGCCCTGCTCGAACGCGCCAGGATGCGTGCCAACTGCGAAGCCGAAATGATGGAGCATTTTATCCAGGTCAGCCAGCAGATGCCGGCGGAGCAAGGCAAGCGGTACCTGGCATGGATCGGAAAACAAACGTTTCTTCGCGGCCAGGCAATGGAGGATCGCCATCGGACAAATCCCGCACGTCATTCCGGGCATAACCATTCTATGTGAGAATCAGTCCAATGAACCTTGGAAGCTCGGAAGAACAGGATGCTCAAGACATGTCCCGGCTCGCAAACAGCCAGGACAGCGCCTTGAACAACTTGATAGAGCGCCACGGGGAAAAGCTTTTCCAATATTTGCTTCGTTCACTCCAAAGTGAGGAAGACGCTTCGGATCTTGCACAGGAAACTTTCGTCAGGGTGTATCAGAACCGCGGGAAGTATGATCCCAATCAGAAGTTCACGACATGGCTGTATGCAATCGCCAGCAACCTGGTGCGCGATCGTTACCGTTGGCGCTCCCGGCATCCGCAAGTCTCCCTCGACGCGGAAAACGACGAGTCTGGACTCAGTTTGCAGGACAGCCTCCAGGCGCGCGAAGCCTCGCCGGACCAACACATCCAAGTCTGCGAGCGTGTCACAGCCGTCCGCCACGCAGTTGCCGCACTTCCTGAAGAGCTCCGCCAGCCTCTGATCCTTGCGGTTTACCAGGGACTCTCCCAGGCGGAAATCGGGTCCATCTTGAAGTGCTCCGCCAAGGCGGTTGAGACTCGAATCTACCGCGCACGGCAACATTTGCGAACAGTCCTTCAGGAAATAATCAAATCCCGCTGAACCGCCGCCCCGCCCCTACCGGTCGCCCCGGCCCCGCGAGGAACTCCCACCTCGGCTCGCGGAGGAGGAGGATGGTGAGGACGAGCGCTGCGGAGCACTATAACTGGGCGAAGGGCGGCTCGGCGCGGAAGGCGCAGAATACGAGGGCCTGCTCGGAGCAGAAGGCGCCGGACTGTAGGAGCGCGTAGGGGCCGGGGCCGAGTACTGCCTTTGCGGAGCCGCCGGCGCGGAGTAGCTGCGAGTCGGCGCGCTATAGCTCGGAACCGGGCTGCTCGCGGCCGATGGCGCTCGATCCACCCGAGCCGGTGTTTGCGATGCGCGCGGCGAAGCCCAAACGGAGGACGGCCTGCTCGAAGAACCTGGCGCAGGCGCCGCCGCAGGAGGAGCAGCGGGCCGCTCAATGCGGGACGGCGTGGCGACAGCTCTCGGAGAACTGAACGCGGACGGCTGTCTCGCGGCATTACTGGGCGCAGGCGCCACGGACGCCGGTGGCGATGGACGCACAACCCTGGCCGGCGCATCCACGCTCTTGGGCGAAGCAAGAAAAGATGGCGATCTGGACGAAACGGTCGGCGAGGAAAGTCTGGGACTGACCCGCTCTGCGCTGGACGAAGCATCGGTCTGCCTGGGAACGAGGGTGGACGTTGATCCCCCTGGCTGAGAGGGACGCACCACTCGAGGAACCTGCGTGGAAGGTGTCTCGGTCCGCCTCTCGGTAGCTGCCGCTGCGGGTCGTGCGGACGCCGGCGGCGCAACAGGCCTGCTTATGGCAGGCGTTGACGCACTCGGGGCCGCGTTCCGGGCAGGACTGGCCGACACAGTGCCCGATGCCCTCTCAGGAACAGTCGCCGGCGCCGGTCTCGGCGCTTCGATCCTGCTCCGGGTGGCTGACGGCGCAGCAGGCGCAAGCGGTGTTGTCGCCGCTGTGGTCGCCGTCCGCGTCTGCGGGCTGGAAGGCCTGTCGGTCTGCGTGCGCACCGTAGCGTCGCGCCCGCTGATCGTCCTCGTATTCGCGCCACTCACCACCGCGTCACGGCTGGAGCCCGTGCTCTGCGCAAAACCGGTCCGCGCCCTCTCCATCGGAATGCCCCCCGCGCGCTCAACGCGAGGCGTTTCAGGCCTGTAAACGGTCAGAGTCTTGCCCGCCGAATCCAACAGCTCCGCCCGACCCGCCTGGGCGCCCCGGGGAACCGACCTGCTCTCGCGAATGGCCACCGGTTTGATCTCCGTGCGGGTGGCGGCGGAAACGCGCCGTGCCGACACTCCCTCATTAACGATGTTGTTGTTGTTCACCACGATCTTTGTGACCGACCGGGTATTGTTGTAAACCTCCTGCCTTTGGTGCATTGGCACTGCGTGCAAGTGATGATTTCTGTAGTGACGATGGTGCGGGAAGTAATTCCACGCTACAAAGTTGTAATGAGAATAGCCCAGTCCAAAACCAAAACTGACGCCGACGGATGCGCCGTAATAGGAGAAACCAAACCCGGGCCGATAATAAGCGGCTGGCGGCAGCGGCGCCCAGCCACAGTAGGCATCGTTGTAACGCCAGGTAACCCATGAAGGCCCCCACACCAGGTCCGGCGTCCAGCACCAGCCGATCCGGTGATGCCGGAACCAACGGCCATAGTGGAACGGCGCCCAGCCCCATGAATAATCCGAGGCCCAATACCAGCCGCGATCAGTGTAAATCCATCGACCACCATCATAGTAGGGGCTCCAACCCGAGTTCACCACGACCACTGTCGGCTGCCACACACGCCCGTATCCATCCACCTCAAGCCAGGTGCCGTAAGGAGAAAGCGAGCTGTAAAAGGTCGAGTAGGTCACCTCGGGCTGAGGCGCAGGCGCAGGCACCGCTTCCACAGTCGCCGGCGGCTCCGTGGCTATGGGTTGCGGCGCCACCTGAGCAGCAGAAGGCTGCGCGGCGGCATCAATCCAGTTGCTCGTAGGCCCCGCGTTGAGGTCCGCAACGGCAGCCGGCACAGGCGCCTGCTCGACCGCAACAACCCCCGCACCTTTTAACACCTGGTCATGTTGCATGCTCGATGCAATCACATCACTGCTGATGCCAAGATCGTTCAGGTAAATAATCTCGTCCGCGCTCAGCCCAAAAATGCCGGTCGAGTTGGTGATGTAGGCCATGATCACCTTCTCCTCCACACCCGAGGCGGCAAGCTTCAGCAAATCGCCTGCAGGACCGATCGTCCGGACGTTGGTGGGCAGGGGCTTTTCCTCCTGCACCGGCCGGATCTCCGCCTGGGAGATATCAATCGCCGGGGCGTTGGCAGCCGCAGCAGCCAGCGCCGCCTGGTCCGAGTCACTCACCCCTCCCGCCGTTTGAGCCGCTTCGACGGGGCTGAAGTTCGTTGTGGTTTCAGTTCCCGCCCTCAAGCACCCGCCGGCAAACGGTAGCACCGTCAGGCATGCTCCCAGGCTCCATTTCATTATCATCCGGCTTTTCATTTTTCGTTTTATCAAATTACGCTTTATTGCGCGATCTGCTAATAGAATCGACTCCCGCAGGTAGCGTCCTATTCATAACCCCAGCAGCCGCCAGACCGCCACCCCACCGCCTGTCTCACAATACATTGAATCGCAATTCATTAGCAGGACCGCAGAATCGGCGGGCGAGAGCAAATCAAAGATCCTGTGCAGGCACGGGTGGAGCAACCGAGCCCCGCAGCAGCAGAGACGCCATCAGAGGACACACAATAGGTTTTTCCCGTCGGGCCTACTCCCAGTAAACCTTGTTCAGGTGAGTGCGTTGGGGCCCCGAAGCGCCCCGTGCGTACACGTAGCGGGTGACCGCAACGTTGAGCACCGGTTCAAGCACCATCGCGCCAGCTTCGGCAATCGTGAGCCGCTCCATTAGAATGCGCGCAGCCCGCATGACATGGCCGTGGCAGACAAACCATACGGTCTTCCCGGGCCGGTCACGAATCACGGAGTTCAGAAGCCCGTGCAACCGTCCGTCGTGAACATCCAGTATGCTCTCCCCTCCCGGCGGACGATAAAAGAGCTTCCCCGCGCGCCGGTAGTATTCCTTAATCCATGGAAAGTGCCGATCCACCTCGGCCTGGGTCATGTGCCAGGTGTACCCCGGATCGCGCTCGCGCAACTTTATGCTGTGGCGGACCTGGATCTTTGCGCGTTGCTCGGAAGGCAAATCTGCAAGCAGGCAATCCTTCGTTTGCTGCGCGCGGACGTAGCCCGAGTGGTAAACAAAATCCGGAATGCCAATGTCAGCCATAATCCTTGGCCCGGAGATCAGTGCTTGCTGATGCCCGCGCTCAGTGAGCGGGATGTCATGGTCGTACTTGCCGTCCAAGCGCGCCACAGCTTCTTCATCCTGAAGATTGTAATGGTCGCCCATGATAACGTTGCGGAGCGACTCGCCATGGCGGATGAACACGATCTCTCGAGGCCGGCTCCATTTCATGTGAGGATTTGCATCATTGCGGGAATTCATGGCTCCACCTCAGAATCTGCCTTCTCTCACCTGGTGAGGCTTCAACCCTGCGCGAAGCTTTACGGTTCGGGTAACGTTGACGGACTGATTGTCTGCGAGCGGCTTCCGGATCTCTTTGCCTTTCTGCTTCACGGTCTTCAACGTTGCCAGCCGGCCGGAGCCTGCCAGTGCCTCGTGCTCGCTGTCGTAGTATTCGAACCAGGGGAAACCTGCCATCGTGTATTGCTCGGCTGTAGGCGGCTTCGATGGGGGAAGGCTGCCGGTGATTTCCCGCCAGGCTTCCGAGTTTACAAGATGGACAAAACAACGGCTGCTATGGCCCAAGTCCCAATCATCAAAGGAGAACGGATCCTCGTATATCTCCTGGCGCATCCTGCCTCCGGGAGCAATGCCCATAGCGGCAGGACTTTCCAGCATGCAGCAATCACAACGACCGCCGAACTGCACCTCGCGCAGGGTGTGTTCAGGGAAGCGCCGGTTGAAGACATCGGAGCGCATCGGAAAGACTTCAAGCTGAATCCCTCCAAACTCAGCATCTCCGGTTAGTTGCTCCTCAACGGAATATCCCTGACCCAGGGGCATGGCCACAAACTGGCGTATCATCCCCTTCTCCACACAGTAGCCGTCGAGCCAGGGTTGCTCCGGGACGACCAGGTAGTCCTGGGGCTGGCGGACAAGGCCAGGCTTCCACTGTTCTCCGGTAATGGCACTGATCTTTCCAGTGCCAACTTTGATCGCGAAAGGATACCTCGTGAGCCTGTCCGCAATGAATCTGTTGGTAAATTCCAGCCACAGTGCTTCCGATTGCCACATGGGCAAAAGCACGCCGCCGCGTTTCAGCCACTGCTTCGGCGCCTTGGCAGCATAGTCGTCTATGTGCCGCAACGGAAATGAGCCCAGACCGGGCGGCAAGGGATAGTCGTGACCATCATCAGGGATTCGCAACGTGCGTTGGAATGTTATCGAGACACATGGCTTGTGCTCCATCTCAGGAAAACTCACCACCAACGTATCATTCTTGAGTTCGATCATATTCTGCCTTCTGTTCACCAGTTGCCATCCCGCACCTCGCGCACCAACCGGAGCACAGCGTGGTCGGGCATGTCTCTCATTTCACGAATAAGCGCGGAGAACAGTTTCGGACGCTTCCGGATAGTGTCCAGCAGGTCGTCCGAAACCTTCCCGGCCATTGCGAGCAATACGTCAGGATCTTCCCCCAACTCTCTTGCAAGCGCCCGGGTCGTTTCAGTCGATGGGCGCGGCTCCAGCCCGCGCTCGATTTTGCTCAGGTATGAGGGCTCCACGCCGATCCTCCCGGCAACCCGGCGCAGCGAGAAGACGTTGCCTTCGCCGCGCTGCTTGTGAAGCCGGCATTTCCTGAGATAGTTGCCCAGGGCTTTGCTCACTGTGTAGTATTTACTACACAGTCAACAGCCATGCAAGCTTTTTTCGCGGCACACAAAAATCACCGGGAGAGGCAGCATCCGATGGAGCAACAGGAACTGCACCCTGACCGCAGAACATGACGCAATTTATGCGCGGATCGCAGAAGCGACAGATGCCAACTCAAAAGAACAGCGGCGCCGCGCGTGGTTTCTATCCGGTTGTCCTGCGCGTTCCAAGCTCGAGTTCCGAAGTGCCATTGCCGGGCTCCGAAGGACGCCAATCCAGCACCTTCAGTTGCGGCGTGCTGCGGCCGTTGTAGTAATTCACACTCGGCTCAAACACCAGGTCAAACGTCCCCACCGGCAACGCGCCCTCCCCGGCGCCCCACCAGACAGCCTCATGCGTGGCCAGCCCATCAGTAACCCACATTTTGACGTGTTGTTTGTCCGCGCCCATGCGTTGCAGGGGTCGATGGTGCCCAAGCCCCCGGGCAAAAAAATGCGGCGCCGGGTTGCTGTTGCCAAATGGACGCAGCCGCTCAAGCGCACCGAGACTGGCAATGTTGATTTCGTCCAGGTCCACCTCCGCGTCCACCCTTAACGCGGGCTGGAGCGTTTCATGGGTCAGCGAGGCGCGAGCCAGACCGTTCAACCGCTCACGAAACGCCTCAAGTTTTCCCGGCTCGATCGTCACGCCCGCCGCCATGGCGTGCCCCCCATGCCGTAGCAGCAGGTCTCCACATTCCCGAAGAGCCGCCGCAAGGTTGAACCCCTGCACGCTCCGCCCCGAGCCTCTAAGGCAGCCACCATCGCCACCCAGGATAATCGTGGGGCGATAAAATTTCTGCAGGATGCGCGAGGCAACAATCCCCACCACGCCGATGTGCCAATCCGGATCTCCCTCAACAATCACGAAATTCTCCTCCGGACGAAAGACGCGTTCCACTCTCTCAACGACGCGCTCAAGAATTCCCCGTTCGATCGCCTGGCGCTCCTGGTTGCGCTGGTTCAGCTTCCCGGCAATCGCTACGGCCTCGGCCATGGAGCCCGCCCGCAAAAGGTCCAGGGATTCCTCAGCCGTCTCGAGACGCCCAGCCGCGTTCAACCGCGGCGCCAAATGAAAGCCCGCCTCATAAACGCCCACTTTCACCGGGCATTGCGCAATCTGCTTCAGCGCCACAAGGCCCGGACGTGCCGTCGAACCCAGCCGCTCGAGCCCCGCAGCAACCAGCACACGGTTCTCTCCCCGCAGCGGCACCACATCCGCAATGGTCCCAAGGGCCACCAGGTCCAGAAGCGGACGCAAATCGTAAGCCTCAGCCGCCTGGATCCCCTTTTCTCTGCCCCGCTTCACAAGCGCATGAGCCAGCTTGAACGCCAACCCCGCAGAACACAGCTCCAAGAAGGGAGTCGGAGCACCCGCACCCGCTGCTCCCCCGGGGTTTGGATGCGCGTGAGGATTCACGATCGCTCTCGCCGGCGGCAGCGGATGGCAAGCCTCATGGTGATCCAGTACGATCACATCCACACCGTTGCGCGAAAGCGCAGATATCGCGTCAAAGGCATTCGACCCGCAATCCACCGCCAGCAGCAGGCCGCATTGATGTTTCGTCTGGCAATGTTTCAGGGCGTCGGCGGTGAGCCCGTAGCCCTCATCCCGCCGATGCGGCAGGTAATGGTGCGCCTTCCAGCCAAGTTGAGAAAACACCTCGATTAACAGGGCCGTGGCGGTCACCCCATCCACATCGTAATCGCCAAAAACAACCATCGTCTCGGATTTCTCACGCGCCTCGAACAACCGCTCAACCGCGGCCTCCATGCCGGGCAGAAGAAATGGATCCAGAAGGTTTTTGAGCCTGGGATCGAGAAAGCTTGGAACGAGGGCTTCGTCCGTGATTCCGCGGTTGATCAGGCATTGGGCCAGCAACGGGGAGATTTTTTGTGACTGGGCCAGCCGCGAAGCAAGCAGTGTCTGGGCCGGCTCGATGCACCAGCGATATTTCATCAGCAGTATTGTGAAAGATTCATGCCCGGCTTTTCAAGCAAGACGAAACGCAATGCCAAAACAGAATTTGAAACACCATCCAAAGCCGCGCCCGCCGCACGGCGCGCTTTATGCCTGCTCATCCGGCGGATTTGCCGCTTTCTCCCCGGCAGAGCCACCGCCGACCCGCTTCTCCCGCCAGCCTGAAATCACCGAAATCAATATGGAAATGGCTATGATGCCGCCCACCACCCCAAGGGACACGGATATGGGAATTTCCACCTGAAACCACTTGTGCGGTCCGTCGCCATGGTGCGCCAGGAGCATTTTAATGCCGATGAAGACCAGCACCAGCGACAACCCATACTTGAGGTAGCGGAAATACGCCAGGGCCCCCGCAAGCACGAAGTAAAGCGACCTCAGGCCGAGGATGGCGAACACGTTCGAGGTGAAGATGATGAATGGCTTCTGGGTAACAGCAAAAATCGCCGGGATCGAGTCCACAGCAAAGATCAGGTCCGTGGTCTCAACCATCAGCAGCACCAGCGCCAGCGGCGTCAGGGCACGTCGCCCGTTCAGCCTGGTAAAAAATTTCTGGCCATCCAGGTGGGTCGTCACCGGATACAGCTTCTTGGCCAGGAGAAGGACTTTGTTCTTATCAGGCTCAACGTGCGTTTCGACCAGCATCATCTTTATGCCGGTATAAACAAGGAACGCCCCAAAGACATAAAGAATCCAACCGACCATCGAAATCAGCGCCACACCCAGCGCGATCATGGCGCCCCGCATGATAAGAGCCCCCAGAATACCCCAGAAAAGAACGCGATGCTGATACTTTGACGGGACTTGAAAATACGAAAAGATCAGGGCAATCACGAACACGTTGTCCATCGACAGAGACAACTCGATCAGGTAGCCGGTGAGAAACTCCAGGGCCTCCTTGTTTCCTCGAAGCGGGCGGAGCAGGAGGGCGAAGCACATGGCCATCGTGAACCACAGGCACGTCCAGCCAAGGGCCTCCTTGAAACTCACTGTGTGAGCCTTGCGGTGAAAGACGCCCAGGTCCAGGGCCAGAAAAACCAGCACCAGACAAATAAATCCCACCCAGTGGACCGGCGTTATCTCGATGAAACTCAGTATCATTGACTGCAACCTCTATTTCGCGTTACAACGCCCAACCGGGCGGCTCCTGCCCGCAAGAGGGTGCAGAGCGCCTGCTCAATGTTTTTTGCCCCCCTTGCGGCGCCTGCCGCTGCCCATGCTCCTTAGGGTTTTGACGGTTCCGCAACACCCACATTGGCTTGCGGGGCGCCAATCTGCGGACGCTCGCCCTTGTGCCATTTCCACACGATGAAGCTCGCAATGTAGATTGTCGAGTATGTGCCGACAAGAATGCCGACCAGGAACGTGAACGCAAAATCGTTGATCACGCCGCCACCAAAGATAAACAAGGCAAGCGTCGCCAGCAGCACAGTGCCCGATGTAATAATCGTCCGGCTAAGAGTCTGGTTAAGGGCGATGTTGATGACATCCTTGAACGTGCCCCGGACACCCAGCCTCAGATCTTCGCGGATACGGTCAAAGATCACGATGGTGTCGTTGATCGAGAAGCCGATGATCGTCAGGATCGCCGCCATCGAAGTGGCATTCAGCTCGCGCCCGGAAAGGCAATAAACACCGAGCGTCATGAGCACGTCGTGAATAATCGCCACCACGGCGCCCACGGCAAACGAGAACTCGTACCGAAACGCCACGTAAACAAGAATCCCGAACAACGCCAGGAATCCCGCCAGCATCGCGGTGTTGCGAATTTCTGTGCCCACGGTCGGCCCTACCCGGTCAACCGCAACCACCTCGAATTTCGAGTTCGGAAACGCCTGCTTCAACTGTCCAATCACCTTGTCAGATGCGTCCTCAACCCCCGGCTGCCCGGAAAAGCCCCTCGCGGTCACACGCAGGTTCTCTTTAGCTGTGGAGATGTCCTTCTGGTAAGCGATCAGCACATCGCCCACCTGCGCCTTAGCCGCCGCAGCACGCAGATCGTCCACATCCGGTTTGTGCTTCTGATCAAAGTTCAATGTAATCGTGCTGCCCCCGGAAAACTCGACTCCAAGCATGTCGTTTCCACGGTAAAGGCCATAGCTGATCCCGGTAATCACGAGCATCCACGAGGCAATGAATGCCGGAACGGCATACTTCAAGAAGTCAATCTTTGTAGCTTTCACCCATTGAAGCATTTTCAAGCCCTTCATCAGGCCCTTCGCCACCAGCCAGTCAAAGATCAATCGGGTAACCACCAGCGCCGTGAACATGCTGGCGCCAATGCCAATGGTCAGGGTCACGCCGAATCCTTTCACCGGTCCGGTCCCCATAACAATCAGCAGCACAGCCGAAATCAGCGTCGTCAGGTTCGAGTCGAAAATGGTCCCGAACGCCTTGTCGTAACCGGCGGAGATCGCGCCTCGAATGGACTTCCCTGCCGCCAGCTCCTCGCGAATGCGCTCAAAGATCAGCACGTTGGCATCCACCGCCATGCCAATGGACAGCACTATGCCCGCGATGCCCGGCATGGTCAGCGTGGTTCCAATCGAGCACATCAGCCCCATCAATATCACCACGTTCAGGAACAGGGCGATGTTCGCAACTATGCCGCCAGCCAGGTAGTAAAGCAGCATGAACGCGCTGACCAGCACCATGCCAATGATCGCGGCCTTGACGCCGCTGTTGATCGAGTCTCTGCCCAGCGTCGGATCAACCTCCCGGGACTCAATAACCTTCAACGGCGCCCGCAGCGGATTTTCAAGCACGTTCGCCAGTTCAAACGCCTCTTTGATGTCAAACCGCCCGGTGATCTGCCCGCTGCCGGTCTCGATCGGGCTTTGTATCACAGGCGCCGAGTAAAGCTCGCCGTCCAGCACGATCGCCAGGCGCTGCAAAACATTCTCGCGCGTGATCTGGCCAAACCGGGCCGCACCCTTGCTGTCCAGGGTGAAATTGATCTGCGGCTCGCCAAGGTTGCCTCGCACCACCATCGCGCTCTTGATCCCGCTGCCGTCCATCTCGAACCGCTTCCGAACAACAACTTCCTCGACCACTTCCTTGCCGTCAGGGGCCACATCGCGGCGGCGCAGCAATTCATACCCCGGAGGGATGATGCCGTCCTTGATGTCCTGATCACTCGTGGGGCTGACCATCCGGAACTCCAGGAACGCCGCCTTCTGGATCGTTCGCATCGCACTCTCTTTGTCAGCCTGGGACAACCCGGGCAACTGCACGAGGATGCGATCGCTGCCCTGCGGCTGAATCACCGGTTCGGCAACGCCAAACTTGTCCACCCGTTTCCGCAACACCTCCACCGCCTGCGACAGGGCCGTGCTGGCCTCCGACGCCTGCGAAAGCCGGTTGGTGTCCATCTCCACCAGAAACGATGTGCCGCCGCGCAGGTCCAGGCCCAGACGAATGCGCCCCGCAGCTTCCCGTTGCAAACGATTCAGCACCGCCGTAGTCGGATTCGATTCCTGCGCCGCTCTGTAAAACGGAAAATAACGCGCAATATCCCGGGAACCCACCGCCTCCATCAGGTTGCCGTATTCCCGGTCCGGACGCTCCTTCTGCAACGCATCCACCTGCTTCAAAATCTCCCTGAAATCCGCGTCGCGATTAATGGCCCGCTCTTTGAACGTCTTGACCAGGCTGCGGTTCGTAGGCGGATACATCTCGTACACGGACCACGCCACGATCAGGATGGTGAGGACCAGTTTCCAAAAGTTGTTTCGATTCATGAGTAAGATGGTCGTTGCTGCTAACTTCCCGGCAGGACTCAGGCTTGCGTGGCGTCCCCACCCCGCTCCTTGATCTCGGATATCGCCGACTTCACAACTTCAAACTTGGCGTCAGCCGAGCGCAAAGTCACGGTGTTGTCTTTGACCGAGATCACGATGCCGACAATCCCGCTGCTGGTGATGACCCGGTCGTTGGGCTTGATGCTCTTCAGAAGCTCGGCATG